>Ga0136639_10000649_pt1 | contig 11909 bp, 10 predicted proteins | sample AntDrymUQ8592106_2_FD_113739 | JGI IMG/M metagenome (GOLD analysis project Ga0136639, IMG submission 113739) | Polar desert sand microbial communities from Dry Valleys, Antarctica - metaG UQ859 (21.06) | ecosystem: Environmental > Terrestrial > Soil > Desert | place: Antarctica: Dry Valley...
GGCTGTATTGCAACCCCTGATATCCAGTAGCGATCTTGCCCCTGGATATATTTCTTCCCATCGCTGCAAGTAAGATCTACATGCAGATACTGACTGCTCGACAGAGTAATTTTGAGTAAAGAAGAAATGTAGGAAACGTTCTAGAAAACTATGTGCAATTTCATCAGCAAGATTTCCTCTCATTACAATAATAAAAGGTGTACTAAGATGCTCTAGTGTGATAAAGTTTACCAATCCTCTAGCAAGTCCACTACCATCACAGCTATTCATAATTATTAACTTTAAACCATGCCTCACAGATTCACCAAGTGCAGAACTTAAATTTTCAATTGATAGACGTTCGCTATCATTAATATCTATAAAGCCATCTTGACTGTTTGGATTAGTTCGGCTGTGACCAGCGAAGTAAATTAAATCCCAATTTTTGTCCCAAAGTATGTCATGAAGTTCTCCACTAGATGGCTGTTTCAACACTGTTAGCTTGAAATTATTCCGTGAATATTTTTCAATAAGTTCTCGGTCTCTGTTTGTATTAATATGGCTACTATTTCCTAAAATTAATAGAAAATTTATGGAGCCGTTAGATTGATTTCTAGAAACAGTACATCCAGAACTAATAATTGTATTTACTGTCCTACTATTTGTTGATAACTGACTAATAAACTGAGAGCATTTTTCCCACGGTAACTGTTGAAGCTGAGGGTTGCTAGTTTCAAATACTAGCCTAATTGGTATATTTGGAGAATAGCTAGCAACCTGTGATATGACATCAGGTGCCAACGAACTGAGACAATTAGTCAACCATTCATTTAATCTACTGCTTAACTCTCCTTCTATAGTACGAAGACTTTCTCTTTTGAGATGTTCTTCTCCAACAGAATAATTATGAATCTGATCTTCAGGAATATCTAGTCCATTCCTGGTTCTCAATGGATATTCACCCCATCGAGCAAATAGACCCCATTCTTGACGAGTTTCTTGATACTGACGTTGAATTGTTAGGATTTCATCGATTGCAGGTGCTAGGATTAAGTCTGGTCTTAAAAGATCCTGCCTTTGATGAGCATCATTAATATAATAAGCTTCTAACAAAGCTGGTATTCTTTGTTGAAAATCTTCTTTAAATAATTTAATGACAATTACAACAATACTCATAGTATCTTAACTTTACGAGGCGAATATTTCAGTGATACTTTTTTCATTGAGCTTAACGCGAATACTGAACACTGTGTCTGGACTAGCAGAGAAATGTAGATCGAGGTGAGTGTCTAGCGGGGAGTTTCGACTAACGATTGGTTTTTGTATTGCTAAGTTGCCATTTGTATCTAATAGTAATAATTGTAAATTGGGTGGTAGTGTAGATTTATTGCCGATCGGATAAACTCTGATTAATACACCTATCTTTCGATCTAGCTTATCAATTGCGGCTGCCATTAAACCGATCGAGTGACCTTGTATAACTAATCCGATATCTTTAATCATTCGACTTTTCACTAAGGGATGCTCGGAGTCGATAATCCATAGGTATTCAATGGCTTGCCAGCGTAATATCTCATTGCTCGTATTTTCGATCAGATAGACTAGTAAATCGATTGATGTATGGAGATGAGATGGGATGTTAACAACAGATTTATTAGGGTCTTGAATACTATAAAGTCGTTTTATTTCTCGATCGATTCCAGATCGAGTATTTAGAGTTACTCCTCCTACATGACTCGGAATTAGACGAGATCGTAACTCAAGTAACTGAACTGCGGAACTTCGTTCTGCATAAGCTAACTGTGGTGGATTCAGAAAACTTTCGATCGATTGCCAGCCATTATCTAGCGATTTAGCTCCAGCTAATAACCACTCACGGAGATTGTTAACCTTTATTGTAGTTCGATCGGGTGTCAATCCACTCCGATAGCGATCGAACCATTGCGGATTGTTCAAGATCTCGCCCCATTGAGCAAAGGGCACACTGAATCGTGGTGAAAAGTGCGATTTATGCTGTTGAAGCTGCTGGGTGAGCTTTTGAGCCTCCGCAGGGGCTAATTTTGGTAATGGATCGATTGTCCCTCGTGCGGGGGTTAATTCGCCTAGTGAGTGGAGTTCGCAGGCTGTAAATAGGACATCTAAATTTTCGATCGTATCTCGCCCAGAAATCTGATAATTATGGAAAGCGCGATCGAATTCCGCGTAATTTTTCAAATTCTGATGAGAAATAAAACTCCATAGGTGTAAATATTTACCTGCTAAGTTTACTTGAATTGGCACATAATAATCTGCTGCCCAATTCGATAAATCTACCCACTCTTGCGGAACTTCAAATTCTGCTGGATCGATTGTCTGACTGGGAATAAATATTAGTCGGGTCTTGCCTACTTGTAATGCGAAGCCATTAACCAGCTTTGAAATAAACCCTAGATTCTCATTCCCATCAAATGTGCAGGGAAAGACTGACTTTATTTCGAGATCGACAACTTCACCGAGCCATTGTTTAACTGCTAACATACATAGCTGATTGAGATCGATTAGATGTAGATGAAAATCTTGTTCGCGTAGCTGTTCGTCAGATAATTTAGAGAATTCACTGATTTGTGATAAATCGATAAAGATATGTTCGGGGTATATTTCGCTGAGAGTTTCGATAGCTAACATAATATTATTGACTAATCTTTACAGTTGTTTATTGGATCGTACTTGTGGATTTATGTCTCAGTCACTCAAAAACCGATCGATGATTTGCGAAATAGCAGCTTGGGACGTTAAATCTCTTAAATTAAGTGCACTCCTTTGCTCCAATTCATAAGCCACAAGACTGATAAATTCATTTCGTTGAGTTCTATCTAATATTACTGGCGGCCGAATATTAAGTTGGTTAGCAATATCATTTAAGAGATTGTTTCGGAAGCATGAAAAATATATTCTTAAATAATCGATCGCTGCGTTAATCGCATCATCTTCAATCAGGATTGATTCTGAGTTATTCATTGCTCGATGAATACTCCTAACTAGTGCCGCATGTGCATTATTAACCCAAAGAGCAGCACTACCAGCATTATCAGTACCACCAAAGTTATTCTTAACTACTTTACCTGTCTGTGTCATATTCAGCTTTAATAAGTAGCGAAGACATAAGATTTGCTGGTGCGATCGTCTGGTATCGGGGAAGTTTTGGCAAAAAATATCAGTTAGATTATGTAGTTCTGAAAATAATTGCGACGGTAATTCATCTTCGATCGAATTAAATATACTAGCACATTCACTACAATTGTTTTCATTTAGTTCTAGTGGTAATAAGTTATCTACTCTCCCAACATACTTGCGGACTACTCGACCGATCGATTTTAATAAAGATTTCACTGCCGATCCACTCAAAGAGGATGAAAGACTAGCTAAAATACCAGATTCTTCAAGCCTTTGTAGATAAAATACTCCAATCTCACTAAAATGAGTATCATTTAATTGATTAATAGCTAAAGGACAGTTTTGTAAATATGCATTTACCGAATGAACTAGTCTATCACACTGCTCAATCTGGAGATCGATCGATCCGGCTAAATGTTGAGTTAATTCTGTTCCATCGAGGCGATCGAGATTAATTATCTGTACAATATCGATTGTTGCCAATGACTCACGGAGTAGACTATAAGTAGTGTGACTATTTCTAACTACGCCCAGATCTGAGAGTCCAGCATAAGGATCGCCTTCAGTCTGCAAGTGGCTAAAAAGTGCAAAACGAACTGTCCTGTAAGCCCACGCATCTAAAGCATTGTGTGGATTAGTATGTGGAGATTGCTGAAAACTAAAGCTGGTAAACAGTCGATTGGGTGAATTAATCCAAGAGTATACAGTATTAGATTTTTGATCTCTGCTAGAGAGAGTATTGCAATCACTCAATAGCGATTTGAACTTATCCAGCGATCTTCGATCGTCTGGTAGTTTTCTCCAGATTGTTGTGACAACTTTGATATAAGTGTGTTGGACATAATTACACCACAAACTGCGAATATTAAGATTGTTAGGCTCGTCACATAATTTTTGAAATAATTGCCGAAAGATATCTCCAACGATCTGCTGTTCGGTTTTGCCTAGTTCGAGTACAGCCGAGTCTAGCCATGTCTGACTACCGACATCGATCTCTGTTAACCTGTTACCTGCATCCAATTCACTCCAATTTGACGGCAATTCTAGAAAGCCGGGATGATATAGATTGCACTCTATTACTAGGGACTTAAATTGAGACAGATCGACCTTGAGTATCGGTCTTATGCCTGAAAAGCCATGCAATGTAGTGTAAAAGCACCGGAAATGGGACATAATTGCTTCAGTCGGAGAAGAACGATCGATCGCAGATACAGAGGAATTGGGATAGGTCGATCGAATTATGCAGCCAATCTTGAATAAATTAAATAAGTTTGGATTCTATCGATAATTACTCTTACAGGGCAAAGAAAATGTTTTCGAGCTAGCTTGGATCGAGTTGATATTATTGTATGTTTTATCACGATATTTTTTTAACCATATACCATCCGTAGAGAGCGCAGAGAGAAGAAAAAGATCGATTACTTCGATCGTGAGTTATCAGTGTCGAGTGGTTATTCAGATAATTGAGGACTAATATGCGATCGCCAACTAAAATTTTTCAACTAATTTGACCAGTATCCAGGAAATTCATGACACTCAACATGAAACGGGAAAAAAGGATTATGATTTTGACATCTTTGCTTTCGTTCTTCTTCCTTTTCCCGTAACATCCGATCTGATATTTCTGAATCAAATTTATAACTTGAACTATCTCCAAATGTAGTTGGATGGGAAGGATTGATATTAATCGGTGGATCGTCAGCATCAGTTTCAAGCTCCCAAATCCATTAACAACCTGGTTAACAGGTAGATTCGCGGCGCAATCCGCTCTAGATCGATATATTCCTCTGGACTATGCGCTCCACCCCCGACAGGTCCGAGGGCATCGAGTGTTGCCGTCCCAACAGACGCAGCATAGTTGCCATCAGTACCGCCACCACTGCCCTCTACGCCGAGTTTGAGACCGATTTCTCGATAGATTGCCAGGGATTTCTGCACCAGTGCATCAGTTTGAGGATTGGGTGGAAATGGGGGACGACCGCGATCGGCAATCACCTTAATTTCAGTACAAGGCAATAGTTTCTGCTGTGATAATCGCTCGAAATCACGTTGGAGACGAGTATATTCTTGGGCTTCCAATACCCGCACATCAGCCTGAACCTTAGCAAAATCTGGAATTGTATTCGGGCGATCTCCTGCTTTAAAGACAGTGAAATTAACCGTAGTTTGTTTGCTTGGATCTGCAAGTTTGCTGAGTTGTGTAGTTTGATGCGCTGCTTCTAATAGGGCATTACAACCTTTTTCCGGTTCGGCTCCAGCATGTGCGGCTCGACCTTTGACCTCAAATCCGTAGTAACCGATCCCTTTGCGCCAGGAGGTAATTTTATCCTGTGGCGAACCAAATTCTAGTACCAGGGCAACATCATGTTTTTTAGCAGTTGCTTTAATTAATTCTTGCGAACCTTTAGATCCTGTTTCTTCATCTGGATTAATTAAGAAAGTAATCGTCTCAAAATTATTGAAGTTCGCTGCTTTTAAAATTTTGAGTGCCTCAATTCCCAGGAGAATGCCACCTTTATCATCCATCACTCCAGCACCATAAGCTCTACTCCCAACAATTTTAAACGGGCGGAGCGCGGCGGTTCCTTGCTTGAATACAGTATCGGTATGCGCTAGAAGCAGTATCTTACCTTTGCCAGTTCCTCGGAGCGTGGCGACGATATTCCGACCAGCACTGGGCGTTGCAGCAATAGTTTTAACTTCAGCCCCGACAGCTTTAAGTTGCTCGATTATCAGGTTTTCGACTTTCGTTAACCCCTCTCGATCGCCCGTACCAGAATCGATATTGACAAGGGTTTCTAAGGTTGCTAGAAAGCTAGATTTTGCAACCAAAGCTCGATCGTAAATGACTCGATTAGGTTGCGCTGCTAACACAAAATTCAACTGCCCTAGCACAAAAAACACCATGAGAATGAAACCAAACAAGCCAGCGAACGTCCAAGATTTTTTTACTTTCATTATCATACCTATTTAGAAGAAAGATTACAGCATATCTAAAGTAATTTGGGATATAATAGGAGGAATATGCAGTTTAAATTAGTTAAATATACTTAAATTAAATGTTTGAGCTAATTGCTCGATCGGCCATAATCCCGCAACTGAATTACCCGCCGGATCGAGTGGAGGACTATAGGTAGCGATCGCACCTACACTTTGCACAATTGCTAGCAATCCCCCACTTACCCCTGATTTAATTGGCAAGCCAATTTTGACAGCATACATTCCAGAGTCTTCGTAAAGCCCACAAGTTAGAATCAGAGCATTCACCGTTTGTCGATCGATCGGTTGAACATGAATCTGGGGTTTTGCAAGTAATAATCCTAACTTTGTCAGGTCGTCAAGTGTCCCAGAGATACAACTGGTATGCTGATAAATATCCAGTGCTGTTTCGATAGAATCTATAGATCCCGATCGATACAATAAGTGCGCGATTGCTCGATTGATGGGGTTGGGAAGCGATCGTACTGATGCCAACATATTTGGATCTAAACTGAGATTGCTCCCTGCAAACTCATTCAACCAGTCACATAAATTCTGACAACAAGCAGATGCTGTATCCCCAGGTAATAAAGCTGCAAGCGTAATTGCACCACTATTAATCATGGGATTGCGTGGTTTAGATCGATCGATTTCTAATTGGGCGAGGGAGTTATAGGGATATTCTGATGACTTTATTCCCACCCAATTGAGTGCCTTACTGCGATCGGACTGCTGCAACAGGTAAAGTAGGACAAATGGTTTGATTAAGCTCATGAACGGAAAACGTCGATCTTCCGCTCCAGCCGACAAAATTTGTCCATCATTGCAATGTACTCGAATCACCAGATCGAGACAGCGATTGGGGTTAGATAGCAATGGAATATAGTTAGGTAGCTTGCCTGTTTGCGCTGAAGATCGAGCTTGAATTATTAATCGATCGAGTTGAATCTGAGTCAGTTTGGCTAGTTTATTCATCTGCGGGGCTATGATTATAGCCGCTAGTAATTTTTGACATCGATTGCATCCTTTAGCTGGGGATTGACAAAACTCGATCGGATTGGTGACTAATCTCTACATAAATTGGGCAAATAATTACAAACTATGCAGTTGCTATCCTCATTTGTTCTTTTTTGGTTAAAGTCATGGCGATCCCCTTCTCGTAATATGCTGCTTCGTTGATAAACATGGGAAAAACGGTATCTTCACCTCGATAGACAATCGCCTCCCCAGTAAATGTCACAAACATCGGATCGCCGGGATGCAACGGTGCGTAGTCTTTAAATTGAAGTTGGGGATGAATCATTGCTTGCAATTCACCCGATGGATTGCGGGGATAATCCACTGCGGAAATCGATTGATAAACTGTCAAACTCGGCGGTACGGGTAAGAGTTTTCCCAGATTTAGTCGCTCGATATAATCCAAAATTGCATGAACTAGCATTTCGGTTTGTTGGCATAGATTTGCATCGAGAACTCCTTGGGCTATAGCCCCAACCTCGATCGTGCAACCCAATCGTGACAAAGTACGGAGCATCGGATCGTCCTGAGAGCAGCGGACTCCGCAGGCAACTCGCACATCGGGATGGAGCGTGGTTAAATAAGCAGCCATGCGAAAATTGAAGGGATGTCTACTTGAAGGTAAAATTGTTAACCCCATATTTGAGGTAGTGCTATGGAGATCGATAATGACATCGAACTGAGGTCGATCTTTGTCACCCAATCTGTTGGCGATCTCCTTCGCAAGAAGATCTTCATAGCCAGTCAATTCTAGATTAGTTAAATCTTCAGTAGCAAAACAGCGATTGAGATCGCGATCGATATAACGTCGGTTTAAGGCTATTGCTTGAGGATTTGCCAACAATGTCTCGCATTCAAAGCTCGATCGATGCAGCAACTCTGGAAATTGCTGGAATTTTTTTACTAAATAAATACCAGTCAACTCGTTTCCGTGGGTTCCCCCAACAATTGCAACTTTTCGGATCGATGCCGTCATAAGTGGATCTCCGGTGGGAATGGTGAGGACTAAATTTCCCAGTTTTGAAACCTGGTGGTATCAGGATATGAAAAGTTAGCAATATATGTCAATCCATTATTTCGCATCTACTACTATAGGTTTAGAGTATAGTCACGATCGATGAAACGCAAACGTAAACATCAGCTCGAACTCGAACTTCGGCACCTGCGCTACTTTGTCATGGTTGCGGAAGAGTTAAATTTCACTCGTGCGGCAGAACGGTTAGACATGGCGCAACCACCTTTAAGCCAGCAAATTCAAGACTTAGAAGATGAAGTGTTGGGGGTAAAGCTATTCGAGCGAAAACGCCCATTGCGACTAACTCAAGCGGGAGTGGCATTTTTAAATGATGCTCGATCTGTGTTGGCAACATTAGAACTAGCAATAGATAAAACACAACGCATCGAGCGCGGTGAATCGGGGTATTTAATCGTAGGTTTTACTAGTTCGATGGCTAATGGAGTATCGATCGATATTTTGCAGGATTTTCAACAACAATATCCAAACATTAAACTAATTTTACGAGAACTAAATAGTGCCGTTCAAATCAATCGATTGCGCGAGCGACAAGTAGATATCGTGTTTATCTATCGAGATCGGAAAATTATCCCAGATAAAGATTTAGAAGTCCTGCCGCTCCAACCAGAACAGTTAATTGTGGTTTTACCCGAACGGCATCCACTCGCAGCTAAAGAGGCGATCGAGATCGCTGCGCTTGATGGTGAAGAATTTATCATGCCGCTGCCTCAGCTTGAAGCTGGCTTATTCCCTCAAATTAACCAAATATTTAAACAGGCTCAGATCGAGCCGAATATCGTTCAATCAGCCCTATTTATGGTGACAATTTTGGGACTAGTTGCAGGTGGGGTGGGGATTAGTATTTTGCCATCGAGCGTCCAAAATTTACAACGCAAAGGAGTTGTTTATCGCCCATTGGTAGAGCAAACACTCTCCGACAGGTTAACTGCTATTTGGCGAGCTGATGACTCCTCGGCGATCCTATCAAATTTTATTCATGTCATTCGATCGATAAATACTAATGGGGTGTGAACGGAGTGAAGCGCGTAAATCGTGGGCGGAGATCCCGAGTCTAGGATGTTAATCGGGTAGCTCCTGACAGAAAATGCACGCGATCGACTAAAAAGGGGTCGGCACTGGCTCTGAGATCCAACCACATTAGATGGACAAAACTATCATTGTATAGTTAGCGATCGATTATCTTTTGCGAAACTATTTAGCTCACGGAGTATTATTTAAATCTTTAATGCGCTCATCTATGTCTCCCGGACAGTTTGACGGATTTACTAATTGAATCTCAGCCAGGATGTGGTGGTAGCGATCCTCAATTTCATTCCGAACATTCTGAAGTTTTTCTTGGAGAATTATTAAGTCAGGAGAAAAATTAAGACCCATTGAATTATTCACCTCCCTTTGAACTTTAGCCGTATCTAAGTCGATCTCTAGCAAGGCAAAAACAGCTAATTGTTGTGTTTGAAAGTCCTGTACAGTAATTAACATTCTTTGAGAGGTTTCGGATCTTTCCTTGAATTGTGGCAACATTAGTTCAAGCTGCATTGCTTGTCCCATCGCCGAACGTGCCTCAAATATATTGCCCTGACGCTTGGACTCTAATGACACGTCAATTAGCTCTTGATGTGCTTGCTGTCTGAACTTATATTTGTCTTCATTTGCTTTTTTAAGTACTCTTACCTGCTCAACAGTACTCTGAATTTTGTTGACGATCTCTCGTACTATTTCTAGCGATCGAGTTATCTCTTCGAGGATAATTTCATTATTAGTGTTGACGGGTTTTGGCGGGCTAGGCGATCCCCACAGCCAATTCCAGCCGTCATATAGCTCTTTCCCTAGAAACCAGCGAGTAAAGTCTTGCATGGGATGATAGATTTGGGGTTAGATTACAGGTTATTTCTGGGGTGGCAACGTGAAGACCGATCGATTGAGTTACTGCACTTAATTCGTGGGAGGGGGTTGGGGTGGCGCGAAGACCCATCGACCATTGACTTGTCGCACTTGAGCGATCTTCGGTTGGAAGACTCGATCGCCTGTGGGTAAGAATTTCACCAGATCGCTTGCACCTTCAGCACTAAACTGAGGGTGGTGAAGTGCTTGTTGCAAGCCTAAGCGAGTACCATTACTTTGGCGTAAGCCCGTGACAATTGCCATGCCTGCGTCATAGGACATCGCTGTCCGCCAGCTAACTTGCCCGCCCCAGAGTCGCTGCGAGCGATCGGCAAACGATCCTGACTGTGGTTTTAGAGGATTCTGCCACGGAGTTACGAGAGTCAATCCAGAAACAGCGGAACCTGCTTGAAGAGTTTGGAAAGTGTTAAGCGTTGGACTGGAATAGAGCGGCAAGCTGCCGTGATTTGCGGCGGCTAATTGGAGGGCTAGTGGTAATCGATCGATATGGGAAGCAACAAAAAGTGAGTCCGCTCCATTACTTTTGGCTTTGTCGATCGCACCATTTGGGCTAAAATCAGCAGCTCCCACATCGCAAGTAAAGCTAGCAATTTCCCCACCCAATCGGGCAAATTCTGCAATTAGATCCTCTTTAAAGGACACGCTATCCGAAGCTTTACTGTCGAAGCAGATTGCCAGTTTGTGATGACGATCGACTGTGTAGATTTGCTGGGCGAGTTTACTAGTCAGGGATTGGCTCGTGGGAGCAGTACGGAGGATAAAGCTGCCAATTCCAGATAGATCTCGTGTCATGCTGGTTGGAGTTATCATCACTAGTCCGGCTCGTTGATAGATAGGCGCAGCCGCTAAGGATGCGTCTGATGTATTACTGCCGATCGCCGCAAGGATTTGACTATCTTGGATGATTTGTTTAGCGATTGAGGCGGATATTTCAGGCTTATTGTCATCGTTAAAAATCTCTATCGTCAGCAGTATCCCATTGATACCGCCGCTTTTGTTAACCTCAATCTGCATCTGACTTACGCCACGCAACATTTCTTGTGCTACGTTGACATTGCTACCGACTGGCACGATGACAACAATTTTGACCGTCTTTTTGGGATCGCTAGCTTTCTGGATTGCGATCGCATTTTGATAATAAATTTGTGCCTCTACATCATTTCGGTTTTCTTTTAATGATGCTTGGAAATATTGGATCGCGGTGTCATAGTCACCATTTGCAAATGATTTGATGCCTTGACGTTTATCTGAGGAGTCGATCTCTTTGATTAACAATCTTTCGCCGAGGCTGCGGCGATCGGTTAGATTAGTTTGATGGGGATGAGTGATGTATTGCCATAGCTGTTTGCCACTCCAAAACAACGCTATGGTTAAGAGTAGGTAAGCAATCGGCGGCAACTGATGGGTATTTTTCATGTCATTTAGTTTTTATTAATTGACTAATCGAATCGCCGATATTTTATTCTTGGTGTTCGGCATCAAAGATCTCCATCTCTTGTGGTAGAGGTGGTAGTCCACGATTGAGAATATTCAAATCCCGGACTAAGGTATTTAGGTAATAGCTTAGTTCCTGCCGATCCTCGATAAACTCTGGGTTTTGTGCTGCATATTGAAGCTTCAGTTTTAAGATATCTAACTCCTTAGCGATCGCCGCGATTGTTAGATCGCTAGGTATCAGCAAGAGCAGATCTGATTGAGGAAAATTGTTATGATACATCATAAAAATATCTTGAAAAACTGACGTTTTAACTATCCTTATTAAGTAAATTCAAGCATCTAGTGAATAATCGAATTTGAGCGATTGACTTCCGATTTCGATGATAAATGAGCAAATAAAATCAGA
>Ga0136639_10000650_pt1 | contig 11906 bp, 11 predicted proteins | sample AntDrymUQ8592106_2_FD_113739 | JGI IMG/M metagenome (GOLD analysis project Ga0136639, IMG submission 113739) | Polar desert sand microbial communities from Dry Valleys, Antarctica - metaG UQ859 (21.06) | ecosystem: Environmental > Terrestrial > Soil > Desert | place: Antarctica: Dry Valley...
CAATACCTGTCCGGCCTCACTCGACGACTGGCTTTGCAGAGAAAGCAGAGCAATCTTCACGACCGCCGGCCGCCCTGGACCCTTGCCGCAGCCGAGCAAGGCGCACGCGAGAAAAGCACCCAGAAGTCCCTTACAGGACACGTGTTTCCAGTTTCAGAAGCATCTGAAAGTCTGGATTTGCCTGAAGAGAAGCGAACTCCGCTTCTTCCACAAACTTGTTCCGTTCTTTGAACCCCTCTTCAATCGCCTTACGCATATAGTCGAGCGCCCGTTCCGTGTTCCCTGACTTGGCGTAGGTCTTGGCAAGATAGTAGTGGAACTTGGCCCGCTCAGTGACGTTCCGCTCTTGCAACAGAACACCTTGGGTGCTGCGATGCTCGAACACTTCCGGATCAATGGACAAGGCTGTCTGATAGGCATCGAAGGCCTCGTCGTACTTTTTGCGGGCAAAATACGCGGTGCCGAGGTTGCTGAAGATCGATGCCGAATTGGGATTCACCTTTAAAGCTCGCTTGTATTGGGTGATCGCCTTGCGATAGCTCTTTTGCGCGTAGTAGATTGTCCCGAGGTTGTTAATCGCTTCCGAATAATCTGGTTTCAAACGGACGGCCCGTTCGTATTGGCGTTTCGCATCCGATAACGCCGTCATCTGATGGAAGGCGATCCCGATCTTATTGGCCAAAATCGGATTCTCCGGGGGCTGCCGGTACACATCGGCCGCTTCCCGATACATCTTCCGCGCCATGAAGATATCGCCCCGAACCTCGGGCGAAAGGTTTGGACGAACGGTTGCTGGATCAGACGGGAGAGGGCGCAGTCCGGAGGTTTCCGGGAGTTGACCCAGAGCCCCAACAGCGAAACAGAACGAGAGGAAAATCCCAATCGGTTGCATAGCGAAATAACCTCCTTCTTTCCGATTAGTTTAACGGAGTACTACGATGTTTTCATTGAGCCCAAGCCGGTTTCGGAACGACGGGGATCGACCGCACTTCCCGACTGCCATTAGGGGTTCGCTGGGGGCGAGTTGGTTCCGCTCCCCAATCGGAAACAGCGGTTCCGGGTCCTCCTCCTCCCTCAGCGGCTTGAGGCTGAGTCCCTTGCAGGTAGACCTCTTCGCGAGCGTTCGAATTGTTGCCTCCAGCAAGCTTCCCGGTCGCCGGGTCTATATTTGCAACCACAACTCCGTTGGGCTGCGGGAACTCGGTGGCGTTGCGGTAGGGTCGGCGCAGATGGGCGCGCTTCATAAACTCCGCCCAAATCGGCAGCGCGGAACGAGCACCCTCAAGATTCAATTCCCCATTGTCGTCAAACCCTACCCAAACCGCGCAGATCAACTTCGTCGTGTAGCCAGCAAACCAGCCGTCGTGGGAAGTACCCGTCTTCCCTGCCGCGGGTTGCACGAAGCCGAACGAGCGCACCCCGGCTCCGGTCCCTGAGCGGATTACCTCCTCCATCATGCTGGTCATCAAGTAAGCAACATCTTCTTCCAACACTCTCCGCGACGGGTTCGCCTTCTTCGCAATCTCCTGGCCGGACGAATCCCGAATTCCGATCACCCAATTCGGAGCGACAAAAACTCCGCGGTTGGCGAAAACGGTGTACGCAGCGGCGATTTCAATTGGCGTTGTCTCGTAGGAGCCAAGCGCCATGGAGGGTGTGGCGCGAATCGTCTTACCGAGTCCGACCTGCCGGGCGAGTTGCGCCACTTCGCCATAACCCGTTTCCTGAGCAATCTTTACCGCCGGAATGTTAAGGGACTTGGCGAGCGCCGTCCGCAGCGTAACCTTGCCGAAGAAGTGCGACATATGATTATCGGGCTCATAGAGCTGAGAACCGAACCAGAACTGCGTCGGCTCATCGTCGACGATAGAGGCAGGTGTAAAAGTTCGATTCTTGAGTGCCGCCGCATACACAAATGGCTTAAAGACCGATCCTGGCTGCCGTCTGGCCTGCGCCCGATTCAGTTGGCTGGCGCCGTAGTTCCGCCCCCCGATCAACGCGCGGATCTGGCCATTCGAAGGGTCAATCGCTACGAGGGCAACCTGAGCCGGGCCAGCGTTCTTTTTCCCTTTCCGTTTCTCAATTGCCTCATCGACCTTCTTCATCCCGATCTGAACCGCTTCCTGGGCCTCGCGTTGTAATTCCGGGTCGAGAGAGGTATAGATTCGATATCCTCGACTCTGAAAATCGTAGTCCTGGAATTCGCTCTGCAGAGTGTCGTTCACCAAGTCAATAAAGTAAGGCGCGTCGCTCGAATCCCTTCCGCCCTTTACAATCGTTAGCGGGGCCACAATGCCTTCCGCATAAGCTTTATCCGTAATCTTGCCGTTGTCCCGCATCAACTGCAAAACGATGTTGCGTCGCTGTTTAGCCCGATCGGGCCAGCGCGACGGGTTCGTAAAACTCGGACGCTGAATGGTTCCGGCCAGCAACGCCGCCTCGGGCAACGTCAACGAGCGGACGTCCTTGCCCAGATACGCCTGGGCCGCTTCGCCGAATCCGCGGATCGCAAAGCTCCCGCGCCGCCCTAAGTCGACGTTGTTGGCGTAGTACTCGAAAATCTCCTCTTTCGTCAGTTTCTGTTCTAGAATGAGCGTGATAATCATCTCCTCAAACTTTCGCTTCCAGTTTTTATCCAACGTTAGCCAGAGGTTACGCGACAATTGCTGGGAAATGGTTGAGGCCCCCTCGGCCGCCCGTCGTTCCTTAATATCGACATAAATCGCTTTGGCGATGCGCAGCGGATCAAAGCCGGCGTGTTCAAAAAAGCGTTTGTCCTCCACTGACGTCACGGCATCGACCAGTGATCGAGGGAAGTCTTTAAATCCCAAAATCCGGCGCTTCTCTCGCTTTTGGTCGAAGAGGTTCGTGATCAACTCGGGCGGAAGGGAGATTTGCCGTCTAGACGTCTGGTCAGACAGAGATACGATAGAGGTCGTGCGATCGTTGTCGATCGCCAGCAGCACACTCTCGACATCCGGACTCGCATCCGGGCCGCTAAGGATCCGAACGGAATTCCCTTCGACGCGATACCAGCCCAAACGGTTGTTCTCCGATTCACTATATCCGGCGTTGCGAAGGGTCGCTACGACGCTCGTGACCGTCAAATCATCGCCCACCGCGACCGGCTTTGGTGCCGCGAAAATCATCGACGTGTTTGGGAAAGGCCCGTTCTTCAGCTTATCGTCGATTAGATTCGAGTAGTGGTAGTAGAGACCGACCGTCGTGAGTATCACCGTCGCCCCCACGAAGACGGCCGCACCGACCAAAAGACGGAACCAGCGGCCACGATAGGCTGGGGTTTCTACAGGAACTCGCGTTGCAGGAGGGCGTTGCGCCATACGTCCTAATACTACCTCAGGCTACTTCTCAGTTCCGCTTAGACTTTCGAGCTCACGCCAAATGTCGTCGTCATGCTTCCGCCACCCATCCTTCTCCCGCCCCGCAAAACGCAACTGATGAACGTCGAGCGTACCGTGTCCGAACGGACAGATGTACTCCATCTTGGGACGCCCCAGTTGGAGCATCTGATCCCAGGAGCCGGTTGACACCGGCATCCGTAGCCGTCGCAAGCACTTACGACACCGGTAACGTTGATCCAAAACGGCCAAAAACAAAAGGCCAATACCGGTAAGGAAAAACACAAAGATCGCAGTCGTCCATGGCAGATCCTGGGCGAATCGCCCACCAGGCTGGGGAATCAGAACCGCCATCAGCCACCAAAGTCCACGCAATATGGCTGCAACAACCGCCAGTTTAGCGAAGAAGAACAGCCAATATTTCATAACGTTATAGACTCCGGTTGAAGGACGAAAGTTGCGGCAACCGGGAAGAAACCGTCGGCCACCTGCTGCTAACTCTCAAGCATGTTCGTGGCCAGAAAAATAACGTTGGCCGGACGCTCCGCGAGCCGTCGCATGAAGTAGGGATACCAAGCCTCGCCATACGGCACGTAAAGTCTCAGCCGCTGGCCCTGATCGACCAACCGCTGCTGCCACTGCCGGCGAATACCGTAAAGCATCTGGAATTCATAACGATCCGGAGCGAGTTTAAGTTCCTTCGAATACGCCAGGGCATGGGTCAGAATTCGTTCATCGTGACTCGCGATCGCCGGATAGGTCCCTTCCCGCAGCAAGGTCTCCATCAACTTCACGAAATTTGCGTCGACGTCCGCTTTCGACGGGTAGGCGACGTCCGATGCCTCTTGGTAGGCTCCTTTACATAACCGAATTGGAACACCAAGATGGTTCAATTCGGAAACATCCTGTTCAGTTCGGTACAGATAGGCCTGCAGAACCGCCCGCACACACCCAAACTCGGCGTGCATTTCTTTCACGATCCCGAGCGTTCGCTCAGTGTAGACCGTCGATTCCATATCGATCTCGACCCGCGTGCCGATGGCCGAGGCGAGCGTAAAGACGGGCCGCAAATGGCGCCGGCAGATATCGTCACCCAAATCGAGGCCGAACTGGGTCAGCTTAATCGCGACCGTCGTATTCGTGCCAGCCTCGCCAACACGATCGAGCGCGGCCACGATCTCTTTGGCGGCCAGAGCCGCTTCGGACTCCGACGAAACGTTTTCCCCCAAGTGGTCGAGCGCCACAAAAATCCCGCGCTCGGCCAATTGGCCGTTAACCTGCATACCCTCGAAGAGAGTATTGCCGGCTACGAAGCGCCTGGTTAGCGAGGCGGCCGACCGCGATGTTTCAAAGAAATGGCGGAGCGATCGATTCCGCGAAAGGAGAAGGAAGAAGCTTCGGAGCATGAGGAGGTTACCTTGCGTCTACAGGCAATCCAAGGGCGTGCATCAGCGCCAACCCATTACTACCCGGCACGACCCCCGGCATCATCTGGTAGTCGAAGTGAATCTTACCGTCTTTGAGCGAGTCGGCGAAGTGGACCTGACGAGCTTGTGCCACCTCGGCCAGTGCCAAATCGTGCGTGGTCACCAAACCAATCGCGCCGCGCTCCCGCAGACCGCGCAGGACCCCTTCGGCACCGATCCGACGGTCACGCGAGTTGGTGCCACTCAGAAGTTCATCCAGCAGAAACAGGGTGGGCTCCCCGGAATCAGCCAGCTCCAGGATATCCCGCAGCCGAGTGATTTCGGCAAAAAAGCGCGAAGCGCCTTCCTGGAGCGAGTCATGGGTAGAAATCGAAGCTCCCACCACCAACCGGGAGAGGCGAAGCCGCCGAGCGGCCACCGGAGCCCCTGCGTGAGCCATAACGATCGCCAACCCCAGCGTCCGAAGAAACGTGCTCTTACCGCTCATGTTCGAGCCGCTGACGAGAACGAACGGATCGGAATGCGAAATCGCCAGACTATTGGCCACAGCGGTCTGTGGGTTCAGCAACGGGTGGCGCAGCTCTTGTCCGTCAAAGGCCGGAGCCCCTTCTTCGGACCATTCCGGCCAAACGAAGTCAGGATTCTCAAACGCAAAAGTCGCGAGGGAAAGCAGCGCTTCCATCTCGCCCATTGCCTCCAGCCAGGTGCCGACCAGTTTCCCGTTCTCGGCCCGCCAACGGTCCGCGGCAAAAGCCAAGTGCGTTCCCAACATCAGCAATGGGCCGATGATGCGCATCGCCGGGTGCTCTCGAGAGGTGATCCAAACCGCCAACCGTGCCAACTTGCGGATCCGAACCGACGGCGCAGCGCCCGACGCCCGCAGCGTTGCCGTAATCGCCTGCAACTTGTCCGACCGAAACGGACGGTCCTCGAGCAGCGCCAGCGCCGCCGAAAAAACAGCGAGTTCGTCCGCAGCCGCTTCCGCCGCATACAGCGCTTGGAGCACCCGCGGCCGCAACCACATCCCGAACGAAGCCATTCCCCCAATCACCAGAAGCGGAATGCTCCACAGGCCGGTGACGTTCCCAATAGCCAAGCCGATCGCGAGCGCCCCGTTCCAACCAAACACGAGCCACTGCCACGAAGCCGGGGGCATCCCCGGAGGCGCCTCCGCCCAGCGGCGAAGCGGCGCAGGATGAACACTCGCCGCCACCGCATCCGACACCATATACATCCGCTCCCGGAAATCGATATCGGAAGCCAGTTCTTGTACGGCCAACTCCCGCAATTGCAGTTCGGCCACCGATGCCGGGTGCAGCAACCAATTCGCCAAGGTCGATTCGCCCATCCGGGTCCGCGCCCGATTCATCCACTGGAAAAGGTTGCCCGCGCCGAACAGATCCAGATCTCCCGCGTACAGGTGCCCCGCCGGTTGCCAGGCCGCCCCGTCGCTGCCTACGCCCATCCACTTCCGGTCCAGCCGCGCGATCCCTAACTCGAAGTAACGCACGCTGCTAGCCGCGCGGTCCCGGCGCTGCAAAACCCGCGTGTGGACGCTGGCCGCCACCACGAACAACCCAATCGGGAATAGCAGCAGCCAAGCCGACCACGCCGCCAAATACAGGGTCTGCCAAGCGACGTAGCCAAACACCGCCACTAAACCAAGTCGAAGATAGCCGAACTGCTCGTGCCGCTGAATCGCTACGGAAAGGGTGCGCTGGCGTTCGGCCAGCGCGGACTGATAGATTTCTCGGGGGGAGTTCACTTATCATTCATTATCGCCCGGAACATCGCCATTCTATCTAGATCACCCACCCACAACAGTTTCCGGCGATCCTGATTTTTGTCTTCACCTTTGCGGTCATGGCAATCGGCCGGCTCCCGGGGTCGCGACTGGATCGAACCGGTGCCGCAATCGTCGGTGCCGGACTCATGCTCGGCACCGGGGTTCTCGCGATCGACGAAGCGTGGCGAGCGATTCCTTACGAAACGATCATGCTCCTGTTCGGGATGATGATCGTCTTCGCCAATCTTCGCATTGCCGGGTTCTTCCCTCTGGTCGCCCGATGGGCGGTGCGCCGGTCCAGCGCTCCCGCCACGCTGCTCACCGAAATCGTCGTCATCTCCGCCCTTCTCTCGACGCTTTTCGTCAACGACACCATCTGCGTCGTGATGACCCCACTCGTGGTCGAAATTACCCGCTCTCTCCAAGGTCGCCCCCTACCTTACCTGCTCGCCGTCACCACCGCCTCCAACATCGGCAGCGCGGCCACGATCACCGGAAATCCGGAAAACATGATGATCGGCGGCTTCTCCGGGATCCCCTTTCGCCCCGGTCGCTCTGTTCGGCGTCGTCATCGCGATCGTCCTCCCACGCTAGTTCCATTGCGAGGAGTTCTCTGACCACAGCCAAAGTCCACCCCCCGGAACAGACCCTCCCCGTCGACCGCATGCTTCTCGGTAAGTTTCTCAAGGCGGCCGGGATTCTTTTCGCTTCATTCTCCGCTGGCGCACCCATCGCGGTGGCTGCACTGGTCGCCGAGGCCGCTCGCCTGCTCACCCGGCTGGTCCATCCCGAAGAGGTCTTCGCGCAAATCGACTGGTCCCTGCTGGTCATGTTCTCCGGACTCTTAATCCTCCTGGCGGACCTCGAAAAAACGTCGCTCGACGAACAACTGTTTGGGTTTGCCGCTCAATTCCACCTGGAGAAAATTCCGGTCCTAAGCTTGGTCTCCGTGCTCCAGTCGAACGCCGTCTCCAACGTACTTCGCTCATGCTCTTAAGCCGGTATTTCAGCGGCTCCCCAATGCGCAGAAGACCTGGATTGCCTTGTCCATGTCCGCCACGTTGGCCGGCAACCTAACACTGGCCTGTTCGATCGGGTTGCCTTTAACGGTGATCACCGTCGGTGCTGGCGTCGTCTGGCTCGAATAGCTTAAACCATAACTAGCGCGTAAGTGGCGTACCCAAGCAGCGCACCAAGAATCGACCCCATCACCACATCACTCAGAAAGTGCATGCCCAACAGGATCCGTGAGGCCGCAATCGCCACGGCAACCAAGCTCAGTCCCGGCGTTAATCCCGGGTAGCCCAAGCTTACCGGGACGCAGATCGCAAACGCCGTCATCGAATGACCGGAAGGGAAAGAAAACTGATCCGGAGGCAGCAGCTTAGCCCAGCAATGCGCTTCCAGGGCGCAAGGCCGCCGCCGGGCCGCGTATTTTTTCAGTCGCAGGAACAGAAACACCCCGATCATCGCCGCCAGCGTAGCCGCACCAACGGTGCGGAATCGGGCTTCGCCACCCAGCGTCAAAAGGGCGATCGCCAGAACGTACCATAACCAGCCATCACCGCAGCGGGTGGCGTAGACCGAGCCCAAGCGAACCCAACGAGGGGCTTGCCAACGGTTACACCGTCTCATCAACCGATGATCACGTTCTTCAATGTAGTGGACGACTAGGGCCGCAACACTCATGCGGCCATAGTACGCGCAGAATCTTTACGGGTTCGTGACGAAACTGAAAAACATATGTGAAAGACTATGTTTGTACCTTGAAAATCTCAACACAGATCGATTTCATGTTTTTTGACGCCGGCGGCGGCCATCGCGCGGCGGCTAACGCCCTAAAGAAGGTGATCGAAACCCAAGGTCGTCCCTGGGACGTTCGCCTGATTGATTTGCAGGACGTTCTCGACGAATTGGATATCTTCCGGAAACTCACCGGGTTGCGGATGGAAGACATCTACAACCAAATGCTGGCCAAAGGCTGGACCCTCGGGTCGACTCAAGTGTTGCCCGTGATGCACACGATTATCCGCTTCTACCACGCGGCGCAGGTTCGCGTCCTCACCCGGTATTGGCAAGCCAACCGGCCCGATATGGTCGTCTCGCTCGTCCCGAACTTCAACCGCGCCATGTTCCAGGCGCTGCAGGCCGTCGACCCCAAAATTCCCTACGTGACCATCCTCACCGACATGGCGGACTACCCTCCCCACTTTTGGATCGAAAACCAATTGCAAAGCTTCATCTGCGGAACCCCCAAAGCAGCGGAGCAAGCACGAGCAATGGCCCAGACAGGTTCACCGGTGCACCGGGTTTCCGGCATGATTTTGAACCCCAGCTTCTACGACGTCCCGCCGGTGGACCGCGACGCCGCGCTCGTCAAGCTTGGGCTGCAGCCCGGAGTGCTCACCGGCTTGGTCCTGTTCGGCGGGGAAGGGTCGCAGAAGATGCTCGACATTTACGACCGCATTGATGCATCCTCGCTACGCGTTCAACTCCTCCTGCTCTGCGGGAAGAATAAGAGGCTGGCCGACAAACTCCGTCAGCGCTCCGGCCGCATCGCCAAGCACGTCGAAAGCTTCACGAAAGAGGTTCCCAAATTCATGCAACTTGCCGATTTCTTCGTCGGCAAACCCGGCCCCGGTAGCGTCAGCGAAGCGATCCAGATGGGTCTGCCCGTCGTCGTCGAAAACAACGCATGGACGCTGCCGCAAGAACGGTTCAATGCCACCTGGGTGGCCGAGAACGAATTGGGCGAGTCGCTGGGTAGCTTCACAAAAGTTGTTCCTTCTCTCGAACGGATGCTCGAACCGAAGCGGCTGGCGACTTTGCGCAAAAACGTCAACGCGATCGAAAACCGCGCTCTGTTCGAAATTCCCGCGATCCTCGAAGAAAAGCTGAACGCCGTCGCCAAGTCCTCTTAACCACGTACAATTTCTAAGTGCACCGTCTCCTCGCGCTTTTCGGATTAGCCGCGGCTTTGTCCGCGCAGGACTTTACCAGTTGGTTGAACAGCCAGGCGCAGCAATTGCTCCGCGAGCGCCGCGCCACCCTCGCGCCGCTCCAGACCAAGGCCGAAGGCATCGCGCGCCAGAAGCTCATGCGCGAAAAGCTCCTCCGGGTTATCGGCGGTCAGCCCACCTACACCGGACCGCTCAACCCGAAGACCTTCAGCAAATTGGACGCGCCGACGCACTCGATTGAAATGGTGGCCTTCGAAAGTCTACCCGGCTATTGGATCACCGCCAATTTGTACTTGCCGAAGTCCCCGGGCAAACATCCTGCGGTGCTCTTCTCCCTCGGTCATTGGAATGAGGGCAAACCCGCCGCCCAGCGCATCGCCGCCAACCTCGCCGCCCAGGGCTTTGTGGTCCTGGCCTTCGACCCCATGGGCCAAGGCGAACGAAGCCAAGCCTTCGACCCGCGCCTCAACCGCGCTCTGGTCCCGGGAGGCGTTCCCGAACATTGGCTCGCCGGCACCCAAGCCATTCTGGTCGGCGAAACGCTCGCCCGCTACTTCATCTGGGACGCCAAACGCGCCATCGACTTTCTGGCCGGCCATCCCGCCGTTGACCCCGACCGGATCGGCGCCACCGGCTGCTCCGGCGGTGGAACCCAAACCACGTATATCTCCGCTCTCGATTCCCGCATCAAAGTGGCGGCCCCGCTCTGCTACATGAACTCGTTTGAGGTGCTCTTCGGCGGCTCGATTGGGGACTCTGAACAGAGCCTGCCGAACTTCCTCAGCGAAGGCCTCGATCAGACCGATTACGTCCATCAGTTCGCCCCCAAGCCTTGGCTGATTGGGTCAACCGAAGAGGATTTTTTCACCCCGGCGGGCGCCAAAATCGTCTACGAAGGCGGCCGTAGCTTCTACAAGCTTTTCGACGCGGAATCAAACGTGAAATGGGTACTCGGGCCGGGCGGTCACGGCACGCCGATCGAAGTCCGGGAGGCCGTCTATAGCTGGTTCCAACAGTGGTTAAACCCGGGGCAAGCTTCGCCGCGGGAGGATCCGAACATTCGGATGTTTACCAATGAAGAACTGATCGTAACGCCGACCGGACAAGTCGCTACCGATCTGAAAAGCCGGGATCTCGTCGAGATCCTCCGCGCCCGTCGTCAGGAAGGGAAACGCAAGGGCGACCTGGCGGCGGAAGTCCAAAAACTCGTCCGCCCTCTGACAACCGCACCCCCGACCGTAGGAACCGAGGAGACCTTCACCTTTGAGCCGGAACCCGGGGTGGTCGTCACCGGCCATCTTCTCCGCCCGCCTGGCACGGCCGCGTTGCCGGGAGTCGTCCATGTCGAATCCGGGCCGAAACTGTCGGAACGGGCCAAAGAGATTGCCGCGGCGGGAGCGGTTGTGCTCGCGATTGTCCCGCGCGGACTGCCCGCGCCCCGGGAGTATGCCGAATACGGCGACTGGATGGCGGCCACCCGTAGTTGGATGATCGGCCGTAACTTAGCCGGGATGCGGGCCCAGGACATCGCCGCAGCGGTCAAAATCCTCGCCGCCCGCCCGGACGTCGCCCCTGGTCCCATTCGAGGCGTCGCTGATGGCACGGCGGCGGTATGGCTGCTCCTGGCTAGCGCGGCGGAGCCCCGGCTCGGCAAGTTGTGGTTGGAAAGAGCGCCCTATAGTTTAGCCAGCGCCCTCGATTCCCCGGTCCACAAGTTCCTCCATGACGCCGTAATCCCAGGCTTCCTCTTGAGTTGGGACCTCGAAGACTTGACCAAGGGACGAACCGTTCGTTGGGTCCAGCCCACCGATTGGAACGGTAACATCGTCAAACGAAACGGCCCCCAGTTTTACTACCGGTTCTTTGACGAGATGAACGAACGGGTAATTCGGGAGTACTTACTCCAACCATAAGTAACGCCTGGCGTGATCGGTCGCAAAATGGGGCCCGCCCACCGAAGCGCGTTCGGCCATCGCGGCGAAGAAGCGTTCGTGAAAGTCGCGGATTTCCGCGCGAAATCGCTCCGCCGGCAGTTCCCACGAATCGCCAGGCCAGATGATGCGAACCGTATCGCCAGCCCAGCTGAAAGTTACTTCGGGCGCAGCGTCCAGAAACTGCAGGTTTAACGCCGGAGACTCTCGTCGATCAACGTCTACGAGCGACTCCCAAATCTGGGCGACATAGAAAGAAACGCCGGAGCCTAGTGGCGACTTACCACCGGCTTGAATCCAGAAACGTCCGTCGGTCAACGCGTACCAGTGCAGTTCCGGAGCATTGGGAGGGCCCCAGGGGGTAACGGCATCGGCTGGGGTGAGTTCGAACTCGAAGAGCGCCAAGAAACAGAATAACCGATAGACTGAGTGGTTGGAATACA
>Ga0136639_10000651_pt1 | contig 11891 bp, 12 predicted proteins | sample AntDrymUQ8592106_2_FD_113739 | JGI IMG/M metagenome (GOLD analysis project Ga0136639, IMG submission 113739) | Polar desert sand microbial communities from Dry Valleys, Antarctica - metaG UQ859 (21.06) | ecosystem: Environmental > Terrestrial > Soil > Desert | place: Antarctica: Dry Valley...
AGCGTCCTTGCCGGTGATGTCGAGGGTCAGCCAGTCGCCGTCCAGCTCGGCCATCAGGGCCTGCAGCTCGCTCGCGGCCTGGGGCACGTCGACCCCGAGGACGGTTGCTCCGTCACGGTGCATCACGCGGGCGATCTGCTCGCCGATGCCGCGGCTGGCTCCGGTCACGAGCGCGACCTTGCCGGTGAGCGGCTTGGTCCAGTCGGCGACGGCTGGGACCTTGCTGGTGCCGTGAGCACCGATGCGGACCACCTGGCCCGACACGTAGGCCGACTTGGGGGAGAGGACGAAGGCGAGCGTGCTGGTGACCGCGGCTTCTGCGCCCTCGGCGACGTAGACGACCTGGACGGTGCCGCCCCGGCCGATCTCCTTGCCGAGGCTGCGGGTGAAGCCCTCAAGGGCGCGCTGCGCGACCCGCTCGGCGCCGGCCACCAGCTCCGGGGGCGTCCCCAGGACGACCACGCGTGGGCAGCTGCCGAGCTTGCGCATGACGGGGGTGAAGAAATCACGCAGCGCCTCGAGCTCGACGGCCGAGGTCAGGCCGGTGGCGTCGAAGACCAGGCCCTGGAAGCGGGCGTCGTCGTCGACGGTCTGCGTCGAGGAGATGCCGAGGGTGTCGAGCAGGCCCGGGAGGGACTCGGCCAGGCGACCGCGACCACCCACGAGCACGGTGCCGTCGACGAGCGGTGCGCCCTCGACGTACCGGTCGAGCTTCATGGGGGCGGGCAGGCCGAGGTTCTTGACCAGCAGCTTGCCGAGGGGGGACTGGGTGAAGCCCTGGTAACGGTCGCTCATGGGTGCTGGGTCCTCCGGGTGTGGTGGGTGCGTGCACGGGTCACCCCCGCGTGCGGGGCGGTGACAGGGAACATGTAACTCCAGGTGTAACTCGGAGTCCACATTTCGTGACCTGCCCCTCATTGGCTTCTCTGGGAGCGGAGCCGGGGTCAGGATGTGGGCATGATCGAACGTACTCGTCGTGTCGCCGTCATCGGTGGCAACCGGATCCCCTTCGCCCGCTCCAACACCGTCTACGCGGGGGTGTCCAACCAGGACATGCTCACCGCTGCGATCGACGGTCTGGTGACCCGCTACGGCCTCGAGGGCGAGCGCCTCGGTGAGGTGGTCGCTGGTGCCGTGCTCAAGCACGCCCGCGACTTCAACCTGACCCGGGAGGCCGTCCTCGGCTCGAAGCTGTCGCCCGAGACCCCCGCCACCGACATCCAGCAGGCGTGCGGCACCGGCCTGCAGGCCGCCATCCAGGTCGCCAACAAGATCGCCCTCGGCCAGATCGAGGTCGGCATCGCCGGTGGCACCGACACCACCTCCGACGCCCCGGTCGCGGTCAGCGACAAGCTGCGCAAGAAGCTGATGAAGGTCAACGCGGCCCGCGACACCAAGTCGCGCCTGGCCGCCCTGGCCTCCATCCGCCCCGGCGACATCGGGCTGGAGATCCCGCAGAACGGTGAGCCCCGTACCCGCCTGTCGATGGGCGAGCACGCCGCGCTCACCGCGCTGGAGTGGCAGGTCGGCCGCGAGGAGCAGGACGAGCTGGCGGCCCTCTCGCACCAGCACCTCGCCGCGGCCTACGACGCCGGCTTCTTCGACGACCAGGTCACGCCCTTCCGCGGCGTGGAGCGCGACAACAACCTGCGCCCCGACTCCTCGGTGGAGAAGCTCGCCAAGCTCAAGCCGGCCTTCGGCAAGGGGGAGGCCGCCACGATGACGGCCGGCAACTCCACGCCGCTGACCGACGGCGCCTCGGTGATCCTGCTGGCCTCCGAGGAGTGGGCCAAGGCGCACGACCTGCCCGTCCTCGCCTATCTCACCGCCTACGAGACCGCTGCGGTCGACTACGTCCACGGTGGCGAGGGTCTGCTCATGGCGCCTGCCTACGCGATGGCGCGGATGCTGCAGCGCGAAGACCTGACCCTGCAGGACTTCGACTTCTACGAGATCCACGAGGCCTTCGCCTCGCAGGTGCTCTCCACCCTCAAGGCGTGGGAGGACCCGGTGTTCTGCAAGGAGCGTCTGGGCCTCGATGCCCCGATGGGCTCGATCGACCGTTCCAAGCTCAACGTCAACGGCTCCTCGCTGGCCGCGGGCCACCCCTTCGCCGCCACGGGCGGGCGCCTCATCAACGTGCTCGCCAAGCTGCTCGCCGAGAAGGGCTCGGGTCGCGGGGTCATCTCGGTCTGCGCCGCCGGCGGCCAGGGCGTCACGGCGATCCTCGAGCGCCCCTGACCTGAGACACCTCACAGCGCCCGACTGCCTCTGGTGGTCGGGCGCTGCGTCATTTCGTCGATGGCGCTGCCCGGGCGTACTACAGCCGCTTCATCAAGGTAGGCAGGTGAACCGCCACCTCCCACGGCGTGCTCCCCGTGGTGGGTGGCGTGTCGTCGAGGGAAGTGCCGGGTCGGCCGGCCCGGGAGGTCCGAGCGAGCGGTCCTCGGTCAGCGCGCGACGAGTGCGAGGGCGGAAGCCACGAGGTGCTTGCGGACCTGCTCCGGAGAAATCTCGCCGACGGTGGGGATGCCGGGGGCGGCCTCCTTGACCAGGATGCCGAGCCGGGCGATCTGCAGACCGCCGAGACCACTGGCGTAGAGCATGTTGGCCAGGAGGGTGGGGTCGTTGGCGGGGGAGAAGTCACCCGAGGCGACACCCTCCTCGATGGCCGTCGACAGCAGGGCGAGGCAGGAGGAGATCGCCCGCCCGAGCCGGAAGAGGGCGCTCTCGGTGATCTCGTCGAGCAGCTCGGGGCCGGGTCGGCGCATCAGGGCCTGGGCACAGTCGACGAATGCCGGGTGGTCCAGTCCGTAGTCGACGAACGCGCCGACGATCGCCTGCAGCGCCTCCGGGGGAGTCGTGGCGGCTTCTGCCGCTGCGGTCAGGGCATCACGGAGCTCGTCGAGGTAACCCACGAGCGTGAGTGCGAAGAGCTCCTCCTTGCCGGTGAAGATGCGGTAGACGATCGCCCGGTTGATGCCCACCGCGCGCGTGATGTCCTCGATCTGGGTCTCGCGGACCCCGACCTCGTCGAAGAGCGTGCGGGTGGCCGCGATGATCTCTGTCTCGCGCGCCCTCCGGCGTACGGCGGCGGCCCTGCGACGACCGTCGGACTCGGGCGCTCGGGTGCTCATGGGAGCAGCCTAGGAGAAGTGCAACTCCGAGTTGCACAGGTGTGACATGTTCGTCAGGCCGGTCTGGACGCGTGCGTCGGGTCAGCCGCTCCTGAACCTGCCCCGCATGGTCGGACCCAGCTCACAGGAAAGCTCTCACGGTCCGGAGCGAGTCGGCGTCCTCGGCGCGCTTGTCGTCGCGGTAGCGCACGACCCGGGCGAAGCGGAGCGCGACGCCGCCGGGATAGCGGGTGGAGCGCTGGACGCCGTCGATGGCGATCTCGACGACCTGCTCTGGCCGCACATGGACCGCGTGGCCGTCGCGGTGCGTCTCCAGGTCGAGGAAGCGCTCGGTCTGCCACGCGAGCATCTCGTCGGTCATGCCCTTGAACGTCTTGCCGAGCATGACGAGGTCGCCGTCGGGGCCACGCGCACCGAGGTGGATGTTGGAGAGCAACCCCTCGCGACGCCCGGAGCCCCACTCGACGGCGAGCACCACGAGGTCGAGGGTGTGCACCGGCTTGACCTTGACCCACGACGAGCCGCGGCGCCCGGCGTCGTAGGCGGCAGCGGGGTCTTTGACGACGACGCCCTCGTGACCGGCGGCGAGCACCTCGCTGACGAAGGTCTCGGCGACCCGGGGGTCGTCGGTGACGATGCGGGCAGCGAGGTGGTCGGCCGGCACCAGCGCCTCGAGCGCGGCCAGGCGCGTGGTGGCGGGCTCGTCGAGCAGGTCGGTGCCGTCGAGGTGCAGCAGGTCGAAGAAGTACGGCGTGACGTGGAGGCCGCCGTCCTGGCTTGCTCGAGCGGTGCGTGACGCGGTCTCCTGGAACGGCCGTGGCCGCCCGGCGCCGTCCAGCGCCAGCGCCTCCCCGTCGAGGACGAACGAGTCGGCCGGCAGCGCGAGTGCGACGGCGACCACCTCGGGCAGTCGGGCGGTGATGTCCTCGAGGGTCCGCGTCGCGATGACCACCTGGTCGTCGCGACGGTGGACCTGGATGCGGATCCCGTCGAGCTTGGTGTCGATGGAGGCCGGGGCGCCGTCCGTGGCCTTGGTCATCGCGTCGGCGACGGACGGGGCGGAGGAGGCGAGCATCGGCTGCACCGGACGCAGGACCTCGAGCCCGATGTCGTGGAGCGCTGACTCGCCCCCGGTGACGGCCAGCCGGGCGGCGACGACGGTGGAGCCGGAGAGCATCGCGGCACGGCGCACGGCGCGGAGCGGGACCTCCGCGGCGACCGCGACCGCCTCCTGCACGAGTGACTCGAGGGCGCCCTGGCGCAGCGCCCCGGTCACGACCCCGCGCAGCCACTCCTGCTCCGGTGACGTGGCCCGGCCGAACAGGGCGCCCACCGCTGCTGCTCGCGCGCCCTGCGAGCCGGGGCCGGCGAGGACGGCCAGGTCGGCGAACGCGCCGTTGACCTCACGGAGGCTCAGCGACGCCTCGGGCGCAGGGTTCGGCAGCGAGCCCAGGCCACGCCAGCCCAGACCGGTGCGACGCTGCAGCAGGGCGCCCCCGAGGTAGGAGGTGACGATCTCGATCTCGTCGAGGTCAGCGCGAGCGAGCAGGTCGGCAAGCGCCGCGACCTTGGTCTTGCGCGAGCGGGTCGAGGCAACCGCGGTTGAGGTGATGACGACGTCGTGAAGCAGCACGCCTCCAGTTTGTACCAAGGCGCCGACAGTGCTCAGCCCTAGCGCGGCTCGGGGACATCGTGACGTGGAACGTCACCGGCACGCCCCGCTCGATCAGCAAGGTCGGCGGCGCCCTCACGGGCCCGAGTGCCGGTGATGGGTGACGGTCTGCACGCTGCGACCTACCAGGGCTCCGTGGCGATCGGTGAGTTCCTGGTCTATGCCTACGACGAGGATTGTCAGCCGATGTCGGGTGGCTTCGCGCTCTTCGACGAGGCCACGCCCATCCCGGCAGGCGCCGCCTACCTCGGTTTCCTGCTCCTCTGCGGCGGCGGTGCGTCGTTCGACGTGACCGTCACCGAGCCGCGCTGAAGGGGCCGTCAGTGGTGCAGGTCGATGCCGCAGCGCGGACAGTGCCCGGCGCCCGGCTCGAGCGGCTGACCGCAGCAGCAGGCGGGCTCGTGCATGGCGGTAGAGATCGTCGAAGCGGTTGCTGTGCCGGCCATCGGGACCCTCCTCGCCAGGCGTCTGCCTGTCATGGAGGTGTTCGTAGCGACCGGCCTCGCGGATGTGGAGCGGGCTGCCGGGTGAGGGCCTAGCCGCCCTCGTCGGCGTCGCTCGCGAGCACCTGCTCACGCAGGATGTCGGCGTGGCCGCAGTGCTGGGCGAGCTCGCGCAGCACGTGCAGGTAGACCCATCGCAGGGGGAGCGGGCCGCGCCGGTTGCCGAGGAGCAGATGGTCGAGGTCGAGCGCTGCCGTGGCAGCCCGGGAGACCTCGCAGGCGTCCCGGTAGCCCGCGACCACCGACGCGAGCGTGTCCTCCGCGGTGAGGGCGAAGGATTCCTCCGGACCGGCCGGGATGCCGATCTCGGAGCGCGAGCGGCAGGTGATGGCTTCGTCGAACCACACCTGCTCGACGAACGTCGCGTGCTTGACCAGCCCGAGCAGCGTGGTGGCCGAGGGCACGAGCGAACGCCGGGCCTGCTCCTCGGTGAGCCCCTCCAGCGAGGCGATCAGCGACGCGCGGTGGTCATCGAGGAACACCTCGACCTGAGCACGCAGCGGATCGTGCAGGGCATCGTGGGACGAGCGGGGAGCGGACATCGACATGAGCGCACGGTGTCATGCGGTGTCATGCGGTCACGGGCAGGAGCGGGTGCGCAACGCAGTGATGACGAAGGGGTTTCGTGTCACGCAGGTCAGCCGGTCGCAGCGACGGGCTCGCTGCCCTCGAGGACCGCCGCCGTGACCGCACCGCGGATGACCTGGGCGAAAACCATGTCCAGGTCATCCACGCCTCCGAAGTAGCCGCTCACCTCGAGCGAGACGAAGCCGTGCAGTGCCGAGAAGATCGCCATGCCGGTCAGCAGGAGGCGCTCCTCGGGCAGACCCGTGGAGCGCACCATCACCGCCAGGGCCTCGATGGTCCCGGCAGCCGCCGCGAAGAAGGAGTCCCGGTCGATCGGGGCGCGGGTCATGGCGGCGTAGCGGTGGGGGTAGTCCCGCGCAAAGCCACGCAGGGAGTGGCTGAGCACCCGCAGACCGTCCGGACCGGCGTGACCCATGGCGGCGCTGCGGACCTGGTTGCCGAGCAGCTGCATCGCGCGGACCTGGATCTCCGCGCGGAGGTCCTCGAGGTTGGCGACGTGGTTGTAGAGCGAGGAGACCCGGGTGTCCAGCTCGCCGGCGAGCAGCGTCATCGTGAGGGCGTCGTAGCCCTCGCGGTCCACCAGCCCCTCGGCAGCGACCAGGACCGACTCGTGATCGAGCCGGGGCCGCTTGGCGCGTGGCGCGGGCGCCGCGTCGGGGGGTGACGGCGACATGGGAGCACTCCTGTCGATGAATCTGTTTCGTCTCAGCGTGAATGACTATAGCGTTCCTCTCGTGGCCGACCTCTGCACCGATCGCTTCCGCGAGCTCGCGGACTCCCTGGGAGGCGTCGCGTGCGAGAACGCCTCACCGTTCCTCCACCTCCGCGACCCGCGACACCTGGCTGACCCCTCGATGCCGGTCATCGAGCTGCTGGTCCTGCTCGGTGCCGTCCTGGCCTTCCGCCACGCCTGGGTCCTACGACGTGACACCGGCGACGCGACCAACCTCGGCGTGTGTCTGGCAGCTGTCGCCTACGTCCTGGTGCTGGAGCCACCGCTCTACTTCCCAGCGCTCTTCGGGATCGACGACTACGTCTCGGCGGTCTTCGTGCACAACGAGTTCACCGTCGGACTGCTCTACCACCGGCTCCCGCTCTACATCCTGTTGCTCTACCCCGCCCTGGTCTATCTCGCGTGGGTGCTCGTGCAACGCCTGGGCGTCCTCGAGCGACACGGTCGGGTGCGGGGAGCCCTGATCGCCTCGGTGTGCGTGGGCGCGGTGCACCAGGGCTTCTACTCGATCTTCGACCAGTTCGGCCCCGACCACCTCTGGTGGGCCTGGGACGCCGAAGCACGCACCAATGCGCTGCGCATCGGTGAGGTGCCGATGTCGAGCACCGTCAACTTCGCCCTCGTGATGCCCATGGCGTTCGCACTCGCGTGCTTCCTGCTGATCGGTCGGCGTGCCCGGCCGACCCTCGGTTCGGTCGTCCTCCCGGCGATCGGCTGCGGGGTGCTGACCCCGTTCCTCAGCATCCCGGGGCAGCTGCCCGTCACCTACCTCGACCTCGTCGACAACCCGGCGTACGACGTGGTGCGCGGGATCCTGTGGCTCATGCTCGCCGGCGCGACCGCCGTCCTGGTGCGTGAGCTCGTCGCGGCCTGGCGCGCGCCGCTGCCCGCCCAGCCGGGGCTGGTGGGTGCCTACCCGACGGCCTACCTCGGGCTGTGGCTCGCGACGTTCCTGGTGCTGGGCGTGGTCTCTCCTCCGGCGGGCGTGATCGCCTACCTGGTGCCGTGCTTCGTGCTCAGCCTGGCCGTCCTCGTCACGGTGGCCCGGGGCCGGATGGCAGCAGCGGACACGGAGGTCACCACCCGGGCGGGAGCGCGGTGAAGTCGGGCTCGCGCCCCTCCGCGAAGGCCGCGAGAGCCTCCAGGTTGGCCGGGCCACCCATGAGGTCGGCGAAGGCGGCGTTCTCGCGATCGCGAGCGGCTCGGATCTCCGCGCGCAGTGGCTCGGTCATCGTGCGCTTGACGGCGACCAGCGAGGAGATCGGACGCCGCGCCAGCAGCTCGGCATGCCGGCGAGCCTCGGCCAGCAGGTCGTCGGGCTCGCACACGCGCCAGACGAGCCCCATCTCCAGAGCCTCCTGGGCACTGACCCACTCGGCGGACAGCAGGACCCAGGCGGCGTCCTGGCGTCCGAGCAACTGGGGGAACAGGTAGGACGAGGCTGCCTCCGGAGCCACGCCGAGGCTGGTGAAGGGGCACTTCAGCTTGGCCGTCGAGGACATGAAGGCGAGATCGGCGTAGCCCAGGATCGTCATGCCGATGCCCAGCCCGACGCCGTTGACCGCACAGACCAGCGGCTTGGGGAAGTCGACCAGGGCGTCGAGGAGCCCGAGGAAACCGTGCTTGCCGCGAGGGAAGTCCGGGTCGGTCGCCATCTGGTGCATCTCCAGCAGGTCGGTGCCGGCGCTGAAGGCTCGCCCGTTGCCGGTCAGCAGCACCACGGCGACGTCCTGATCCTCGGCGGCGGTGAGCAGGGCCTCCGTCGTTGCGTCGTAGAGCGCCTCGTTGAATGCATTGAGCGCCTCGGGGCGATCCAGGGTGATGGTGCGGACGCGAGCCTCGTCGGTGATCTGCAGGGTCATGGCGGCATGCTAGCGGTGAAGTAGAACGTGTTCTATGTCGTCTCCCGCGTGCCTGTCGGTCTGCCCGTCTACCCTCGATCCATGAGCTGGGCGGGCGAGCGGCGGGTGTGGCGACCCGACTGGCCGTGCCCGGTCGCGAGCGTGCTGCGGCAGCAGCGCCACGGTGGCGGCGACCCGACGTACCAGGTCGACGAGGCAGGGCGCCACTGGCGCGGCATCCGTACGCCGGAGGGTCGCGCCACGCTGTGTGTCGAGGCCCGTGACGGGTCGGGCGAGGTGGTCGGTGAGGCCTGGGGGCCCGGTGCCGCCTGGGTGCTCGACAGACTGCCCTCGCTGCTCGGCGCCGAGGACGACTGGAGCGCCTTCGAGCCGCGGCATCCGGTGCTCGCAGAGGCGCGGCGGCGCAACCCCCACGCGCGACTGGGCCGCACCGGGTTGGTGATGGAGGCCCTGGTCCCGGCGATCATCGAGCAGAAGGTCACCGGGCAGGAGGCATTCGCGGGATTCCGGATGCTGGTGTACCGCTTCGGCGAGCGCGCCCCCGGTCCTGGCGCCGACCGCCGTCTGTGGGTGCAGCCGACCCCGGCAGCGCTCCGCGCCGTCCCCAGCTGGGAGTGGCTCAAGCTCCACATCGACCCCGCGCGCTCGCGCACCCTGGTCACGGTGGCCCGCGTCGCCGAGGCGCTCGAGCGCACCGCCACGCTGTCGCCGGAGGAGGCGGAGAGACGGATGCGCTCGATCCCCGGCGTCGGTGTCTGGACCAGCGCCGAGGTGCGACAGCGTGCGTTCGGTGATCCCGACGCGGTGTCCTTCGGCGACTACCACGTCTGCAAGGACGTCGGATGGGCGCTGACCGGCACGCCGTTCGACGACGCCCAGCTGGCGGAGTACCTGGAGCCCTGGCGCCCTCAACGAGGTCGGGTCCCCACGCTGCTCGCGATCGCAGGCCTGCACCGACCCCGGCACGGGGCCCGCATGTCCCCCCGCGCGCACCTCCCCGCGACCGTCGTCCGACGAGCAGCGGAGTGACTCGCTAGATTGTCAACGTGTCCCTGCGCCGCCACTCCGCCACGCGGCTCCTGACCGTCGTCCGCAAGACCCTGCTGACCGTGCTGTCGGTGCAGCTCGGTGTCGCGATCGTGATGTCGTTGGTCGACTCCTATCGCCGCCGCGGCAAGAAGCCCAAGCCGTTCCCCGTCCGCGAGCCCAGCACGGTCGAGGTGGGGTTTGGGTCGGTGACCACCTACACCTTCGGCCAGCATCTCTACGACGACATGATCGCGGCCATCGAGGGCGCGAAGAAGCAGATCCTCTTCGAGACCTACATCTGGAAGGGCGACGAGACGGGGGAGCGGTTCAAGGACGCGTTGGCCGCGGCCGCCGACCGCGGTGTCGAGGTCTACTGCATCTACGACGGCTTCGCCAACCTGGTCGTCTCGCCGGTCTTCAAGCACTTCCCCGACAACATGCTCGTGCTGCGCTACCCCGTCTATGCCGCGGGATGGCGCTTCTTCGACCTCTCCCGCTACGGCCGGGACCACCGCAAGATCCTGGTCGTCGACGACAACACCGGCTTCGTCGGGGGCTACAACATCGGGTCGGCCTACGAGACCGAGTGGCGCGACACCCACGTGCGCATCACCGGGCCAGCTGTCTGGGACCTCAAGCGCGCCTTCGCCGACTTCTGGAACCTCAACCGTCGCCGACGCATCCGGCACAGCGAGCGTCCGCTGCTGCTGGAGACCGCCTCGACGTGGGAGCCGCAGATCCGGGTCCAGCGCAACGTCCCGCGGCTGTGGATGTTCCCCATCCGGTCGATGTACATCGAGGCGATCAACCGGGCCAGCCGCAACGTGTGGATCACCACCGCCTACTTCACGCCCGACCAGGACTTCGTCGACGCGATGATGCACGCGGCGCAGCGCGGCGTCGACGTACGCCTGCTGTTGCCGCTCAAGTCCAACCACATCGTGGCTGACTGGATCTCACGCGGCTACTTCACCCAGCTGCTCGACGCCGGGGTGCGGATCTTCCGCTACCGCGACGCGATGGTGCACGCCAAGACCGCCACCGTCGACGGCACCTGGTCGACGGTGGGCACGGCCAACATCGACCGGCTGAGCCTGACCGGCAACTACGAGATCAACGTCGAGTTCATCGACGAGTCGCTGGCCAAGGAGCTGGAGGCGATCTTCGCCACCGACGAGACCCACTGCCTGGAGCTGACCAGCCTGGAGTGGGAGGCCCGCGACCTGCACCGCAAGTTCACCGAGTTCTTCCTGGCGCCGCTGCGGCCGCTGCTCTGAGCCGTCCGGGCTGTCGGGGGACGTCGGCCGGGCCGTCAGGCGGCGCTCGCGCACACCTCGCGAGCGTCGCTCAGGGCGCCTTCGAGCGCGGAGGCCGACGAGACGACCGACTCGTAGGGGGCGGATCCCTGGACACCACGCTGGAGCGACCGGGTGATCGCCACGAGGCGGATGTAGACGTCGAACTGCTCGTCGGGCAGCAGCTCGACCTCGGCGACAGCAGCGATCGCGGGGCCGTAGGAAGCCAGGAACTCGTAGAAGTACTCGTCGCCCGCGACCCCGGACACACGGATCTGCTTCACGGTGGCGTCGACCCCTGCGGCCATCGTCGCGGCGGTGAAGCGGCGGCAGCCTACGGCGCTCGCCCGACTCAGCTCGGCGGCCTCCGAGGCGGCTGCGGCGGCCCGGGTCTCCTCCGCCTCGGTGCTGCTGCCACCGAGCATGGAGAAGCCGACGAGGGCCGCCAGGAGGGCGAGCCCGGTCGCGATGGCAGCACCGACGGAGGTCCGGGAGGGGTCGGTCATGGCAGGCGTCGTCCGATCAGGGGGAGTGTCCTGCGCCCGGGGGGAGGCGCTCATCACGGTCGGGATCATACGGTCGCCGTCGGCCCGGTGGCGTTGTCGGTGCTCGCCCGTAGGCTGGATGCATGCGTCCTGTCACCGATCTCGAGCGCCGCGTGGCGCCCTTCCACGTGGAGGCCGACTACCAGCCCAGCGGAGACCAGCCGGCGGCGATCAAGGAGATCACCAAGCGCATCAACGGCGGGGTCCAGGACGTCGTCCTGCTCGGAGCCACCGGCACCGGCAAGACCGCGACGGTCGCGTGGGTGGCCGAGCAGGTCCAGCGTCCGATGCTGGTGCTCCAGCCCAACAAGACGCTGGCCGCGCAGTTCGCCAACGAGCTGCGCCAGCTCTTCCCCGAGAACGCCATCGAGTACTTCGTCTCCTACTACGACTACTACCAGCCTGAGGCCTACGTCCCCCAGACCGACACCTACATCGAGAAGGACTCCTCCATCAACGAGGAGGTCGAGCGGCTGCGGCACTCCGCGACCAACTCGCTGCTGACCCGGCGCGATGTCATCGTGGTC
>Ga0136639_10000652_pt1 | contig 11889 bp, 10 predicted proteins | sample AntDrymUQ8592106_2_FD_113739 | JGI IMG/M metagenome (GOLD analysis project Ga0136639, IMG submission 113739) | Polar desert sand microbial communities from Dry Valleys, Antarctica - metaG UQ859 (21.06) | ecosystem: Environmental > Terrestrial > Soil > Desert | place: Antarctica: Dry Valley...
AAGCCCAGGCCCTTCCACTCGAAGGTGGTCTCGGTCAGCACTGCGCCGCCGAGCAGCAGGGCAATCTGGAGACCAATCACGGTGATGATCGGGATCAGGGCCGGCCGGTAGGCGTGCTTCCGCACGAGGCGGAACTCACTCACCCCACGCGAGCGGGCGGCGTCGACATAGTCGGTGCCGAGGGTTCCGATCACGTTGGTGCGCACCAGGCGGAGGAAAACTCCCGCGGTGAGCAGCCCGAGCGTCAGCGCGGGGAGCACAGCATGCTCGAGCACGTCCCCGAGCACGGCCGGGTTGCCGGTCATGATGGCGTCGATCGTGTACAGGCCGGTCTTGTTCGGCAGCAGTTGCATCTGCAGCTCGGAGCCGGTCGAGGCCCGACCGGAGACGGGCAGCACGTCGAGGTAGACGGCGAAAACGAGTTTGAACAGCAGTCCGGAGAAAAAGACCGGCGTGGCGTAGCAGAGGATCGCGAAGACGCGCAGGAAGGCGTCCGCGGACTTGTCCCGCCAGTAGGCGGCGACCATGCCCAGGGGGATCCCGACGATGAAAGCGACGAGCAGGGCGTAGAAGACGAGCTCGAACGTGGCCAGACCAAAAGTGACCAGGATCTCGGACACGGGACGGTTGGTGCTGATGGTGGTGCCGAAGTTGCCGGTGAAGACCTGGCCCAGATACTCGACGTACTGCACGAAAATGGGGCGGTCGTAGCCGGCCGCCTGAATACGCTCGGCCAGCTGCTCCGGGCCGAGACGGCCGCCCAGAGCGGCCGTGATCGGGTCGCCGGTCGTGCGCATCAGCCAGAAGACCATCGACACGAGGATGAAGATCGTGGGGAAAATCAGCAGGAACCGGATCAGGATGTACCGACCGATCCCTCCATCGGATGCCGGACGTTTCTTGCGTCCTGTCGCCCGGGGCGACGGGGACCGCGTGGTCACAGTGGTCATTCCTGCCTAACGATTGGAATGTGACAGGGGCACCCAGCGCACAAGGCGCTGGATGCCCCCGGATTTCAAATTAGAGAAACTCTAACGGTTGACGACCTAGCCCTTCGCCAGCGCCGCGTAACGGAACTTGAACGACGCGTCGAGCGTGTCGGTGGTTCCGGTCACATCGGTGCCGGTGACGGCAACCTGGGCCCCCTGGAGCAGCGGCACCGTCGACAGCTGCGCGGCAACCTTGTCCTGGATCTCCTCGATCAGCGCGGTGCGCTCTGCCGGGTCGGCGGTGACGGCCTGCTTGAGAATCAGAGCGTCGACCACGGTATCGCTGTAGTGGTTCTTCAGGAAGCCACCCTCGAGGAAGAACGGTGTCAGATAGTTGTCGGCATCGGAATAGTCCGGGAACCAGCCGAGCTGGTAAACGGGGTAGACATCCGTTGTGCGGTCCTTCGAGTACTGCACCCACTCGGTGGTCTGCAGGTTGACCTTGAAGAGGCCCGATGCTTCCAGCTGGTCCTTGACCAGGGCGTACTCGTCGCCGGACGACGGGCCGTAGTGGTCGTTGCTGTACTGGAGGTTCAACTCGACCGGGCCGGTCACGCCGGCGGCCTCGAGGGTTGCCTTGGCCTTGTCGACGTCGGGGGCTCCCGCGCCATCGCCGTAGAGACCCTTGAGGGACTCGGTGGCACCGGTCAGGCCGGCCGGTACGTAGGAGTAGACGGGCGTGTAGGTGCCCTTGTAGACCTGCTTGGCGATTTCCTCCCGGTCGACCAGGTCAGCCACGGCCTGGCGCACGGCGAGAGCCTTGGCCGGGTCGGCTTCAGCGGTCTTCACGCCAAAGGGCTGGGTGTCGAAGTTGAAGACGATGTAGCGCAGCTCGCCTCCGGGGCCGTCAACGACCTTGACCTTGTCATTGCCGCGCAGGTCTTCAATGTCGGTGGCCGACAGGCTGCGGAAAGCAACGTCGATATCGCCCTGCTGCACTTCGAGCTTCAGGTTTGAGGCGTCGGCGTAGTACTTCACGTTGACTACGTCGGTCTTGGCCTCGCCCAGGAGGCCCTCATAGTCCGGATTGGCCTTGTAGCCGACCAGGTTGTTGAAGTCATAGCTGGTGATGACGTACTGGCCGGCGAAGGCGTTCGCGTCGACGATGTCTTGGTCCGGCGTGAGCTCCGTCGCCGAGAAGGTGTCCTCGTCGACGATGGGCCCGGCCGGGCTGGACAGGATCTGCGGGAAGATCTGGTCGTTCGCCTGCTTGAGCGTGAAGACGATGGTGGTGTCATCGGGGGCCGCGACGCTGTCCAGGTTGTACAGCAGCGAGGAGGGACCGTTGTCATCCGCGATCGCCAGCTGGCGGTCGAAGGTGAACTTGACGTCGGAGGAGGTGAGCGCATTGCCGTTGGCCCACTTCAGCCCGGGCTTGAGGGTGACCGTGTACTCGGTGGGGCTGGTGAACTCGGCTGCCGTCGCGATGTCGGGTTCGACGTCGGGGCTGCCGTAGGGGGTGTTCAACAGGAACGGGAAGACCTGGTTCTGCACGGCGAACGAGCCGTTGTCGTAGGAGCCTGCCGGGTCGAGCGACGTGATCTTGTCGGTCGTGCCGATCGTGATGGCCTCGCCACCGGAGGAGGCGCCGTCGTCGGTTCCGCCGGCGGAGCAGCCCGCCAGGGTCAACGCGGCGACCGCGACAACCGCTGCGGCGCTAAGCCCTCTCGCGCGTGAAGTGGATGAGAATGCCATAGCCGTGAGCCTCTTCCTCTAGAAAACCGATGCGGGGGCGCACGAATCATGCGCGTCCAGCATTGCTGTAGGAAAAGAAGTAGCACAGAATGCAAGGTTCCCCGGCGCAATACGGAGCATCTTTATCGAGCTGCAATGAAGGCGCACCCCGATCGACGAGGGCCGGTGCTATTCCTCGCGGAGGTTGCGTCTCTCGGCCTCGACCCGCACCAGTTCCCGCTGGAGCGCCACATAGACCTCTCGATTGGTCGCATCCGCGCGCTGGAGTCGGCCGAGAAGCTCGGCTTTCTGGCGCAGCAGGTCCCGATCGATCAGGGCCACGGTGATGTCGCGCACGTAGCGGCCGATTTCGCGTTCGGAGCGTTCGGGCAACGAGGCCATCGCCAGCTCCTTGACCAGGTTCTCCAGCGTGGCGGGCACCTCGGTGACGATGCGATCGAGCCAGTCGGCGGCGTCGTGGTGGGGAACCGTGGCCGCGATGGCGTCGCGCACCACCGCCAGGGTGGAGTTCACGAAACTGGTCTGCACGGCGCGCTGGATCAGGTCGACCCCGACGATGGTCGGGCGCTGCAGCATGGCCATCAGGCCGTCGCGTTCCAGCCGGGTGACCGGGTCCGTCGCCAAGTCGATCATGGAGAACGGCTGCTCCTGGGGAGCCGGTTCGTCCTGCCTCGGCTGCCGGGCGTCCGGAGTGGCCGTTCCCGCGCTCCGGGAACGGGACAGGGCCGCGGAGACGGCCTTGCCGACCTCGCCGAGGTCCATGCCGAGCATGCGCGCCAGCTCGTGCGTGTAGCCGGGGCGCAGGGTCGGGTCGCGGATGTCGCCGACGATGGGGGCCGCAGCGCGGAGAGCGGCGACGCGACCCTCGACGGTGTCTAGGTTGTACTGGCCGAGCAACTGCCTAATCATGAACTCGAACATGGGCTTCTTCGAGTCGATCAGCCGGCGCACGGCGTCATCGCCGCGGTGCAGCCGCAGGTCGCACGGATCCAGCCCTTCGGGGGCGACCGCCACGTACGTCTGGGCGGAGAAACGCTGTTCCTCGCTGAATGCGCGCACGGCGGCCTTCTGGCCGGCGGCATCCGGATCGAACGTGAACACGACCTCGCCGACACCGCTGTCGTCGCCGAGCACGCGGCGCAACACCTTGATGTGGTCGACTCCGAAAGATGTGCCGCAGGTGGCGACCGCGGTCGTCACACCGGCGAGGTGGCAGGCCATGACGTCGGTGTAGCCCTCGACGACGACAACCTGGTGGCCGCGGGAGATGTCGCGTTTGGCGAGGTCGAGCCCGTAGAGAACCTGCGCCTTGTGGTAGATCGGCGTTTCGGGGGTATTCAGGTATTTGGGTCCCTTGTCGTCATCGAGGAGCCGGCGCGCCCCGAAGCCGATGGTCTGCCCGGTGATGTCCCGGATCGGCCAGACCAAACGCCCGCGGAAACGGTCGTACACGCCGCGGTCGCCGCTGGACACGAGGCCGGACAGGGTGAGTTCCTCGGTGGAGAACCCCTTGGCGCGCAGGTGGTTGGTGAGTTCGTCCCAGCTTTTCGGAGCGAAACCGACCCCGAACCGGGCGGCCGCGAGGGAATCGAACCCGCGTTCGCCGAGGAAGGTGCGCCCGACCAGAGCGCCCGGACTACCCAATCGCTCCACGAAGAAATCGGCCGCGGCCTGGTTGGCGGCGTACAGTCTGGCCCGATTGGTGTGGTCGGGAGTCTCACCGGCGCCACCCTCATAGTGCAGCTCGATCCCGACGCGGCCGGCAAGCCGTTCGACAGCCTCACTGAAGCTGACGTGGTCCATCTTCTGCAGGAAAGAGTAGACGTCGCCGCTCTCGCCGCACCCGAAACAGTGGTAGAAACCGACCTGCGGGCGCACGTGGAAACTCGGGCTCCGCTCGTCGTGGAAGGGGCACAGCCCCTTCATCGATCCCACCCCGGCGGACTTGAGACTCACGTAGTCACCGACGATGTCGGCGATGTTGGTGCGAGCCTTGACCTCTTCGATGTCGTTTTGTCGAATCAGGCCTGCCATAGCTGAATGTTAGTCCTGCCCGTTTCGGTGTTCGGTGTGGTCGTTGTGCATGGTGCTGCCCGTATCGGCAATCCGGAAGATGTCAGCGCTTCACCAGACGTTCGTACCACGCCAGCGCCGACTGGTCGGTGAGGCTGGCCACCTGATCGACGACCACCCGTTTGCGGGCGGCGTCATCGGCGGCCGCGTGCCAGTCTTCGCGGTATCCCGCGTCGAGGTGTTCATCCCCCGTGGCGTGCAGGGTGCGCGCGAGGAGCGTGAGCACCTGCCTTTGTTCAACATAGATGGGTTTGCGCGTCTGGCGCGTCATCACGAAGGTCGCCACGATCCCCTTGAGCACGGCGATCTCCGCCTCGACCTCCCGCGGCACGACCACGTGGGCGCCGAACCGGTTCAGGTCCGCCCCGGGGTTGGCTTCGCGGGTAGCCCGCACGGCGGCACCGCTGAACCGGCCGATCAGCTGGCTGGTCAGGTTCTTCAGCAGCCCCTGGTCGCTGCGGCTGCCCGACCAGGTCTCCAGCCAGGCGTTGAGCGAGTCGAGCCGGTCGAAGGCGTCCGCCAGGTCGTCCTCGGAGAGACCATCGCCAGTCCACTCGGTCATTGTGGCCAGGAGCGACTCGTGGTTGGCTCGTCCGTTGAGCTGGCCGACATTGATGTAGCCGTTAACAACGGCATCTTCGAAGTCGTGCACGGAGTAGGCAATGTCGTCGGAAAGGTCCATGACCTGGGCCTCGATGCAGAGCCGGCGTGCCGGGGCGCCGGAGCGCATCCACTCGAAGGCCTCCCGGTCGTCCGGGTAGAAGCCGTACTTCGCGCGACCGCTCGGATCCGCGACCGACGAGTCAGCCGGCCACGGGTACTTGCAGCTCGCGTCGAGGCTCGCCCGGGTGAGATTGAGCCCGTAGCTGCGGCCATCCTGGCCGAAGACCTTGGGCTCAAGGCGGGTGAGCAGGCGCAGAGTCTGCGCGTTGCCCTCGAAGCCCCCGATGTCTGCTGACCACGTGTTGAGGGCCTTCTCGCCGTTATGGCCGAAGGGCGGGTGGCCGATGTCATGCGCCAGGCAGGCAGTGTCGACGATATCCGGGTCAAGGCCCAGCCGCAGGGCCAGTTCGCGACCGACCTGGGCAACCTCGAGGGAGTGGGTGAGGCGGTTGCGCGCGAAATCGAGACCCGCGGCCGGGCTCAGCACCTGGGTCTTGGCAGCCAGCCGACGCAGCGCGCTCGAGTGCAGGAGCCGGGCCCGGTCGCGCGCGAAATCGCTGCGCCTCGAACCGTGCTGCTCCGGCAGCCAGCGCTCTTCGTCGTGCCTGCTGTATCCGGTCTCGTTAGCCACCGCTTGTGTCCCCTTCACCTTCGGTCAGATTGGCACGTTCCGCCGACACGAGCTCTTGGGAATCGAGCCAGTGTTCGGGCAGCGAGGTCTTTTTCGGGCTGCCCGCCCGCCCCCTCGGTCCCTCGGCACCCTCGCCGGGGTAGTCCTGGTCGCCGTCGAGGGTGCCGAGCAGGTCGTCGAGCTGCGCGAGCGAGACGACCGAGGCCAGGCTGGCCCGCAGGTCGCCGCCGACCGGGTAGCCCTTGAAATACCAGGCCACATGCTTGCGGATGTCCCGGCAGGCCCGCTCCTCGCTCTCGAAGAACTCGGTCAGCAGCACAGCGTGGCGCCGGAAGGCGTCGGCAACCTGACCCAGGTTGGGCTGGATCTTGGCGGCCGCTGCGCCGGACGCGTCGCCGCGGAAGGCCGCGGCGAGGTCGCCGAACAGCCAGGGGCGACCCAGGCAGCCACGACCGACAACGACGCCGTCGCAGCCGGTCTCCGCGACCATGCGCAGGGCGTCCTCGGCGGACCAGATGTCGCCATTGCCGAGCACGGGCACGCTGGTGATGGTGTTTTTGAGCGCCGCGATGGCGGACCAGTCGGCCTGGCCGGAGTAGTACTCCGCGGCCGTGCGGGCGTGCAGGGCGATGGCCGCGACACCGGCGCCCTCGGCCGCCTTGCCGGCTTCCAGATAGGTGAGGTGGTCGGAGTCGATGCCCTTGCGCATCTTGACGGTCACCGGCACGTCGCCGGCCGCGGTGACAGCCCCCTCCACGATCTGGCGAAAGAGGCCGAGCTTCCAGGGCAGCGCGGCGCCACCACCCTTGCGGGTGACCTTGGGAACCGGGCAGCCGAAGTTCAGGTCGATGTGGTCGGCGCGGTCTTCGGCCACGAGCAGGGTGACGGCCTCGGCGACGGTCTTCGGGTCCACGCCGTAGAGCTGGATGGAACGGGTCTTTTCGCTCTCGTGGTGGTTGATCAGGCGCATCGACTCGGTCGTGCGCTCGACCAGCGCACGCGAGGTGATCATCTCGCTGACATAGAGGCCCGCACCGAATTCGCGGCACAGCCGACGGAACGCCGTGTTGGTGATCCCGGCCATGGGCGCGAGAACGACGGGCACGTCGAGCGTGAGCGGGCCGATCTTGAGGGGCGCCGGGCTGGTCTGCGTTACAGAAGTCATCCGTTCAATTCTCCCCCACGCCGGGACACCCCACGAACGCCGTCCCACACCTCCGTGAGGGAGAGGCGAAATGTGAGCGACGGGCGCGGGTCGGTCAGGTTAGATGCCGCAGGCGCCGCCGCCGCAACATCCGCCGGCATCGGCCTGGCCGAGGAGTTCGATCGTGGGGACGGCGGATACCTCGGTGGGGACGGTCTCGGTGGTGTCAGGTGCAGTGGTCATTTGTTCTTCTCCTCGGACTTTTCGTTGCTCGCCTGGCGGAGTGCCTGGGCGAAGGTATCAGGGTCCTGCGCGCCGGAGATGCCGTACCGGCCGTCGATGACGTAGAAAGGAACCCCGTGGATGCCGTACGCGGCGGCCTGAGCGACGTCGGCTTTGACATCCGCGAGGAATTCGTGGGCGGTCAGTGCGCGGATGACGTCCTGGCGGTCCAAACCGATTTCGGCGGCGAGGTCGGCGAGGTCCTCGATCCGGCCGACGTGGCGGCCGTCGACGAAGTACGCCTGGAGTAGTCGTTCCTTCATATCGAGCTGGCGACCGTGCGCCTTCGCATAGTGCAGCAGCTCGTGGGAGATGACGGTGTTGGTCTGGTGCACGGAGTCGTAGTCGTAGTGCAGGCCGACGCTCTCGGCGATGCCGGTGACACGTTCGAGCATCTGCTCGACCTCGGCGACCGGCAGGCCCTTGCGTTGGCTGAGGTAGTCGACGGGGCTGCCGTCGAAGTCGACCGGGGTATCCGGTGCGAGTTCGAAGCTGTGATATTCAACCTCGACATTCCCATCGAACAGGGACGCCCCGGCCTCGAATTTGCGCTTTCCGATGTAGCACCAGGGGCACTGAACGTCGGACCAGATGTCTACTTTGATGGTTTCACTCACTGTGAGGCCAACCGAACGGTACCCCCGGAATATTCCCGGAGGGGAAACGGTCAGGAGGTTGGCGCGTCCACGGCACCGCCGTACCGGCGGTTGCGAGCCGCGTAAAGCTCGATCGCCTGCCACAGGTCGACGCGGCTGAAGTCGGGCCAGAGGGTGTCCAGGAACACCATCTCCGCGTAGGCGCTCTGCCACAGCAGGAAGTTGCTGGTGCGCTGCTCCCCCGAGCTGCGCACGAACAGGTCCACGTCGGGGAGGTCCGCGGTGTACAGGTGCCGCTGGATCGACTTCTCGGTGATCCCGGAGGGCTTCAACCTGCCCGCGGCCACGTCCTCGGCCAACGCGCGCACGGCATCCGCGATCTCGGTGCGCCCGCCGTAGTTCACGCACATGGTGAGGGTGAGCACGTCGTTGCCCGCGGTCAGCCGTTCGGCGAACTGCAGTTCCTTGATGACGGATGCCCACAGCCGGGGTTTGCGTCCGGCCCACCGCACACGCACCCCCCACTCGTTGAGCTGGTCGCGCCGGCGGTGAAGGACGTCCCGGTTGAAACCCATCAGGAAGCGCACCTCGTCGGGTGACCGCTTCCAGTTCTCGGTGGAGAACGCGTAGACGCTCAGGTGCTTGACCCCAACCTGGATGGCGCCGGCGACGACGTCGAGAAGAGCAGCCTCCCCTGCCTTGTGCCCCTCCACACGCGGCAGCCCGCGCGTGTTCGCCCACCGGCCGTTGCCGTCCATGACGACCGCCACATGCTCGGGAACGGCCTTCTGCGGCACGGCGGGCGGGTACAGGCCCGTCCAATCGAGGGGCTGGAACGGCACCGCGTCCTTGTGGGTCAGCGGCTTCTGGCCAAAGGGATTGAGACTGAACGGGGTAGAGGTCATCGACTCACATGCTCCAACGATCGGAGACCGCGGCCGAGGTGCCACTGCGTGTAGGCGGCGACGACCCCGGTGGCCTGGGCTCTGGTGTGCGGCGGGGTGGACTTGGTGTGCTCCCAATCTCCGGTGAGCAGGGAGCCGAGCAGGGCAATGGTGGCCGGATCGAGCCTCGGCGAGCCGGGGGCCGCACAGTCGTCGCAGACGATCCCGCCGACCTGCACGACCATCGCGGAGTGGGTCCCCCTGGCTCCGCACCGCGCGCAGTCCTGGAAGCTGGGTGCCCAGCCGGCCATCGACAGCGCTCGGAGCAGATAGGAGTCGAGAGTGAGACCGGCGCCGTGCTCCCGGCGGGAGAGCGACCGGAGTGCACCCACGAGCAGCAGGTACTGTTGCAGCGATCCCTCTGCCTCAGTGAGTTTGTCGGCGGTTTCGACCATGGCGCTGGCCGCCGTATAGCTCGGGTAGTCGGCCGTGATCAGAGCACCGTAGGAGGCGATGGACTCCGCCTGCGTGATGATGTCGAGGCTCCGACCCTCGTAGAGCTGCACATCAGCGACCATGAATGGTTCAAGCCTGGCCCCGAATTTCGACGCGGTGCGGCGCACGCCTTTGGCGACTGCTCGCACCTTCCCGTGCTGGCGCGTGAGCATGGTGACGATGCGGTCGGCTTCGCCCAGCTTCTGGGTGCGCAGCACAACGACATCATCACGGTAAACAGGCACCCTTGGATTCTCCCACCTGGCGGGAGCACGGGATGCCGTCCGCGCCGATGCCCACCGTTTCAGTGGTTTCATTAGGGGTGCCCTCCACCTCCTTTCTCATCCCGCTCTGGCTCGACCTCACGGCCGTTGCCATCGGAGCCGTTCAGGGCGCCATGTTCGCCGGCCGATTCACCGACCGGCGCTTCGATCTGCTCGGGATCGCACTGATCGGCGTCACCGTAGGACTCGGCGGCGGACTGCTCCGCGACATCCTGCTGGGCGGCGTGCCCGCCGCGCTGCAAAGCAACTGGTACCTGCTGGTCTGCGCGGGCGCGGCTCTGCTCGGTATGCTCCTGCAGAGCCTGTTCAACCGGCTCGGCCCGTTCATCATCGCCCTCGACGCGGTCACCATCGGTCTCTTCGGCGCCCTCGGCACCAGCAAGGCCCTCGCAGCCGGCCTCCCGGAGATCCCCGCACTGTTCGTCGGGATCGTCACTGCGGTGGGTGGGTCGGCACTGCGGGACATGATGCTGAACGTGCCAATCGCCGTGATGCACGTCGGTTCCTTCTACGCGGTCGCGGCCGGGGTCGGCAGCGGCCTGCTCGTGGTGCTTTTCATGCTCAAGGTGCCGATCACCGTCGCCGGAATCAGCTGCGTCGTGGTGACAACGGTCATCCGCATCCTTGCCGCGCGCTACGGCTGGAGTCTGCCGCAGCAGCGCGCGATCGGAAGCTGGCCCCGGTGGCGGCGCGACAACGTCGTGGCTTTCCGGCGGCGCAGGGGCCGCGGGGCCTGAGGCTCCGGGCACCCGAAACTGGTCGACAAACAACGGATTCCGCTCTCGCCTTTCGCTGCCTCCCGGGTGAGACTAGTGAGAAGAATTCACGTCGTTTGGAGGAACCTCATGAACCTGCTGAAGGGCAACGTGCCCGATTCGATGCCGGACTTGATGCCGGTCCTGTCCCGAGGCAAGCACAGGAACCCGCGCTCCGGCGCTTGTTTCATGGAGTTCGCCTCCTATCTCGCCGGTGAGGCCTGGAGCGACCATCCGGCCTGCACACATCCGCTACTCTCATCCGTGGCACGAATGGTGAACGACTGCACGTCGGACACCGCCCGGGCCAGGCTCGTGCCGCTCATCCCGTCGGTGATCGGCCTGCGCGGTGACAATGCGAGGGTGCGCCTGCTGATCGCCCTGCGTGCGGCCACGTCGGCTCTCCCGGTCACCGGCGCCGACCACCAGCGGGCCCTCGCCGTGGGGCTCCTCAACTGCGAGCGGCACCTGACCGAGGCCGACGGTGTGATTCCCGACGACGTCGCTCGGCGCATCCGCGCTGCCTTCGACGCGGCGCCGGAGACCGAACGATGGGCGCGGGATTTCATCGCCTCGATGGGGTCCTGGTCACGGGGCAAGTTCACGGACCGCACGGCGGAGACCATCATCCGGGTGTCCGTTCAGGGAATCGCGGAAGCGTGTGTTCCCGACCCGGATGGCCAGCTCTACGACCTCCTCGCCGGCGCGATCGACGACTGCACGATGGTGCTGTCGCCTGAACCCGAGGCCCGTCCGGGCACGCCCACCGCGGAGCCGACCCAGGTGGCTCCGGCGCACCGGACGATGGCGAAGCACGCGGCGCGAGTCTGACGCCACACACACGAGAATCGCCGTTCCGTCCGAGCGTCTCCCTTGGGATGACACACGGCCGGAACGGCGATTCTCAGTTCGCGGTGAATTCTGCCGCTCGGTGGCTCCTGGGGGTCAGACGGTCGCCTGTGCCAGGGACCGGTCGCCGGCCTCGGCGCGAATACCGCGGTTGACCGCCGACACCACCGACTTAAGCGAGGCGGTCGAGATGTCTGCGTCGATGCCGACGCCCCAGAACCGCTTGCCGTTGACGTCGAGCTCGACATAGGCCGCGGCGAGGGCGTCGCCGCCGGCCGACATGGCGTGCTCGACGTAGTCGTAGAGGGTGATCGCGATGCCGCGTTCGGCCATCACGCCGAGGAAAGCCGCGATCGGGCCGTTTCCCGAACCGACCGCACTGGACACACTCGAGTCGTCGCGCAGGTCAACGGACAGCTCGACTGAACCGGAGAGGTCGCTCGAGGTGCGCGTGGCGTGCAGCTCGAACCGACCCCACTTGGCATCGGGCGTACTGTTGCTGGCCGGCAAGTACTCGTCGTTGAAGATCTCCCAGATCTGCTCGCTGGT
>Ga0136639_10000653_pt1 | contig 11888 bp, 8 predicted proteins | sample AntDrymUQ8592106_2_FD_113739 | JGI IMG/M metagenome (GOLD analysis project Ga0136639, IMG submission 113739) | Polar desert sand microbial communities from Dry Valleys, Antarctica - metaG UQ859 (21.06) | ecosystem: Environmental > Terrestrial > Soil > Desert | place: Antarctica: Dry Valley...
ACGAGAAATATACGCAGAAACCGGGTTTCTGAGGTACTTCTTCAGTCCGCGGAGGCGGACTTTGTTTGTGTAGGCGCGGTTTCAACCGCCGTCTGCATCTCTCCCCGCTCTTCCCGCCGATCGATCGCCCAAAATCGCAATAATTCTTTACAATAACAGAGTAAATATAATTATTCACTTAAAAAAATCCCTTGAAAATGCCCGTAAACCAACTTTCTGCAACCACAGCCTCCACCCAAACCCCAACACTCGACTATGATATCGCGATCGTCGGAGGCGGCATAGTCGGCGCAACCTTAGCCTGCGCCCTCAAAGATTCAGGATTAAAAATCGCCATAATTGAAACCCAACTCCCCGCAGCAGCAGCAGCCAAAAAACAAGCCTATGCAATTACCCTGCTATCAGGAATGATTTTAGAAGGTATCGGCGTGTGGGAGCAAATATTGCCACAAATCACCACCTTCGAGCAAATTAGCCTCTGCGACGGCGACTATCCCGGTGTCGTCGAATTCCACCGCCCAGACTTGGGAAATACTGGCAATTTGCCGGTACCAAAAACAGCTTTAGGTTACGTTGGCGAGCACCGAGTCATGCTGTCAGCTTTGCAAGAATCCTTAGCAAAAAACCCGAATTTTAGTTGGGTTTGTCCTGCGGAAGTAGTCGAGGTAAAATATTTAACTAATTCGGCTGAAATTCTGATCAAACAAAACGGCGAAACTCGCACAATTCGCACCAAATTATTAGTTGCAGCCGACGGTTCGCGATCGCGCATTCGCACCGAAGCCAACATCAGCACGCGCGGCTGGAAATACTGGCAATCCTGCATTGCTATCACCATTAAAGCAGAAAAACCGCACAACGATATCGCTTTTGAGCGCTTTTGGCCGAGCGGCCCGATGGGAGTATTACCATTACCAGGGAACCGTTGTCAAGTAGTTTGGACAGCACCGCACGCGGAAGCAAAAGATTTGCAGTCAATGGACGAAACAGAGTTTTTGACTTTGTTGGAACAACGCACGGGCGGGATTTTGGGCCGTTTGGAGTTGGAGAGCGATCGCTTTTTGTTCCCGGTGCAGTTAATGCAGAGCGATCGCTACGTGTTGCCCAGATTAGCATTAATTGGCGACGCTGCCCACTGCTGTCATCCTGTCGGCGGCCAGGGATTAAATATGGGCATTCGAGACGCTGGGGCGATCGCCCAAATCTTGCAGCAAGCCCACCAAAAAGGCGAAGACATCGGCGATTTGAGAGTATTGAAACGGTATCACAACTGGCGCAAAAAAGAGAATTTAATCGTGTTAGGATTTACCGATTTTCTAGACAGATTATTTTCTAATACTTGGCTACCAATTATCGCATTTCGCCGCTTTGGATTGTGGTGTTTGCGAACAATTCCCCCAGTCCGGTTTGTATCCTTGCGCTTGATGACAGGTTTGATGGGGCGGCCACCGAAATTAGCACAAAATTAGGTTCGTAGTGAGGACTTCAGCCCTTCATCTGCTGGCCACCCGCGCACCATCTAAGAAACCGGGTTTTTACGATTTTTGCCGACAGTAACGAAGAATCTCAAAAAAACCCGGTTTCTGGCCACCTAACCCATCTAAATCAATAGCCGTTGTTTTTTCGTTGGGTTTACGTTAGGATATAGTAAAGAGGTGAAACTATGCAGATTACAAATAAAAAATTTAGGTTGCGAAGCGGTGCAAATTGGACATCGTTTGAGAAGTTTCGTTTGCAGGGCGCAGAAGCACTCAGTTCGATCGCCAATGGTGTCATTGCTACTCTCCAGACAAAAACAGGACAGTACCGCATTATTGAGGAACGTGACTTTCAAGCAATGTATGGACTAGCCCGTGATGTCGATCGGCTAAGGGGAGGATTGCGTGTCGTCATCTTGGCTGTGCGTGCGGCACAAAAACACCCCGATCCAGAGAATCTTAATCTACTTGCTGAAGCAGTTGCTATGCTGGGAGATTTGCCTGAGCTTCCTACCCGCAATAGCTTCGATGGATTAGTTCCAGAGAATTTCGACTTGGATGAGGATGATGAAGTGATGCTCGATCCTGATGAAATTGAGCGTCCTTTGCAATCTGAAAGTGCGATCGACAATAGGATAGATCGATCGTGATGGCTGTAGCAAATAATCAGCCTAACAATCTGGAAACTCTTGAAAATCAGCTACGCGAACTTTCTCACGACGATCGAGTTCTCACAATTATTCAGGACTTTGCCGATCGACTTGGTAAGACAAAAGACCGTCAAAAAGTTTTCGGAGCAGAGGGAGCGCTGGTGCGTCAGCCAATTGAATATCGGGATATGTTAGCAAAAGGTCTGATTCGGGATGATGAAGATGCCTTCGACCTTTTGCAGGGAGATATTGTTAGTAGTGACGCTGGCTACTTTTTGGGAGAACGTATTACTAACATGAAGTTTGCTATTGCAAGCTCAACCTGTGACCTTGTTCTGGGCCGCCGCGATTATGCCTCACTGCTGCGATTGCAACCAATTTTTTCTGACGATCCTCAAGCAAAGCAACTCCTCGGTGAAATGCTAAAGTTTAAATCCACTAAGCGAATGTATCTTCCACCATTACCAGGGGACTCTCGCAATGTAGTGGGCAATGCTGTACTATTTGATGGGGTTATACAGATACGCCTTGATGATTTGCTGTTAGCGACACGGCACGCCAGCCTAAGTCTTGTCGGGTGGAGAATATTTGGTTCTCTTGTTCGGACAATTATGGTGCGAGCAGGTGCTAGTGAAACAGAAATGCGATCGAAAGCCTAACAGCTAAATAGAGTATTTACAGTATAGAAACTAAGAAAAATATTGACAATTTGCAATATTTTGTTATCTCTTAGTCCGCGTAGGCGGACTTTGTTTGTGTAGCTGCGGTTTCAACCGCCGAGTGATAACGGGGGTACTTGTCAAGTTCTGGCCACCCGCGCACCATCTAAGAAACCGGGTTTTTACGATTTTTACCGACCGTAACGAAGAATCTCAAAAAAACCCGGTTTCTGGCCACCTAACCCCTCTAAATCATGATAAAATAAATTCCAGTGTTATTCACAACTCCCCACAATGGACGAAACCCGCGCCGAAGCTTATCTGCAACTAATTCACACCCTGCTGAATTGCCCCAACGGAGACGAACCGCAGATATTACAGGATAACTCAGAATTACTGGATCGCGGATTTCTGGCAGCTTGCGAGTTAGTAGCAGAAAACTTGACACAGCAAGGAGGCGAAAATGCAGCTAACTTCCTCCGAAATCTGGCCAGTCAGCTAGCACAATTCATCGAGTCAAACGATCCAGAAAGTGAAAATCCCCAAGAGGAAAACTTTATCCTAGAATTATTGCAAGCAGAAGAAAATTATAGCGGCATTCAAGTAATTTACCCCATACTAAAACAACGGCAACATCTCCTCAATGCGCGTTTTACCGAGACTTTGCAGCAAGTAGCCCAGAAGTTAATTGCCGAACACCCAGACGCAATTGAGTTCATTTTTGCCATTATTGAAAATTTGAGTATTCATATTTATCAATTTCCCCGCGGCAATAGAGCGAAAAATATTGAAATTGCCATTAGTGGTTATCAAATAGTTTTAAATAATCGGGAACCGGGTAGCGAAAAATGGGCAATGACTCAAAATAACCTAGCCCTTGCCTATAGTGACAGAATCAACGGTTCGCGGGCGGATAATTTAGAAAAGGCGATCGAGTTTTATGAGGCTGCTTTAACTGTTTATAAGCTTGAGGATTTCCCCGAAGATTGGGCAATGACTCAAAATAACCTAGCTAATGCCTACAGTAACAGAATCAACGGTTCGCGGGCGGATAATTTAGAAAAGGCGATCGAGTTTTATCAAGCTGCTTTAACTGTTCGTACCCTTGAGGATTTCCCCGAAGATTGGGCAATGACTCAAAATAACCTAGCTGCTGCCTACAGTGACAGAATCAACGGTTCGCGGGCGGATAATTTAGAAAAGGCGATCGAGTTTTATCAAGCTGCTTTAACTGTTTATAAGCTTGAGGATTTCCCCGAAAAATGGGCAATGACTCAAAATAACCTAGCTAATGCCTACAGTAACAGAATCAACGGTTCGCGGGCGGATAATTTAGAAAGGGCGATCGAGTTTTATCAAGCTGCTTTAACTGTTTATAAGCTTGAGGATTTCCCCGAAAAATGGGCAACGACTCAAAATAACCTAGCTGCTGCCTACAGTGAAAGAATCAACGGTTCGCGGGCGGATAATTTAGAAAGGGCGATCGAGTTTTATCAAGCTGCTTTAACTGTTTATAAGCTTGAGGATTTCCCGGAAAAATGGGCAGGGACTCAAAATAACCTAGCTAATGCCTACAGAAACAGAATCAACGGTTCGCGGGCGGATAATTTAGAAAGGGCGATCGAGTTTTATCAAGCAGCTTTAACTGTTCGTACCCTTGAGGATTTCCCCGAAAAATGGGCAATGACTCAAAATAACCTAGCTGCTGCCTACAGTAACAGAATCAACGGTTCGCGGGCGGATAATTTAGAAAGGGCGATCGAGTTTTATCAAGCAGCTTTAACAATCAGAACTCGTGAGGCTTTCCCGCAAAATCATGCAGAAACTTTATCTAATTTAGGCAATCTTTACCGAAGCAACCAGCAATGGCAACTAGCCTATGATAATTATGCCCTAGCGATTGAAACAGTAGAAATTTTAAGGGGTGAGGAATCTGGGGATGAAAACAAACAGAAATTAGCCGAAGCATGGAATAAACTCTATCTGGGCACAGTAGAAGTTTGCATCGAACTGCAACGCTACACCGAAGCTGTGGAATATGCGGAACGTTCCAAGGGGCAAAACTTAATCGAGTTGCTATCGGTAAAAGATTTGTATCCCCAAGGAGAAATCCCCCCCGAAGTGCGCCAAGAGTTGCAACAGTTAAGGGTGAGAATTGCTGAGGAAAATCAGCGGCTAAAACAAGCTGAAGAGAAAAACTACGATGCTATCAACCAACTGCGGCAAGATTTAGCAGCAAAATATCCTTATACACCTCTCAAATTTGGTGAGATTCAGCAGTTAGCAGGTCAAAAAACAGCAATTGTTGAATGGTACATTTTGAATAATAGTTTTTGTGCTTTCATCGCGAACGATCCCCCCCAGCCCCCCTTAATAAGGGGGGAGCAAGAGGGATCGGAATCTCCCTTGAAAATGGGAGAGAATCAATTAGAAGTTACACAGTTATCTCACAGCGAACCCGATCGAAATTCAGAACCCCCCTTATTAAGGGGGGAGCAAGAGGGATCGGAATCCGCCTTTAAAATGGGAGAGAATCAATTAGAAGTTACACAGTTATCTCACAGCGAACCCGATCGAAATTCAGAACCCCCCTTATTAAGGGGGGCAGGGGGGATCGGATTTTGGCAATCATCACCGCAAGATTTAGAAAAGCTAATTGATTGGGTAAATGAATATTTAGGAGATTATTACAGCAACCGCGAACAATGGCAAAACAGCCTGGGAACCAAACTCGCAAACCTCGCCCAAATTCTCCACATTGATGAAATACTCGCAGCCATTCCCGAAACTTGCGACAAACTAATCCTGATTCCCCACCGCTACCTGCATTTACTCCCAATTCACGCCTTACCCGTCAGCGGGGAAATTTGGCAGCGCTTTCACCGCGATCACGAAAATAGCCCTCTAAATCCCTGTCTCGTTGACTGCTTCGACAATGGAGTTTCCTACGCCCCCAGTTGCCAAATTCTCCACCAAGTCCAAAAATACAAACGGGGTAAATTCGATAAATTATTCGCCATCCAAAACCCCACAGATGACTTGATGGCTGCCGACATGGAAGTAGAAACCATCAAAAACATCTTCCCCAACTCCAAAATTCGGGTTAAAGAAGATGCCAAAAAAGGCGCAAAATCAAAGGAAACACTAGAAATCGCCGAAAGAGTCGCCGACAGCCATCATTTGTTCTTTTCCTGTCACGGTTCCTTCAACACCAACGATCCGCTACAATCCGGTTTAGAACTAGCCGACGGTACTCTCACCCTAGAAGAAATCATCCGCTATTTCAACCTCAGTGAATGCAGCCTCGTCACCCTTTCCGCCTGCGAAACCGGACAAGTCCAACTCGACAACACCGACGAATACATCAGCCTCACCAGCGGTTTTCTGTTAGCGGGCTGTCCCAGTTTATACGTCACCCTGTGGTCAGTAAACGCCCTTTCCACAGCAATTTTACTGATCAAAACCTACGAAAACCTCTACCAGCAACCAGGTAAACTCGCCCTAGCATTAAACCAGGCCCAAATCTGGGTACGAGACACCGACATCCAAGGCTTCCTCGATTGGACAAACCAATGTCACCTGCTAGACGGTAATTGGCGAGAAACTTTACAAGGCTGCTTGGAAGAAGACAAAGAAACTCAAGGAGTTAGTGCTAAAATATATCAGAACCCCTATCATTGGGCCGGCTTCTGCGCGGCTGGCAAAGGAGAGCAAAACATGGCTAATAGCACCAGCAAACTAGAAATTTTCCAGCAATTAATTCAACAATCAGATTTATTTGTCAATCTAAGAGATGCCTTAGATTCTCTTAAAGAGCAGTTGACAGATAACGATATAACTAATATCAAAATCATCGACAATTGGATAGAACAACTCCCAGAAACTGACAGAAAGAATATCCTAGAAGAGTATAAAGACCGTCAATTAGAGGGAGTTAAATTCGGCAAAGGGCAATCACCTACCAAGCCGGGACAAGCAAGCCAAATATTGAAGGAAATCATAGACAATCTGACTATCGCCCCAGAAAAACCTCCCGAATCAAATCAAGATACGCCCTAGTCTCCATGAAAAACTTTAGTATCAACGTTTGTTTTTTCCATTTAAATCAGAGCTTGACTGAACCTCTCGAACGAGTTTCACCTCAAGCCGATTTAATTTGGGAAAATCTGATTAAACTCAGCGAAAAACTGCCTTTCGCTGAGCTAAAAGATGTGAAATCAAAATTAGTGTGTTATGAGTTCGATCGCGAATCAAATGTTTTCCAGCACAAAAAAGAATCATTAAATTTAATCAATCTCTGGCTAACTAAAGAAGAAAAACCGATCGCACTTACTGCGATTAACCACAATGGATTATCAATTAGCGGCAAGCTGCAACCCTTTTTGTTGCACGATACCTACGCCTTCGACTTAGCTTTATATCCCGAAAATCCCGATCGAGACATCGCACCAGAAGAACTCGATTTATTTGAACCCAGCAGCCTCTTTTTAGATTGTTCCGAAAACACCCTCGGTGAAACCATCGGGTTTTACGGAGAAACAGCAGTAGGTGATGCAGAATGTAAAGATGCAGCCGATAAATTGGTGACAAATTTTCTGAAAAACACTCAATTTACAGCTACATTAGTCGATAAAGGTCAAGGTAAATTATTGGAAATTCCATTATTTGAATATGAAATTAAACAAGGAAATCAGCCGAATAAACTCTATAATATTTTAGTCTGGATTAACAATCAAGCCATCAATCCTGACTTTGACTCAGCTTATGAAAATTTATTTGGCGCGCTGTGGGCTCGCCACAAAATAGAATATGCCTACAAACAAGGGCGAGAAAGTTATAAAGAAGCCAGAAAACTTTATAGCGCTTTAGAAGCCAAAATCAAAGAATTCAAGCAAGACTTGCCTTTAGAAGAACTACAAAAACTTCTGGAAGCAATGCCAGAAATATCAATGCAGTATCAACGGCAACTGAGAAATCTGCAAGCGCATTATACCACAATCCAAGTCAATCAGAGAAACTATCAAAAATATTTGCAAAAATTCTGGAAAACCGGCGATATTGCCACTTGGCAAGAGTTTGACAAAATCACCTGCAAACTCTATCTCCAGCAAATAAGAACCTACCTCAGTTATATCCAACCGGGTAAAGACTTAATTAGCGAATTTATCAATACATTGCGGGGTTTGGTGGCAATAGAACAAGCCAAGTGCGATGGCAAACTGCAAAAAACTTTACAGGATATTGAGAAAGGAGAGAAAAAGCGCGATCGCGAATTAGAAAATACCATTCAAGCAGTCGGTACCGGCATCGGTGTAGGAATTGGCTTTGCCGGCATCTTAGCCAGCAGCTACCCCTTAATCGAACAACCTTGGGCACTACCCTCTTTCCAGCATCCTCTGCCGCCTCATCCCTTCATTATTGCCATTGGAGTTAGTTGTTTGTGCGGTGGAGGTTTGGGATGGTTTGCTTGGTTTTGGACTAAACGCCATCTCACAAATAAATTTTTAGAATCATCATCTAATCCCACAATTTCACCTAGTTCCGAAAATCAACCTCGCTCTTAATTATAGCCTTTATCAAAAAGGTGAGGTACAGGTTTAGATTTTAGATTTTAGATTTTAGATTTTAGATTGGGAGATTGGGAGATTGAGGGATCGATCGATACCTCATCGAGAGTGAGAAGTGCTGTATCTCGACATCAGAGCATAGGATATCTTGTTCGCCGATCGCGACTGCATATCTATACAAGCAAGATAGAACCGTTACAAACCAGACGTTTCAGGTTCTATCTTGCTTGTATTTATGCGACTTCTACGAACACACCGCTGCGGGCAAACTCCTCCTCTTCAGGCGTGAAGTAGGGGACTCGATCTGCAATCTCAGGATCAAAACGGTATGTCTCCTGAAGGAATTGTCCGGCGATCGCAGCTTCCTCCAAATCCTTGATGTAATCTTGGGCTAGCGTGCAAGCCTCTCTCATACCTGCCTCGTCGCCCTTCTCCAACAGCTTTTGCAGCGTTGCTCTCACACCTGCTAAACGCGATGCTGGCTTGAGCAGCCCATAGAGGCGGGATAAGCGATCGACCGAGATGCTGAGGTGTTTGAGCGCTTTGCTGCGTGCTAGTTCCGAGTCCAGACTAGGCCAGTAGCGGGTAGTGTAGAACGCTTTCTCATCCTTGTGATACCATTCCTCCGATCGAGCGATCGATGAGGAAACAGTGTTGTGTAGTTTCCAGAAGAATAACCGCAGAGCAGAACCATCGACAACTGTAGACAGCTTTGCATCCATCGACACCTCAAAGTTATTAAGCTGGCGATCGCGCCCCAGCAAAAGATACTCCACCGGGTACATATCAACCTCTTTGTTCTGCACAACGTACATATTGAGGTGGTGGCGGCAGTAAGGGCAGGGGTACATGGTAGCAAACAGCTTAAAGAAGTCCTTGAAAACTGCTACTAGGGCTTTTTGCTTCTCCTCTTTCTTGGTACACACAATTTCAGCCGTGGTGTGGAAGAAGCGCCATACCCCAGGGCCGATATAGTAGGGGAAACTGACGCGCATCTGGGAATCTTTCACGTCACTTCGCCCCAAATACACATCAATGAATGACACATACTGGGAAAGCGCCCCAGACTCGCGCCCAAACTCTTGGCGTTCGCGCCGTTTCTGCACCCCATTCAAATAGTGGTGGGTTAAATGCCATGCCTGCTTGAGCATCAGCTTCTGTTGCGGGCTGCATTTAGGAAAGTTTTCTGCCACATCCGCCCCATAGTGGCCAAATCCTCCAACGGATTTCGTGTTTTCGTACCATTGATCTAATGCCGCTTGGTCAGGTACGGTGTTGCTTTGGATGTCAGCCGCCGTACTGACACTGAAGGCCGCTAGCAGCTTCGGCATAAAGTCCTCATACCAATATGCGACTGGCATCATCGCGCCTTTGATTGCTTCTGAGGCATCGGAAATGATCACGCGGTTCCACTGCTTCAAATAATCTTTGGGATTGCCTTCAGATTTGGGGGGAGGTGGGGCAAACTCTGCATTCAGTTCCATCTGCCTCAAGCGGTTGAGTTCGTTGATGGCCAGCACACCTTCTGCGATATCACGAAAGCTGAACTGCTTTTTCTTCATGGTGATGGCGAACTCGACACCTGCTGCGAACTTCTCTTTGACTGAGATTGAATTGCGACTGGCCTCCAGCATCGCTTTATCTTCAGCCAGCATCTCTGGTGTTTTTTCGATGGCGTTCCAGTTCTTGATGCGGTTTTGCAGTCGATCGTACTCACTTTCGATCGATTCAACGACTGCATTTAGCAGAGGATGGCAAGCTTTTTCTACGATATCTAACCCTTTGTAAAGTGCGATCGCTTGCTTCACAAACTGCACAAAGTCGGTGATTCTATAGGGTAGGTTTCTCACGCGCAGGTGAGTTTCGTGGTTGGCGGAGAAACTCTCGCGGAAGCAGCGGTAGGCAGATCCTTGAATCAGGCGGAACATACCGATTTGCATTTGCAGGCGCGAGGTAACGCGCTCTTTTTGCTCCTGTGGGTGTTGCGCGAGCAGTTCTTTGAGTCGCGCAACCTCCGGATCGTCGTTTAGTGCTTCCTGTACGGGAGATTCGGTGGTTGTTAAAGTGGTTGTGTTAGTGGCAGCCAGTATTTCTTCTTCTTCGGTGACGGTGGCGGCATCGCTTGAAGTAGGACTGGTCGGGGTAATTGACGAATCTTGAGAGCTACTTATTTCTGATTCATCCGGGACGAGTTTCATGAACTCTTCAAAGTCAATTGAGGCATCGCCATCACCATCGACTTCTTCGATCATTTTTTTCAGTTCCTCATCAGTCAGCCCAAACTGACTCATGACGCTGTGCAGCTCGTTTGTTGTAATCTGACCGCTGCCGTCTTCGTCAAACACGCTGAATGCCAGCTTGAGACGGCTTTTGCGATCGCCCTGCTGCGACAAAATTAGCGTTTGGAATTCCTCAAAATCGATACTACCCGACAAGTCAACGTCCACCTCCTTGACCATATCACGGAGCTCGATGTCGCTAGGACTCTGCCCGAGCGATCGCATCACTTGCCCCAGTTCCTCTGTTGAGATCGCACCGCTGCCATCTTCATCAAATACTTTGAAAGCTTCCCACAGCTTCGCCACCTCTTGTTCCGTCACAACTTTGTTTTCAATAGCCACAGGTATCATGAATCAATCCTCCCTAATGTTTTAATTGGGTGTCTATGGGCTCAAGGCGGTTCTCCTCAACTAGAGAGCGCCGTATTCATTGCCGGAAATGCCGATCGTCAACATCGATCGGTAGAAAATAGGTGACAAACTCAGTGTATCTCGACATGAGGCGACGATCAAGCATTAATTCGCCAAATTCTTCAAAATCGATCGTTCCAAATCGATGGCTCGCGATCGATTTGTATAAAGCGGGTTCAGAAAGCTCTAGATAATTAGCAATTTTATCCACATCATCCGTCATGGCGATAATTTCTGCATATTGACGGATTGCTTTCTGATTAGTCGCCTCAAAATACTGCGGCACTATCAAACACCAAATTACTCTTTGACAACATCCATTAACTCTTCAATCAAAACATCGAGGGTGCGAGCTATTTTTTGAATCGATGTGATGTCAACAGTTGCCAGCCCTTCAGAACGAGCATAGTGCCTGACTGTGCTGTACGGAACGTCCGAGCGATCGGCCACATCCTTGAGCGTCCAACCTTTTTCATCAGCCAACTCTCGGATTCGGAACCTAACTAATCCCATTCTGCCTATTGACAAACGATCGATACCTGATGATACTATGATACCAACACAACTGACATATCGCTATCCGTGAACGGTGAGTATTCAGCCAAACGTTCCCATAGAAACTCAATTAGCAGGACTCGGACAGCTCAAGGATCTTAGAAGCAACCCAAACCTCAAAGGTGTTGACATCAACTTTTTGCTGAAGCAAACACCGAATCAATTAGAGGAAATGCTGAACAATCAAGATATCGAACCCAAAACCTACAGGCAGATCATGAAAGCCTTTGAAGGTCGAGATTTAGGCAAAAGAGGTAAAAATAGATGAAAACTGAGACCAACATCAAAA
>Ga0136639_10000654_pt1 | contig 11883 bp, 6 predicted proteins | sample AntDrymUQ8592106_2_FD_113739 | JGI IMG/M metagenome (GOLD analysis project Ga0136639, IMG submission 113739) | Polar desert sand microbial communities from Dry Valleys, Antarctica - metaG UQ859 (21.06) | ecosystem: Environmental > Terrestrial > Soil > Desert | place: Antarctica: Dry Valley...
AAAGTACGGAGCAACATGCGTCTCCGGCTATTGACCTCGGTGATTTTGATAGTGTCATCGATATCGGTGATCACGCTCGTTCCGCGTCGTTCCGCGAGAAACACCCTGCTGCTAACTTGCCCTAGTCCCACATCCCATTTCTGAATGCAGTCAGGATTGGGTTCTTCGGCCTGTTGCGAAAGTGAGCCGTACGTTCGGAAGTTTTGCAGCTGTTTTGCGGGAATGTCGAGCCGACCGCTGAATAGCCCGCTAGCCCTGGACTTACGTCTCAGGACATAATGCTGGCCAGCCACTTCGACTTGAACACGGGAGCCTGCGACCGGCGCCGAAATAAACCCCCGTACTCTTTCACGGAACAACTCACCCTCGGATACTTGCGTGGAAAGATTGAGGGCTCGGATCAGTCCTTTCAGTATTAGCCGCTTCCCGAAGGTAGCCCGCGCGGTCTGCGAAATTCGACCTTGGATTTGAACACGCCAAACCGATCCGTTGGCAATGGAATATCCGATTGTCGGATAAAGATGAACCTCCGGGTCCACTTCATTGCGGATCGAAATCTCGGGGCTCATCCTGATCGCTTCAAGGGTCTTTCGCGTTGATCCATCAAACGCATCGTTGGATTCGCGACTAGGCATTACGCAACAACTTTGACCGAAGCGCGAGTCTCGATCGACTTGTAAATGGCTTCCACGGCGAGCAAGTCCTTGAGTCCCTCTTCGCCAGAAACTTTCGAAGGCTTGTTTTCAAGAATGCATTTCGCAAACGCATCCATTTCGGTTGCGAACTGATCAGGCACGTCGAGCTCAACTTTCCCCTTGGATGTTTCCATTCGGTTGCCATCGTAACTGAATGCTGGATCCATTCGCATGAATCCGTTTTCGGTGAAAGCATTGAACCGATTCAATCCATTGAAGTTGTAGCTGGTGCTGCAGTACGCCAAAGCTCCCGATGGGAATTGCATCAGCCACGTAATCGATTCATCCACCTGTGCAAATTTGGTTGCATCCGTCTTGGTCTCTTGAGCCGTAATCGACGACGGCTCTTCACCTGTCAAATAACGACACGCTTGTAGCGCATAAACACCTACATCCATCAGCGCACCACCGCCAGCCAATTGTTTGTTGAGACGCCACTGCTTCGGATCACCTATTTTGAAACCAAATCCAGCTTCAATCATCTTGATTGCTCCCAGCTCTTTGTTCCTTGCCATCTCAACGCACTTAACATGGTGAGGTTCGTATTGGCATCGATATCCGATAGCGAGTTTTCTGTTGGCTGCCTGGCATGCGGAAATCATATCACGACAGTCGGCTGCGGAATTCGCCATCGGCTTTTCGCATAGAACGTGTTTCCCTGCTTTGGCAGCACGAATGGTGTATTCGGCGTGCATACTGTTTGGCAGGACGATATACACGACATCGACGGAATCGTCGGATGCGAGTTTGTCAAAGCTGTTGTAGTTGTAGATGTGAGCAGGGCCGATACCATATTTTTCGGACCAGATTTTTTCTTTTTCAGGTGTCCCAGTCACGATCGCCGCGAGCCTACAGTTTTCAGACTTTAGAAACGCGGGAGCGATTTGGTTGGTGCTGAGGCTGCCCAGTCCTACCAACGCGACGCCCAGTTTTCGGTTCTCGCTGGCGTGTGTGGGCGCCGAAAAAAATCCGCCTTGCGCGAGTCCCGCAGCGACTCCTGCCGAAACCGTGGTACTCAAAAAATCGCGACGATTGGAATTTGGATTTCTCATATTTGTTTTTGCGGTTGGCGAGATGGACAGCAGGATTGGTAATCGAACGCAACGGGTGTACCCCGGTGCAATCGTCTCATTCTAGCCGACAACCAGGGATCATTGCCATACAAAGGAGCAACAGCAACCGACACAACACTACCTTGGATAGCCTAACAACGACGAAACTCATCAAAAAACCTTGAATGAGCCCTGATTCCGACTAACCTGGAAACTCCGGGGGACCATTTCACACGAGGTAAAATTATGTTTTCGAAGTGCATTTTGACGTTGGCAGCCCTTGTTGCATTAGGGTGTTTCAGTCAAACAACTCAAGCGCAGGATGCGTTCGCGTTCCAATTTGGTTACACACAGGGCTACCAAAACAGTTTCCGCAATCGGCTTCCTACCCCTCCCTATTTCGCAATCTACCCGCCGGTTTACTACGGAAAGCGGTACGAACGCCCCTACGGCGATAGCCCGTATGCCGCGTTTCCACAATTGCAATCGGCCCCAAACTATCATCCAGTACCCAAGGAAACACCGATCCGGAGTACGACCGTAATGAACCCTCACTTCGAACATGTACCGAATGTCAAGGTAAATAGCGGCTACGCCAATGAGCCGGTTGCTGTCGTTCCTCCTCGCGTCGGTCGAACGATCGAGATCATCAACCCCTACGCGGCAGAGCAAGTGGCTATTCAGGGGAAGTAATCGAAAGATGATTACTGTCCCATTCGGGGCGAAAGCTGGGTGGGGACGGGTGACTCGGACGGCTTCGGTATTTAACCATTCAGTCTGGCTTCAAATGCCGGCTCAAGTCCGATGTCGCTTCGCCAGAGCGTTTCGTCCATCGACGATTTAAAAATTCGTTGGATGGAAGGATCGAGTTTCAGGTTCAGGCCGACGATCGTGCGGGGCGAGTTGCTAAGGTCCACGGCCTTTGAATTAGCTTTTAAAGGCTGTACGACAGGTTCTAGCGGCTTCCCGAGATTGCTTCGCACGACCATTGCCACAGTTTCATCATCGAGCTCTACAATCGAACCGATGGGATAAATCGACATCCCCTTGATGAAGCCGCGTATGACTTGCGTATCGAATCGTCCAGTTGTCGCATTGTGGCACAGGTATGCCAGCGCGTCCGCGGGTAGGAGGCGATTGTTGTGGAAGAACGGTTGAACGAGATTCAAATAGGCGTCCGCTGCATTCAAGATCCTAGCAGAGTTGGTGATCGCGTTTGCAGCAAGTCTTTTAGGATACCCCGAGCCATCGAATTGTTCATGAACTTGCGAAATGATCTCTAGTACCTGTCCATTTACCCCTTCGACCTCTTTTAGTAATTCCGCGCTTTCGATGGGGTGATTTCGGAATTCCGATAAGAGCTTGGTATTGCCGTATAGATTGTTGGCATCTCCAAACCATTCAGGGTGCATCAACAACGAACAGTCATGCAACAATCCCGCCATCCCGACGTCGATAGAATCAGCATCGGATCGTGACATCACAACACTGGTCGCGACTCCGATCAGAGCCATCAGCGTAGATCGGGCCGTAAGCTTTTCAACGATTTCCGGCCTGATCGATTTCGTTCTACTTGCCAAGACTGCAAAAGCAACCGATGAATCCAATTTGGTTTGAGCAATAAACAGGTTGACATTGGCAGTTAGTTCTGTGACGTTGCCAGCCTCACCTTGGCGAAGACTCGCGGTGAACTTAGCAATGGCCCTTTCGCTTGCCATGACGATTTGTTTTGTTTTTTCTATCGTGAATGAATCGAATAGAGAGAACAGAATTGAATCTTGATCGATTGCATCGGCAGCCCGCCCTTTTACCGTGACGGAATGAATGTTCCTCTTTTGAAGGCGTTCAATCAATCGATCCGAGATTGGAGTTCCGGCTTTGTGCAGCAACACCCCCGCAGCATCGTGCAAGTCAAAACTTAAAGTCGACCCAACGATCAGTTCAGCAGTCTGCAGGACCCATGTTTCTTCAGAACTCATTTTTTCCCCAATGAAAATGGACTCGCCGTCATCCCTTGGGGGCTAGGAATGAAACTGTTTTTACGGCAATTTCGTAAAGGAACGAAAATGCTGCAGGAAAACTCCAGGCGATTATGCGTTACATTTCTAGATGCGGAGAAATGAATGCTGCATAATCTGCAAAAAATCGACACTCCTCGCCGATTGCCACCACCTGGTTCCAAGACTCTACGGTGGAACCCACTGAATTGCAGGCTCTGCGGCTCTGCCTGCCGAAACTGCGAGTGTTCTCTCTCGGCCCTCATTAATATGCGTGGTAGAGCATCGGGAGCAGTGCATTTCCCGGCGGTGCCAGGGGACGAGGAAAATTCGGTAGTTGGTTCGGTTAGTAACCCAACGCGTAAGCAAAGGATCTTGTACCAGTCCCTCGCTTACCCTTCGGGTTATGAATAATCCGGGCTAGCCGATTTCGGCATGACTTTTGCCGGGCCGGCCTCTATAGTAGTCCTAAGTGAGTACTTAAGGGGTTGCGGATTCGCTCTAGGAAAATGGGCGACTAGGCCTCTGCCCCTCCCACCAACACCACCCTAAATGCTTTCCTGGAAAGCATTTGCGATTTCGAATTGCTCCCGAGACTGTTTTTCTGTCTGTTTCAAGCCAATTTTAACGGTTCTGAAAGAACAGCAGCAAGCCAGTTTTGAGCGTACTAACACAAAGTTTTGGAGTAACTTTTCATGGCAACTGGAATTTTAAGAAGCGGTGTCGCAACGACGACGACCGCGCCAATCAATATTGCAAGGATAGCTTGGCTGGTCCTACGCGTCATGGGGTCGCTGAAGATTACAGTCGCCATGTTTGCACTCGGAACCTTGATCCTGTTCGTTGGAACGCTTGCGCAAGACGAAGAAACAATCGTCGACGTCAAGAAGCAATACTTCAATAGTTGGGTCGCCTCGGTTCCATTCGACGTCTTTAAGCCTCAGACGATTTGGCCCCACACAGTGCCCCTGCCCTACGCGTTCGCTATTCCTGGCGGAGCGGCAGTTGGCTTGATTCTGCTGATCAATTTGATTGCTGCCAAAATGACCCGCTTTGCAATGAACGCAAAAGGGGGGCGTTTTGTCGCTGGAGTTTTCTTTACTGCAATGGGATTCGTATTGGTTGGGTTGATTGTCGTCAGCGCACATTTAGGGGACGGTTTGCAGGGCGAACCACCCTTTAGCTATGACTGGCTATGGAGCGGGGTTAAGGCGAGTGTATGGGGACTAACTGCCGGCGCCTTGGTGTGGTGCATCGGTTGGAATCCCAAAACGAAGGTGGTTCGATGGACCATTTGGACCGTGACAGCCATTTTACTCGGCGTCAGCTACTTCCTGATTGCAACCAATGACGCGTTTCGCATTCCTGACCCGGGCCTGCGTATCGTTTGGCAACTGACTAAGAGCCTTGTCGTGAGCGTGGTTCTGTTGACCGGACTTTTGCTTCTTTTCGGCAATCGCGGAGGCAATGTATTGATTCACTTGGGGGTGGGCCTATTGATGCTGGGCCAATTCATTTTCGGAGACGGACAGCACGAGGAACGCATGGCGATCTTCGAGGGCCAGCGAACCCAAGTCGCCTATGAACTCGACACGGTAGAACTCGTGTTCATCGACAAATCCGATCCGGAAATGAACCGCGTGGTCGCGTTCGAGCACCCGATGTTGCAGAAATCGTTTGCAAACAAGAAATTTCTGTCGTCCGAAAAGATCCCGTTCGAAATTCGCGTCGATCGCTGGATGACGAACTCCACGCGCGAAGACCGCAAACGCGCCCCGCAACCCAGCGATGATGACTTCAAGCTAACAGGCGCGGGCATTCGAGAATATGAATTCAAGGAACTTCCGAAATCGGGTGGTGCCAAGAGTCAATCCAACTACGCAACCGCATACGTCACGCTTCGCAACAAGGATGACAAAAAGGAGATTGGGTCATTTGCCGTTAGCCAACTCTTTAATGACGACGCCATCATGTACAAGTCGGTTTATGAACAGGCGGAAGCGGCGGGAAAGTCATGGGACTTCGGCCTTCGATTCCGTCGCAATTATAAACCTTACTCGGTCGTATTGGACGACGTTGTGATGGAGGAGTACACGGGGACATCAAAACCAAAGGACTATTCGTCATTCGTAAAGATCAACGATGCGGAAGGAGACACCCTGCAGCAAGGTCGTATATGGATGAACAATCCGATGCGTTTTCGTGGCGAGACGTTTTATCAATCGGGTTACATGAACGGCAGCATGAACCCATATGGTGTTGAGCAAACCACTTTGCAAGTGGTAACGAACGCTGGCTGGTTAATTCCTTATGTGGCTTGTGTTCTATGTGGGCTCGGTATGCTGGTTCACTTCGGCGGTACTTTTGCACGTTTCGCATCGCGTTACGACCGACTGAGATTGGCGACCGGAAAAGCGTCGGCTGCAATGTTGAACGCGGGAGAACGCAAGTCAGGTCAAATAGGAAGCATCCTAGGAGTTGCGATACCGGTAATCCTCTGCGGTTCTGTTGCGTTGTGGATTGTTAGGAGTGCCATGACACCCAAGGCTGCTCCAAACACTATTAATTGGTACGCCATAGGAGAAATACCTGTCCAATATGGCGGCAGAATCAAGCCGCTTGCATCCGCTGCGGGCGAAGTACTTGAAACGATCTCGAACAAGAAGTTTGCCTTGAGCAAAGAGGGGCACGTGTACGAACCGGAGCACAAAACCGGTAAATCGATTGAAGCCAGCAAATGGATTATGTCCGTTTTTGCACGCGAAGAATGGGTTCTCGATAGCCCGCTGATTCGAATTGACGCAGCCGAAACGACCGGAGCCCTTGGACTCAAACGCCATAAATCCAATCGCTATTCGTACAACCAAATTCGCGAAGGACTGTCAAAGATACCTGGCCAAGTGGAAAGTCTATTCAAGACCAAACGTGACGACTGGAGTTTCGAACAAGCGAAATTGGCGGAAGCGATCGACAAACTCTCTACGCTTGACAATCTGTTCGATGCCTACACGCCATTGGCCCCACGTGTTTCTCAAGATCCGTCCCAAATGGTGTCCGCGATTCGAAGCCTACAGCCTGAGGTAGATCGCATTCGTGCGAGAAGCCCCATTGCAATCATCCCGCCATTAACCAGCCCGATTTCCAAAGGTGGCGAGAAAGCACCGCCAGCAACATGGGAGGCCTTCGGACCAGCACTCTTTGAGACCGTGAAGAACAAGACTACGGGAGTGGAATCAAAAACCGAATCCGTCTTGAATTTTATGGCCCTAGTCGAGAGCTTTTCCTCGGAGAACAAAGACGCATCGAAAATCAATGATCAAGTTCGGGAATTCAAGGAAGGTGCGATCCGAGAATTTGGTTCCACCATTCGAGTTGGCAAAGTGCCGTTTGAAGCGTGGTATGAGCATTTTTCGCCCGTTTATATAGCGAATTGTTTGTATGTTGTTTGCGGCATGTTGGCATTGCTTAGCTTTATGTTCGCCCGAACAACGTTGCGCAGATCCGCGTTTTGGTTATGTGTCATTACGCTTGTGGTTCACACGACCGCGATTGTTTGTCGAGTCTATATTTCCGAACGACCACCTGTGGCAACGCTTTACTCTGCCGCAGTGTTCATCGGTTGGGCAACGGTGCTTTTCTGTACGGTCACCGAATTGCTATTCCCCGTTTCTATTGCAGTCTTGGTTGGATCGGTAACCGGTTTTCTAACTTTGTTAGTGGCGCACGGGATAGTAGCCGGTGATACGATGCCTGTCCTCGAAGCTGTTCTCGACACCCAGTTTTGGCTTGCAACCCACGTGGTCAGTGTCTCGCTTGGGTATAGCGCGACCTTTGTCGCCGGCTTCCTTGGGATAGGAATCGTCATCGTCACTTTGCTCGAGCTATTACCTCTGAAGCGAAAGTCAGCGAACTCTGCCTTCCTGAAGTCTGTTGCACCGAAGTCGGGCGAAGGATGGCAATTTGGACCTGGCGTAGAAGTGATCCCAACGTTGTATCGCATCTGTTACGGAGTGGTTTGCTTTGGATTGTTCTTTAGCTTTGTCGGAACGGTTCTGGGTGGCCTTTGGGGCGACGACAGCTGGGGGCGATTCTGGGGCTGGGATCCAAAGGAGAACGGTGCAATGATGATCGTGCTTTGGAACGCGTTATTGCTCCATGCCAAATGGGACAAAATGATCAAAGCACTCGGCTTCGGAATCTTGGCGGTGTTTGGAAACGTCATTACCGCGTGGTCGATGTTCGGCACCAATTTGCTCGGTGTTGGACTACACTCTTACGGGTTTAACGCGACCACGCTAAATTACCTCGCCTTCTTTGCGTTAAGCCAAATTCTAGTTATCGCCCTCGGGGTAGTTTTAGCGATGGTTCGCGGCGGACGTTCGCAAGCGGAACCGGAGTGAAGGTCCCCCAGTCCCCCATCCTAGCCTCGAGCCTTTACGTCCGATGGGTCAAGCCCATCGGGGCGTTCCAAAAGCGAGACGGCCTCCGAGCTCGTAAGGTGCATGGCAAAGTGCTGGCCCGATGCCTTAAGACAGAATCCCTCTGATCACTTGTCCATGCACGTCTGTCAGACGCCGATTGATGCCGTTGTGATAGAAAGTCAGCTTTTCGTGATCCAGGCCGAGCAGGTGAAGAATCGTCGCATGAAAGTCTGGTATCGTCACTTTGTTCTCCGCCGCGAAGTAACCGATCTCATCGGAACTTCCGTACTTGATACCTTTCTTAACGCCAGCACCAGCTAGGAAGCATGTGAATGCCGTTGGATGATGATCTCGACCGGGCGCACCAATACCTTGCGTTGTCGGACTGCGTCCAAACTCAGTCGACCATACAAATAGTGTGTCTTCCAACATTCCGCGTTGCTTCAAATCTTGGATGAGTGCCGCGACTGGCTTGTCCATCACCAACGCTTGGGCATCGTGGTTTTCCTTGACGTTTTCATGACCGTCCCAATTGATGCGAGGTGCACCAAACGAACCGCCGTTAAGGATCTGAACAAATCGAACGCCGCGTTCGAGAAGTCGACGTGCCGTTATGCAGTTTCTTGCAAAGCCTTTGTTGGTCGGATCATTTAGTCCATACATCTGCTGAGTCGCCTCGGTTTCACCCGAAAGATCCGTCGCCTCTGGAATACTCGCCTGCATTTGCGCAGCCAGTTCATAGGACCGCAGTCGAGCAGCAAACGCGGTATCGCCTGAGTGCGAGTCTGCAAACTCCTTGTTCATTGCTGCCAGCAACTCCATATCGGCGAGTCTAGCCGATGGCGATGTTCCTTTCGGAGTTTGCAGGTCGGGCACAGGCTCGCCGGATTGCGTTCGAAAGGCAACTCCCTGATGGTTGGCTGGCAAGAAACCGGAGGTCCAATGGATCGATCCACCCGCAGGAAGTCCACGCGGGTCTGGTAACACCACAAATGCGGGCAGGTTTTCATTCTCGGTGCCAAGACCATAGCTTAGCCAAGATCCCATGCATGGGAACCCATTGAGCGTAAAGCCACTGTTCATTTGAAAAGCGGCTGGAGTGTGGTTGTTGCTCTTGGCCACCATTGAATGAATGAAACAGACGTCATCGACGCATCGCGACAAGTGCGGCAACACATCGCTTACCCAAGCCCCCGAGTTGCCGTGCTGCTTAAAGGGGTAAACACTCTTCATCAACCGACCTGGTTGGCCAAAGAAACCGAGGTTCTCGCCCATTCCCTCAAGCGAGCTACCGTCCCTTTTGTCTAGCTCTGGCTTGTAGTCAAATGTATCGAGATGACTTACGCCACCTGCGCAAAACACTTGAACGACCCGTTTCGCTTTTGGAGCAAAATGGGGCTCGTGTGCGGAGCTCGATTTGGACTCACCCGCGCGGAGGTTGTCGCGATCAAGCATCCAAGCGAGCGCGATGGCTCCAAGCCCACCGCCAGAGTTCCAAAGAAAATGGCGACGAGGAAAGGGTGTTAGCAAATCACCGGACATAGATAAACTCCGTTGAATTAAAAAGAGCCCAGCAGACATTGGCAAGCCCTCGATCGATCGTTGCTGTCTCGGCTCGCTTTGCTTCCTCCTCGCTCGGCTTTCTGCCAAGTGTCAAAAGGTAAGCCGTTTCGATTGCGACTCGGACATCTTGTTTCGCAATGTTTATCGAGCGTTCCGCCAAATGTTTCGATTGGCGCTGAATGAAGGCGTTGTTCATTAACTCCAGTGCTTGAAGCGGCGTGGTAGTGACTCCGCGTCGCGGCGTTTTCACCGACGGGTCTGGGCAATCGAACGAATCCAGCAGCGGGTCCTTGCCGCTGTTAACATTGATTCGAAAGACGGTCCGTCGGTTGAACTCAGGTTCTTCGCGATCGACTGGGGTATAAAACGTAGCGTTGAACTCCGTCGTCGTGAACGGCCGAAAGCTCGGACCACCGCCATTCGGATTTAACTGGCCACTCGCGAATAGCATGGCATCGCGAACCGCCTCGGCTTCCAACCGACGAGGTGCAAATCGCCAAACAAGCCGATTGTCCGAATCGATCGCTACTGCTGAATCGCGGGGCACCGAGGTCTGTCGATAGGTAGCTGTGTTGGTAATCAATCGATGCAACGCCTTGACGCTCCAGCCGCTTTCGATGAACTTCATTGCAAGCCAATCGAGCAACTCTGGATGACTCGGTCGATCGCCGCTGATACCAAAATCGTTTGGCGTGGCAACGAGCCCTTGGCCAAAATGAAAATGCCAAACTCGATTGGCCATCACACGTGCAGGCAATGGGTTTTTTGGGTCAGCGAGCCAATTCGCAAACTTCAATCGCCGCTCCTTCTCTGGCGAGTCGGCAGCCAAACCAAAGTCTGGCTCAAGATCAAAAACGGCCGACAAAGCACCGGGTGTCACGTCCTCGTCGGGTGATGTTACGTCACCGCGTTTAAGACGTTTTGTGACAGGCGGCTGAACGCGTACACCGGCGTAGGACACAGGCAATTTTGGCATTGTCGAAAGCGATTTCTGCGAACGTTTCAACGATGCCAACGCATCGGAATGAGCGGCGGGTCGATCCGCGATCGCTTGCTTTGCATCTTCGGATTCGATTTGCTTTAGCGTTTTGTTCGCTTCGGCGATTTCACCCTCTAAGCTTTTTCGAAGCTGATCGTGAGCGACCACTTCTTCCGCCGTTGCAATCGACCGCTCGCCATGCTTAACACCTTCAAATACAGATTTGATCCGATAGTACTCGTCGTGAGGAATCGGATCAAATTTGTGAGCATGGCACCGAGCGCAGTTGATCGTCAGGCCGAGGAACGACTGGCCGACAACACCGATCAAGTCCTCGAGTTCATCCTCCCGGGTTATGGCTCGTTGCGTTTTGTTCTGTTGACCATTTCCTGCTTGGTCCCAAGGTCCGCAAACGAGTAGGCTGGTAGCGATGATTCCTTCCGTAGTTATTGGTTCGATTGCATCGCCAGCAATTTGCTCTTTCATAAACTGGTCATAGGGTTTGTCGTCGTTAAAACTCTTGATGACATAGTCCCGATAGTGCCAAGCGTTGTCCCGAAGTCGATCGTATTCAAATCCTTGGCTCTCTGTGTAACGAGCGATATCGAGCCAGTGCCGCCCCCACCGCTGGCCGTAATGCGGGGAGGCAAGAAGTCGGTCCACTAACAGACTATACGCATTAAGTGACTTGTCCAAAACAAAGGCTTCGATTTCCTCGGGGCTGGGCGGCAGGCCAACCAAGTCAAAGCTCAAGCGGCGAATAAGCGTCTGCCGATCTGCTTCGGGCGAGGGTGCGAGATTGTTTTCAAAAAGCTTCTGCCGAATCAGGTTGTCAATTGCATCGCTGCCCTCACCTGGGACTTTAGGCAAGGCTAGAGGCTTGAGTGACCAATGCGAACTTGGTTGCCTTTTGTTTCCTGCGACATTGTCCGGCCATACAGCACCCTCGTCCAACCAAGCCTGAATGGTCTTGACTTCGTCGGGCCTAAGTCGCGGTTTGCCACTCTCCTTGGGTGGCATCAGCATTTCCTCCTCGTCGCCATTGATGAAACGAAATAACGGGCTCATGGCCGCGTTCCCAGGAACGATTGCAGCCGCACCTTGATCACCACCCTTTTGTGCAACATCGCGCACGTCCAAACGATAGCCGCTCTTTTGAGTTTTTGGCCCGTGGCA
>Ga0136639_10000655_pt1 | contig 11882 bp, 5 predicted proteins | sample AntDrymUQ8592106_2_FD_113739 | JGI IMG/M metagenome (GOLD analysis project Ga0136639, IMG submission 113739) | Polar desert sand microbial communities from Dry Valleys, Antarctica - metaG UQ859 (21.06) | ecosystem: Environmental > Terrestrial > Soil > Desert | place: Antarctica: Dry Valley...
AAACGGGTGTTTCCGTTCCCGATTGGGTAAGGTATTTTCATTGCGATTGGAGGTTAGGGTTATTAACCAATTTTGAACTTAACACCTTGTTCTCTTTTCACCGCATTGCCTTCAGCTTAGTTGCAACTAATCTTGGTTCCGGTATTTTTATATTTGCATTTAATCCTGGTCTGAAACTGCGATGATTGCAGGTCTTAAGGTTGTTTATGATTGCAGGCTGCTACAGCTAGTGGGAGGGTGATATAAATTGTGCTATGGTGGCAATTTGCATCAGGGGTAGCTTCTGCGCAGGTAGAGGCTACGCCAATGCTAACAATAGTAGAAAGTGAAAATAGACCATCATAAATCTCAACTATTTTCTTGACTATTTTTAAGCTGAGTTCTAATTCTTCTGGAGATCGATCTTCTCTAACAATTGACAAATTATCAATCAGGGATGCCGACTGAGGATGACTAACCCATAAATGAAATTGTCGATCGATAACTCGACTGCGAATTGTGAGCTTTGTCCCAGGATTAGACAATCTAAATCCACGATCTAGCAATTCTTTAATTATCCACTCACAGTGCTGATTTGTTACAGCGACTGTTGCATTCTCCAAGTCTAAATCTACATCGTCTTCTCGATTTTTAAATCGAGATTTAACTATTGATATCGACTCGATTAGTGCTACAATATTGCAAAAATTATCATTAAAGAACTGTTTTTTTTCTAAAGCAAGTTCTAGATAAATCAAACATTTATAGGTCATTTGCTCTAATTCCATTGCCGATCGATTAGCTGACTGCACCAAATCCAAAACTGCCGCTCGATCCAGTCGATCGATATTCTGCTCTATATCTGTCAGTCGCTCGATCGTGATTCTTAGTGGAGTATTTAATTCATTGGCAAAACCCACCGCTAAATCGCAGCCTAATTCACCGAGATCGTTTCCTAATCCAGTAATATTTTGCTGCTGAAGCTTGGTCAATGATTCAATCCGATCAAATTGCTTTTTAATCCGCAGCATCGATTTAATTCTCGACCCTAGTTCGATTTTATTAACTGGTTTGCTAATAAAGTCATCTGCACCTGCGGCTAAACAGTTAGCTAAAACTTCTTTGCTAGATGAAGCTGTTACCATAATAATTGGCACCGATTTCCATTTTCGCATTAATTTAAGTCGCTGACATACTTCCAATCCATCCATGATTGGCATTGTCAAATCTAAGAGAATAACATCTGGATTAAATGCCTCTAAACCTGCCAGTCCTTCTGCCCCACTATTGGCATAATAGACAGCATAATTCTCACCAGCTAGTAGTGTCTCAATAACTTCATAATTATTTGGTTCGTCATCAATGACTAAGATTGAATCGTTTTTCATCGGTAGTAAAATTGAGCTGTTAGACACTAGAAATTAACGATTAGTTGTTTGCGCCTAAAAATTGTTGAATTGTAATTGATAATTGCTTAAGTTTGATTGGTTTAGTCATGTAATCATTCGCTCCAGCACTCAGACATTTTTCCCGATCGCCGCTCATAGCTAATGCGGTGATAGCAACGATCGGTATATCGATCAGTTGGGGCTGTTTGCGGATATGTCGAATCGCTTCTAAGCCATCCATTTTCGGCATTTGAATGTCCATTAAAATTAAATCTGGTAGCTGAGATTGAGCCAAATTAATCGCTTCTAGCCCATTTCTTGCTAAGATGGTATGATATCCCTTAGCTTTGAGAAAGCTAGAAATACTTTGAATATTTGCTTCGTTATCTTCGGCGAGTAAAATTCTTGGTAATTGACCCGATAAACTCTCAGCATTTAGTCGATCTATTTTATCAGTAATTGGTTGGGAAAATTCAAGGAGTTGAGGTGCGATATTTCCCGCGATGTCGCTTTCTTGATGGGGAATTGGCAGATCGGCGATGAACTGACTGCCAACACCAATTTCACTCCGAACTTGCACGTTACCGCCGTGCATTTCGATAATTCCTTTAACTAATGCTAGTCCTAAACCTGCACCATTATATTGTCGATTTAAGGCAGAATCTACCTGCATGAATGGCTGGAATAATTTGTGAAGATCGGTACTATTAATCCCAATCCCGGTATCGATGACAGCTATGCGAATAAAACTCGATGTTGTGTTGTCCGATTCAATGCTGACATTCAGGGCAATATGTCCGCCGACTGGGGTAAATTTTACCGCATTGTTAAGTAGATTAATTAAAACTTGACGAATACGGCGTTCGTCAATTGAGATATTGGGAATGCGGGGTGGAAGTTGAATTTGTAAGCGAATCTGTTTTTTGATTGCTTGTTGTTTGACAAAGGCTAGACTAGAGTAGCAAAGTTCGCAGATGTCAGTCGGACTAGATTCGAGTTCGATTTGACCCGCACCAATTTTAGCGAGATCTAAGATATCGTTGATTAATGCTAATAGATGATTGCTGCTATCTTCAATGGTTTTTACTGCCTGAATTTGGGCGGGGTTAACTATGCCAAAAATCCCCTCTTGGACACCCTCCGCCATGCCTAAAATTGCATTGAGGGGCGTTCGAAATTCATGACTCATGTTGGTGAGAAATTCATCTTTGAGTTGGTTAGAACGGGTCAGTTCTTGATTGGTTTGCTCTAATTGGGCTTGGGCTAGTTCTCGCTCGGCTAGTTCTTGTTTGAGTTTTGAGATCTGTTCTCGCCACAGTTCGTTAGGATGGGATCTTTGCTGTAAACTTTCACGAGTTAATAGCCCGATTAAGGAACCGTGGCGATCGAGTAGTGGTAAGTGGCGAATATGATGTTGGGAGAGCAGGTCGATCCCCACTGACAAATCGGTGAATTCATCTTCATTGAGCACAGTCACGGGATGATTCATCACATCCCGAATGACTAGATTGGCTAGATCTATGGGTTGAGCAATCAGCCGCACGATATCCCGATCGGTTAAAATGCCCACCACCCGATCGTTGTCCACAATTAAAACACAACTCGTGGGGATGCGCCCCCGCTGAGATCGGGCGGGATCGTCGGAATTTTCGAGTTGTTGTTGGAGCAAATCGACCCCATTCATTTGTTTTACTGCTGCCATGACAGTAGTATCGGGACTAACGGTGAGTGGACGATCGTCGATCGCCGATTGCAACTGAAAGGCGATGAGTGCGGATGGGTGCATCATGTTGGGTGTATCCGAGCAGGCTACTTTTAGGATGCCCGAAAAAATGCTCGATCGATCCTCACCCCGATCCTGTTGTTGATGGTTGAGGCAAATATTTATACTGAACCGTATTGTGATGTAAGGTTTGACATTTGGGGAACGATGAACAAAGCAGACACCAAAATTTTCGGAGCCACAGCGATGCCATTTTTAGCCGATCCCCACCCACAGATCGCGAATGAATTGAATGTTCTGATTACTCAGCAACAACGGCTGAGTCGGATTACCGCTCAGATTAATCGATCGCTGGAGTTATCGGAAATTTTAGCGGCTACGGTTGCTGAAGTGCGGGCTTTTTTAGGTACAGATCGGATTAAAATTTATCAGTTTCAGCCAGATGGACATGGGTTAGTCGTTGCTGAAGCTCTCAACCCAGATCGTCTCCCCTCACTTCTGGATCTCCACTTCCCGGCGGATGATATTCCCGCTTATGCGCGGGAGCTATACCGGCGATCGCGGATCAGAACAGTGGTAGATTTAGAGACTCAAACCATTGGGATGATTCCCCTCGATCATTTTGAGCAGGGTCACTCGGCAACGGAGCTTGATTGTCGCCCGATCGATCCTTGTCATGTCGAATATTTGCGGGCGATGGGTGTCACATCCTCGGTCGTAGTGCCGATCGTCATTAATGGAACCTCAAATCATCCCAGTCTGCCCTCACTCCAGCCAACGGAACACCTGTGGGGATTACTGGTCTCTCACCATAGCGAAGCACTGGTGATGAGCCAGACAGAGCTATCCCTGCTCCAGTTTGTGGTCGATCGCTTGTGTGTTGCCATTACCCAGTCGATGTTGCTCGAACGAGTGCGAGCGCAAGCCAAACAAGAAGCCGCCCTCAATCGGATTACTAGTTTGCTCTATGCGACTTCGACCGTAGATCTCCAAGTAGCTCTCGATGAAACGATCGACATTTTTCAAGGTGTGGGCGGGCGGTTATACTTGCCGCAAAATAATAATGTCGAGCGACCGATCAAAAATAGTCAAGAATGGTCGGTGTTATATAGTTCTGGCACTCAACCCCAGCCCTCAGACGATCGCTATATTGAGGAAAATCTGCTCTGGCAAAAATATTTGATGTCAGTAGCTAATCCAGCGGAAGATGGGAGTGACCCTCAGCCTAGAGCTTGGTCGGTAGAATGGATGCGTGCGGTTTATGCCCACACATTGGAATTGCCCACGGCAGCCGCGCTCGACTCCAATGTGTGGGCGGTGGCGGACATTTATCGAGAACCCCTATTCCGTGCCCTCACGCCCGCCTTTGAAGCTACTAAAATTCGCGGCTTATTAATCATTCCTTTGCAATTAGGTCAGGAATCGATCGGCTGTTTGACGATCTTTCGTAGTGATATCGAGCAAGAATTAGTCTGGGCGGGTACCTGCGATCCCGACAGGCGACAAATGGTTCCCCGTCAATCCTTTGCAGCTTGGCGGCAAATTAAAACCGGACAGGCTCAGGCATGGAGCGAAGCCGAGATCCGGCTGGCTCAAGCTCTGAGCGAGCGATTTGCGGCAGCGGTGAAACAACATCGGCTCTATGCACAGGTACAAATTCTCAATACCAATCTCAACCGCCAAATCCAAATCCGGACCGCTGAATTGGAACATGCGACAGCGATCGGCAAGCAACAACGCGCTCTAGCTAACGTTTTGGGTACATTACAACAAGCTTGGGATGTGGAAACTACATTTCGTACCGCCACTCAGGAAGTGCGGCAATTATTAGAGATCGATCGCGTGTCAATTTATCGCTTTAATGAAGATTGGGGTGGTAGTTTTATCCCCGCTTACGATGCTGTTTCACCAGGCTGGGAAAAAATTATCCAGGCAACAGATCCCAATTGGCATGATAGTTATCTCCAAGCCAATCAGGGTGGACGATATCGAGATCGTCAAACTTCCGCCATTGGTGATATTTACAATGCCAATCTCTCCCGTTGTCATGTTGAAGTATTAGAGCGGTACCATATTCGCGCTTTTTTAGTCGTCCCCTTGATCGTCGGACGGCAATTGTGGGGGTTGTTGGGGATGTATCACCACTCCAATCCCCGACCTTGGAGCGAATCAGAAGTATCTTTTGCAACGCAAATTGGTGCCCACTTGGGTGCATCCGTCCAACAGGCGGAATTACTCGAAATCGCCCAACACAAAGCCAGTCGCGTCCCAGTGATGGAAGAACAGCAGCAAACTCTTGCGGGGGTGATTACGAAGATTCGAGAGACCCTGGATTTGAATCGAATTTTTACGGCGACAACCGAGGAGGTGCGCCGCTTTCTGAATGCCGATCGAGTGGGAATTTTTCGCTTCGATCCCGACTCTGGCTACGATTTAGGCGAATTTGTCTCAGAAGATGTCAATCCGATTTATTCCTCAGCTTTAGCACATAAAATTGAAGACCATTGTTTTGGCGAGCAATTTGCAGCACATTATGCGTTCGGCCAAATTCAGGCACTTGCAGATATTTATGCCGCCGGATTATCCGAATGTCACATCAAAGTACTATCCCAGTTTGATGTGCGGGCGAATCTGATCGTCCCCTTACGGTTGAAGGAAAATTTATGGGGACTATTATGTATCCATCAATGCGATGCTCCTCGTCAGTGGCAAGATTGGGAAATTGACTTTGTAAAACAATTAGCGACGCATATTGGGGTCGCCCTCGATCAAGCCCAATTACTCGAAAGTGCTAAGGAAGCCGAACGTTTAGCAGACCAAGCAAATCAGGCTAAAAGTGAGTTTCTAGCCGTGATGAGCCACGAATTACGCACGCCGCTGAATGCAATTTTGGGCTTATCGGAAGGTCTACAATTGAGTATTTATGGAGAGTTAAATAGTCTCCAACAATCCTCGATCGCGACGATCGAGCAGAGTGGACAGCATCTGTTGGATCTAATTACCGAAATCCTAGATTTAGCTAAAATTGAATCTGGACATTTAGAACTAAATCCAGTCCCTACATCTGTTACGACGATGTGTAACGCTAGTTTGACCTTTGTTCGTCAACTAGCTCAGGGGAAAAATATTGAGATTGAAACTCAAATTCCGGCTGATGAAGACCAAATTCTAATCGACGAACTGCGGGTACGTCAAATGCTGATTAATTTACTCAATAATGCCGTTAAATTTACCCCAGCTAATGGTCGGGTAACTTTGGCTGTCGAGCGCGATCGCGATCGATGTGTAATTCAGTTTAAAGTGATCGATACCGGGATCGGCATCGCCCATGACAATATGCCAAAACTCTTCCAATCCTTCGTCCAAATCGATAGTAGTCTCAGTCGTCAATATAATGGTACTGGCTTGGGGTTAGCCTTGGTGAAGCGGTTAGTTGAAGCCCAAAATGGCGATATTCAGGTTACCAGTACACCAGGACAAGGCAGCAGCTTTATCATCACCTTACCTTATGTTGCCGTCTGCTCTTTACCGCCAATTTCAGCCGCGACGAGTGTTTCGCCGATCGATAGCTATCATCAGGTAGTCGCTGATTCCTGGGATCTAGAGAGCGATCGCCGCGTACCTACCGCAGTCGCGGAAAGTTTAGCTCTTAACACATTACCATCACCATCATCGATAGTTGAGTTAGCGCAAGTAGCAGCGACAGTAGTTACAGCTCCAGCAGAAAGACGCGGGCAACGTCAAAAGCCGCTAATTTTGCTAGCCGAAGACAATAAAACCAACGTCGAAACCTTCTGGTTGTATTTAACCCATTCAGGTTATGAGATTGTTGTTGCCAGAGATGGGTTAGAGGTGATTAGTCTCGCCCAATCCGAGCAGCCAGATCTGATTTTAATGGATATTCAGATGCCTGGAATGGACGGAATGCAGGCGATCGCCAAAATTCGCCAGATTCCCGAACTGATGAATATCCCGATTATCGCGCTCACCGCTTTAGCAATGCCGGGGGATCGGGAACAATGTCTAGCTGGCGGAGCCAACGAATATTTATCTAAGCCAGCCAAGTTAAAACAATTGCGCGCAACGATCGAACAATTCATTGGTAATCAGGATACGGATACTGTTGGCGAAGTGATTTCAAATCTCAGAAAGCCTTAGTTTGCCTTGGTGAATCCAATAAAAATAAGGGTTGTGTGAATTCGCCAACAGTATCAGAATACGGATACTGTTGGCGAATTGCCCAGAATCGGCTGGAACCCTCGATCTGTTGTGGCTGTCACTGACGCAGTTTTGCGGGTTTGATGAGTTCGCCAACAGTATCGGATACGTGTAAAATAGTGCCACAAAACGCTGAAAAGGTTGCCTTGTCTATATTTTAGCCTTCAGGTTTAGAAGGACTAGGAGTTTGATAAGAGGTCCCACAGAAAGGACAAAAACGGTGCTTCAACGAAGTAATCGGCTCATCACAACCAACACAGCGATGACGTAAACCAGTGCCACACAAAAAACAATACCTCGCCCTTAAATCCAACCAGATCGATTCAGGTACCATTCCCACCGTCCAACAGCTCGGACAAAACTTGAGAGCCGAGGGCATCTCCACACCCACACCCTTGCAAACCGCCTCCAGATAGTCTTGCGGCACATTTAACGTATAAGCCAACCCACCACCGCCTTTCTCTCTTTTTTAGTCTAAACTCCAGTCGGTCAAGTTACTGGAGTATGCTTTACTCATATCTCTTTCAGGGTGCTGTGACTAAGTATCTTCAGCTTATACCCTGAAAGCTTTTTTACCTTTTACCCCCTTTTCAAACACCCTCTTACTCGTGTCTGAGAAGGAAAATTGGTACACCCCACTCGACTAACTCCGAAAATCACCAACTTGTCATAGCTCTCCAGCTTTAGTTAGTGTAAAAAATATAACCTCTAGTTGACAAATAAAGACTAAGGCTCTATGTTTTAAGAAGTTTACAAAATTTGTCTAAAAGTTTAAAAAGTTTAAGAAATAGCATAAATAGCAAAGTATGCTGGTAGACGTATATCCAACATCTCAATTTTTCGCAAATTATTGAGAAATTAAAGTATATTTCTACTAATGCTAGCTATAGTGCGAACATTAAGCTTTAAAATACAAATAATGACAAGAAATTCACTATGGATCGACATTCATTCAAAACGTGTGGATCGACTGTAAGCAATCTGGCAAATAGATATTTCTCTCGATTGCAAACTTTATCTAATCAAGAGTCCCAATGAAGTTCACGATTGAAATTATCGAGTAGTAATCGGTTTATTCATTCAGAATTTGTGGGAGTTAGTTTTTAAGTACCTATCATAGGATAAGAAATTTCCCGATCCGCTCGTTGGGAATCTCTGCCTGTCGTGAAAAATTATCTTTGCAGATCGGTTCCGATCGCTGGGTAGTAGAAATTTACACATCTATAAATTCAGGAGTAAGTATGACTAAAATTAAAGCCATTGCTACAGAATTAAAATCGAGTAAGCTAGCTGATTTGCTCTCAGCGCATTCGCAGATCGAACGGTCTTCCCAAGTTGGATTTAATCCAGAAAAATTAGTACCAGAGCTAACCTATGTCGAGGCTGGGGTCGAAAAATTAACAGCCCTTTGTAACGCGGTGGGGATGAAGGATAAAACCGCCCAGGCGATCGAGATCTTTCGGGCGATGACTACTTCTTGGGGCGATAAAAAGGTACTCAAACATAACACCACTGCCAATATCGATACATCTGTCTGGCAGTCGAATGTCTCCGATGATGGTGCGCCATTTGAATTTTCGATCGCTTTAGATGCCAAACAAACAGAGATTCGGGTTTTGGTTGAAGCTCAAGGAAGAGAGCCAAATCTTCAGTCTAATTGGCAAGCAGAACTCAATCTCAATCAACAGCTAGCAGAGAATTTTAACGTCAGTCTTGATCGGTTTCAGCAAATTCAGGATCTATTCATACCAACAGATTCAGATGCAAAATTTTCGATGTGGCATTCTGCCTGCTTCTACCCCGACAAAGAACCAGCATTTAAGCTTTATCTAAATCTTCAATCCCAAGGCAGAAGCAAAGCGGCAGCAATCTTTGAAGAATCTTTAGTCCGTCTTGGATTCTCTCGTGTTTGGTCTGCATTAGCAGAAATTGCTGCCCAACGAGGCCCTGACAAAGACGAATTTGTATACTTTTCTTTAGATCTAGCTTCGCATTCCAACGCACGGGTAAAAGCATATCTACGTCATCATGATGCCACGGTAGACGATCTGGAACAGGCATTAAGTGTAGCTCAAAATTATGTGCCTGGAGATGTAACTGAGTTTTGTCAAGCGATTTCAGATGGGCAAAAAGTATTCTCTGCAAAGCCAGCGATCTCTTGCTTTTCACTAATCGAGGGAGATGATGAAACGCCCTCAAAGGGGACATTATATTTACCCATATCCAATTATGCTCCTAACGATCGCGTTGTGCGAGATAGACTCGATCGCTATTTTACTCAGCATGGTATTCCAGTCTCCGCTTACAATTCAGCAATCCGATCGGTAGCTTCACGCCCATTAGAAGCAGGGATTGGGATGCAGTCCTATATTTCGTTCCGTCGAGAAAAACAGCAGCAACGATTAGCCGTTTATCTAAATCCAGAGGTTAATGCAGTTGAACCTCCGCGCACAACACTCACAGCACAACCTGTAAAGTCTTTACCTTCACTGGAAGAGATAATCTGGCAGTATGAAGAGCGGACGGTAGCCGATCATCCATTCTTGCAACGTTTGCAGCGGGAAGCAGTTAGTCCACAACTGATTTGGCTGTTGTTTATGAATGTTCGGGAAGCAGTTGCAAATCACTTCACTCGTCGCCTTGCTAATATCATTGCTCGGATTGATGATGAGCGGATTCGGTGCGTTCTTACCAAACAGTTGAATGAAGAACTAGGGAATGGAGATATCGATCGCATTCACCGCAAGCTGTTTAATCGATTGATGGATGCGATCGATCCTTGGCGAATGGAGTCTTTTACTGAGGAAATGCTAGCTCCAGGTAAAGAATTGAGCCGACGGTTGGAGGAAGTTTACTTAGATTCAGATGCTTACGTGGGAATAGGTGCCGCAATCGTCATGGAAATTCACGGTAAGCAATTCGATCTATGCTTAGGTCAAGAGTTTCGGAAGACAAACGTGGATCGTAAGGATATCTCATGGCTGATCATCCATGAAGAACTAGAAATTGGTCATGCGGATGAAGCTCTGATTCTTGCTCGGTTTGTGGCTGACTCACCAGCAGGAGTAGCAGCCGCAAAGGAAGGTGCAAACAAGACACGTTTGGCATCATGGAAATTCCTTGATGATTTATATCAGCTCTGCTTTAGTTAGTCTTTGAATTAGTAGCTCGCCAACAGCCTTTTAGAATAGCAATTGTAATGCCAGCCATCGATTTTAATAGTCTACGCCAACAATTTCCGCTGCTTAAGGAGCGAACTTATCTGGCAAGTCATACTCTTGGCCCATTGCCGCAGAAAGCTGCTCTAGATATTGAAGCTTACACCAAAAGTCTATATCTAGGTAAACGCGCTTTATCAATCTGGCTGGAGCGTTATGAGCAAATGTTTCCGCTAATTGAAACGCTGCTAAATGCACCAACTGGTTCAGTTGCTATTACTGCTAGTGCAACTGCTGCTCAAGCAGCTATTGCCGCTGCAATTCAACCAAATGTCAAGCGCAATCGGATTATTGTTACAGATTTAGACTTTTCTTCTTGCCGCTACTTATGGAAATCTCAAGTTCAGCGGGGCTTCGATCTGATTGAAGTCGTGGCAGCCGATGGAATGCAGATTTCATCGGCGGACATAATCGCTAAAATCGACGATCGAGTTGCGGTAGTTGCGGTGTCCCTCGTGTCCTATCTGAATAGTGCCCGTTTGGATATCCAACCCATTATTGAAGCAGCTCATGCGGCTGGTGCGATTGTGGTTTTGGATGCCTATCAAGCAATGGGTGTTATTCCGATTGATGTCACATCGTTAGGTGCAGATGTGGTAGTTGGCGGTACGAATAAATGGCTTTGCGGTGGAGTAGGCTTAGGATTTGCTTATGTAGAACCATCATTGGCAGAACAACTAGATCCAGTCTATCCAGGCTGGTTTGCCCATCTCCAGCCGATGGCATTTGCCGAAACCTTTACCCCGGCAACTGGCGCACGTCGATTTCAACAGGGTACACCCTCGATCGAGCCGATTTATACCTCCCGTGCCGGAATACAATTTGCAATTGACACTGGAGTAGAACAAATTCATCAACGCAATATTGAATTAACAACTTATTTGATAGAATGTGCCGATCTCTATAATATCCCAATCCTCACTCCGAGATCGCCTCACCAGCGGGGTGGAACAGTTCTACTAGGAGTCGAGCAGGCAGCAACTGTTGTCGAGAAATTGGCCGCGTTGGGTATCGATGTGGATACACGTTCTAGTCTGGGCATCAGAGTTTCACCCCATCCCTGCAATACCAAGCAAGAATGTCAACACCTAATTGAGAATATTGTTAATATCGCCCTAAGAACGAAACTGGGGTAAGCGATCTCATCGTGGCACAAAAACCCGTTTAGAGTAACAGCGTAGATCTGGGGTACCCACAAGGGGCACCCCTACATAATTAACCCGTAGTGGGTTGTGGCAGTAATAGTATATTTAAACTGGTGCAAGATGTGAGTAAACCCTATTTTTGAGCAAGAGACAGATTTCAACTAAATTATCAAAAAGCTAGCTAGAGATCGAAATTATTACCATTTTCCTG
>Ga0136639_10000656_pt1 | contig 11879 bp, 11 predicted proteins | sample AntDrymUQ8592106_2_FD_113739 | JGI IMG/M metagenome (GOLD analysis project Ga0136639, IMG submission 113739) | Polar desert sand microbial communities from Dry Valleys, Antarctica - metaG UQ859 (21.06) | ecosystem: Environmental > Terrestrial > Soil > Desert | place: Antarctica: Dry Valley...
GCTCGTCGACCGGCTCAGCCGGCGACGCGGGCGGCGATGTCGGTGCGGTACTGCGAGCCCACCAGCGTGATGTGGGCGAGGGCCTCGTAGGCGCGGTCGCGGGCATCCGTGAAGCCGTCGCCGAGCGCCACGACGCTGAGCACGCGTCCGCCCGTGGAAACGAGGGTGTCGTCGGCGATGGATGTCGCGGCGTGCGCGATGGTGACGCCGGGCACGGCGGATGCCGCGGCGAGGCCGGTGATTGCGCGCCCGGTGACGGGCGCATCCGGATAGTTCTCGCTCGCGAGCACGACCGTGACGCAGGCCTCGGCCGAGAATGCCGGGCGAGCCAGACCGCCGAGACCGCCGGTGGACGCCGCCAGCAGCAGCCCGGACAGAGGCGTGACCAGCCGCGGCAGAACAACCTGGGTTTCCGGGTCCCCGAACCGGGCGTTGAACTCGATCACCCGGATGCCCTCGGCCGTGAGAATGAGGCCGCAGTAGAGCAGCCCGATGAAGGGGGTGCGCTCGGCGGCGAGCTGGCGCACGGTGGGCAGCGCGATCGTGTCGATGACCTCGTCGACGAAAGCCTGTTCACTTCCGAATTCGGCGTCGAGCCAGGGCAGTGGCGAGTAGGCACCCATGCCGCCGGTGTTGGGGCCGAGGTCGCCGTTGGCGAGGCGCTTGTAGTCCTGGGCCGGGGAGAGAGGCAGCACGCTGTGGCCGTCACTGAGGAGGAACAGGGAGACCTCCTGGCCATCGAGGAACTCCTCGATCAGCACGCTGCCGTGTGACAGCCAGTAGGTGGCGTGGGCGATCGCGGCGGCACGGTCGACGGTGACGAGCACACCCTTGCCGGCAGCGAGGCCGTCGGCCTTGACCACATACGGTGCGCCGAACTCGTCGATTGCGGCCGTGGCTTCGGCGAGCGACCCGGCACGTTCGGCACGCCCGGTGGGCACGCCCGCGGCATCCATGATGCGTTTGGCGAAGGTTTTGCTGCCTTCGAGGGCGGCGGCGGCCCGGCCCGGACCGAAGACCGGGATACCCCGCGTGCGCAGAGCGTCGGCGACCCCGGCGACGAGCGGCGCCTCCGGCCCCACCACGACGAGCTCGATGCCATTGAGGTTCGCGTAGTTCGTGACCTGCTCGGGGTCGGCCGGATCGAGCGGTATCACCGGCACATCCCGGGCGATGCCGGCGTTGCCGGGGGCCGCCACGATGTCGTGGCGCGGCTCCTCGCGGAGCAGCGCGGTGATGATGGCGTGCTCGCGGGCACCGGAACCGAGGACCAGAATTCTCACCCCGTCAGGCTAGCGGATGCCGCCCTGCCCTGCGCGGGGCAGGCCAGCTCTGCAGCGGCGCCATCCCCGCGGAAGGCAGGCAGGAGGCAGACTGGGGGCATGGCACGAGCGAGGATTGACGACGGTGTGGGACGCGCGGCGGTGCGCGAATACGCGGCACACCAGGGCGAGGCGAGCCGGGACATCCGTGCCCTCGCGGTTCGATACACGCTGCAGCTGCTCGCCGAACAGGCCACCGGCAACACCCTCGAGGTGCGCGTGCCGCCGTTCGGCGCGGTGCAGTGCATCGCGGGGCCGCGCCACACTCGCGGCACACCACCGAACGTCGTCGAAACGGATGCCCTCACCTGGCTCGCTCTCGCCACCGGCACCCTCTCGTGGGCCGACGGTCTCGCGACCGGGCGGATCGCCGCCTCCGGCCAGCGCGCCGACCTCGTCGGGCACCTGCCCCTGCTCTGACCACCTCCCTGCCCCCCTCCGCGAGAGCCGCCCACTCTCCGCGAGAGCCGCCCACTCTCCGCGAAAGCGGGTGAATCGTCGGTATGGCCTGCCGAAAGCGACGATTCACCCGCTCTCGCGGCCGGTGGACGTGGTGGAAGCGAGGTTAGGAGAGGATCGCGGTGACCTCGGCGAGGGTCGGCATCGCTGGGATGGTTCCAGGTCGGGTGACAGAGACGGATGCCGCGACCGTCGCCCAGCGCACCGCGTCGATCATCTCCGCTTCGGTGATGCCCGCAGCATCCGCGGCATCCGCAGCAGGGGAGGGCTCGGCCCGCGCCGCACGCCCACGCGGCACCGCGGTCGCCAGCCGGGCCACCAGCGCGCCCACGAAGGTGTCGCCGGCGCCGCCGCCGTCGACGGCCCGCACCGGCCGAGCCGGAGCGAGACCGAGCACGGCGCCGTCGAACGCGACGACGGACCCCTCCGCGCCCAGGGTAAGGATCGCCCACGTGCGCCCGGCACTCAGCACCTCGGCCGCGCGCACCGGGTCGTTCTCACCGGTGAGTTCGGCGGCCTCGAGCTGGTTGGGCACGACCAGATCGACCTGGTCGAGGAAGCCGTCGGGCAGCGCCACCAGGGGCGCCGGGGTGAGTACGGTGAAGACCCCGGCCGTTCGTGCGGCGCCCAGACCCTCGGTCAGAACCGCCACGGGTAGCTCGCACTGCAGCACCAGGAAGGCCGCTGCGCCGATCGTGTCGAGCTGCACTTGACTCAGCGTCGTCAGTGCCGCGTTGGCCCCGGAGACCACGACGATCGAGTTCTCGCTCGAATCGACGACCGAAATATGCGCCGTGCCCGTCGGCAGCGACGACGACCGGAGACCCTCGGCCCGGATGCCCTCACTCGCCAGCACCCCGCGCACCTGCTCCCCGTGCAGGTCGGCGCCCACCATCCCGAGGAAGTCCACCGCGGCGCCCAGCCGGGCCGCGGCGACCGCCTGGTTCAGCCCCGTGCCGCCCGGCACGGCGCTGAAACCCGAGCCGAACATCGTCTCGCCCGGCCGGGGCAGCCGCGGCTGCCGCACGACGAGGTCCATGGTCGCGCTTCCGAGTACCGCAATCCTGTTCATCGGGACAGTCTCGCATCCGTCGTCGCGGTGCCCACCGACCAGAGCGACCCCCAACCGCAGCGACCCCGACCGCCAGCGAACGCACAGGCGAGGCCGCGACCGCCCGTGCGAGAATAGAAACGTGACCTCAGACCAACAGCCCGAGCAGCAGTCCGAATCCGGCGAGGCGGTCGTGGACAAGACCACCGTCACCGTGCGGCGCTCACCCCGCTACTTCAACTTCATGCTCCTCGGCGCGCTGATCGGTGCGATCGCCGCCCTGGTTCTCACGGTCGTCTTTCCCGAGAACGCCGAGTTCGGCACCACCCAGGTCTTCGGATTCCTGCTTCTCGCGTTCGTCACGCTCTTCGTCACCCTCGGGGCCGTCGTAGCGATCATCATCGACCGCGTCATCTCCCGCCGCACAAAGACGGTCGTCGTCGATAGAATGGCAGCTCTCGGGCAGAGCGATTCCGGGGCTTCGGATGCCGCCTCCACCTCGTCGAATTCCGGCTTCAACTAGCTCAAACCGACTCAGAACCGGCCCGAAGCGACGAAGCTCCCGGTCACCCCACAACTCTCAGCACACATTTTCCCGAGCACTGATAGTAAAAGAGGCACCGATTTGGCTGGCGGCGACGGACTTTTAAGTCATGATCTACTTCCCGGAGAAAAGGGCCCGCAGGATGCCTGCGGCGTCTTCGGCGTCTGGGCTCCCGGCGAAGAGGTAGCCAAGCTCAGCTATTTCGGCCTCTACGCCCTGCAACACCGCGGCCAGGAGTCGGCCGGAATCGCCACGAGTGACGGCTCGAAGATCCTGATCTACAAGGACATGGGTCTGGTTTCCCAGGTGTTCAACGAGGCCGCGCTGAGCACCCTGATCGGCCACATCGCCGTCGGGCATACGCGCTACTCGACCACCGGGTCGTCGAGCTGGCAGAACGCCCAGCCCACCCTGGGACGCACCTCGGGCGGCACGGTCGCCCTCGGCCACAACGGCAACCTCACCAACACGGCCGAGCTGCTGCAACTCGTGCACGAGCGCTACCCGAAGGTGGAGGGCGAGCTCGCCCGCGGCAACACCACCGACACTGCCGTGATCACCGCCCTGTTCACCGGTGACCTCGACCACACCCTCGAAGCCACGGCGCTCGAGGTTCTGCCTCGCCTGCGCGGCGCTTTCTGCCTCGTCTTCATGGACGAGACCACCCTCTACGCCGCCCGCGACCCGCAGGGGGTTCGCCCGCTGGTGCTGGGTCGTCTCGAGCGCGGCTGGGTTGTCGCCTCCGAAACCGCCGCCCTCGACATTGTGGGTGCCAGCTTCGTGCGCGAGGTCGAGCCGGGTGAGCTCATCACCATCGACGAGGACGGCCTGCGCACGCAGCGTTTCGCCGAGGCGAAGCCCGCTGGCTGCGTGTTCGAATACGTCTACCTGGCCCGGCCCGACACCACCATCGCCGGCCGCGGCGTGCACGAAGCACGCGTCGAGATGGGCCGCCGCCTCGCCCAGGAGTACCCCGTCGAGGCTGACCTCGTCATTCCGACCCCCGAGTCCGGCACGCCGGCCGCGATCGGCTACGCGCAGGCATCCGGAATTCCGTTCGGCCAGGGTCTGGTGAAGAACTCCTATGTGGGGCGCACGTTCATCCAGCCGTCGGAGACCATCCGGCAGCGGGGCATCAAGCTCAAGCTCAACCCGCTCAAGGCCGTAATCAAGGGCAAACGGCTGATCGTCGTCGACGATTCCATCGTGCGCGGCAACACCCAGCGCGCCCTGGTCAGTATGCTGCGAGAGGCCGGCGCCGCCGAGGTGCACGTGCGCATCTCAAGTCCGCCGATCACCTGGCCCTGCTTCTACGGCATCGACTTTGCCTCCCGCGCGGAACTCATCGCGACCGGCCTCGGTGTCGATGAGGTGCGCCAGGCCATCGGCGCCGACTCGCTCGGCTACCTCTCACCAGAGGGCATGATCGCCGCCACCGAGCAGCCGCCCGAACGCCTGTGCACGGCCTGCTTCACCGGCGTCTACCCGATCCCGCTGCCCGACTCGGCGCACCTGGGCAAGAACCTGCTGGAACGTCCGGCCGCCGCCTCTAACGGATGCGACCCTGGCCCCGACTCGGAATTCGAGGCGTTGCTCGATTCCACAGCCCTGCGCGAAGAAGCCCTGATTAAACAGGGAAAGCCCCCGATCGGTGACCCAGGAAGACAAGAATGAGCAACGCATCCTATGCGGCGGCCGGAGTAGACACCACGGCCGGCGACCTCGCCGTCTCCCTGATGAAGGAGGCCGTGTCGAACACGCACGGTCCCGAGGTTCTCGGCGGCTTCGGCGGTTTCGCCGGCCTCTACGACGTTTCCTTCCTCACCGGCTATCAGCGCCCGCTGCTGGCCACCTCAACGGATGGCGTGGGCACCAAGGTCGCGATCGCCCAGGCCATCGACAAGCACGACACGATCGGCCAGGACCTCGTGGGCATGGTCGTCGACGACATCGTCGTGGTGGGGGCTCGGCCGCTCTTCATGACCGACTACATCGCCTGCGGCAAGGTAGTTCCCGAGCGGATCGCCGATATTGTCGCGGGCATCGCCCGGGCCTGCGCCGCCACCGGCACCGCGCTCGTCGGCGGCGAGACCGCCGAGCACCCCGGCCTCCTCGGCGTTGACGACTACGACGTGGCCGGCGCCGCCACCGGCGTGGTGGAAGCCGACCAGGTTCTCGGTGCGGTTAAGGTGCGCCACGGCGATGTCGTCGTGGCGCTCGCCTCCTCCGGACTGCACTCCAACGGCTACTCCCTCGTGCGGCACATCCTCGCGCAGCGCGGCATCGGCTACACCGATACCTCCGCCGAACTCGGTGGCGTGGTCGGTGAGGTTCTGCTGGAGCCGACGCGGCTCTACACCGGGCCGCTGCTCAGTGTTCTCGCCGACCCGGAACTCGCCGGCGTCGTGCACTCCCTCAGCCACGTCACCGGTGGTGGAATCGCGGCGAACCTCGCCCGCGTGCTCCCGCTCGGCGCCTGGGTCGAGGTTGACCGGTCCACCTGGTCGCCGGCTCCGGTTTTCCGGGTGCTCAGCGAACTGGCCGGATCCTCGCTCGAGAGCTCGGAAGGCACCTGGAACCTGGGCGTCGGCATGTTCGCCGTCGTCGCGGCCGAATCGGCGTCATCCGTCATCGCACGCCTCGCCGTCGACGGCGTTCCGGCCTGGGTGGCTGGCCGAGTGTCGACCGCCCCGCACGACTTCACGGGCTTCGAGCAGGGTGCCAAGGGTGTGAACGGCGGCGCCGTGCGCCTGGTCGGCGGCTACGCGCAGTAAGAGCCGCGCGCCGAAGGGCGTGCGTTCACGCAGTGGGCCGCTATCGGTGAAACGACGCCGGCCCACTGAACGCTTGCCCAATGAAAAGCGACAGGCGTTAGCGGGCCGTGAGCACGCACGAGTCGCTAGGCGCGCTTTTGCTCGTCTTCGGTGGCGTAGTGGTCGACGTACTGGTCGTCGTCGTCGTCGTCGTCAGTGTCGACTTCTTTGCCTGCTTTGCCGGCCTCGTACTCCGGCCACTTCGCCAGGTCTTCGTCGAGGCGCGGGTCGCTGGCCGGATGCCCGGTGAGCTCACGTTCAAGCGCGTTGTAGTTGGTGTCCGGGCTGAAGTACTTCAGCTCGCGGGCAACCTTGGTGTGCTTTGCTTTTTGACGGCCACGCCCCATGCGAGACCCCCTAACGATGCCAGGCCGGGTGAGAGAAACGTCTCCCGGGAGTTGCCGAATATAGTAAAAACTAGCCGTCAGTTTAGCATGGCGGGCCGAACGGGCCGCGGATGCAAATCATGAGCAGCGGTTCGCCGACGAGGTTCACAGGCAGCGTTACTTCACTGTACCTCAGCGAGACAGGAGGTACCCGGCACCGCAGGCCAGGAATCCGAGCAAAAGCGTGCCGATCAGGTTGACGATGCCCGCTCGCCACCGCCCCGTGAGGGCCAGTTCGACGGTCTCGACGCTCCAGGTGCTGAACGTCGTCAGGCCGCCACAGACACCCGTGAGCAGGATCAGCCGAAGGTCGTCAGACACGGCGGCGCGCTCGGCGAGCCCGAGCACCACACCGCCGATCAGCGACCCGGCCACATTCACGATCAGCACGCCCAGCGGCAACCGCCCGGGGCCGGCGGGCAGCGCGCGAGAGATGAGGAAACGGGCAACAGCCGCCGCGCCTCCGGCGACCAGTACGTTCAGTACCAGCCAGGCGCTCACAGGGTGCTCCCGGCATCCGGAATGACCGGAAGCGGCCTGCGCCGGAGCCGGTTCCCCAGACTCAGGCCCAGGGTGGCGGCGCCGAACCCCAGCAGCAGCGTGGCCGCCAGGTAGACCCAGCCGAGGGCCGGGAACCCGGCCGCGCTGAGCGCGACCAGGGAGACCATGACGGCGGAGTAGGTCGTGAACGACCCAAGCACCCCGGCGCCGACGGCCGCCTTGAGCCACTGCGGCAGGCCCGGTCGGGTCCATAGGCCGGCCACCAGCCAGCCGAGCACCAGCGCGCCGACCGTGTTGGCGATCAGAGTGCTCGCCGGGAAGGCGGTATCGACATGCGGGAGAGCCTGGTCGATGCCGAGCCGGAGGCCCGTTCCGACCATGCCGCCGAGGAAGACGGCCGGCGCGAGGTGCATCCGCTACTTCCTCTTGCGGCGCCGGGCGGCAGACGGCCGGGACTTCGCCGGAACCGTGCCGACGACGGGGGTCGGTCTGATCGGGAAGTCCTTGGTCGCGGGGGCGAGCGGACGGCGCGGGATCGGGCGAGGGCGCACAGGCTCGCCGCGGCGGTCCTGACCGGGCACGGGCCGGGAGCGCCGGCCGTAGATGAGCTCGGAGGAGTCGAGCAGCCACGGAACGAGGGCGATGGTGACGCCGTGCACGAGCATGAGCTTCTGGCGCAGTCGACGCGCCTTGTGGTTGTGTAGCAGACCCTCCCACCAGTGGCCCACGATGTAGATCGGGGTGTACACGGTGACGACCTCGGAGCCGTGCTCCTCGCGGCGGTCCTTGATGTAGCCGATCAACGGCCAGCTGATGTCCCGGTACGGGGACTGCACGATGCGGAGGGGCACCTGGATGTTCTGCTGCACCCAGGCTCGTTTCAGTGCCTTGGTCTCGTCGATGTCGACCGAGATATGCACGGCCTCGATGCTCTCGTGGCGTGCGGCGATCGCGTAGTCCAACGCCTTGAGCACGGGCTTCTGCATCTTGCCGACCAGAACGATGGCGTGATCACCCTGGGAGCCGAAGGTGGTGTCGGCATCCACTTCGATCTCCTTGGCGACATCCCGGTAGTACCGGTTCACGCCGAGCATCAGGGTGAACAGCACAGGCATCAGCACGAAGACGAGCCAGGCGCCGTGAGTGAACTTGGTGATGGTGACCACAATCAGCACCACACCGGTGAGCATCGCGCCGAACCCGTTGATCGACAGGCTGGCAATGATGGAGCCGCGGTTCGGCGGATTGGTTTTGAGCAGCTTCAGCCAGTGCCGCACCATGCCGGTCTGGCCGAGCGTGAAGGAGACGAAGACGCCGATGATGTAGAGCTGGATCAGCACGGTGAGGTTGGCCTGGTAGATGACCAGGATCACGCAGGCGAAGAATGCCAGCAGGAGCACACCATTGGAGTAGATCAGGCGGTCGCCGCGGGTGCTGAGCGATTTGGGCGCGTAGGAGTCCTTGGCCAGAACGGAACCGAGCAGGGGGAACCCATTGAACGCCGTGTTGGCGGCCAGCAGCAGCACTGCCGCGGTCGCGGCCTGCAGCACGAAGAACATGATCGAGTTGTTGCCGAAGGTGGCGGCCGCGATCTGGGCCATCAGGCTGCGTTGCGGGGAGGTCGCGCACTCCTCCCAGCCGATCAGGTCACAGGGGTTCTCCGCGTAATGCACCTTCGAGAACAGGGCGAGGGCGGTCAGGCCGACGAAGAGCGTGATGGCAATGCCACCCATGAGCACCAGGGTGCGCTGGGCGTTCTTGACCTTCGGTCGTTTGAACGCGGGCACGCCGTTGGCGATCGCTTCAACCCCGGTGAGAGCGCTGCAGCCACTGGCGAAGGAGCGCAACAGCAGCAGAATGAACGCCGTCTGGGCCAGGTTCTGGGCCTCCACCTCGTAGTTCGCCGATTCGGCCATCGGGGTGTCGCCGAGGGCGACGCGAGTCAGACCCACCACGACCATGAGCAGCACCGAGCCTATAAAGAGGTAGGTGGGGAGGGCGAAGGCCTTGCTGGACTCGTGCACGCCGCGCAGGTTGACCGCCGCGAGCAGGATCACGAAGAACACGGCGAACTCCACCCGGAAAGGGGCGAGACCTGGGAGCGCAGAGATGATGTTGTCCACGCCGCTGGCCACCGATACGACCACGGTCATGACGTAGTCGACGAGAAGGGCCGACGCGACGATGAGACCGGCCTTCTCGCCGAGGTTTTTGTGGGCAACCTCGTAGTCCCCGCCGCCGGATGGGTAGGCCTTGATCAATTGGCGGTAGGAGGCGACGACCACGACAAGCAGCAACACGACGACCGCCGCGACCCACGGCGCGAAGCTAAGGAAGGCGAGCCCGCCGAGCGTCAGGATCATCAGGAGTTCTTGCGGTGCGTAGGCGACGCTCGACAGCGGGTCGCTCGCAAAGATGGGGAGGGCAAGGTGTTTGGGCAGCAGCTGACCGTCGAGCTTTTCGGTCGACAGCGGGTCGCCGATGATCCACCGTTTCGGTGAACGCGTCTCTGGTGCCTGGGGGCTTCCCTCTGGTGTCACGAGGGACGACACTACTCCCTTGGCATCCTCTGTCAAATCCATGGGAGTCGGCGGAAGCATGGGCGTGTCGCCCGGAGGCGGTCAGATGGTGTGGCAAGCCTCGATGACCCGCCACAGCGATCGGCGCAGAGCCTAAAGTTCGTCCAGGCTCATGCTCAGCTTGTCGATGATGCGGGGTGGGATCGTGCGGGCCTCGCGAGTTGCGGACAAAACACCTCGTTTTGGCCATGAGGGCGCCAACGAGGGTGGTTTGTCCGCAACTCGCGGTGCGGTCCGCGGTGCCGGCTAGCGGCGCAGGGCGGCGAGGATGTCCGCGCGAACCTCGACCAGTCGGGACCGGAGCTCGGGCACGATGGCAGCCGACACGGCGGAACGCGTGGCCGTTGTGCGCAGGTCGGCTCGCAGCTGCTGCCGGAACTCGTTCAGCACCAGATCGGCCTCGTGCAGCGCGCGGTTGGACTCGAGGCGCGGGTCGGGCGTCGGCGCACCGGCGGATCCCGCATCAGATTCGGCGGTTCCGGCGCGTGCTTTCGTTCCCCCGTCCGTGGCTCCCGGTGTGCCGCCGGTCGCATCCGATTCCGGTGCGCTGGTCGGCGCTCCAGCTGCTGCTGCGGCACCGGCTCGTGCCCCGGCTGCGGCGCCGGCTGCCGCGCCGGCCGCGGCACCCGCTGCCGTGCGCGCCGCATTGCCTGCGGCGGTGCTCGCTGCGGCTCCCGCCTTGCGTGCGCTGCGGGCATCGCCCGCCTGGCGCTTGGCGGAAGCCAGGTCGAGGCGCAGATTGCGCATCGCCGCGGTGACACCCGACCGCACGTCGTCGGCCAGCCGCCGCACGGAATCGGCAACCTCGGTCTCGAGGTCGTGCAGGTCACCCTGGCGGGCGTGGAGTTCGGCCCGGCCGGCATCGGTGATCTCGTAGACGGTTTTGCGGCCATCCGTCGACTTGGTCACGAGCCCTTCTTCTTCGAGCTTGGCCAGTCGTGGGTAGATCGTTCCGGCGCTCGGGATGTACGTTCCGCCAAAGCGGTCGCTGAGCGCCTGGATCAGCTCGTAGCCGTGCCTGGGCTGATCGGCGAGCAGGCTGAGCAGGTAGAGACGGAGACTGCCGTGGGCGAAAACGGGGGTCACTCCCAGACCTCCCCGGAGGCGCGGGCGTCGCCCGGTTCGGCATCGGCTCGCTCGCCGGCCGGGCCCGCGGGCGCCGGCTCGGTGCTGCGACGCACCACCGTGATGTCGCCCGATACTGAGTTGGCCTTCAACTCGAGCCAGCTACCCTCGAGGGCGCCGGTACTGGACTCGTAGCCCTTGCCGAAGGTGCCGCGGATTGTCTGATCGTCCAGCTGCAGCGTGCCCGAGACGGTGTTCAGTCGGTAGCGTGTCGCCACATCGGCGCCGAGGCGCACGGTGAGGTTGCCGCTGACCGTGTTCGTGTTAATGGAATCGGGCGTGCCCTCGATGTCGAGGAACACCTCGCTGTTGACCCCGTCGAGACTGAATCGACGGATGGTCCCGCTCGCCGTGCAATCCCCGGAGACCGTGTGGGCGATGATGCTGCCTTCGAGGCCGCGCACCGACATCTCGCCGTTCACGGCGTTGAGCTCCACATCCCCGGTGACGCCGTCGACCACGATGTCACCCGACACCGTGCTGAGCCGGGCGCCGTTCGTGAGGCCCGAGATCAGAGCCTCGGCCGAGATCACACCGAGCTTCAGGGCCACGTCGCGGGGGACCAGGATGCTGACGTCCGCCTTCGCGGTGCCGCGGAACGAGGCGAAGACCTCGATGAAGTTGTCCCAGCGCAACTGCGGGTGGTCGATCTCGAGGGTGTCACCGTCGATGGAGATCTTGAGGTCCTTGCCGGTCACGCTGTGTACTTCAACGCGGGTGCTCGGCTCGTCGTGGCCGATCACGTCGATCTTGCCGCCGATCATGCCCACCTTGAGCGAGCGAACGACTTCGATGTCGATCACCTTGGCCTGCCCGGGGGTAACCAGCCATTTTTCCACAGCCATTGAATTCTCCTTCTCGGTGCGGCATTCGGGCAACGGGTGCCCGCCGCATGTTCACGACATATCGCGTCTTGTGAGATTCACGATATATCGCGTCTAACGTGCTCACAAGCGGCGGCTGGAACTCTCAGCCCAGGTTCAGCTCTCCGGCTCGTTGGTCAGCCCGCGGCTGGCGGCGCGCTCGGCCGATTCGATGGATTCAACCGGGGCGGCGCGCACGGTCAACAGCGGAATCGGGGACTTGTTGGCGATCTCCC
>Ga0136639_10000657_pt1 | contig 11851 bp, 7 predicted proteins | sample AntDrymUQ8592106_2_FD_113739 | JGI IMG/M metagenome (GOLD analysis project Ga0136639, IMG submission 113739) | Polar desert sand microbial communities from Dry Valleys, Antarctica - metaG UQ859 (21.06) | ecosystem: Environmental > Terrestrial > Soil > Desert | place: Antarctica: Dry Valley...
CCAGCTTCTGGTCCGGCCACCACATCATGTTGGAGTGGAAGCCGCCCAGGTCACCGCCGTGATCGACCACGGTAACCCCATCGCTCTTGTCCACCATCAGCGCCATCGCGTAGTTGCGGTCCACGCCAAGGGAAATCTGCGGCTCGCGGCGTTGCATCAGCGCGGCCTCGCCGATGTAGCGTTTGCCGTCCGGCAGCACGCCGCGGTCGATCTCCATCTGCACGTACTTGAGCAGGTCGTTGACCGTGCTCCACGCTGCGCCGGCAGGCCTGGATGACACGATGGTGTCGTTCAGGCCCATGCCCATCACCTCGACCTTGTGGGCGATGTCATAGGCATGCGGCGCGGCGTAATTGCCGGTTTGCGCCTTGGCATAGTCAAACGTGGTGCGGGTCATGCCGAGCGGGTCGAAGACCAGCGATTGCATCGCCTTGTCGTAGCCGGCACCGAGTTCCATGCCGGGATTGGCGACCTGGCCACCGATGTAACCGGCCGCTGCGGCCATCGGGTTGGAGTACTGGAAGAGTTCACCGAAGCCACTGGTCGGCTGCATCTGGCCCAGGGTCGCCATAACCGATTGCGGAGTTTGCTTCTCGCCTTCGAACAGCCATTCATAGTCCTGACGCGGCACGCCGGTGCAGGCGCAGATCAGGTGCTTCACCAGCACCTTGTCGGTAGTGGCCGCATCACCGAGTTTGAAGGTCGGATAGACGTCTTTGGCACGCGCGTTCCAGTCCAACTTGCCGGCATCGACGAGCTTGGCCAGCATCAGCGTGGTCAGCGCCTTGGTATTGGAGGCGATCATGAAGCTTGTATCGCCATCCACTTTTGCCGGCTTGCCGAGTTCGCGCACGCCAAAGCCCTGCGACATCACCACCCGGCCATCCTGGACGATGCCGATGGCGACGCCAGGCACATCGAAATCCTTGCGCATCTTCTCGACGAAGTCGTTGATCTGCTGCAGGCGGGCGGTGTCAAGTTTGTGCGCGGTGCGGCCCGCGAACGTTTCACGCGAGTAACCGGCAGGTTGCAGCAGCTGCCCGATCTTGCCGAACTGCGACCCGCGCTTTTCGGCAATGGCCTGGTCCACATCCACCAACATCACGGTCCACGCCTTGCCTTTGCGCAAGGCCCTGGCACCGATCGCGCGCTTGGCGTTGGCGGCCACGTCGTACTCGTAGAAGCGTCGCGCCTCCCAACCGTCGCGCGGCGCGGCATCGGTGGCGATCAGCAGCTTGGGCGACATGCCCAGCAGCTTCCAGGCCTCCAGCACGGCGGCGTCAGGGTTGTCAGCAGCCGCGTCGACAATGGCGATGCGCGAGCCGTCGGCTTCGGGCGGCATCAGCAGCACGGCATTGCCCTGGACGCGCTGGGTGAAGCCGGTGGGGAGGATAAAGGTGGTGCCACGTGGTGTTGCTGCGGGCGCATCGGGTGCGTCCTGCGCGGCCTCAGGCGTGGCTGCGGCCACCGGGGTATTGGACTGCGTGGCATGCGCCGGCACAGAGAGGAGCAAGGCAAGCGCAACTGCTAGCACGCAGGGTGTCGGATTCGGGCGCATCGGGGTGTCCTTGTTGGGTAACGCGTGGCATCGCGGAGTCGGGGGGATCTGCGAAAGCTACGCCTATTGGTGTCGGTAGCGGCCACGCGGGTAGAAATCAGCGAGCCGGCATGGCGCCGGCACAGCGGCAACTCTTGGGACAGGCGCACACTGGACATGTGCGTCATGCGGGGTCCAGTGACTGGTTGGGCGCACGCGCCACGGTCGAGGTGTTGGGCTGGTTGCCGATCAAGTCGCAGCGTTGATTGGGACAAGTGGAATTTGGGGTTGGCAAAACACGACCAGTGCACGCGATATTCTGCCCATCCACAACGCCATCTGGCACTTCCATGTTGAAAGCTTGCCGCCTGCTCGCCGCCCGGCTCCCGCTGATCACAGTGAGCCTGCTGGGCTGTGCGCATGGCGATCCAGCGACATCGGCACAGGTGCGCATCTCCATGAAAAACAACCGAAAGTTGTCGCTTACCATCCCCTGCCACACGCATGCGTATGGCGATAACGCGCTCCACGCGGACTGCACAACGCGCTTTTACCGGCCGACCTGCGTAAAATTTGCGCCGCGATCACACCCTCGCGCCTACCCGTAGCTGATCCAGCAAGCGCCAGGATTCAGCAGCGACTCAACACATACTGGCTGATGCCGCCACGCGGATCTTGTCCAGACTGGGAGCACCCCATGATTTTCGAAACCCTCGACACCACAGGCCATGAGCAGGTCGTCTTCTGCCATAACAAGGATGCGGGCCTCAAGGCCATCATCGCGATTCACAACACCGTGCTCGGCCCGGCGCTGGGTGGAACCCGCATGTGGCCTTACCAGAGCGAGGCGGAAGCCTTGAACGACGTGCTGCGCCTGAGCCGCGGCATGACCTACAAGAACGCGGTGGCTGGCCTGAACCTGGGCGGCGGCAAGGCAGTGATCATCGGCGACCCGGCTGTCGACAAGTCCGAGGCGCTGTTCCGCGCGTTCGGCCAGTTCGTGGAAACCCTGGGTGGTCGCTACCTCACTGCCGAAGACGTTGGCATCGACGTCAACGACATGGAATACGTGTACCGCGAAACACAATTCGTGACCGGCGTGCACCAGGTCCACGGTGGCTCGGGCGACCCGTCACCGTTCACCGCCTACGGCACCCTGCAAGGCCTGATGGCGACCTTGAACAAGCGGTTTGGTGACGAAGAGGTCGGCAAGTACTCCTACGCAGTCCAGGGTCTGGGCCACGTCGGCATGGAGTTCGTGAAGCTGCTGAAGGAGCGCGGCGCCAAGATCTTCGTCACCGACATCAACAAGGGTCTGGTCGAAAGGGCCGTCAACGAATTCGGCGCCGAAGCGGTCGGCCTGGACGAGATCTACGACGTGCCGGCCGATGTGTATTCGCCATGCGCGCTGGGCGGCACCGTCAACGAAGCCACGTTACCGCGGCTCAAGGCAAAGGTGATCTGCGGCGCGGCCAATAACCAGCTGGCCAACAACGCGATTGGCGATGAAGTGGCCAAGCGCGGCATCCTGTATGCACCGGACTACGCGGTGAACGCGGGCGGCGTGATGAATATCTCGCTGGAAATCGACGGCTACAACCGCGAGCGCGCGATGCGCATGATGCGCACGATCTATCACAACCTGGCGCGTATCTACGAGATCGCCGACCGCGACGTGATTCCGACCTACATGGCGGCAGACCGGATGGCCGAGGAACGCATCGAGAAGATGGGCAAGCTGAAGTTGCCGCTGGGGCGCGCGCAGCCGCGCTTCCAGGGACGCATCCGCGGGCATTGATTCAAGGCTTCGCCTTCAATCAAGCCCAAAGTTTGTGGAGCAAACTTTGGGCCCCGCTGTTCGCTTCCAAATCCCCGCCGCTGTCGCGGCGCCCCCTTTACTAAAGGGGGCTACCTCAATCCACGCCACGATAGGGATTGAGTCAATGAGGCTTTGGCCGCGTGTGCGACCAACGCGGCATAATCAACGGGGCCCCACGGCCCCGTCTGTTTTTCACTAGAAAGGATCAACGCAATGCGCCCATTTCCCCTTGGTGAAGAGATCGATGCCCTGCGCGATGCCGTGCGCCGCTTTGCCGAGGCCGAGATCGCGCCACGCGCCGCGCAGGTCGATGATGACAACGAATTTCCGCAGGACCTGTGGCCGAAGCTTGGCGAAATGGGCCTGCTTGGCATTACCGTGCCGGGCGAATTCGGCGGCTCGGAAATGGGCTACTTGGCGCACATGGTGGCGATGGAAGAAATCAGCCGCGCCTCGGGTTCGATAGGTCTGAGCTACGGCGCGCACAGCAACTTGTGTGTAAACAATCTGTACGCCAATGGCAACGATGCGCAGCGCGCGAAATATCTGCCGAAGCTGTGCAGCGGGGAGTGGAAAGGCGCGCTGGCGATGAGCGAACCTGGTGCCGGCTCGGACGTGGTCGGTTCGATGAGCTGCCGGGCCGAGTTGCGTGACGGCCAATGGATCGCCAACGGCAACAAGATGTGGATCACCAACGGCCCCGAGGCCGATGTGCTGATCGTCTACATGCGCACTGCAGGCAAGGATGCCGGCAGCCGCTGCATGACCGCCTTCATCCTCGAAAAGGGCATGCCCGGTTTTTCCACTGCACAGAAGCTCGACAAGTTGGGCATGCGTGGAAGCAACACCTGCGAGCTGGTGTTCGAGGACTGCGCAATCCCGGCCGAAAACGTACTCGGCGAGGTCAACCAGGGCGTCAAGGTATTGATGAGCGGGCTGAACACCGAACGGCTGGTGCTGTCCGGCGGGCCGATTGGCCTGATGCAGTCGGCACTCGACATCACCCTGCCGTACATCCGCGAGCGCAGGCAGTTCGACGAAGCCATCGGCACGTTCCAGCTGATGCAGGGCAAGATCGCCGACATGTACACGTCACTGCAGTCATCGCGCGCGTTCGCCTATCAGGTGGCCCGTGATTACGATGCCGGCCACAAGAGTCGCGTTGATGCCGCGTCCTGCCTGCTGCATGCATCAGACGCCGCCGTGCAGGTGACGCTGGAAGCGATCCAGTCACTCGGCGGCAACGGCTACATCAACGAATACCCGGCCGGTCGCCTGCTGCGCGATGCCAAGCTCTATGCAATCGGCGCGGGCACCAACGAAATCCGGCGCATGTTGATCGGCCGCGAGCTGTTCAACGGCAATAGCTGATACCGCAACCGTTGACCGGCAACATGCGCGCTGCCTGGCGCACGCCCAGCTCACGCGCGGCCTGCTACACCACGGGCTCCACAATTTCCGGGGATGCCAGCCATGGCTGCGTCGCGATCATTTGCAATGCCCGCTGGCACCGCGTTGGTAACGATGCTGTCGCTCGCGGGTTGCGGAACCTCGTCAACGCTGCCGACCGCGGCCAGCACCGGCCCCGACCCTACGCTGCCGGCGCCGAACCAGTCGCTGATTCCCACGGTGGATATTGCGCCGGCTGAAGGCTGGCCTGCAGGCGTTATGCCGACACCCGCCCCGGGCCTCGCGGTGACGCGATTCGCTGATGGGCTTGACCACCCACGCTGGTTGCTGGTGCTGCCCAACGGCGATGTATTGGTGGCAGAAACCAATGGGCCATCCGGCAAGAGTGGCGTCAAGGGAATCAAGGGCAAGGTCATGGGCGTGGTGATGAAAAAGGCCGGCGCTGGCGTGCCCAGTGCCAACCGCATCAGTCTGCTGCGTGATGCAGATGGCGACGGCGTTGCCGAGCTCAAGCAGCGGTTCCTGACTGGTTTGCACTCGCCGTTCGGCATGGCGTTGGTGGGCAGCACGCTGTATATCGCCAATGCCGATTCGCTGGTCGCCGTGCCTTATCAGACCGGCCAGACGCGGATCACCGCGACACCCACCAAGCTCGCAGATCTGCCCGGCAAGGGTGATGAGCTCAACCATCACTGGACCAAAAGCCTGCTTGCGAGCCAGGATGGCGCGCGCCTGTACATCGGCGTGGGTTCCAACAGCAATGCCGGCGAAAACGGCATGACCGCCGAGGTTATGCGGGCCAATATCCTGGAATACACGATTGCCACCGGCGCACTGGAGGTATTCGCATCCGGCTTGCGCAATCCGGTCGGGCTGGGCTGGGAACCGGGCACCGATGCCCTGTGGGCAGTCGTGAATGAGCGCGACGAACTCGGCAGTGACCTGGTGCCGGACTACCTGACATCGGTCAGTCGAGCCGGTTTTTATGGCTGGCCCTACAGCTATTGGGGCCAGCATGTGGACCCGCGCGTCGAACCGCAGGATCCTGCCTTGGTAGCGCGCGCGATCAAACCCGACTACGCGCTCGGCAACCACGTCGCGCCGTTGGGTCTTGCCTTTCATCAAGGCGGCGTGTGGAGCGGTGGTCAACCTGGCGCAGTAGTGGGCCTGCATGGCTCGTGGAACCGCAAGCCGCAGTCGGGTTACAAGGTTGTATTCGTGCCGTTCGCGAAAGGCCAACCTTCGGGCGCGATGCAAGACTTGTTGACTGGATTTCTTGACAAGAAAGGGAATGCGCGCGGTCGGCCCGTGGGAATTGCGGTAGGCAACGAAGACTCGATGCTGGTCGCCGACGACGTCGGCAATGCGGTGTGGCGATTGACGCCAAAACGCTGATACGAAAACGCCGCGATCAGTGCGCGGCGTTTTCGTTGGATCCCCTGGCATCACATCAGAAGCGATACAGCGCCTGCAACGATGCCATCGTGCTTGCATCAACATCGCCCGAACGTCGACTCAGGTCGAAGCGGAACGCAGTATGGCCGCCAGCACTGGCTGAAACGCCCATGCCAAGCAAACTACTGCGATTGCCAAGCGCTATTCCCTGCAACGGCGCCCACTGACTCAGGCCGGTAAAGCTGGCATCGAACAACTCACCTCGCGAGGCAAGCGTCTGCTGCCATTCCGCACGCGCATCGGCACGCAGGTCGATGCCGCCAACCCGCCAACCGCGGTCAGCGCGCAAGCCGGCGAAGCCCTGCCAGCGGCTGCTATCCCAGGCATTGGCGCGCAGGCCAAACCCGGTTGTGCTGGTTTCCGCAAACCCATCATTGCCGATACGAACGAGCTGGCTGCCCAGGTAAGGCGTCAGCGCCACACCAGCGGCGTTCCCAAAACGCCGACCAACTTCAGCGGATGCGCTGCTGTAGCGACCGGACAGTTGCGTCGCCACCGCGTCCTGCTGTGAGCCCAGCAACAGGTTGCGCTGCAGCTGGCGCTGGAATGAACCGAGCGCCAGTTGCGCCTGGCCGTACCAGTCGCCGTGCCAAGTGGCGGCATACACCTGCATCTCGCGCTGGTGGCCACGGCTGCGGTCACCGAACGCGCCCAGCCAGCTGGATTGCTGGACCCGGTTCATGCCGATGCCGACCACGGTGTTATGGCCGGCTTGCCAATCGTTGCCAATCATCGCGCCAGCCGCATCCAGGCCGATGCTGTCATAGCCGCCCTGCGCCAGCGTGCCGCTGCTCGACAGGTCGCGATACCAACCACCCACTCCACCGACAGTATTTCGCGCATGGGCAAGCCGTTCGATGCGTCCATCCAGCGCACGCCGCCCGGCATCGATGCCATCAAAGGTCATCGCAGCAGACGCTGCATGCAACTCACCCGACAGACTGCGCAAGGACATTGCGGCATTGGCAACGCTGGTCGACCGCTGCAGGCTGCCGGCGGCATCGATGAAGCTGCTGCCGATACTTGTCCCGCTGCCCATACCAACGGGCGTGACGCCGGCAAGCTGTCCATCGATTGCAGTCATGGCCGATTCCACGCGCACAGCGGACGCCATGGTCGCCCGGCCCAGGCTCAGGCCTGCTACAGCCTTCGAGACATCGATGCGGTTGATGTTGAGAAACACATTATTCGGGTCGTAACCGAGGTTGGCGTCAAGGAAGACACTCGGCGCCGCCTTCAAGGCACTGAAGGTTCCGCTCACGCCGCCCGCGGCATTGAGCAGGGTTTCTTTGGCAGTTGTGGTGTAGCCGCTCCTGACGCCAAGGATCGACATCGTGCCGTTGACCGCCGCCGTGCCGGTGACTTTCAACGTGCTGCCAAGCCAGACACCCAGGTTGCCGGTGGAGGCCTGACTGAAATTGCCGGTGATGCTCGCCGGCGTACTGGCGCCATTCAAGAACCGACCGTTGTTGCTGACGTTGCCGCCGAAGCTGCCGCTGGCCCACACGGTGGCGCCATCGGAGACCGACAGGTTGGAACGCAGGCCTTGTCGGATATCCAGCCCGCCGCCCTGCACTTGAGTGGAACCGGTGAAATTGGCAGTCTCGGCCAGGGTCAGCGTGCCATTGCCGGATTTGGTCAGGCCGCCACTGCCGATGATCGGATTGCGCCACACCGAATTGCCGGAGAACGAGACGCTGACATCGCCCCAGGCAAAATTGCTGGGGCCGTTGGCGGCTTTGGTGACGTCCAGCAGCCCCCAACCGAACACCGCATCAACGCCGGGCGAGCCCAGATCCTTGGCCGCTGCCAAAAGCGTTTGCCTGACCAGATCATTGTTGAAGTACGGGAACGCCGACCACACAACCGCCGCAGCCCCCGACACCAAAGGCGCTGAGTACGAGGTCCCACCGCCTTTATAGAGGCCACTGTTAGCCTGCGAAGTAGCATCGGAATCAATGAACACGACCGTGCCCGGCGCAACCAGGCAGTAGTTCATCGCGATGCCGCATCGCTGCGAATATGCGGTGAGCTGGGTTGGATTGTCAGGATCCAGCGCGCCCACGGTCAGCCAGCCTTTTTCAAGCGCGGCATCGTTGGCCAGCGTCGGTAGCGCGGCATTGTCAGACGGGTTGTCGACGTAACGCGAATCCCTTCCGCTATTGCCATTGGCGAACACGACAATGCCGCCCCGGTTGACCACGAAGTCCTTCCAGGCATTTGCCAGCTCTACGGTCAGCAATGGATCGTTCCAGTACAGGCCACCCCAGGAATTGTTGATGACCTTGGCACCCGCATTCGCGAGTTGGGTATTGAGCTGCTGGAAATACGCGCCATAACCCTCGCCGGCGAAAATCTCGTTGCCGCCCCCGGAACCATCGTCATCCGGGCGCGCATCGCGAATGAAGCGGGATGACGCGATGTTGGCGTTCTGGGCCACACCACCACCCCAGACCCCGGTTCTATCGGAATATGTTCCATCTGCATTTACATATCTACCTACGACTGAGCGACCCGCCGCAAGCGCTGCCACCGTGGTGCCGTGGCCAACCTTGTCGTCTACGCTCAAGTCATTGCCGCACGCCACCGTCTCGCAAATATTGATGAAACTGCTGGTGACGCGACCGCCAAGCGTCGGGTGGCTGCGATTGACCCCGGAATCAAGAATGCCAATCGTCACGCCCTGCCCTTTCAAGCCGGCACCCAACGCACCCTGTGCGTTGATCAGGCTCAGGTGAAGGTTGAGGCTGGGGTCGACAAATGTGATGGGCGCACCTTGCGCCGGAACAGTGGGCGGATTGACCACCAGGCTGGCGTCATTGCCCACATTCGGCGTGAAGCCGAGTCCGCTGGGTGGCGGCGGTGTGGTTGGCGTGACGGGCGGCGGCGTGGCACGCACGCCCCCGCCGCCGCCACACGCGGCCAGGGCGAAAGTGATTGCAACGGGAAGCAATGCCGACGTCAGCTGGCTGCTGCATGTGGAATGGGTGTTGTGTGTCGTCATGACCTGCCCCCTGTTTCGCGCCGGAACGTCGATGCCCGATGTGGTCGCGTCGATACCAGTTGTATGCCAGTCAGCGCGGCATCTCAACGGTTTCATCCTGAATAAGCCCACTTGCCGCAGCGCAGCATAGGTCAGCGATTCGCGCCATAATCGGGCAATCCGACTTATCGGCACCCGGCCCAGCCGGCCCCACGACCCGGGAGTTCTCAATATGAGCGACATCGTCATCGTAGGTGCCAAGCGCACCGCCATCGGTTCTTTCCTCGGCCAGTTCACTGGCGTACCGGCTACAACACTGGGCGCGACCGCGATCAGTGGGGCACTGGCGCAATCCGGCGTTGATGCCACCAGCATCGACGAAGTGATCATGGGCTGCGTGCTGTCCGCCGGCCTCGGTCAGGCCCCGGCCCGTCAGGCCTCACGCGCCGCAGGTATACCGGATGCCACCGGCTGTACCACCATCAACAAGGTCTGCGGCTCCGGCATGAAGGCGGTGATGCTGGCCCATGACCTGATCAAGGCTGGTAGCGCAAACGCGGTAGTTGCTGGCGGCATGGAGTCGATGACCAATGCGCCGCACCTGCTCAATGGCTCGCGCACCGGCATTCGATTTGGCACCGCCGAATTCCTTGACCACATGGGTTACGACGGACTGACCAATCCCGACGACGGCAAGGCGATGGGCGTGTTCGGCGACACCACTTGCAACAAGTACGAGTTCGACCGCGCCAAGCTGGACACGTTTTCCGCGGAAAGCGTGGACCGCGCCAAGGCCGCGCAGGCCTCCGGCGCATTTGCCGCGGAAATTGCCGCAGTAACCGTCAAGACCCGCAAGGGCGACGTGGTCGTTGACCAGGACGAAGAGCCTGGAAAGATCGACACCAGCAAGATCCCCGGGTTGCGCGCGGCATTCGGCAAGGATGGCGTGCTGACAGCCGCTTCCTCCTCCAAGATTTCAGATGGCGCTGCTGCACTTGTGGTGATGTCTGCAGAGGCCGCCAAGGCCGCCGGTGCCACTCCGCTGGCGCGGATTGTTGCGCATTCGACCCATGCGCAGGCCCCCGAGTGGTTCACCACGGCCCCCGTGGCCGCACTTCAGGATGTCCTGGCCAAGGCAGGTTGGAGCGTGGCCAACGTGGACCTGTTCGAGATCAATGAGGCCTTCGCCTGCGTGGCCATGGCACCGAGGGCAGACCTGGGCATCCCACACGAAAAATTGAACGTGAATGGCGGCGCATTGGCGCTGGGACATCCGATCGGGGCGTCTGGCGCCCGTCTGTTAGTCACATTACTGAATGCGCTTCAGACTCGCGGCGGGCGCCGCGGAGTGGCGTCCCTGTGCATTGGCGGAGGTGAAGCGACCGCCATGGCGATCGAATTGATGTGATGAAATTGAACGGCAACCTGAAAAAAAACCGGCCAACCGCTTGACACTGAAAAATGGCTTGTCATCATGTTAGGGGCGCGCAGTTTGCGCGTCACCAAATAACTTACGACGAGGAAACCGTATCATGTCGATCAACAAGATCCTGCTGGCAATGGCGCTGGGCCTGGCCCTGACCGCTTGCAGCAACAAAGAGCAGGCTGCTGACTCTGCTGCTGACGCGTCCGCTGCTGCTGGCGATGCCCAGATGGCTGCTGACTCCGCTGCTGCCACCGGTGACATGGCTGCTGCCGATGCCGCCCAGGCTGCTGCCGACACCGCCGCCATGGCTTCCGACGCTGCCGATTCGGCTGCTTCGGCTGAAGTCGCGGCTGGTGGTGATATGACCAAGGCTGACGACGCTGCCGACGCTGCAGAAAATGCAGCTGACTCCGCCGAGCAGGCCAAAGACGGCGCTGAAGAAGCCGCTGCTGCTTCCAAGCAGTAATATTGCTCTGGCAGGTTACTGTCAGGTCGATATTTGCTACAAACGAACGAGCCGTCGGTCCGCCGACGGCTTTTTCGTTGACGGGGTGTTCGATAGGACGCAAGTCTTGACCGTCACCACACTCCGTTAATGATTGATCCGTACTATGCCCGTGCATGCCTGATTCCTACTTCAGGTAATGCCTCACACTCAGGAGAGACCCTAATGAATTCCAAGCTCTATGTACTCCTTGCTGCTGGCGTCCTCGCCCTGTCTGCCTGCTCCTCCCCGACTGCCGACCAGAAGGCTGACGAAGCCGCTGCCGCCGCCAACGAAGCTGGCGACCAGGCTGCCGTAGCCGCGAGCGCCGCTGGCGACGCTGCCGCTGCTGCCGGTGACGCTGCCGTTGCCAGCACCGCTGCTGCGGTTGGTTCCGCTGCCGCTGCAGTGGACGCTGCTGCCGATCCGGTGCAGGCTGCATATGAAGAAGGCAAGGCCAACGCCGCAGGCACGATTGCCGAAGGCGCCCAGAACGTCGCTGACAACATGAAGCAGGAAGAAGGCGAAGCCAAGGCAGAAGCCAAAGCTGAAACCCAGGACTAATTGATCCTGCAAGTGTTACGAAAGGCCCGCTTCGGCGGGCCTTTCTTTTTCCTGCGAAGCGCTAACTGGCGGCGAGGGTCCAGGTTCATGGATCCGCATGCCCGTGCGAACGCTGCCAACGCCCGCGCCGGCACCGGTTATCCTTTGGTATTGCCAGATTGATGGCTGACCAC
>Ga0136639_10000658_pt1 | contig 11851 bp, 11 predicted proteins | sample AntDrymUQ8592106_2_FD_113739 | JGI IMG/M metagenome (GOLD analysis project Ga0136639, IMG submission 113739) | Polar desert sand microbial communities from Dry Valleys, Antarctica - metaG UQ859 (21.06) | ecosystem: Environmental > Terrestrial > Soil > Desert | place: Antarctica: Dry Valley...
GCCCACTTCGCCGGCGGCGATCTGGGGCCTAGCCATGCCGGTGCTCGCGAACCCAGGTGAGCACGTCCTGCACGTCGTAGCGCACGAGCCGGCCGAGCTTGATATAGGGCGGCCCGGTCTGCATCAAGCGCCAATCCTCGAGCGTTCGCTCGGGCATTCTGAGCAGCTCGGAGAGTTCGCGCTGGGTGAGAAACGTGGGGGTGATTTGCGTCGTTGCGTCCATAGGCAATAGGTGCGCCTGGGAACTCGTGAGCACACCGACCCGGCCGGGACGAGCCCGTATTGGGCCGGACACAACAACACCCAAACAAACCCCGGGGGTGTTTTTGGTGTAGTTTACGGTAATTCGGCCTGCTTCAGGCCTGTCGGTCAGGGTGGGCAATAGTTGATTTCGCCGCGGAATCCTGCGCCTGTTAGTGCTGGGGTACCTGGACTCGAACCAAGAACAACTGAACCAGAATCAGTCGTGTTGCCAATTACACCATACCCCACTGCCTGTTCCGGAGAACGGGCCGACTCGTAACTCTAACCCACTCAGGGTGCCGGGACAAACTCAGAACCAGATACGCTGCCGGCTTGCGCCTGGTGCCGGGGCCGACCCGATGGGTCGGCCCCGGCGACGACCTCATTCGAGGGTGACGGCAGCCAGGCGCGCGAGCCGGAGCACGGACTCCGCCTTGCCGAGAATCTCCATCGACTCGAACAGCGGGGGCGAGATGCGGCGTCCGGAGACCGCGACTCGAAGCGGGCCGAATGCCACGCGCGGCTTGAGCGCGAGTCCGTCGATCAGCGTCTCGGTCAGGGTCGTGTGCACGCGGTCGTGAGTCCATTCCACTTCGGGAATGTCGAGCAGCGCGGCCGTGGACGCGGCAAGGATCTCGCGCGTGTTCTTCGGGAGCGACGCAAGGGCATCCGGCTGGTAGACCAGCGAATCACCACCGGTGAACAGGAATCCGAGCATGCCGGGAGCCTCGCCAAGCAGGGCGATGCGTTCCTGCACGAGCGGTGCGGCGGCGGCCAGGATGGCCTGCTCGACCTCACTCAGCGGCTCCGTCACGGCGCCGGCGGCCACCAGATACGGAATGACGCGAGCGGCAAAGTCGGCCGGCTCGAGCAGACGGATGTGGTCACCGTTGAGCGACTCGGCCTTCTTGAGGTCGAAGCGGGCCGGGTTCGGCAGCACGTCGACGACGTCGAACGCGGCGATCATCTCCTCGATCGAGAAGACGTCGCGGTCGCTGGAGAGCGACCAGCCGAGCAGCGACAGGTAGTTGACCAGACCCTCAGGCACGAAGCCGCGGGCGCGGTGGTGGAACAGGTTGGACTCGGGGTCGCGCTTGGAGAGCTTCTTGTTGCCCTCCCCCATCACGTAGGGCATGTGTCCGAAGCGCGGTACGAACGTGGCCAGTCCGATGTCGATCAGCGCGTGGTACAGCGCGATCTGGCGCGGCGTGGAGGAGAGCAGGTCTTCGCCGCGCAGCACGTGGGTGACGCCCATCATGGCGTCGTCGACCGGGTTCACGAACGGGTATAACGGATGCCCGTTCGGCCGCACGATGACGAAGTCGCTGAACGAGCCGGCCGGAAAGGTGATCTCGCCGCGAACCAGGTCGTCGAAGGAGATGTCCGTGTCGGGCACCTTGAGGCGGAGCGCCGGCGAGCGTCCCTCGGCGCGGAAGGCCGCCTTCTTCTCGTCACTGAGGTCGCGCTCGAAGTTGTCGTAGCCGGCCTTGGGGTCGCGGCCGAGGGCGACGTTGCGTACCTCGATCTCCTCGCCGGTGGCGAAGCTCTCGTAGATGTGGCCCGATGCCTTGAGCTGCTCGATCACGTCACGGTAGATGTCATAGCGCTCGGACTGACGGTACGGAGCGTGCGGACCGCCGACCTCGACACCCTCGTCCCAGTCCAGGCGCAGCCAGCGCAGCGCGTCGAGGAGCTGCACGAAGCTCTCCTCGGTGTCGCGGGCCGGGTCCGTGTCTTCGATCCGGAAGATGAACGTGCCACCGGTGTGCCGGGCGTAGGCCCAGTTGAAGAGCGCCGTGCGGATTAGGCCGACGTGCGGCGTTCCGGTCGGCGAGGGGCAGAACCGAACGCGAACGTCGGTGCCGGTGGCAGTGGAAAACGGGTGCGCAGTTGTCTCAGACATCACCCCCAATTCTAGTTGCCTCCGCTTGCCGCCGCGGCGGGCAGATCCAGAGCGGCCAGTCGACGCAGGGTGGCGGCGATGGCCGGCACACCGGCAGCCCCGCCCACCGTGACCGCGTGCAGGGTGCGGTGGTCGCGGCCGCGGGTCGGTCGGATGGCAACCAAGGGCTGGGCTCCGACGGAGTCCAGGGCCAGGGCGGGCAGCATGGCCACCCCTATGCCGGCCGCTACGAGGCCGATCACGGCGGCCGCGTTGTCGGTCTCGTAGGAGATGCTGGGGGTGAAACCGCTGTGGCCGCAGAGCTCGAGCAGGTGGCCGCGGCACCGGGGACATCCGCCGATCCAGTTCTCCTCGGCCAGGTCGCGGAGGTCTACTGTGGCGTCTCCGGCCCGGGGGTGTGCGGCCGGCAGAACGAGCATCATCTCGTCGCGGCGCAGCAGGGTTACGACGAGGCCCTCTGCGCTGGCACGGTGAGGGTCGACCCGGTCGCCGGGGTAGCTGAAGGTGATGGCCAGGTCGGCCTGGTTCTCCCGCACCAGGGCCACAGCTTCGGGCGGCTCGGCCTCAAGGTAGGTCACGCTGACTCCCGGATGGCGGCGCTGAAGGTCGGCAAGCAGGCGCGGCACGATCGTCGCCGAGGCGGAGGGGAACGCCGCCAGGCGCACCCGGCCGGCGCGCAGGCCCCGTAGTTCGGACAGCTCCCCCGCCGCGGTGTCCAGAGCCCCGCTCACGGTCGCCGCGTGCCGGGCGAGCAGACGGCCGGCCTCGGTAAGCCGCACGCCTCGGCCGACGCGTTCGATCACGGCCATGCCGATGCGCTGCTCGAGCCGTTTGAGCTGCTGGCTCACGGCCGGCTGGCTGTAACCGAGCGCGGCCGCGGCGGCCGTGATCGAGCCGTAGTCAGCGAGGGCACCCACGACGCGCAACATGGTGGAATCGAGTTCGGGCGGGGCATTGGAGGGCACGCATCAACCATAACGCAAGCTTATGGATTGTCTCAGCTACTGGCTATTGTTGAATGGATAGGTCCGGTCGCATGCTGGAGGGATGATCCAGAGTGACTTCCCCGCGTCCCAGCCGGCGCAGCCATTCCGTGCAATGCAACCTGCGCTTCCGGAACACATCGGTGTGCGAGAGGCTCGCGCCCGGTTCCGCGGCGGTCGCGGCTACCTGGCGGCCTGCACGCTCGGGTTACCCACCCGGGAGACGGAGGCCGTGCTGCGCGAGGACGCCGAGGCGTGGGCGCTCGGTACCGCGTCGGCCGCGGGCTACGCCGCGGTGGTCGAGCGGGTTCGGCACGCCTATGCCGGACTCGTCGCCGTGCCGGTGAGCCAGGTGGCGATCGGGTCGCAGGCATCCGTGCTGGCCGGCCTGCTCGCAACGAGCGTGCCCGACGGCGCCGAGGTGCTTTGCGTCGACGGCGATTTCAGCTCGATGGTGTTCCCATTCCTCAGCCAGGCGCACCGCGGGGTTACCGTGCGGCACCTGCCGCTGGCGGAGCTGGCCGGGGGAATCACCGCCGACACCTGGCTCGTGACGTTCTCGCTGGTGCAGTCCGCGACCGGTGCCGTCGCCGACACCGCGGGGATTGTGGCCGCTGCCCGGGCTCACGGGAGTTTCACGCTGTGCGATACGACGCAGGCCACCGGGTGGATGCCGGTGGACGCCTCCGTGTTCGACGCCACGATCTGCCACAGCTACAAGTGGCTCTGCGCCCCGCGCGGCGTGGCCTTTCTGACCGTCGCCGAGCGATTGGCCGCACTGCTGCACCCGGTGCAGGCCGGCTGGTATGCCGGCCGTGACCCGTGGTCCTCCTGCTATGGACCAGGCATGAACCTCGCGACCGACGCGCGCCGGTTCGACGTCTCCCCGGCCTGGAACGCCTGGGTGGGCGCCGAGCCCGCACTGGACCTCTTCGGCCGGCTCGACCTGTGCGAGGTGCGTGACCACGCGGTGGCGCTGGGCGACGCGTTCTGCGCCGGACTCGGGTTCGGCCCGGCCGGGCAGGCGATCGTGACCTGGCCGGATGCGGACGGCACCGACCTGGGCCGCCTCACCCAGGCAGGTCTCACCGCGTCAGGTCGGGCAGGACGGGCGCGCGTCGCCTTCCATCTCTGGAACGACGAAGACGACGTCGCCGACGCCCTACGCGCCCTCCACCCCTGACCTGCCGCCCGTCCGGCTGCGTCACCTCTGCGGGAACTTCGGGAATGCGGGAGACTACTTCTGCGCGGTCACGGCGGCGATGATCGTTCGCGCGAGAGCGGCCGAGGAGGCCGGGTTCTGGCCGGTGTAGAGGTTGCGGTCGATCTCCATGTGCTCGGCCCACGGCTCACCGGCGACGAAATCGGCGCCCTTCTCGACCAGACGGCTCTGCACCAGCCACGGCGCCTTGGGGGCAAGACCGCCGAGGGTCTCTTCCTCGTCGGTGAACCCGGTCATGCGGTAGCCGGCGAAGGGCCAGCTGCCGTCGGCGCGCTCCGCGGCGAGCAGGGCGGCCGGGGCATGGCAGAGCACGCCAAGGATGCGCCCGGAGTCGAGGGTCTCGGTCATGATGCGTCCGGAGACGGCGTCCACGGCCAGGTCTTCCATCGGCCCATGACCGCCGGGGTAGAAGACCACGTCGTAATAGTCGGCAACCGTGATATCGGAGATCGAGCGCGGCTCGTCGAGTTCGCTGCCGATCGTGTCGAGGTACGCAACGATGGCCGCGGCGCGGTCTTCCCCGCCGGCGGCCTGGGGCGACAGGCTGCTGAGATCGATGGTGGGGGCAACGCCGTCCGGCGTCGCGATGGTGATCTTCCAGCCGGCCTCGGTGAACAGGCGGTGCGGCTCGGCGAGCTCTTCGGCCCAGTAACCGGTCGGGTGCAGGCTGCCGTCGTTGAGAGTCCAGTGGTCAGCGGCGCTGACGACGAAAAGTACGGAATTCATGGGTTCTCCTCAGTGTGTGGGTGGTAACGGAAATGATGCTGCCGGGGACGCTCAGACGTTCGTACGGACGACCATCTTGCCGGTGTTCTCGCCGCGCATGAGGCCGAGGAACGCGTCGACCGCGTGGTCGATCCCATCGACCACGGTCTCGTCGAAAACGACCTCGCCCGCCGCGAGCCAGCCGGCCATGTCGGCGGAGAATGCGGCAAAGTGCTGCACGTAGTTGCCCACGATGAATCCCTTGAGGGTCAGCCCGCGGCCGATCATGTTCGCCATGTTGCGCGGACCTACGGGTGCCTCGGTGTTGTTATACACGGAGATGGCGCCGCACAGGGCCGCGCGGCCGCCGTCATTGAAGGAGGCCAGTGCCGCCTCGAGGTGCTCCCCGCCGACGTTGTCGAAATAGACGTCGATGCCGTCGGGCGCGGCGGCGGCGAGCTGCTTGGCGACGTTGCCGTCCTTGTAATTGAAGGCGGCGTCGAAGCCATACTTGCTGGTGAGTAGGGCTACCTTCTCGGCCGATCCGGCCGAGCCGATCACGCGCCCGGCACCCTTAAGTCGGGCGATCTGGCCGACCATGCTGCCCACGGCGCCGGCGGCGCCGGAGACGAAGACGGTGTCACCTTCCTTGAGCGCGGCCACGTCGAGCAGGCCGACGTAGGCGGTGAGGGCCGTCATACCCAGCACGCCGAGGTAGGCGGAGAGCGGCACGCCGGGCAGCTCGGGAACCACGCGGAAGCCAGTGGCGTCCTCCTGCACCAGGTCACGCCAGCCGAACTGGTGCACCACGACGTCGCCGACGGCGATCGAGTCGTCAGCGGATGCGACGACGCGGCCGACGGCCCCACCGGTCATGGTCTCGTTCAGCGCGTAGGGGGCGGAGTAGGACTTGGCGTCATTCATCCGGCCGCGCATGTACGGGTCAACCGAGATGAACTCGTTGGCCACGCGAACCTGGCCGGGCGCGAGTTCGGGCAGTTCGATGCGGAGGGTTCCGAAGGTGGCATCCGTCGGCCAACCGGTGGGGCGGGCGATGAGCTGGACCTGGGTGCTGGTGGCGGTGGTCGTGAACGAGGCCATTAGTGACTCCTCTGCTTTTTTGTAACGGATAAACTAATCTATTGTGTACTGAGCGATACACAAAACCGCTCACAGCAGAAACGGAGGAACCACCATGGGACGGCTGCAGAGTTTCGAGCGTAGGACCGTGGTGCAGGCGGCCAGGGACCTGTTCTGGGACAAGGGCTTCGACGCGGCCTCGCTGGCGGATCTGGAAGCGGCGACTGGGCTGAAGCGGTCCAGCATTTATCACGCCTTTGGCAGCAAGCGCGGTCTCTTCGACGCCGCGGTCGAGGATTACCAGGACACCGTCACCCGTCCGCGGCTGCGCCTCCTCACCGCCCCTGGGATGGGCCGCACCTCACTGCTGGCCTACTTCGACGAACTCCGGACGGCGGTCGGATCACTGCCGGAGGACTCCCCCCGCCGCGGCTGCCTGCTGGTGAACTGCGCCGCGGGCCTCGCTGGTCATGACGACCCGGCCCGACAGGTTGTCGACGAATACCGATCCGAACTCACCAGCACCCTGCAGGATGCGCTCCGAGCAGCCGCGTCCGAGGCGGGAGAATCCACACCGGACCGTGCCCCGGAGCGCGCCCGCACCCTCGCATCGCTGGGCATGAGCGCCATGCTGCTCGCCCGGGTCAACGCCACCGAATCGGTGGTGCTGCTTGTCACGGCAACGAACCAGATCCGGTCGTGGTTCCCTGAGGCCTCCGGAACCTCTGCCTGAGGTCAGCCGCGCCGCACCGGGTTCGCCAGCACGCCGATGCCGGCGATCTCGACCTGCACGGCGTCGCCGTCGACGACGGGGGCGGACCGGTCGGGGGCTCCCGTCAGAATGACGTCACCCGGCAGCAGGGTGAACACGCTGGAAACGAAGGAGATCATCTCCGCGATGGTGTGCTTGAGCAGCGTCGCATTGCCGTTCTGGAAGACCTCGCCGTTGATGCGGGACTCGATGGTGAGCGTGGTCCAGTCGTAGTCGGTGTCGATGACCGGCCCGAGCGGGCAGAACGAGTCGAAGCTCTTGGCCCGCGTGAGGTGCCCGTCGCGTTCCTGCAGGTCGCGGGCGGTGACGTCGTTCGCGACCGTGTAGCCCCAGATGGAGTCCTCGGCGTCTGCCACGGACACATTCTTGGTGATCTTGCCGATCACGATCGCGAGCTCACCCTCGACGTGCACGTTCTCCGACGACGCCGGGAGCGTGATCGGGTCGCCGGGGCCGACGACGCAGGTGTTCGGCTTGAGGAAGAACCGCGGCTCACCGAGCGAGCCGGTCGTGGCTGCGGACCGCTCGGCCGCGTCGGCGAAGTAGGACCACGCCATGCCCACGATCTTCGACCGCGGAATCACCGGGGCCAGCAGCTTCACGTCGCGCAGGGCCAGGCGCTGCCCGGTCGTGTCGTAGCCGGCGAACATGGGGTCGCCCTTCAACACCACGATCTCGTCGTCGTCGATGATCCCGAAGGCGATCAGCCCCTCGGCACTGAACCGTGCGATCTTCATGCGTGCCCCGCCTGGGCATCGAGCCGGGTGAGCCAGCCGTGGCGGTCTGGCAGACGGCCGTACTGGATGTCGGTCAGCTCCTGGCGGAGCGCCATCGTGATCTGGCCGGCCGGGGCATCCGGATCGCCGATGGAGAGGTTCGGGCCCTTCAGCTGCGAGATCGGGGTCACGACGGCGGCCGTGCCGCAGGCGAACACCTCGGTGATGGCGCCTGATGTGACTCCGTCCTGCCATTCGCCGAGGGTCACGTCGCGTTCCTGAACGGTCAGGCCGCGGTCCTTCGCCAACTGGATGATGCTGTCGCGGGTGACGCCCTCGAGGATCGAGCCGGTCAGGCGCGGGGTGACGAGCGTGTCGGTGCCGTAGACGAAGAACACGTTCATGCCACCGAGTTCATCGATGCGGCTGCTGGTCTCCCCGTCGAGGAAGAGCACCTGGGCGCAGCCGTTGTCGTAGGCCTGCATCTGAGGCAGCAGGCTGGCCGCATAGTTGCCGCCGCACTTGGCCGCACCGGTGCCGCCGCGGCCGGCGCGGGAGTATTCGGTCGAGAGCCAGATCTTGATCGGGGCCACACCATCGGCGAAGTAGGCGCCGGCGGGGCTCGCGATCACGTAATAGCCCACCTGGTGTGCGGCCCGCACGCCGAGGAAGCTTTCGTTGGCGATCATGAACGGGCGCAGGTAGAGGCTCGTCTCCGGCGCGGACGGCACCCAGGCGCCGTCGACGGCGATGATCTGTCTGATCGATTCGATGAAGTCTGCCTCGGCGAGCTCCGGCAGGGCCAGGCGGCGAGCCGATCGCTGCAGGCGTTCGGCGTTCTTCTCCGGACGGAAGGTCCAGATCGACCCGTCGGCGTGGCGGTAGGCCTTCAGCCCCTCGAAGATCTCCTGGCCGTAATGCAGCACCGAGGAGGCTGGGTCGAGTTGCAGGGGCCCGTAGGGCATGACCCGGGCGTCATGCCAGCCCTCGTCGAGGGTCCAGTCAATCGCGACCATGTGGTCGGTGAACTTCTTGCCGAAGCCGGGATCGGCGAGGATCTCCTCGCGCTCGATCTCCGTACGGGCCGCGGTCGACGGCGTCAGGCTGAACTTCAGCGGGAAGGTGGTTGTGCCGGATGTCTCGTCAAGCGCTGCCTGGCTCATTGGATTCCCTTGTCTGTCAGTCGAGTCACGATGGCATCGCCCACGGCACTGGTGCTCCGGGGGGTACCGAGAGCCGCACGGGCCACGATGTCGGCGGTCACGGCGGCGCTCACCCGGGCTGCGGCATCCGTCCGTCCGAGGTGCTCGAGGAGAAGCGCCACCGAGAGGATGGCCGCCGTGGGGTCAGCCAGTTGTTTGCCCGCGATGTCCGGTGCCGAACCGTGTACCGGCTCGAACATGCTGGGGAACCTGCCCTCGGGGTTAATGTTCCCGGAGGCCGCAAGACCGATACCGCCGCTGATTGCCGCCGCGAGATCGGTGAGGATGTCGCCGAAGAGGTTGTCCGTGACGATGACGTCAAATCTACCCGGATTCGAGACCAGGAAAATCGTGGCCGCGTCGACGTGCAGATAGTCGACCGTCACATCGGGGTATTCGGCTGCGACCGCGGTGACGATCCGCTGCCACAGGCTGCCGGCGAAGACGAGCACATTGGTTTTGTGTACCAGGGTGAGGTGACGGCGAGGTCGACCCTGCGCCTGCGCGAAGGCGTAGCGCACCACGCGCTCGACGCCGAAGGCCGTGTTGACGGAGACCTCGTTGGCCACCTCGTGCGCGGTGCCCTGACGGATCGATCCGCCGTTGCCCACGTACGGACCCTCAGTGCCTTCGCGCACGACGACGAAGTCGACTTGGCCGGGCGCCGCCAGCGGGCTGGGTACCCCAGGGAAGAGCACGCTCGGGCGCAGGTTCACGTAGTGGTCCAGCGAGAAGCGCAGCTTGAGCAGCAGTCCGCGCTCGATGTTCGCGTTGGCGAGGCGGGGATCACCCGGCACGCCGCCTACGGCGCCCAGCAGGATGGCATCGTGACCGGCAATCGCCGCGAGGTCTTCGTCAGTGAGTACATCGCCGGTCTCCAGGAACCGGGCAGCACCCAGGGAAAACCAGGTCGCGGAGAAGGTGACGTCCTCTTCGGCTGTTGCCGCTTCGAGAACTTTGACCGCTTCGGCGACGACCTCGGGGCCGATCCCGTCGCCGGGAATGACAGCGAGCTTGATGAGAGGGGACATTCGACTCCGTATGTCTGGAAGTTGGCTGTAGATAAACCCTACTGCGGCGCACAGATTGTCTAAGCTGGACAACTCCTGACAACCAACAGAAAGCAGTTCCTCATGAGTCTCGGATTGGGAATCTTCCTTCTCGTCGTCGGCGCCATCATGGTGTTCGCCCTGAACGTGACCGTCGAGTGGATGGACATCGAGCTGGTCGGCTACATCCTGATGGGTGCCGGGGCCGTCGTCGTGCTCCTCGGCATCGTCTTACTCATGCGCAAGCGCAGCAGTGTGACCACGACCCGCAACGCCGTCGACCCGGTGAACGGGGAACAGATCACCTCGCAGAAGCGTTCCGTCGACGACATCTAGGTCGACGCCAGCCTGCCGGTGCCCGTGTCGAATTCGCCACGGGCACCGGTCATCAGGTGGCCTTGCGCAGGCTGACCAGCGCCACGAACGCAGCCGCCAGCACCAGAATGGTTCCGATCCAGGCAGTGGGCCCAATTCCGCTGGTGAAGGCGTCGCGCGCCGAGGCGAGCAGCACCTCGGCCAGGCCCGCGGGCAGAGAGTCGGCCACGGCCACCGCGCCGCCGAGGGTCTCGGCCGCCGCCGCGCTCTGCGCCGCGCTGAGCGTCTCCGGCAGCACGACCGCGCTGCGGTACGACGCCGTGAGGATGGTGCCGAGGATGGTCGTGCCGAGCACCGCACCCAGCTCATAGGCCGTTTCCCCCACGGCGGATGCCGCCCCCATCTTGTCCGCCGGCGCGGTCGCCACGATCAGTTCGTTCGATACGGTCTCGGCCGCGCCGATTCCGATGCCGAGGGCCACAAAAACGAGTGCGATGCCGAGCGCGCCCAGGTCTCCCCCGCCCAGCGCGGCGGCCGCGTAGCCCGTGGCCGAGATCAGTAGCGCCACCGGCACAACGATCGACGGCCGCACTCGCCGCGCGATGGGCACGATCACCAGGCCCGACACGATCATCGCAACCAGCCCCGGCACGAGCACCAACCCGGCCTCCAGGGGTGAGAGGTCAAGCACGAGCTGCAGGTACTGGGAGACGAAGAACAGACCGCCGACGAGAGCCAGCACGCTCAGCAAGTTGACGCCGATCGCCCCGCTGAAGGCACCCTGGCGGAACAGTGCGAGGTCGATCATCGGGTGCGTCAAACGGGGCTGGCGGCGCACGAAGAGGATGCCGGCACCGAGTCCGAGCGCGATCGGACCGAGCGTTATGGGCGTGGGTCCGTGTTCTGCCAGGGCCTTGATGCCGTAGACGACGGGCAGCATGGTCGCCAGCGAGAGCACGATGCTCCAGACGTCGATGCGGCCTGGGTTCGGGTCGCGGGACTCCGGCACGAGCAGCGGTCCGAGAAGCAGCAGCGGCACGAGCAGCGGCACGGCAAGCAGAAAGACGGAGCCCCACGGGAAGTGCTCCAGCAGCACGCCGCCCACCACAGGGCCCATCGCGCTTCCGGCCGCGAATCCGCTGGCCCAGATCGCGATTGCCAGCCGGCGCTGGTTGCGGTCGGTGAAGATGGACCGCAGCAGAGACAACGTCGGCGGCATCAGCATGGCACCGAAGAAGCCCAGCATTGCTCGGTCGAAAATGAGCCACTCGATGCTCGGTGCGAAGGCGGCCACCACGGACACCGCGCCGAAACCGGCCGAACCGATCAGCAGCAGCCGGCGGCGGCCGATTCGGTCGCCGAGGCTGCCCATGGCCACGAGGAGGCCGGCGAGCATGAGCGGATAGATGTCGATCACCCAGAGCAGCTGTGTGCCGGTCGGGCGAAGGGCCTCGGAAATGGCCGGCAGGGCAAGGTTGAGCACCGTGTTGTCGATCGAGACCAGCAGCACGGGCAGCATGAGCACGATGAGCGCCCACCACCGGCGGCGGGGGCTGATCACACGGCTGACGGAGACGACGGAGGTGGTCTCTCGGACGGAATTCGACACGGTCACGGCTGCTTTCGGCTTCAGGGACGGATACTGTACCGTCCAGACGGTA
>Ga0136639_10000659_pt1 | contig 11833 bp, 12 predicted proteins | sample AntDrymUQ8592106_2_FD_113739 | JGI IMG/M metagenome (GOLD analysis project Ga0136639, IMG submission 113739) | Polar desert sand microbial communities from Dry Valleys, Antarctica - metaG UQ859 (21.06) | ecosystem: Environmental > Terrestrial > Soil > Desert | place: Antarctica: Dry Valley...
CCGGTCAGGGCCGGGACAACCCGGTCAGCAGGGTCTGGAAGGCCCGCGGCGACGCACGGAGAACGGATGCCGCCGCCCACGACCCGGCCCACGGCGCCACCTGCGCCACGTTGATGATCTCGTACTGCACGAGCGACCCGGCCTCGTCCTCGGGCAGCACCTGGTACTCACCGCGGTACCACCAGCCGCGCCGCACGACGAGCAGGCGCCGGTCCCGGTCGGTGTGCGTGCTACCGCCGTCGGCGGCTCCCGAGGCCATGGCGGCCACGAGCCGGTTGAAGACGGCATCGGGGCCAGCTTCGAGGTGGCCTGCGAAGGAGCGCAGCACGCTGTGGCGCTCGGGCAGGGTTGGAAGAACATCCGTCATTCCTCGATTTTACGCGCCCGGGGACCAGTAGCCTGAATCCATGCGCCATACCGTCTTCAATCCGATCGGAACCACCGCTCTCGTCACGGGTGCCTCGAGCGGTCTGGGGGTCGGTTATGCGCACGAACTGGCCCGGCGCGGGGCTGACCTCGTACTCACCGCCCGCCGTCAGGAACTCCTGGAGGGCCTCGCCGTGGAGCTGGCCGAAAAATACGGCACGGTGTGCACGGTGATCCCGCTCGATCTGGCCCGATCGGATGCCGTCGCCGAGCTGGTCGCCGAGCTCGAGACCCGTTCGATCAGCGTCGGTACCCTCGTCAACAACGCCGGTTTCGGCACCTACGGCAGCGTGATCGACTCCGACCCGGCGCGCGAATGGGAGCAGGTGGCCCTGAACGTGCAGTCGGTGACCGCGCTCACGCACGCGCTGCTGCCCGGCCTGATCCGCACAGCTCAGGCGCTGCCGGGCAGCGCCGCCCTGGTCAACCTGGCCAGCACGGCGTCGTTCCAGCCTGTGCCGCAGATGGCCGTCTACGCCGCCACGAAGGCCTACGTTCTCAGCTACACCGAGGCACTCTGGTACGAGACTCGGGACACCGGGCTCAAGGTCACCGCGCTCTGCCCTGGCCCGGTGAGCACGGAGTTCTTCGTCGTCGCCCGGCGCACCACATCGGCCTTCCGCAGCATGCTCACGGTCGACGACGTCATGCGCACCAGCTTCGACGCGCTCGACCGGGCGTCCACTCCACCGCACTCGGTCAGCGGCCGGCGCAACGCGCTGCTCGCCGGCATCGGCGGGCGGCTGCCGCACCGCCTGGTCGTCACCGCCGCCGGCCGCCTGAGCCGCGCCACCGGGTAAGTCCAGCGGGAGCTCAGCCGCCTACTTGAGGCTCTTCTGCAGCAGCACGGTGCCGAGCCAGCGGTCGAACTTGAAGCCGACCTTACCCATCCGACCGATCTCCTCAAAGCCGAAGTCGCGGTGCAGCTTGATCGACGCGTCGGCGCCCTGGTCGGCGACGACCGCGATGATCTCCTTGAGCCCGGCCGTTTTCGAGCGCACGATGAGCTCGCCGAGCAGCATCCGGCCCAGCCCTTTGCCGGTGGAGGCCGCGCCGAGGTAGATCGAGTTCTCGACCGTGAATCGGTAGGCGCGTTTCTGCTTCCAGGGGCTGACCAGCGCGTAGCCGAGTAGTTGGCCGGCCGGGGACACGGCCACGATGAACGGCATCCCGAGCTTGCCCAGGTAGTAGAACTTGCTGCGCCACTCGGCCAGCGTCATCGGGTCGACGTCGAAGGTGACCGTGCTGTTGGCGACGTAGTAGTTGTAGATCTCCCGGATATACGGCAGATCGGTGATGTGGGCCTCACGCATGGTGAATCCGAACGGCGCCTCTTCCGCGGGCGTCGGTCGCAGGTGCCGGGGCAATTGCCGACGCGGCTGGTATTCCTCTTCAAGCACAGCTCACTCCTCCAGAGAAGTCCAGATTACCGGAGGGACCAGTCCACCGGCGCCGCCCCTGCCTGGCTCAGGTACTCGTTGGTCCGGCTGAACGGCTTCGAGCCGAAGAAACCGCGCCTGGCCGACAGCGGGCTCGGGTGGGCGGATTCGATCATTGGCGTGTCGCCGAGCAGCGGCCGCAGCGTGCCGGCATCCTTCCCCCACAGGATCGCCACGAGTGGCCGGTCCCGGGCGACGAGGGCCCGGATGGCCTGCTCGGTCACGGTTTCCCAGCCACGGCGCCGGTGCGAGCCTGCCACCCCTGCCTGCACGGTGAGTACGCGGTTGAGTAGCAGCACCCCCTGGTCTGACCACGGGGTGAGGTCGCCGGTGGTGGCGGTGACGCCCACGTCGTCGTGCAGTTCCCGGCAGATGTTCGCCAGGCTGCGCGGCAGCGGCCGCAGCGGTGCCTCGGCTGCGAAGGCGAGCCCGATCGGATGCCCCGGTGTGGGATACGGGTCCTGACCGACGATGAGCACCCGCACGGCGTCGAACGGTTCGCCGAAGGCGCGGAAGACGTTCTGCGGGGCCGGCAGCCACGGGCGGCCTGCCACGGTTTCGGCGCGCAGGAACTCAGCCATCGCGTCGATCTGCGGGCCCACGGGTGCCAGCGCCCGGGCCCAGCCGGCGTCGATGGCCCGGCTGCGGGCCAGGGTCTCGAGGGTGAAGGGCATGCCCGACTCAGGCTCCGAAGGTGCTCACGAGCACGCCGCCGTCGGCCTGGCTGACCCGCCAGACGCTGCCGGCTCCGACGACGCCGAGCGCGCCCTCGCCGACGACCAGCGCGGTGTTCTCATCGATGGCCAGTCCGCCGTCGATCAGGCCGGCTTCGGTCGCCGCAACCAGACGGGACAGCGTGCCCCACTGGGCGGCGTGCACCTCCACGGTGACGTCGAGCAGCCCAATGCCGGGTTCGATGGTGATCTCGTCCAGACCCTCGGCAGCATTCTGGCCACTGACCTCAACCCCGCCCATGCGCCAGCCACCGATCAGGGCGCGTTCGGCCGCGATCATCGCGCCGGCCGAGAAACCGAGATACGGGATGCCGGACGCCACCTGGCGTCGGATCTCGCCGGCGACCGAGGCCACCGCTCTGAGGTACGCAGGGGCGATTCCGCCGCCGATCAGAATGCCGTCGGCCTCGGACACCGCGGTCAGGGCGAACACGTCGCCCGGGGCGACAATGGTGACCTTCGGCTCGAATGCGCCTGCGGCGGAGACGGCGGCGACCAGGTTGGCGGCGTGTTCGGCGCCGTCACCGGCGCGCACGACGAGGATCGCGAGGCGCGGCTCCGCGCGGCCGGCCAGGGCTCCGCGCGCGGTGGACTCGGCCAGGAAGGAGCCGTAGACGACCGCATCGGTGTCGGCGCTGCCGCCGCCGCCGACCAGGTGCACGCTCACAGCGCGACGCCCTTGGCAACGAGAGGCAGGCTGGCTGCGAGCAGGCTCGCGTCAGGCAGGCTGTCGGCAGGCAGGCTCGCACCGGCGAGGCTCTCGACAACGGGCGGCAGCGACGACCAGGGGAACACGATCCAGGCATCCGTTTGCCGCCAGGTGAAGTCGGGCACCAGAACGGTGCGGGGCTTCGTGTACAGGGTGGCGGTGCGCACCTCACAGGCGGTTTCCCGCAGCAGCGCGACGACCATGGCGAGCGTGTGCCCGGAGTCGGAGACGTCGTCGACGAGCAGCACTTTCAGGCCGGTCAGGGACGGCGCGTCGAGCATCGGTCCCGAGAGGACCGGTTCCGGGAGCCGCTCATCGACGCCCGTGTAGAACTGCACGTTGATGCTGCCGCAGTTCTTGGTGCCGAGCGCGTATGACATCGCGCCCGCGAGCAGCAGCCCGCCGCGGGCAATGGCGATCACGACATCCGGCCGGAAACCGCTCGACAGCACCGCCGTCGACAGCTGGCGGGACGCGTCCGCGAACACGTCCCAGCTCAGCACTTCCCGTTCAATACCGGTCACATCACGTGCAGCGTCGTCCGCGTCGAATCCCATTTCCCAATGTTAGGTCACGGGGCGGTCACGGTACGTTCAGGCTCCGGTCCCGCCCCGGCCGGCCCGCCGGTCAGGCCAGGTGCCGCTCCTCGTGGCCGTTGTAGAGCGAGAGCGGCCGGATCAGGGCATTCGATGCCGTCTGCTCGATGATGTGCGCCGTCCACCCGGTCAGTCGCGCGGCGACGAAGATCGGCGTGAAAGTGAGGGTGTCGAATCCCATCAGGTTGTACGCGGGTCCCGACGGATAGTCCAGGTTCGGCAGGATCCCGGTACGCTTCGTCATCCCTGCCTCGAGGGATTCGTAGAGCTCCATCAGGTCGGGCCGGTCGTAATGCTCGACCAGGGTGACCAGGGCGGTGCGCATGGTCGGCACCCGCGAGTCCCCGTGCTTGTACACCCGGTGGCCGAAGCCCATCACCTTGCGTTTGGCGGCCAGGGTCTCGTTCAGCCACGTCTCGGCCCGCTCCCCGGCCCCCAGGCCGAGCCCGACCTCGTCGAAGATGTGCATCACGGCCTCGTTCGCCCCGCCGTGCAGCGCGCCCTTGAGCGCCCCGATTGCGCCGGTGACCGCGGAGTGCAGGTCGGACAGGGTTGAGGTGATCACGCGTGCGGTGAACGTCGACGCGTTGAAGGAATGCTCCGCATACATGATCATCGACACGTCGAACGCGTTCACGACCACGAGTTCGGGTACCTCTCCAAAGGTCATGAATAGGAAGTTGGCCGAGTAGCCGAGGTCGCTGCGCGGTTCGATCGGCTCGAGGCCGTGGCGGCGGCGCTGGTCGTAGGCCACGATCGCCGGCATCTGGGCCCAGAGCCGCAGACCTTTGGCACGGTTTGCCGCCGGCGACGAATCCGCCGCGTCGGGGTCATTCGCGCCGATCAGGCTGACGGCCGTGCGCACGACGTCCATCGGGTGCGCAGTCATCGGCAACTCGTCGATGACGCGCTTCACCGCGGGCGCCAGGTGCCGGAGCGAGCGCTCCTGCTCCTCGAATTCGCCCAGCTCGGCGTCGGTGGGCAGCTCACCGTGCCAGAGCAGGTAGGCCACCTCCTCGAAGCTCTTCTGCGCCGCGAGCTCCTGCACCGGGTAGCCGCGGTACAGGAGCGAGTTCGATTCGGGATTGACCTTGGACACCTGGGTGCGGTCGACCACGACGCCGGCCAGACCCTTGAAGACGGTCGGTTCGTTCTGACTCATGTCGCTCCTTTGCGTTGTGGAAAGTTCTGCCTGCGAGGCAACGCTGCTCACGAGGCGACATCCGGGTTGAGGGTGAAATTGAAGACGCCGGAATCGAAGTGGCTGTACGACTCGTAGTCCAGCAGCTCGTAGAGCCTGGCCCGGTGCTGCATCTCCGGTAACAGGCTGGTCAGTGACCCCTCCGCGACGATGGTGTCGAGCCCGCGTTCGGCCGCCCCCATCGCCAGCCGCAGCAGGGACACCGGGAAGATGACGATGTTCATGCCGACATCCGCCAGCTGCTGCGTCGTGTAGAGCTCGCCCTTTCCGAATTCGGTCATGTTCGCCAGCACCGGCACGTCCACGGCGGCGCGGATGGCCGCGAACTCGGCCAGGGACGCCATCGCCTCCGGGAAGATCGCGTCGGCCCCGGCGTCGACGAGCTTCTTCGCCCGGTCAACCGCGGCAGCCAGACCATCGACGGCACGGATGTCCGTGCGCGCCATGATCAGGAAGTTCGGGTCGCGCCGGGCGTCGACGGCCGCCCGGATGCGCTTGGCCGCCGTGTCATCGTCGACGACCTGTTTGCCGTCGAGGTGACCGCAGCGTTTCGGATTGACCTGGTCCTCGATGTGCATTCCGGCCAGGCCGGCGTCCTCGAGGGTCTGGATCGTGCGCGCCACGTTCATCGGCTCGCCGAAGCCGGTGTCGGCGTCGACGATCGTGGGCAGGTCGCTCATTCGGGCGATCTGCTGGCTCCGGCCGGCCACCTCGGTGAGGGTGGTCAGGCCGATGTCGGGCAGCCCCAGGTCCGCCGAGAGTACGGCGCCGGAGATGTACACCCCTTCGAAGCCCTTGGCCGCGATCAGGCGAGCCGAAAGCGGGTTGAACGCACCGGGGAAGCGCAGCAACCGGCCGGTCGCCAGGTCTGCACGGAACGCGGCCCGCTTGGCGGTGGGGGTGATCGTCGAATACAGCATCAGAAGATTCCGTTCGGGGTGGGGAGTGTGGCGAGCAGCCCGTTGCGGGCCACGATGGTGAGCTGGCCGAGCTCACCGGCGCCGAGCCGCGGCAGGCGTTCGGCCGCGCTGAGGAAACGCACGATCTCGCCCTCCTCGACGACGTCCTGCGCCAGGGTGCGGAACTTGTTCACGTATTCGGCCCGCCCGAAAGGCTTGGCACCGAGTGGGTGGGCGTCGGCGACGGCGATCTCATCCACGATGCGGCTTCCGTCGGCGAGCTCGATCTCGACGCGGCCGCCGAAAGCCTTCTCGGCCGGGTCGAGAGAGTGGTAGCGGCGGGTCCACTCCGGGTCCTCCGTGGTGGTCACCTTGTTCCACAGGGCGATCGTGTCGGCCCGGCCGGCGCGTTCGGGCCGGTAGGAGTCCACATGGTGCCAGCGCCCGTCCTGCAGGGCGACCGTGAAGATGTACGGGATGGAATGGTCGAGGGTCTCCCGGCTGGCCGTGGGGTCGTACTTCTGCGGGTCGTTCGCGCCCGAGCCGATCACGTAGTGGGTGTGGTGGCTGGTGTGGATGACGACGGATGCGACGTTGGCAGGGTCGGACAGCTCCGGGTGTTCCCGGTGCAGCTTGCGAGCCAGGTCGATCCACGCCTGCGCCTGGTACTCCGCCGAGTGCTCCTTCGTGTAGCTGTCGAGGATGGCCCGCTTCGCTTCACCGGCGGACGGCAGCGGCACCTCGTAGGCGGCATCCGGGCCGTCGAGCAGCCAGGCGATCACGCCATCTTCACCCTCGTAGATCGGGGTGGGGCTGGTTTCGCCGCGCATCGCACGGTCGACCGCCTCGACCGCCATCTTGCCGGCGAAGGCCGGCGCGTGGGCCTTCCAGCTGGAGATCTCGCCCTTCCGTGACTGCCGGGTGGCCGTCGTGGTGTGCAGGGCCTGCCCGACCGCCTGGAAGATGGTCTCGGGGTCGAGCCCGAGCAGGGTGCCGATGCCGGCGGCGGCCGACGGGCCGAGGTGAGCCACGTGGTCGATCTTGTGCGCGTGCAGGCTGATGCCCTTGACCAGGTCGATCTGGATCTCGTAGCCCGTTGCGATACCGCGCACGAGGTCGCTCCCGGTCAGGCCGCGGGCGGTGGCGAGGTGCTGGGCGACCGCCACGACCGGCGGAATGTTGTCACCGGGGTGTGAGTACTCGGCCGCGAGGAACGTGTCATGGTAGTCGAGCTCGCGCACGGCAACCCCGTTGGCCCAGGCCGCCCACTCCGGTGACACCCGACGGGAGCGCTGCTCCCCGAACACGGTCGCCCCGACGCCGTTGAATGAGCGCGGATGCGCCAGCGCCTGCGAGCGGGCGGACACCACCGGCCGCCGGGTCAGCGACGCCGCAGCGACCGCGGCGTTGTCGATGACCCGGTTGACGATCATCTCGGTCACCTCGTCGGTCACCGCGACGGGGTCGGCGGCGCACAAGGCGATCTTCCAGGCCAGCTGGTCGGTGCGGGCGAGGTTCTCGTAGCTTTGGTGAACACGAACGTGGTGAAGCTGCACGGTGGATCCCTTCGGTTGGTTAGGTTGGTTCGATTAGTTCGATTGAGGCGATCGGCTGGGCGACACGGCCACAGACCCCGTGAGCGTCGCGAGAACACTGGTGAGGCTCTGATGAAGGTGCACGTGCGTGGCGTGGGCGGCGAGCGACGAGTCGCCGGCAAGCACGGCGTCCACGATGAGCAGGTGCTCGGCGGCGGCGTGCCTCAGTCGATCCGGGTTATCCCGGGCCAGGCGACGGATGCGGGCGAGGTGCGTACGCACCCCGGCGAGCGCTCCCACGAGGAAGGGGTTCTCCACGGCCGCGTCGAGGGCCAGGTCGAACTCGGCGATCAGCTCGTAGTAGCGACGAAGTCCCGCCTCGCCGTGCTGGAGCAGCTCCGGGGCCGCGAGGAACTGCACGCGCAGAGCCTCGAAGACCTCCGGGTCGCGGCGCTCGGCGGCGATGCGGGCGGCGTGCTCCTCCAGGGCGCGGCGCACCTCGTAGAGCTCAACGATGCTGTCCACGCTCATCTCGGTCACCATAAAGCCTCTGCCGGGGCGGCCTGCCACCAGGCCGTCGGCGATCAGCCGGGCGATCGCCGCGCGCAACGGGGTGCGTGAGACGCCGATCCGGGCCGACTGCTCTACTTCGAGCAACCCCGTGCCGGGTGCCAGCAGACCATCGAGGATCTCTCCGCGCAGCTGCCGGTAGGCGCGTTCACTCGCGCGAACCGGGGCCATGATCCCCACCGTTGGGGTTTCTGTATACACAAATCACATGTTATTCCCTTTATGAGCGTTCTGTGCCAGACTTCACGAATTCTATGTATACATAGGAACTTCAACGGGGAGGTTCGAATGTCAGCGGAAACGACAGCGGGGTATCACGACCTGTGGCAACGCAGCGTCGATGCCGGCACGCGTTCGGCGTTCTGGCTGGAGGCCGCGCACGCCGTCGACTGGGTCACGCCGCCGCAGGTGGCGCTGGAGGAGCGCTCCCCCGGAGCCTGGCGCTGGTTCCCCGACGGCGAGCTGAACACCAGCTATAACGCCCTCGACCGCCACGTGCTCGCGGGCCGCGGCGACCAGACAGCGGTCATCTACGATTCGGCGATGTCCGGCACCCAGGTACGCCTGAGCTACCGGGAGCTGCTCGGCCGCGTCGAGCGCTTTGCCGGGGTGCTCCGCGCCAACGGGGTCGGTCAGGGTGACCGTGTGATCGTCTACCTGCCGATGATCCCGGAGGCCATCGTTGCGATGTTGGCCTGTGCCCGCATCGGCGCCATCCACTCCGTCGTCTTCGGCGGTTTCGCCGCCAGCGAGCTCGCCGTGCGGATCGACGACGCACGGCCCACCGTGATCGTGACGGCGTCCGGCGGCCTCGAACCCGGGCGCGCAGTAGAGTACCTGCCGCTCGTCGAGCGGGCGCTCGCCCGCAGCAAAGGCTCGGTGCGCGCCGTGATCGTGCGTGACCGTGAGATGATCCCCGGCTGCGCCGCCGACTACGCCGGCACCAGCGACGTGGCCTGGCTGGACTGGGCCCAGGAGGAGAACGAGGCAACCCCGGCGGCGCCGGTCAGCCTGCGCTCCGATGACCCGCTCTACATCCTGTACACCTCCGGAACGACCGGCAACCCGAAAGGGATCGTGCGCGACAACGGCGGCCACGCCGTCGCGCTGGCCTGGTCGATGGCCAACATCTACAACGTGAACCCTGGCGACGTGTTCTGGGCGGCTTCCGACGTCGGCTGGGTGGTCGGCCATTCCTATATCGTCTATGCCCCGCTTCTGGTCGGTGCGACCACGGTCATCTTCGAGGGCAAGCCGGTTGGCACCCCGGATGCCGGGGCCTTCTGGCGCGTGGTGGAGGACTACCAGGTGTCGGTCCTGTTCACGGCCCCCACGGCCATCCGTGCGATCCGACGGGTCGACCCTGATCTGCTCGAACTGGCCAAGCACGATATTTCCAGCCTGCACGGGCTGTTCCTGGCCGGCGAACGCCTTGACCCGGAGACCTACCACTGGGCCAACGACGGGTTGCACTGCCCGGTGGTCGACCATTGGTGGCAGACCGAGACCGGCTGGGCGATCTGCGCGAACCCGCGGGGCATGGCCGACATCCCCACAAAGCCGGGCTCGGCAACGTTCCCGGTGCCCGGTTACGACATCGCCATCCTCGATTCGAAGGGCAAGCCGGTCAAACGGTCCGGAAAAGACGGCAACATCGCCATCCGTCTCCCGCTGCCGCCCGGCACCCTGCTCGGGGTCTGGGGAAGCGAGGACCGTTTCGCCAGCTCCTACCTGTCAGCCTTCCCGGGGTTCTACGCCACCGGGGACTCCGGCCACTTCGACGACGACGGCTATCTCTACGTGATGGGCCGGACCGACGACGTGATCAACGTCGCCGGGCACCGGTTGTCCACCGGCTCGCTCGAAGAGGTGCTGACCCTGCACCCCGCGGTCGCCGAGTGCGCGGTGCTCGGCGTGCACGACCCGCTCAAGGGGCAGCGCGCGGCCGGTTTCGTCACGCTCAAGGCCGGGGCCACGATCGACCACGACACCCTGGCCACGCAGCTCATTGCGCTGGTGCGAGAACATGTCGGTCCGGTGGCCGCGTTCCGCGACGTGACAATCCTGGACCGGCTGCCCAAGACCCGGTCAGGCAAGATCCTCCGCAAGACCATCCGGCAGATCGTCGACGGAGAGCCCTACACCGTGCCCCCCACGATCGAGGATCCCACGGTTCTCGACGCCCTGAAGCAGGCCGTGCACGGCGTCAGCCCGCACACCTGAACCACCGCCTGCCCCCACAGATCACCTACCACCTTCCCACACAGTCACACCCTCACCGGAGCAAAGGAGCCCGCATGACGGAATCACTGAAAGACACACTTCCGGACGGAGTTGTCCCGTCCACGATCGATTACGTCGCGTATGAGAAGACGCCGAAGTTCATCCAGTTGAAGAAGCAGCGCCGCAGATTCGTTCTGCCGCTGGCCGCGTTCTTCTTCCTCTGGTACTTCGCCTTCGTGCTCGTCGCGGCGTACCTGCCCGACGTGATGGCGATTCCGGTCTTCGGACGATTCAACCTCGGACTGGTGCTCGGACTCGGCCAGTTCGTCACCACCTTCGCCATCACCATGTGGTACGTGTCGTACTCGAACCGCCGTCTCGACCCTCTGGGTGCCGAGCTGCGTGCCGAGCTTGAGGGGATGGACAAGAAATGATCGCACCCAGCATTCTGCAGGCGCTGCCCGGACAACTGGCCCAGGCCGTCGAAACCACGGAGAACAATCCCGTGTTGAACATCTCGATCTTCCTCGCCTTCGTGGCGGTGACCCTGATCGTCGTCATCCGGGCCGGGCGCAACAACAAGACCGCGGCCGACTACTACACCGGCGGCCGGTCCTTCACCGGCCCGCAGAATGGGTTCGCCATCGCCGGCGACTACCTGTCCGCGGCGTCGTTCCTCGGTATCGTCGGGGCGATCGCGGTCAGCGGCTATGACGGCTTCCTCTACTCGATCGGCTTCCTCGTGGCCTGGCTCGTCGCCCTGCTGCTGGTGGCCGAGCTCATGCGCAACACCGGCAAATACACTATGGCCGATGTGCTCTCCTTCCGGCTGCGCCAGGGTCCCGTGCGCGTGGCCGCGGCGACGACCACCCTCGCCGTCTGCTTCTTCTACCTCCTCGCTCAGATGGCCGGTGCCGGCGGACTCGTGTCGCTGCTCCTCGGCATCAACGACAAGGTCGGGCAGTCGGTCGTGGTCACTGTCGTCGGCGGCCTGATGATCATGTACGTTCTCATCGGCGGCATGAAGGGCACCACCTGGGTGCAGATCATCAAGGCGTTCCTCCTGATCATCGGCGCGTTCGCGATGACCGTCTGGGTGCTGGCCATCAACGGCTTCAATTTCTCGGCGCTTCTCGATTCGGCCATCGCGGCCTCCACGAGCGTGCCGGCCGACGCCATCCTGGTGCCCGGCCTGAAGTACGGCGAGAACCCGCTCGACTTCGTCTCGCTCGCCATCGCCCTGGTACTCGGCACCGCGGGCCTGCCGCACGTGCTGATGCGCTTCTACACGGTGCCCAGCGCCAAGGAGGCCCGTCGCTCGGTGGTCTGGGCGATCTGGCTGATCGGTGCCTTCTACCTGTTCACCCTGGTGCTCGGCTTCGGTGCCGCCGCGCTCGTGGGCGCCGAGACCATCCTCGCCGCTCCCGGCGGCGTGAACTCGGCCGCACCGCTGCTGTCCCTCGCCCTCGGCGGACCGCTGCTGCTCGGCTTCATCTCCGCC
>Ga0136639_10000660_pt1 | contig 11832 bp, 9 predicted proteins | sample AntDrymUQ8592106_2_FD_113739 | JGI IMG/M metagenome (GOLD analysis project Ga0136639, IMG submission 113739) | Polar desert sand microbial communities from Dry Valleys, Antarctica - metaG UQ859 (21.06) | ecosystem: Environmental > Terrestrial > Soil > Desert | place: Antarctica: Dry Valley...
CCTCCCGTCGTGACGAGCAGTCGGCCGGCGACCGGCACGATCCAGACCGGGGTCTTCACCGGGTCGCCGGTCTTTCGGAACGTCGTCAGAAGCACGAATTGTTCGGTCCCGAGGGCCAGTAGTGCAGTTGTCATACCTGATTATCCCGCGTGCACCCCGGTACCGGCCGTGAACCGACAGTGCACGGTGCACCGGGAAACTCCGCGACGACTCTTGCCATTGAGTGACACTTGAGTTTTACTAGATGGCACAAGCCAGCATGAAGGAGTAGTCATGGCCGAGTCGTCCACCCGCACCGTGGAGCGCGCGCTCGACCTGCTCGCGGTGATCTGCGATGCCGACGGACTCACGCTCTCGGAGAGTTCCCGGGCCGTCGACCTCCCGCCGAGCACGGCCCTGCGGCTGCTGCGCACGCTTGAGACCCGCGGCTTCGTGCGAAAGACCGACGATGGTGCCTACCGCCCCGGCAGCCGCATCATCCAACTCGGCGCGCAGTCGCTCAGCAGCGAGTCTCTGGTCACCCTCTCCCGTGCGGCGATGGAACAGCTCGTCGCCGAGACCGGCGAATCCGTCTACCTCAGCGTTGAAGGTCACGACCGCACGGGGCTCTACATCGCCATCGTCGAGGGCACCCACTCCGTGCGCCAGGCGAGCTGGGTCGGCCGCACCGTGCCGCTGGAACGCTCGGCCGCCGGGCAGGTGCTCACCGGGAACACCCCCGCTGAGGGGTACGTGGTCGTCGAACGCGGCGTCGAAACGGATGTCACGGCCCTGGCTGCCCCCATCCGCTCCGAGACGAGAGTGGTTGCCGCCCTGAGCCTGGTCATCCCGAGCTACCGGGTGGAGCCCGCCGACATCCGTCGCTTCGGCCCACTACTTTCACGCGCCGCCGGAACGGTCTCGGCCGGGCTGGGCCGCACCAATCCCGTTCTCCCCTCGATCTGATCACCCCGAATCACCCGAACGCCACGACTATAAGGAGACAGAGATGTCCGAATCCCGCCCCGTGCGCGCCGCTCGCGGCACCCAGCTGACCGCGAAGAGCTGGCAGACCGAGGGCCCGCTGCGGATGCTGATGAACAACCTTGACCCGGAGGTGGCCGAGCACCCGGAGAACCTCGTGGTCTACGGCGGCACAGGCAAGGCCGCCCGCAACTGGGAGGCCTACGACGCGATCGTACGCACCCTCACGACGCTGGAGAAAGACGAGACGCTGCTGGTGCAGTCGGGCAAGCCGGTCGGCGTGTTCCGCACGCATGAGTGGGCGCCTCGGGTGCTGATCGCCAACTCCAACCTGGTCGGCGACTGGGCCACCTGGCCGGAATTCCGGCGCCTCGAGGCCCTCGGCCTGACCATGTACGGGCAGATGACGGCCGGTTCCTGGATCTATATCGGCACCCAGGGCATCCTGCAGGGCACGTATGAGACCTTCGCCGCGGTCGCCGCCAAACGCTTCGGCGGCACCCTGGCCGGCACGCTCACCCTCACCGGCGGGGCCGGCGGCATGGGCGGCGCGCAACCGCTGGCCGTGACCATGAACGACGGCGTCGTACTGATCGTCGACGTCGACGAGTCCCGGTTGCAGCGCCGGGTCGAGCACGGCTACCTCGACGAACTGGCGCCCACCCTCGACGACGCAGTCGCCCGGGTGCTCGCGGCGAAGAACGAGAAGCGTGCCCTCTCGGTGGGTGTGGTCGGCAACGCGGCGACCGTGTTCGCCGAGCTGCTCGAACGCCGGGTGCCGATCGACATCGTCACCGACCAGACCAGCGCGCACGACCCGCTGGCCTACCTGCCGGAGGGCATCACCGTGGCCGAATGGCATGCCCACGCGGCCGCGAACCCGGTGGATTTCACCGAGCGCGCCCGGGCATCCATGGCGAAGCAGGTCACGGCGATGGTGGGCTTCCAGGATGCCGGTGCGGAGGTCTTCGACTACGGCAACTCGATCCGCGCGGAGGCGCAGCTGGGCGGCTGCGAGCGGGCGTTCGACTTTCCGGGGTTCGTGCCTGCCTACATCCGCCCGCTCTTCGCCGAGGGCAAGGGGCCCTTCCGCTGGGTTGCGCTCTCCGGCGACCCGGCGGACATCGCGGCCACCGATAAGGCCATCCTCGAGCTGTTCCCGGAGGACGAGCACTTGCGCCGGTGGATCACCAAGGCGCAGGAGCTGGTGCACGTCGAGGGTCTGCCGGCCCGGATCTGCTGGCTCGGCTATAAGGAACGCCACCTGGCCGGCCTCAGGTTCAACGAGATGGTTGCCTCCGGCGAGCTCTCCGCGCCGATTGTGATCGGCCGCGACCACCTCGACTCCGGCTCGGTCGCCTCGCCTTATCGGGAGACGGAGGGTATGAAGGATGGCTCGGACGCTATCGCCGACTGGCCGCTGCTGAACGCCCTGCTGAACACGGCCTCCGGCGCCACCTGGGTGTCGATCCACCACGGCGGCGGCGTCGGGATCGGCCGCAGCATCCATGCCGGCCAGGTCATCGTCGCCGACGGCACCCCGCTCGCCGCGGAAAAAATCGAGCGGGTGCTCACCAACGACCCGGGCACCGGGGTGATGCGGCACGTCGACGCCGGCTACGAGCGTGCCGAAGAGGTGGCTCGCGAGCGCGGCCTGCGGGTGCCGATGTGGGAGTCCGAGTGAGCTCCCAGCACGGCCTGGGCGCGGTGCGGCCGTGACCGTGCTGCTCGCGCACGGCGTGCTCGCCGGGCTCGACGAGATCTCGGGCACCGGTCGGGATGCCCGGCGCGGCGGGTATTCCCGCCACCTCTGGCAGGGTGCCGACCTCGAGCTGCGGGTCTGGTTCACCGAACGTGCCGAACGCCTCGGCCTTGCGGTCGAGACCGACCGGAACGGCAACCTCTGGGCCTGGTGGGGACAGCCGGGATCCGGAGCGGTCGTGACCGGTAGCCACCTGGACTCGGTTCCCGGCGGCGGCGCTTACGACGGACCCCTCGGGGTCGTCTCGGCGCTCGAGGCGATCGGGCGGCTGCAGGCATCCGGTTTCACCCCATCGCGGCCGGTCGCCGTGCTCGTCTTTGCCGAGGAGGAGGGCTCCCGGTTCGGGGTCGCCTGTCTCGGCTCCCGGCTGATGAGCGGTCACATCGACGCCGACCGGGCCAGGGCGCTGGTCGACCTGGAGGGCGTCACGCTCGCCGAGGCCGCCACCGGCGCCGGTTACGACCCACAGCGCCTCGGCGCCGACCGGGAGGCGCTGGAGCGGATCGGCCTCTTCATCGAGCTGCACGTTGAGCAGGGCCGCGGCCTGATCGACCTCGGCAGGCCCGTTGCCGTGGCCTCGTCCATCCTCGCCCACGGCCGCTGGCACCTCACCGTGACCGGCCAGGGCAACCACGCCGGCGCGACCCTGATGCCCGGACGCCGCGACCCGATGGTCGCCGCCGCCCGCGCCGTCGTCGCCGTGCACGACACCGCGTCGGCGATCCCGGGCGCCCGGGCGACCGTCGGCCGCCTCGCGGTTGTGCCCGGCGGAACCAACGTGATCGCCTCCACGGTGCACGCCTGGCTCGACGCCCGGTGCGACACCGACGCGGAGACCCGGGCGCTCGTCACCGCGATCACGGCCTCGGTCGAGAAGGCGGTGGGGCTGAACGGATGTTCCGTGACCGTCACCGAGGAATCCTGGACCGGAACCGTGACTTTCGACCACGGTCTGCGCGAGCGTTTCGACCGGGAACTCGGCGGGGTGCCGTTCCTGCCCACCGGGGCAGGCCACGACGCCGGTATTCTCGCTGCGAGCGTGCCAAGCGCGATGCTCTTCGTGCGCAACCCCACCGGCGTCTCGCACTCCCCGGAGGAATTCGCCGAGGCCGACGACTGCGTGGCCGGGATCGAGGCGCTCGAGACGCTGCTGAGGTCACTGCTGTGACCGGGCCCGCCCCGGCGACTGAGCCTGCCTCGGTGATTGAGCCTGTCGAAATCTCGTCGGCCAGGCCTCGACAGGCTCGACCACCGGTCGCCTACTGGTGCGAGACTCTACTGATCGACGGGGCTCCCACGCCCGGCGTGCGCCTCGAGGTCGGGGCGGACGCACGCATCACCCGGGTAACCGAGAGGTGCGAACCACAGCCGCACGACGTTCGGCTCGGCACCGTGCTGCCCGGGATGGCCAACGCCCACTCGCACGCGTTCCACCGGTCGCTGCGCGGCCGCACCCACGCGGACGGCGGCGATTTCTGGCAGTGGCGCGACGCGATGTATCAGGTCGCGGGGCTGCTCGATCCCGAGCTGTATTTCGAGCTGGCCCGAGCGGTCTTCGCCGAGATGCTCGCCAGCGGCTACACCGCGGTCGGCGAGTTCCATTACCTGCACCACCGGAGCGACGGCACTGCCTACCCGCACCGGCACGCCATGGAACTCGCTCTGGTCAGAGCGGCGCGCGCGGTGGGCATCCGTCTCGTGCTCCTCGACACGCTCTACCTGACCGGCGGCATCCGGCAGCCCCTTGCAGCCGAACAACGGGCGTTCGGCGACTCTTCGGCGACCGCCTGGCTCGAGCGCTGGCAAGCACTGCGCGCAACGGTCGCCGACGACCCTGAAGTCACAGTCGGACTGGGCGCGGCACTGCACTCGGTGCGGGCGGTGCCACGGGAGGCGCTGCGGGCGGCACTCGCCGGCCTGCCGCCGACCGTGCCCGTGCACATCCACCTCTCGGAGCAGCCGCAGGAGAACGCCGACTGCCTCGCCGCCTACGGCACGTCCCCGACCGGCCTGCTCGCCAGCCTGGGTGGGTTGAGCCGACGGCTGAGCGTCGTGCACGCGACCCACCTGAGCGACGCCGACGTGGCGCTCCTCGGCGCGTCCGACGTGACGGTCGTAATGTGCCCGACCACCGAAGCTGACCTCGGCGACGGGATCGGTCCGGCGCTGCGCCTGCACCGCGCGGGTGCCCGCATCGCGCTCGGCTCCGACCAGAACGCGGTCGTCGATCCGTTCCTCGAGATGCGCGGGCTCGAGGCAGGCGAACGGCTCGCCTCCGGGAAACGCGGCCGGTTCACGCCGGCCGAGTTGCTCGCCGCCGCGACCGACAACGGATACTTCTCCCTGGGCCTCGGTTCGCACCGGCTGCGACGGGGCGAACTGTGCGACCTCGTGGAGATCGCGACGGACAGCGTGCGCACGCTCGGCTCCGCGCCGGGCCAGTTGCCTCTCACCGCGACGTCCGCCGATGTTCGCCGGGTGATCGTGCACGGCAGGGTCGTGGCCGACTCCGGTCGGCTCGTCACGGCGGGCGGCACGGCCGACGGCACGGCGGGCGGCACGGCCGGGCACCGCCCGGAGGAGCTGTTGCGCTCGGCACTCGAAGCACTTGGAGCGCTTGAAGCGCTTGAAGCCCGCGACCCCGCGCCCCCTCCCGCACCTGACCCACACCAGCACTAAGAGGGCAACGATGACAACGGAACTGATCACGGGCATCCGCGAACTGACGACCCAGGCCGGTGAAGCGGACGGCGGCGGGCCAGCCGGCCCCGCGGCCGGTTCGGGGCGCCGGGTGGATGCGGCGCTCCTGATCGAGCACGGCCGGATCGTCTGGCTCGGCCCGGCCGCGAAGGCCCCCGCCGCCGATACCCGCACGGATGTCGGCGGTCGGGCCGTGCTGCCCGGCTGGGTCGACACGCACACCCACCTCGTCTTCGCGGGTGACCGGGCCGCGGAGTTCGAGGCCAGGATGGCCGGGCAGCGCTACGCGGCCGGCGGCATCAACACCACCGTGGCCGCGACCCGGGCCGCGACCGAAAAGCAGCTCATCGCGGGCGCCGGCCGGCTGCGGCGGGAGGCCGAGGCCCAGGGCACCACGTTCCTCGAAACGAAGACCGGCTACGGCCTCGACCTGGCGAGCGAGACCCGGTCGGCCCGTGCTGCGGCGGCCGTGGCGGACGTGGTCACCTACCTTGGCGCCCACGTCGTGCCGGCGGGGATGGACCGGCGCGACTACCTCGACCTGGTCACGGGGCCGATGCTCGCCGCGGTGGCCCCACACGCCGATTACATTGACGCATTCTGCGAGGTTGGCGCGTTCGACGTGGAGGAGAGCCGCGAGGTGCTGCTTGCCGGCCGCGCGGCCGGCCTCGGCGTGCGCGTGCACGGCAACCAGCTCGGCTTCAGCGGCGGGGTGCGACTCGCGGTCGAGCTCGGCGCGGCGAGCGTCGACCACTGCAACCACCTGGACGAGCGCGATATTGCGGCGCTCGCGGGTGGGGCGACCGTGGCGACGCTTCTGCCGGCCTGCGATCTCTCTACCCGGGAGCCATTTCCGCCGGCCCGGCGGCTGCTCGACGCGGGGGTGAGGATCGCCCTGGCCACCAATTGCAATCCGGGCACCTCCTACACGACGTCGATGTCGTTCTGCGTGGCGACGGCCGTGCTGCAGATGGGGCTGACCGTCAAGGAGGCCGTCTGGGCGGCGACGCGCGGCGCCGCGGCGGCAGTCGGTCGCGAGCACGGCGCCGACGCGATCGGATCGCTGCGGGTGGGTGGGTGGGCCGACCTGCAGGTGCTCGACGCGCCATCCGTCGCCCATCTCGCTTACCGGCCCGGGGTGCCGCTCACCGCTGCCGTCTGGCGGCGGGGGGTGCGGAGCTTCGCGGCCGATAGGCGACCGTTGTTTCCCTCCACATTGTGGGTTTGATCAGGTTTTCCACAGGCGGTCGTGGGTGCGGGGTTGGCACCGGTGAATGTCGGTGGGTGGTCGTAGTGTCGAGTTATGGCCACCCCGGTGAGCACCACCCAGCAGCAGCTCGGACTGCTCCTTGATGCGGTCTCGGTCGCCGATCGGATGATCGCTCAGTGCTTCGCTTTTCGGGCAGAGGTGATCGACCAGGCCCGCCGGTTCAGCGAGGCCCACACCGCCTCCATCCCGCGGGGCGAGCAGTCCCGCTGGACTCAGGAGGAGATCGCCCGGCGGGAACTCTCCAGCGAACTGGCCGCCACCCTGCGGATCCCGGAGCGCACCGCGGAGACTCTGCTCGCGGAGAGCCGGGCTCTGGCCGACGAGTTGCCCACGACGCGGGCAGCCCTGGCCGCCGGGCTGATCAGTTACCGGCACGCGCAGACCGTGATCGGGCAAGCCTGGTCAATACCCGTCGAGGGTGTGGCTGCGTTCGAGCAGGCGCTGCTGCCCGCGGCCCAGAACCTCACCGTGACCAAACTCAAGCACAAGGCCCGGCTGCTACGCGAGACGTTACACCCGGAGACGATCACGTCCCGGCGGGCCCGGTCGATCGCCGACCGCACCGCGTTCGTGCAGGCCGAGCCCGACGGGATGGCCACGCTGTACCTGACGACGGGAGCAGAGCTCGTGCAGGCGATCTTCAACCGTGCCACCGACCTCGCGGCGAGCCTGAAGCGCACAGACGAAACGGGCACAGACGAAACGGGCACAGGCGACTCGAGCCCGCGCGAGACGCGCACGCTAAACCAGATCCGCACGGACGTACTCAGCGATCTCCTGATCCACGGGGTCACCCCCACCGGCGTCGGCACCGGAGTGAAAGCCACCGTGCAGGTGACCGTGCCGGTGCTGACTCTCCTGAGCCACAGTAAGGAACCCGGCTACCTGGAAGGGTACGGGCCGATCGATCCCGACACAGCCCGGGACCTGGCCTCACGGGCGCCAAGCTTCACTCGGCTACTCACCCACCCCGAAACCGGAGTGGTCCTCTCCGTCGGCCGAGACCGATACAAAGCCACCAAACCCATGCGCCGGTTCCTCCGCCTCCGCGACGAGACCTGCCGTTTCGTAGGTTGCAACCGCTCCGCCAGAGACGCGGAACTCGACCACACCCACGACTGGGGGCTACTCGGCCAAACCGCGCACGACAACCTCGCCCACCTCTGCACACCCAACCACGCCCTGAAAACCCAGACCAGGTGGACCGCCGCCCAGAAACCCGGCGGCATCCTCACCTGGACCTCACCCACCGGACACGAGTTCATCACCGAACCAGCCACCGCGCTCCCCACCGGCCCACCGACCGCAGACCCCTCGGACGACCCTCCATTTTGAGGTCTCAGCAGGATTTTGAGGGTTCAGCTACAAGTGTCTGCCACACCGGGTCCGCCGCCAACCTGGGCTTCCGCCGCCAGATCACGCAAATAGCCGGCGAATCCCGCCGGCGTGCGCCCGGCGAGCCGCCCGGAGGTGAGCACGGGGATGAGCTCGGTACGAATCTCCTTCACCCTGAGACCGCGCAGGGCAGAGACCAGGCGCACGTCCTCACGTGCGTCGACGCGGGCGAATTCTCCGGCCTGGCGGTACCGGTCGGCGCGCACTCCGAGGTTCGCGCCATGCACATGGGTGTGTCCCTCGACCAGCCGGTGCTGGGCGTCCCACCGTTTCCTGTCTCCGTCCGACAGCCCATCGTCGGGGATCACGGTCCCCAGCACGAGGTCCATGGAGTTTCGGGCAAACGCGAGCTGCACGGTCAGCCAGTTCGGCGGCACTGCGGAGTCGGCATCTGTCGTTGCGATCCACGTCGTCGAGGTGAAGTGATTCAAACTCGGAAGCAGGTGCCGCACCCCGGCGCGGCGGGCAACACCGACGGCGCCCCCCGTCGTGCTGATGCTAGAAAACGCTGGCCAGTCCGCGACGACCTCGCCGGTACCGTCGCTGCACCGGTCGAGCACGACCACGACGTCGATGGTGGGCGTCCCCTGGCCGTCCACGCCGCCAACCTCCCCGACAGCCGCCGTCATCGCGGCCAGGCATCGTGGCAGGAGGTTTTCCTCATTGCGGGCCGGAACCACGACGACGATCTTGTCGATCGAGCCGCGGTCGGTCACGGTGCCAGACCTTCACATTGCGCGACAGAGCGAGCCGGCGCGGCTTCGAACACCTCGAGCAGGAAGTCGCGTTCCCGATGCTCCACAGTGCGCTCGAACCCGGCCAGCCGGCCGAGTTCTGCGTGCACCTGATCGCCGGTCAACGGATACTCCGTCACTGGATGCCGCCAGTGGCAGGCCACGATCACACCACCGAGAGCAAGGCTGTCGCGGCATCGCCTGAGCACTTCGCGCAATTCCGCCGCCGAGAAGTAGTAGCCGACTTCGGAGATCACGATCAGGTCGAAGGTACCTTCCGGCCACTCGGCGGGGAGGCTGCGCCGGGCGAAGGTAACAGTGGGGTGCGCGGCCAGCCGGGCGCGGGCCACCAGGAGCGGCTGCTCGGCGATGTCGACCGCGGTGACGATGTCGCACCGGTCGGCCAGAACGGCCGTGAGCACGCCGATCGAGCAGCCCAGTTCCAACGCCGCCTGGAATCGTTCGCGAGGCAGGGCCGCCAGAGTCAGGAATCGCTTGCGCTCCTCATACCACCGGGTCTCAAAACCCCAGGGGTCACGGGTACCTGCGTAGAACTGTTCGAAGAAGGCCCCGGACAGGCTCGGTCCGTCGATCAGGGCCCGCTGGGTATCCTCGTCCGCAGCTTGGGTCGACACCCCAGGCTTGCTCCTCTCCTCGATCTCGACCTCCATCTCCGGGCCGCGCTCGATCTCAATCTCAATCTCGGTCTCGGACTCGATCTCGGACTCGATCTCGGACTCGATCTCGATCTCGATGAAGGTCTCGTACCCGCGTTCGAAGTGCGCACCGAAGCTCGCCGGGATGATCGGTTCGTCGCCGGGCAGCCCGGAGAGCGGCTGCACCTGGCTGCGGTGCACGGCCATTGCCCGGGACTTGCGCCGACGGTCTTCGGGTGCAAGATCAAAGGTCCGCATCACGCCGGCCAACCAGACCGGGTCCCCAGGCATGGACCAGTGCCAGGCCCAGATGGGGTATTCGAAGAGGCGAACTCCTCGGCCGCGAGCTGCATGGCGCGCAGCCTCTGCTGCCGCCGCGTGGTCCGGATGGCCGTCGAGCCTCCACGGGGCAACCAGCCAGATTCCTGGCCCTTCATCCCCGATCTCGGTGGAAATCGCGCGGGACGCCTCTTCGCGATGCCCGGCCAGGGATCCGTCGGGGAGGTCGAGCAGGCAAACCCGCGTCCCGGGCGCCAGTGCAGCGACGGCGACCGTCACCTCGACGCGGCGTAATGCCGCGAGCTGCCCCTTGTCGTGCGTGCTGGATCCGGGATGTGAAGCCTCACCGTTGGTGAGCACCACGACCGTCACCGGTACCCCGGCTCGCCCCACGGAGGCGATCAACCCTCCGGCGCCGAGGGTCTCGTCGTCGGGGTGCGCGGCAACCACAACGAGCCGGCGCAATCCGTCGACGAGCAGTGCCTGCACCGATGGTTCCCTCGGGAGAGGGGGGCGTCCTCGTCGCACCGAGCGACCGGATGCCGCTTCCGAGGCTCCGACGGACTCACGATGAGCCGCCGCCCACACACTCTCGGCGGTGCCGCCATCCGAGTGACTGAAACTCACCACGGGGAAACCCCGGCCTCACGCAGTCGACGACCGAGCGCCGCGTCATCCCGTTCGGCGTGGTGCTGGCGCACGTAGAGCTGCAGATCGGAGACGCGCCCGGCATGCCGGGCGTCAAGGGCGAGCGGTGCGGGGCCGAGCGCGTGGCCCGTGCGGGTGATCACCTCGTCCACCGTGCGCGCGACCTGGCCTCGCACTCGCGCCGCGAGCAGTGCGCCCTGCTCGCCGACGGCATCCCCGGCGTCGATTGCCTCCGCTGCGGCAGCCAGGGATGCTCCGGCTGCGGTCAACGCGAGGTCGAGCGCACCCAGGTGCGCGAGGGCGATCTGATCGGGCTCCCGCTCGTGCGTTGATTCCCAGACCCGCCGGGCCACACCGACGGCGCCGCCCCACCAGCAGGCCGCGACGCCGATCCCGCCCCAGGCGAAACCCGGACGGCGGAGGTACCAGCCGTCGTCCCCGACCGGCCAGACCGGAACCCCCCGGAACTCGACCGGTCCGCTCGGCACGGCCGGGAGTCCTCGGCCCACCCACGTGTCCGTGCGGGCAGTGATCCCGGGGTCAGCCAGGTCGGCCACGAACAACCGCCGGGTGGAGGTCGAGGTATGCGCCGTGACCAGGGCGTGGCTGAGCGAGCCGGCGAGCGAGCACCACGGTTTGGTGCCGTCGAGCCGCCACCGGTCGCCACCGTCCCGGGTCGCCTCGAGACGAACCCCCGCCGCTTCGGCTGCAAAGACGCCCCAGCTCGATTCCATGCTGCCAGCCGCTATGAGCACGTCCGGATCGACTAATGCCTGATCCAGGATGGCGAGCGCGTCCAGGTGCGCCTCGGCCACCCGTGCCGCAGTGAGGTCTACCGCGGCGAGGGAAGCCAGCGTCTCGAAAAGCCGAAGCGTCTGCCCTGACCCCGGCCGTGGAACGGTGCCGCCGAGCGAGCGAGAAAGGTCCAGAGCACGCCCGGCGTCTCCGTTCACGGCAAAACCGGCAGTCGCGGCTTCGCGCAGGCTGGACTCCGCCGTGTGCTTCCCCGGAGCAGTCAGCCAAACCGGCTCCGGTCCCTCGATCCGCGTCAAACCGACCTCCTGGTTTCGTGCCCGCCTCGATGCAGCACGCTCGGTTGGGCGTTGTACTGGAGCCGCAGAGCCCGTCTCAGGCCTTGCCGACCGGCTTTGTTGAGGCCTTCGCCGTGGGCTTGCGCGGGGTGCGGTTCTCGGCGCTGACCATCCAGGCGTACTGCTCCAGCTTTTCGATGAAGCCATGCAGGATATCGGCGCTCGTCGGGTCTTCCTCGTCGACTGCGTCGTGCACGGCACGGATGTTGTCGACCGTTGCATTGAGCCGGTCGGTGACCAGACCGACGGTCTCCGTGGTATCCACCTCACCGGCGGGGAACTTGTTCAGGTGGGTGGTTGCGGTGACTGTCTCGCTGCGGCCGTCGGGCAGGGC
>Ga0136639_10000661_pt1 | contig 11826 bp, 9 predicted proteins | sample AntDrymUQ8592106_2_FD_113739 | JGI IMG/M metagenome (GOLD analysis project Ga0136639, IMG submission 113739) | Polar desert sand microbial communities from Dry Valleys, Antarctica - metaG UQ859 (21.06) | ecosystem: Environmental > Terrestrial > Soil > Desert | place: Antarctica: Dry Valley...
CAATAAACCGCTGCATCGCCTCCATGTGGCTGAGGTAACAGCCAACCTCGCCACGGCGTAGCGGTTTGTAGAAGCGGTTCTCACGAATCTGCTGCTGGAACTGCGCTTCGCTCAACGACATTCCGTCAACCGCTGGCACGCGTTCGAACGCGATTCCTGATGCCGACAATCGGCCAGACATCATTGCCAACCGGTCAGGCGACCGGTCGAGATTGATCAGGTAACACGCGCACTCGTCTGGCAGCATTTCTGTTCTCATTACTCACATGCCGCGGTCGCATTGACCGGCAACAACCACCATTGCCGCCGGTTGGCATTGCCCATGTCGCGCGCCTGCAGCTGGTCCACGCACGCCGGCAACATGCTGCCCTCGACCAGCAGCCAGCGCACGCCTGTCGGTTGACGCTGCCATTGCAGTGCATCGGCGAATTGGCCTGCGCCATCACGCATGAAACCGAAGCTCGCGGCATCGCGATCCGCCATCAGCAATTGCTGTTCGCGCCAGCCGACCAACCCGAGTTGCGCGTCGGGCCCGATGGCCGCACCGACACGTTGCATCAGTCCGCGTGATGACGAACCATCATTCAACAATGGCGCGCCGATCAGCGAATACAGCACCCACAGCGTGGTCAGCAATGCGACCAGCGCCAGGTGCGCGCGACGCCGGCCCCACCACAGCAGCGCGGCAATACCAACGCCACCAATTGCACTCAACATCAGGGCAAGGCCATTTGCAACCGCGGGATCACGCCCATCCATGAATCGCGCTTCGAAGCCGGGTTCGCCGAATAGCATTGCCAGTCCAGCACCAAGCATTGCCAGCGACAGCATCGCCACGAAGCCGAACACCAGCCGTTGCGCATTTCGCTTGCGCAGGATCCCGGGCAACAGCGGCGCCAGTGCCAGGCATAGCATCGGCAACGCCGGCAAGATGTACATGTCGCGCTTGCCGGACGGAATGCTGAAGAACACGAACACCAGAAGTACCCACACCAGCGGCAACAGGTAGCGCGCATCGAAGCGGCGCAGGCGGCGGCGCCATGCCGGCAGTGCCCATGGCAGCACCAGTATGGTCGGCAGCCATGCGGTCAAGGCGACTTCGATGAAATACCAGGGCGGCTGCCCGTGGTGCCAGGACTGCCCATAGCGGGTGATGGTTTGCCGCAGCAGGATGTCATCGACATAGGCGCGGTACTCGCCGGAACCCGAGCTCAGTGCCGCGATCAGCATCGGCACCAGCCAGACTCCGCAGGCAGCAATGAAGGCCAGCGGCCCCAGCCAGAATTTCCATTCACGCACATGCAGGCGCACACCGGGCCAGCCGCGCAAGGATGCCAATGCCGCTGGCACCAGCATCAGCAGCGCGATGACGCCGACGCCTTTGGTAATCGTGCCCAGTCCGGCTGCGGCCCAGCCCAGCGCCCACATCTTCCAGTCAGGTCCACGCAGCACATGCAGCAGCAGGCCGTAATTGGCCAGGGTGATCCAGAACACCACTAACGGATCGATCTGCGCTTTCTTCGCTTGCCAGGTGAACTGCAGGGTCAACAACACCGCCCAACCCGCATAGATGCCGATGCGCGGCGTCCACAGTCGCTTGCCGAGGTCGACCACGCACCACAACGTTCCCAGCGCTGCCAGCAGCGACGGCAGCAGGAAGGCGATGCGCCAGTTTCCAAACAACGTGTACGACGCCGCCTGCAACCACATGAACAGTGGTGGCTTGTCCGAATACAGCTCCGTGCCGCGCATCGGGAACAGCCAGTTGCCACTTTCGACCATGTGTTTGGCGACCAGCGCGAATCGCGGCTCGTCAGCGGGCCAAGGATCGCGCAGGCCCAATCCGGCGCCCAGGATCAGCAGGGCGAACAGCCAGAACAGATACATGTCGCGCCGGGTCAGGGCGCTCATGCCGATTCTTGCTGCGCTTGGGGTCCGGGTCATCCCGTCATCATAAAAGGCAAACCGTTATGCCTTTCTCAACCGCGCCTGGAAAAATCCATCCATGCCAAGTTCACCCGGCAAGCGCTGGCTGCCGAAGCCGGTGTCATGGCCGAAGCCAGCATCCAGCGGATCCAGTACCGCATCCGGCGTGCGCGCCAGGAAGGCCTGGACCTGCGCGGTGTTTTCGGCATGCAAGATCGAGCAGGTCGCGTACAGCAGCGTGCCGCCCGGAATGAGCAGCGGCCACAGCCCATCCAGCAAACCCGACTGGATCTTATTCAATGCACCGATGTCGGTTTCGCGCCTATGCAGGAGCACGTCTGGCTGTCGGCGCACGATGCCAGTCGCGCTGCACGGCGCATCGATGAGGATCGCATCGAAGGGCGTGCCATCCCACCAACCCGCGGGTTGCGAGGCATCCGCGGCGTGGGCGTCCACGTCCAGACCGAGCCGGGCGAAGGTGTCCTGCATCCGGCGCACACGGCGCGGGTCGATATCGAGTGCAGTCAGTCGCAATGAGGGATCGCGCTCCAGCAGATGTGCCGCCTTGCCACCGGGCGCCGCACAAGCGTCCAGCACGCGCGCGCCGCGCGCAGGCGACAACGCATCCGCCACGCGTTGCGCAGCGGCGTCCTGTACCGAAACCGTGCCGGCATCGAAACCCGGCAGGTCGTGCACCGACAGCTGCGTCGCCAACCTGATCGCGTCGATGGCTTCGCGTGAGGCGGTGGCGTCGATGCCGGCATCGGTGAGCCGTTGCAGGTAGTCGTCACGGGAGCTGTCGCGCGGATTGACCCGCAGCCACATCGGCGCGGCATGTGTGCTGGCGGCAAAGATCGCAGCGGCATGGTGCGGCCAATCCTGGCGGATGTGTTCGGCCAGCCACGGTGGCCAGGCAGCGGCATCGTCCACCTCTGGCAAGCCTTCCCGCTGCGCCCGGCGCAGGATCGCGTTGACCAAGCCGGACTGATGCGGACGGCCCAGTGCACGCGCGGCATCTACGGTCGCTGCAACCAGCGCATGCGCCGGCAACCCGAGCTCCCATTGCGCGAACCCGGCATGCAGCAGGGCGCGCAGCTCAGCATCCCGGCCCACCGGAGGTTTCTCCAGCCATTGCGCAAGCGCGGCATCGAAGCGCGCGTGCTGGCGCAGGGCTGTGAAGACAATGGCTTCGACCAAAGCCCGGTCGCGCGAATCCGCCAGTGCAGGCAGCGCCGCAGCAAGCGTTGCCTTCAACGAGCGCCCGCGATGCAGGACCACATCCAGCACGCGCGTGGCGGCGACGCGCGTAGCGACGCCAGGATTCATCCGACTGGCATTCATGTTGCGGGGGTGCGACGTGCGTTGAGGTAGTCGGCCACCGTGATGGCCTTGCCGCCCTCACGCTGCAGCACGCGGATACGCAGCACGCCTTCGCCGCAGGCAACATCGAGACCATCGCGACCCATGCGCAGAATTTCGCCCGGTGCGGCCGTATGCGACTCGTCCAGCGCTACCGCGCCATGGATGCGCAGGCGCTCGTCCAGCAAGCGCGCCTCGGCGATCGGCCAGGGATTGAAGGCACGCACCTTGTCGGCCAGGGCCTGCGCAGGCTGAGACCAGTCGAGCTTGGCCTCTGCCTTATCCAGCTTGTGCGCATACGTCACGCCCACCGCCGGTTGCGGCTGGGCGACCGGCTTGAAGCCTGCGCGGAGCAGTCCCAGGCCATCGGAAAGTATTTGCGCGCCGAGCGCGGCCAGACGGTCGTGCAGCTGTCCGCCGGTTTCACCTGGGCCGATGTCCAACCCTTGCGAGAGCAGCACCGGGCCGGTATCCAGACCTTTTTCCATCTGCATCAGGCACACGCCGGTGCGACTGTCACCGGCTTCAATCGCGCGATGTATCGGCGCCGCACCGCGCCAGCGCGGCAGCAGCGAGGCATGCACGTTCCAGCAGCCATGGGTGGGAATATCAAGCACCGCCTGCGGCAGGATCAGGCCGTAGGCCACGACCACCAGCAGATCAGGCTTGAGCGCCCGTAGCGCATCTTTCGGCAGCGCGCCCTTGAAATTTTCAGGTTGCAGCACCGGAATGCCGCGCTGTACCGCCTCAAGTTTCACCGGCGAAGCGGTAACCCCGCGCCCGCGCCCAGCCGGACGGTCAGGCTGGGTGTAGACGCCCACGACTTCGCCGCGGGCGGCAGCGGCACGCAGGCTGGGAACAGCAAAATCCGGGGTGCCAGCAAAGACAATTCTCAAGGCAGTGCAATCCGCAGAATCAGGCAGCGTCGGCGAGCTTGCGCGCCTTGGCCAGTTTCTTGCGCACCATTTCGCGCTTGAGCGGGCTGAGATAATCCACGAAAAGCTTCCCGTCCAGATGATCCATCTCGTGCTGCACGCAAACGGCCAGCACGCCATCGGCTTCCAGGGTGAACGGCTGGCCGTGGCGATCAAGTGCCTCCACGGTGATCAGGTCGCTGCGCGTGACATCCGCATAAATACCGGGTACCGACAGGCACCCTTCCTGATAAACCTGCTCGCCCTGGCGTGCGGTGATCTGCGGATTCACGAATACCAACGGCCGGGTTTTGTCATCGGTCACGTCAATCACCATGAAGCGCTGGTGTACATCGACCTGGCTGGCGGCCAGACCAATCCCGGGAGCCTCGTACATGGTCTCGAACATGTCGTCCAACAATTGCTGGAACGACGCGTCAGCCAGTCGGATGGCTTCGACTGGCGCGGCCTTGGTACGCAAGCGGGGGTCGGGGAATTCGAGGATAGGGAGCAGTGACATGGCGAAAATCCGGGGGCTAAGAGCCGCCAGAGCGACCCATGCCGCAATTGTACCTCGACCAACGTTGCTGGCCGCTTGCCAGCACCCGTCTCTTGTGGTTTATATTGGCGCAGCTTCACGGGGATTTTGCCAACGGAAGCGGGGAGATAGCCGCCATGCTTGAACGGGTTTCTAACCTGGTACGTTCCGATGTGTTGCGCCCACGCCGGGTGCGCACCCTATTTGCCGTTGCATTGCTCACCGTGGCGACGTTCGCCGCAGCCGTGGACATGCGCAGCGACCACCCGGACACGTATGTGGTCAAGCGTGGCGATACCCTCTGGGATATTGCCGGACGCTTCCTGCAGCGCCCATGGCTGTGGCCTGAGATCTGGCAAGCCAACCCACAGATCAAGAACCCACATCTGATCTACCCGGGTGACGTGCTCAGCCTGGCCTACATGGACCGGGTCTCGCTCCAACGCGGCGGTAACGGCCAGCCGATCAATGCCGTTCCGCTGGGTGAGATCGAGCCGTTCCTCAAAGACCTGCGGATGGTCGACAACATCGACAACCTGCCGTACGTGGTCGGTCTTGAAGAAGACCGCCTGCGCACCATCGGCGGTCAGGTCGCCTATATACGCGGCCTGGAAGGCGCTGCAGTTGGCCAACGTTACCTGGTGGTCCGCGCTGAAAAGCGCTACCGCCTGATCGAACGTGCGGCCCAGTGCTGCGACATGACGCAGACCGTCGACCTCGACTATCGCGGCAGGGCCATGGTTGATCCGGGCACCTTCTGGAGCAACACGGTGTTCCCGGGCAAGAATACCGAGATGCTCGGCTACGAACTCAGGACCCAGTCCGCTGGCACCGTGACCCGTGGCGAAGTCGGCGGCATCGAGGCATCCACGCTGGTGCTGGACGAAGAGGGCCATGAGGTTCGTATCGGTGATCGGCTGGTGCCGGTCGAGGTGCAGCCTTATGACCTGCAGTTCTTCCCGCACCCGCCCAAGCAGCAGGCCGACTATGGTCGTCTGCAGGTGATGGCGGTGGCCGACCAGCTGACCAGTGGCGGCACGCGTGATGTGATTGCAATTTCAGGCGGCTCGCGCGAGGGCATCGACAACGGCACTGTGTTCTCGGTTTGGCGCCACGGCACGAACACGGTGGATCGGGTCAAATACAGCATGGATCGTAGTGAGGATCTGATTCCCCTAGCGGCCAAGGTTCGGCTACCTGATGAGTTCGCAGGCCATGCGATGGTGTTCCGCACCTTCGACAAGGTCAGCTACGCGCTCGTCATGAGCGGCATCAAGCCCACCCGCGTTGGTTATGAACTCAAGCATCCGGACGCGCCTTACTGAGGTCCTGATCTAGCAGAACACGGGGTTTTCCTACCCTGTCACGCAACGGCGCCCTAGGGCGCCGTTGTTGTATCTGGCCGATGCTGGCCGCATGCCCGACTCGCCTGCACCCGTCCCCGAAAATCACCACGATCACCGCGCTCACAGCGAACGCGACGAACATGACGCGCAGCTGCGCCTGCTGACCAGTGGCACGACCGCGGCGGCCATCCGCCGCCTGCTGGATAGCCATGGCAGTGCGGTTGGTGCACTGCGCGCCGGCGCCCGCGACTGGGCCAGCCATGGCGTGGATACCGCCACCTGCGGCGCGATCCGCAATCCAGATCGCACACTGCTGGCACGTGGACTGGCGTGGCTTGAATCCTCCAACCACCACCTGATCGACTGGTCGCAAACGGATTATCCGCCCTTGTTGCGGCGCATCCCGTGCCCGCCGCCGATGCTGTTCGTCGATGGTGATGCCGGCCTGCTCTGGCGACCCGCAATTGCTATCGTCGGGAGCCGCGCGGCAACGGCAGGCGGCTGCACCAACGCGGCCATGTTTGCCGATGCTCTCTCACGCAGCGGGCTGTGCATCACCAGCGGCCTGGCTGCGGGAATCGATGCGGCCGCTCATCACGCCACTCTGCAAGCCGGTGGTGCCACCGTGGCCGTGCTTGGCACTGGCCCGGACATCGCCTATCCGGTTCACCACCGGCCGCTTCTGGAGCACATTGCCGCGCAGGGCTGCGTGGTGAGCGAACACCTGCCCGGCACCCGGCCGCTGCGCCAGTATTTTCCCAGCCGAAACCGGATCCTGGCCGGCCTCAGCCTGGGCACGCTGGTGGTCGAGGCCGCGGAGCGTTCCGGCGCCCTGATCACCGCCCGCCTATCGGCCGAAGTCGGTCGTGAGGTGTTCGCCTTGCCGGGCTCGATCCACAACCCGATGGCCCGTGGCTGCCATCGGCTGATCCGAGAGGGTGCGCAACTGGTCGAATCCCCGGATGAGGTTCTGGCCGTACTGGCACCACTCGCCATCGACCTGGCCAAGGCACTGCGTGGCGAACTTGAAGACAGTTATGCACCCTCACAAGTCCCGCTTCAGGGCACGCTGCCCATTGACCCCGACTACAACCACTTGTGGCAGGCACTCGGACACGACCCCACCGGTATGGATGAACTGGGCCAACGCACCGGATTGACGACTGCAGTGCTGTCGGCCATGCTGCTGTCTCTGGAGTTGGAAGGTCGGGTCGCGGCAGAACATGGCCGCTACAGCAGGATCGGACCCTGACAGCACTGGATTGCCTTCATCGCGCCAAGACGGCGCAGGCCGGGGGTCATGAAAGAAAGTATTTTGGACGTCCTGCTGTACCTGTTCGAGCACTATTTCACCAACGATGCGATCGCTGCGTCAGGCGATGCCATCACCACGCAAAACGGCCCGCTGATGGGCGAATTGAGCGAGGCCGGCTTCTCCAACGCGGAGATCCGCAAGGCGTTCGACTGGCTGGATGCATTGGCGCGTCAGCGCCCCGCACCCAGTCAGCCGCGCAGCAACGGGCCGATACGGGTTTTCCACGACGCTGAGCTGGACAAGCTGGATGTCGATGCGCGCGGATTTCTACTATTCCTGGAGCAGCACGGCGTCCTCGACGCCGACCAGCGCGAGCTGGTGGTGGATCGGGCAATGGCTCTTGATCAGGACGAACTGGACCTGGACGACCTCAAATGGGTGGTGTTGATGGTGTTGTTCAACCAGCCCGGCTCCGAAGCGGCCTATGCCTGGATGGAAACCCAGATGTTCCTGGATGAGCCAGAACCGGTACATTGACCGGGCTTTCGGCGGTTGGTGCTTGACAGCCAGCCCTCCGCCGTGATTTCACTGTAAATAAGAAAATTCCAGCGCCCGGGGTCGCCGTCACAGGCAATCCCCCGGGCGTTAGCTTCTGCGGCGCCAGAGCGCGCCGCACTCGTCAGTGCTCCCGGAACCTGCATCAATGGCCAAGAACCTGCTCATCGTCGAATCGCCCGCCAAGGCCAAGACGATCAATAAATATCTCGGCAAGGACTTCACCGTCCTGGCTTCATACGGCCATGTCCGTGACCTGGTGCCGAAGGAGGGTGCGGTCGATCCCGAACACGGATTCGCGATGCGCTATGCATTGATCGAAAAGAACGAGAAGCACGTCGAGGCGATTGCCAAGGCAGCCAAGTCGGCAGAAAACGTGTTCCTGGCTACCGACCCGGATCGCGAGGGTGAGGCCATCAGCTGGCACATTGCCGAGATCCTGCGCGAGCGCGATCTGCTCAAGGACAAGCCGCTGCACCGGGTGGTGTTCACCGAAATCACCCCGCGCGCGATCAAGGAAGCGATGGCGCAGCCACGGGCCATTGCCGCTGACCTGGTCGATGCCCAGCAGGCACGGCGCGCGCTGGACTACCTGGTCGGCTTCAACCTGTCGCCGGTGCTGTGGCGCAAGGTCCAGGCGGGGCTATCGGCTGGACGCGTGCAATCGCCGGCGCTGCGCATGATTGTTGATCGTGAGGAAGAGATCGAAGCGTTCAAGAACCACGAATACTGGAGCATCGAGGCCGAAGTTGCGCACCCCTCGCAGGGCTTCACGGCACGCATGTCCAAGCTCGATGGCAAGAAATTCGTCATCGACACCAGGAACCTCGATTTCAGCCTTACCAATGGCGAAGACGCCGAAGCCGCACGTGCCCGCGTGGTCGCCGCTGCCGGCGGCGCGCTGCATGTCACCGACGTGGCCAGCAAGGAACGCAAGCGTCGGCCGTCGCCGCCGTTCACCACCTCCACCCTGCAGCAGGAAGGCGCGCGCAAGCTCGGGTTTACGACCCGCAAGACAATGCAGGTCGCGCAGAAACTGTATGAAGGCGTGGCCATTGGCGAAGAAGGCACGGTCGGCCTGATCAGTTACATGCGTACCGATTCGGTGATGCTGTCACAGGATGCGCTGGTCGAGATCCGCGACGTGATCGCGCGCGATTTCGGCACGGCGTCGTTGCCGGACCAGCCGAACGTTTACAAGACCAAGTCCAAGAACGCGCAGGAAGCGCACGAAGCGGTGCGCCCGACCTCGGCGCTGCGAACGCCTGCACAGGTGAGCCAGTTCCTGACCGATGACGAGCGCAAGCTGTATGAGCTGATCTGGAAGCGCACCGTTGCCAGCCAGATGATCCCGGCCACGCTCAACACAGTCAGCGTGGAACTGGCCGCAGGCAGCGACCACAGCTTCCGTGCCAGCGGCACGACCGTCGTCATCAGCGGTTTCCTGGCGGTGTACGAAGAAGGCAAGGACAGCAAGTCCGCCGACGATGACGACGAAGGCCGCAAGCTGCCGCTGATGAAGCCCGGCGACCGCATTCCGCTGGATAGCATCCACACCGACCAGCATTTCACCCAGCCGCCGCCGCGCTTCACTGAAGCGGCATTGGTCAAGGCACTGGAAGAGCACGGCATTGGCCGGCCGTCGACGTATGCATCGATCATCGCGACCTTGCTGCGCCGCTATACCGAAATGGACGGCCGCGCCTTCAAGCCGACCGACGTCGGGCGCGCGGTCAGCAAGTTCCTCAGCGCGCACTTCACCCGTTATGTCGACTACGACTTCACCGCCAAGCTCGAGGACCAGCTCGACGAAGTCGCCGAAGGCAATGCAGGCTGGGTCCCGTTGATGGAGAAGTTCTGGGGTCCGTTCAAGCAGCTGGTTGACGAAAAGAAAGAGAACCTCGACAAGATCGACGCCGGCAGCGTGCGCGTGCTGGGTAGCGATCCGGCCAGCGGCCGCCAGGTCAGTGCACGAATCGGCAAGTACGGCCCGCTGGTGCAGATCGGCACCGTCGAGGACGAAGAGAAACCCCGCTTCGCCTCGCTCAAGCCCGGTCAGAGCATCTATGCGCTCGATCTTGAGCAGGCGCTGGAACTGTTCCTGATGCCGCGCGCACTTGGCGAGTCCAATGATGAAGCGGTCAGCGTCGGCATTGGTCGGTTTGGTCCCTTCGTCAAGCGCGGCAGCGTGTATGCGTCGCTCAAGAAGGAAGACGACCCCTACAAGATCGATCTTGCCCACGCGGTCTTCCTGATCGAAGAAAAAGAAGAGATCGCGCGCAACCGCATCATCAAGCAATGGCCGGATAGCGACATCCAGGTGCTGAACGGACGGTTCGGCCCTTACCTGTCGGACGGCGCACTGAACGGCAAGATCCCGAAGGATCGCGAGCCGGCGTCTCTCAGCCTGGAAGAAGCCCAGCAACTGATGGCAGAAACCGGCAAGCCTGCGCGCAAGGGCTTTGGCGCCAAGAAAGCTGCGGCAAAAAAGGTCGCTACCAAGAAGGCCGCTGCCAAGAAAGCACCGGCAAATAAAGCTGCTGGCGCGACAGCGAAAAAATCGCCGGCCAAGAAATCGCCAGCCAAGAAGGCCACCAAAAAGACTGCTGCGAAGAAGGTCTATGTCAGCTCGCATCCGGAGCCGGCCGAGCCGTTGCTGACTGCAGCCAAAGTCGAATTGGGCAAGAAGCGCATCATCAAGAAGCCCGCGCGCGACGAAGCGCCGTTTTGAAGCATTGCGTCATTCCGGCGTCATTTCGGCGAATACCAGAATGACGCTTCCAACAACGCACGACAGCATGACTTCTGCAGCCGACATCACCCGAGCCGCTCACCTCCTTCTCTGCGGCGGGGTCATCGCCTACCCGACTGAAGCCGTTTGGGGGCTTGGCTGCGAGCAACGCAATGAAGGCGCTGTCCTGCGGCTGCTGGCACTGAAGCAGCGCGAGGTAGACAAGGGCCTGATCCTGATCGCGGCCGATGAAGCGCAGCTCGCGCCCTACATCAACATGGCAGCGCTGGAAGACGCACAACGTGATGCCGTGCGTGGCAGCTGGCCGGGGCCAAATACCTGGATCGTGCCGGCCTCCACCCATGCCCCTGCATGGATCACGGGGATGCACAGCGGTATCGCAGTGCGGGTCAGCGCACATCCCACCGTCATCGCGCTGTGCAATGCATTCGGTGGCGCGCTCGTCTCGACCAGCGCCAACCGCGCGGGCGAACCTGCGCCTTCCAGCCGTGATGCACTCGATCCCATCATCGTCGCTGGCGTGGATGCCATCAGCATTGGCGAAACCGGCGAACTGCTACGCGCGACCGCCATCCGCGATGCACGCAGTGGCGACACGCTGCGAAGCTGAGCGCCGCTGTTGCCCGTCCTGCCCATTCGCGATTCAGCCTCACCCCCGCAAGATGGCACGATGAAACCGCTTATCGCCATCGTTGCGCTGGCTTGTCTTGGCTCGGTCTTTGCTGCGCCCTTGGCTGCTGCACAAAGCGGTGAGGTGCGTATCTATCGCTGTACCAACGATGCCGGCAAGCAAACCCTGCGCGATACGCCGTGCCCTAAAAACCAGCAACAACAAGTGCGCGACATGATCAGGCCGAAGGACGCACCGCCCGCGAAGCGATCGGAGCCTGCACCCGCACCTGTTTCACAAGCTCCCAGACCTGCGCAAGTGGTCTATCTGGCGCCGCCACGGCCGATGTACGAATGCGTGACGCCTGACGGCAAGCGCTATCCCAGCGACGACAACGCCGGCAACCCGCGCTGGGTACCACTCTGGACACTGGGCTATCAAGCGGTACGGCCAGCCACATTACTGGGCAGCAATATCGGTGGTCCACCGCCACGCCCCGACAACCCGACGCGTCCACCGCGCCGCGACATCAACTGGCCCGTGGCGATGGGTGGCGGGCAATGGATCAGCG
>Ga0136639_10000662_pt1 | contig 11822 bp, 9 predicted proteins | sample AntDrymUQ8592106_2_FD_113739 | JGI IMG/M metagenome (GOLD analysis project Ga0136639, IMG submission 113739) | Polar desert sand microbial communities from Dry Valleys, Antarctica - metaG UQ859 (21.06) | ecosystem: Environmental > Terrestrial > Soil > Desert | place: Antarctica: Dry Valley...
CCCATAATAAATTGACTTTATTATCATCGATTAAACCGAGTTCGCGTCCGATGACTAATCGCAATCGATCGAGTGTTTTATTTACTATTGCGGCATCGCCAGCACCAAATAGTAATAAGTCACCAGGTTTGGCACCTGTGAGGGTGAGTAGTTGTTGTTTGCTCTCTTCAGATAGCGAGTCTTTAATTGCCCCGATCGTTTCGATTTCATTATTATCGAGAACGCGAATATAGGCAACGCCCTTGGCACCTGCTTCGGCAGCTTCCTTAAATAAGTTACCACCTGGTTTAATCCGCACGTTGGAAATCGTTTCATTACCACCAGGAATCGGTAAGATTTTGACTACGCCACCGCTGGCGATCGCCCCTGAAAATACTTTAAATTGGGAGTCTTTAAATAACTCGGAAACATTAACTAATTTTAAGTCAAATCTGGTATCTGGTTTATCGCACCCGTAGTCTGCCATCGCCTGGGTATAAGTCATCCGAGGCAATGGTAGATCTAATTCAACACCTTTGATTTCTTTAAAGATCTGGTAGATTAATTCCTCATTCAGGCTGATAATCTCTTCTTGAGACATGAAACTCATTTCCATGTCCAACTGGGTAAATTCTGGCTGACGATCTGCTCGTAAATCTTCATCGCGAAAACAGCGGGCGATCTGATAATAGCGATCGAATCCCGACACCATCAGCAGTTGTTTAAATAACTGCGGTGACTGTGGGAGCGCGAACCATTCACCCAAATTTACGCGACTGGGTAAGATAAAATCTCGCGCACCTTCGGGAGTCGAGCGAGTCAAAATTGGTGTCTCGATTTCCATGAAATTAAACCGATCTTCCAAACAGCGGCGAATCGTTTTAATTACTCGATGGCGCAATTGCAGATTGGCACTCATCCGTTCGCGGCGCAGATCGAGATAGCGATACTTGAGGCGTAAATCCTCGCGCACGAACTCATTTTCAGTCTGAGATACCTGGAATGGTAATTGCTGGTGGACGCGGTTTAATACCTCGATTTGCTCGGCATAAACTTCAATTTCGCCTGTAGGAATGCGATCGTTGAGAGATTCTGCGGGACGAGCATAGACGCGTCCGGTAATTTTGACGACATACTCGCTGCGAAGTGTTTCCGCCAGGTGATAAGCATCAGGGGTACGAACGGGATCGCTCACTACCTGTACCGAACCAGATCGATCGCGTAAATGGAGAAAAATCACCCCCCCAAGATCGCGGCGACGATCTACCCATCCGCACAGGGTAATAGTTTCGCCAATTTGTTCGGTGCGGATTGTACCGCAATAATGGGTTCGCATATACTAAATCTAATTCGACGACAATTACTGTAACTCGATCTCAGCCTCAAAAGGCTCGGCAAAATCGATCTTATCCCCGACGGCATGATGGCAGCTAGCGATCGACACTAGAGCAGGCACAACTCAAACGGGAGTAAAATAGGTTGCCTTTAATTATCTACCATTCCTTGTCCCCCAGATCCAAGCATGTTGATGTTATCCGATCGCGATGTTCATGTCTGGAGTACCAATCTCGATCGCTCCCCCACCCAAATTGACGAGTTTAGGCAATTTTTAACTACCCAGGAATGCCAGCGCGCTGCGAAATTTATTAACCCGACGCATGGAGATCGCTGGATCGTCGCGCGGGGATATTTACGACAGATTTTGAGTCAGTACCTAGATCGCGCACCAGCCCAGATCGTGCTTACTTATAGTCAACATGGCAAACCCGCCATTGAAGACACCCAAATCCAGTTTAATTTATCGCATTCTCGCGATCGAGCCATCTATGCTATCAGTGCTAAATCGCCAGTCGGCATCGATATCGAATATATTCATCCATTACCAGCAGCGGATTTGGTCGATCGCTTTTTTTCTCCCGCCGAGCAAGGCATTTTTCATCGCCTCCCGCTCGATCGTCAACAAGCCGCATTTTTTCATGCCTGGGTGCAAAAAGAAGCCTACCTCAAAGCCTGTGGCACAGGCTTGAGTACACCGGTAGACCAAATTGAAGTCTCGATCGATCCAGATACCCCTGCGGCGATTATTTCCGCACCTGTAGCGGGCATTTGGCAGATCTATAAACTAGATATTTCGCCTGAATATGCCAGCGCGATTGTTGTTGGCGGAGACTTTGACAAAATTCAATACTTCACCGATCCTTAAGTCATTTCTTTACTCCGCAAAAGTGTCACACCCATAATAATCGCCGCCAAACCGAATCGATCCCCAGCCATCTAAAATCGATGTGAATGAGACTCAAATTCTGCATAGATGCTAGAATCGGGATCTCGTTGACGTGCCAGCATGTACTCAAATTCGAGACTTGCGGCTACCCCAAACTGGATTGCACCCAAAATCCAGAATACCTCCAGCATAAATCCACCTTGATAGTCTTTAATCTGATTCCCGGCATAGGCAAACCAGATATCTGCAATGTAGTAGCAAGTAATGGCTTGAGCGTTGAGCTGCCAAGCATTGCTCAGTCGCCCCCCCCAAAACGCCAAAATCATCACAACTGCTAGCGCAAATAAGAACACATCGCACCAGACATAAAACAGATTTAAAGTCTGCCCATAAGGCTTGAATAATCGATCGAACCACATCACCCACTCAGGTGCCGTGCTGACTGGCTCTGCTGGCTTTATTTCAGGTGCGACTAGCGCAGCAGGAGTAGTTCCCGATTGGGTTTGGACGATCGACACAGGTGTCGGTACTCTTGCCTGACTGGATGCTGGAGGCTTGAGTACCCACATCAAAATGATGGCGGCATAAGTACTAATACCAGCCACGAGTGCCCACTGATAGATATTTAATCTGACTCGCTTACTGGCGAGTGCCGTCAACATCCCTAAAGATAGACAGATATAAAAAATTACGAAAAATGGATCGCCTAGCGAACCAGATGAATTGAGATGCCAGACTAATTCCCACGAGCTAAAAAAGATATTTCCGACAAAGTAAGATAATAGAGCGATCCCAATTAATAACCACAATTGGCTGCCACTCGGCATTCTTCGGCTCAATCCATTCCGAATACACAATAAACCGGCGGCTACTGTTGGCACATTTTGGAGGACATAGGCGGTAAAAATTCGATACCCAAAGGGTCGCTCGGCACCCTGTGCTGGACCACTAAAAAAGATATAAGTAAGTAGGGATAATGCTGCCCAGCCAAATGCCCAGTAGATGGCGTTGTCTTTGCGCCATAGATATTCGTACCGTCCGATTAGTTTGGCAAGATTCATATAGTTAGATGCTGGATGTCCAGGTAGTTCAAGCTGTAGCGATTCAAATAGATACTATTTATCGTCAAATTGACTACCATTAATTGTTAGTATTCCCATCCTCCAAACAATTAATTAGTAATATTAAATATTGCCGCCGAAAATTCTAGCCGCACGATCGATCGAGTCGAGTCAACACGATCCAGATGACATTTACATCATTGGCGATCTCCAGCCAGCAATCACCGATGATGTCGATCGTTAGCGATTGGCGCATGTGGGTCTACTATACTGAAATAAGTAGTTGGATATCATCGACGGATAGATCTAGATAGTACAAATTGCGAACGCCAACTAGACCGCTAATCAATCAGTAGCCTCGATCGAGATCCCGTATCAGCGGTAAGTAGACACCCATACAGCAGGAGCAAAATTGCAGTTGTAGGATGTGTGACTCCGCCAAAAAACGCACCAACTAAGTAGACTTATATATCAGGAGCACAATCTCAGTGAGCAGTACAATCGATCGCCCGACAGTTCGGAGATTGCCCAACGGGTTGACCATTATTGCCGAACAGATGCCTGTCGAAGCAGTCAATCTGAATATCTATCTAAATGTCGGCTCCTTTCAAGAAACTGATGCGATTAATGGGATGGCGCATTTCCTCGAACACATGGTATTCAAAGGTACCTCCAGACTAGCAGCAGGAGAATTCGAGCGACTGATCGAAGAGCGGGGTGCGGTGACTAATGCGGCGACTAGCCAAGACTATACTCATTACTACATCACTACTGCGCCCAAAGATTTTGCGGCACTTGCACCACTTCAAATCGATGTCGTCACCAATCCACGCATCCCCGATGATGACTTTGAACGCGAGAAATTGGTGGTGCTTGAAGAGATTCGGAGATCGCATGATAGTTCTTCGCGGCGGATCTATCAACACGCGATCGAAGTCGCCTTTGCTAAATTACCATATCGGCGATCGGTATTGGGGCCAGAGTCCGTAATCGAAGGTGTAACGCCCCAACAGATGCGTTATTTCCACGCGACTCATTATCAACCAGCCGCAATGACAGCAGTCGCCGTGGGCAATCTACCCGTCGAAGAATTAATCGAGATCGTCGCGGATGGGTTTGCTTCCCAGACTGGCACGATCCCCGCTGCGGAATTTGTCGGCACAAAGCCCCGCCCGACTCCCGAGCCAGCATTTGCACGCGCGGTTCGCAAAGAACATATCGATCCCAGTCTCCAACAGGCAAGACTAATTATGGTCTGGCGCGTCCCTGGCTTGTTGAATTTATCCGAAACCTATCCGCTGGATATCCTCGCCGCGATCCTCAGTTCAGGACGCACTTCGCGACTGGTAAAAGAGTTGCGGGAAGAACGCCAACTGGTAAATAGTATCAGCGTCAGTAATATGAGCAACCGGATTCAGGGACTATTTTATCTCAGCGCGCAGTTGCCCAGCGAAAATCTCGCCCAAGTCGAGAAGATTATCGCCCAACATATTTTCCAACTTCAAACCACGCTAGTTACCGAAGCTGAAATCGCCCGCATCCGTCGTCAAGTTGCCAATCGCTATATTTTTGGCACCGAAACTCCGAGCGATCGTGCGGATCTTTACGGCTATTATCAGTCTGTAGTTGGCGATCTCACCCCAGCCCTCAACTATCCCCAACAGATCCAAGCTCTAGATGCCAAAACCATTCAACTCGCCGCTCGTCAGTATCTTTCTCCTACTGCCTATGGAGTTATCGCTGTCAAGCCTGAGTGATTAACTTGAGTTGCCATCGGGAGGGGCAATTCATGAATTGCCCCTCCCTGTACCGTCAATTGGTGTTATTTAATCACGCGCACAGTTTTCACTTGTAACGGTTGCCCGACTTGGCAAATAGTAGCCATATCGGTTTTTGGCACGCCACTAACCCGCACTCTAGTCCCGTCGATTTTGGGAAACTTGACCATCAATTCATATTTTTTACCATCATCAGCAGCGAGTTGATAACAGGTACCTTCTACAGCAATTTTTCTAATCGTACCAGTTAGATTAACTGTGGCTGACTTAACTTTGGTAGCGGCAGTTGCGGTATTTGCTAGTGCTGGTAATAAGGGTACTAATAGCCCCATTGCCCAAATCGCTCCCAGAGCTGAGATCCAAATTTTAGTTACTTTAGCTGTCATAAATGTTAGCTCCGTCGCGATTTTTGGTGTTACTGAGTCTAGTTACAAGCGAAACGATGGGGAGTGTCAAGCCGGACGACCCAATGTAGTAATATACAACACTGCTTCATCTTCAGGAATCCCCAAAACTTCATTAACGCGATCGTCAAAGAATCCGGCAATCCCACTCACTCCCAAATCCAATCGAATCGCGGCTAAATTCAACCTTTGCCCTAGATGTCCAGCATCTAAATGTAAGTAACGATACACGCGATCGCCATATTTTTGGATTGCCATATTTAGGTCGGCGGTATGAAAAATTACAGCTCCAGCATCGCGTCCCAATTCCTGTCCCAAGCAGAGATAATGTAGTTCTTGGCGGAAGTTTTTAAAGCGAATTTGGCGGAGTTCTTGTGCTCTAGGTGCATAATAATAGCAGCCTTCATCCAATCCAGCTACTCCCGAGACTGCCACGAATGTCTCGATTAAATCTAGATCGAAGTAGTTGGGATTGGGATCGAGATTTTGGTCGATATAGTGTTCGGGATGGTAGGTAAAATCTAATACAGATTTGAGTTCGTCGAGGGTCAATTCTGCACCTGAATAGGCACGAGTCGATCGACGTTTGAGGATCGTATCTTCTAATCCTGAAAGTGGTAGATCGGGCTGAAGATCGCTCAGGCATTTTTGCCACAAAATTGGTTGTCCTACTGTCGATATTTTGAGACAAAATGGAAAGTTATATTTGTCATCTAATTCAACGGCAGTAATCTCGGTGGGATTGGCAGGAAGCTGACTAAATTGAGTAATTTCAGTCATTTGATGGCAATACTTTAAGAGTTGTCCATCGGGTAAATCTGGATATTCTAAGTTAATTCTAGAAGGTAGTCCAGCGGGGAAAGCAGCGATCGCCGGATCGGGATAACGATTGATGTCGATACAAGGAATGACCGTGACAGCACCTTCTAGTTCGGGATTGAGATAAAGTAATTCGTCAATTTGGCGATCGATAAAACCACCAATAAAATAGGGTCGAAACTGATTCATCGATCCAGATAGTTCGATATTACCGAGTAAGTGCCCGGTATCGAGAAAAATTCGCCGATATGCCCGATCTTGATATCGCCACGCCGATCGATCGAATACCGCAGTCGTAATCAGTGCTAAATCTGCCAGCTTTAAAGCCGGATGGTTGAAACAAGCAACTTGAATATTTTGCCAAACATCATTCGACCAAAAATGGACGAGGGTATGATCCTTGACTTGGTAATTATATAGTCCGGCGGGTAATAATCTACTCCCTTTAGCTACTAGATAAATCTCTGCTGGATATAGTCCACCTGCTGACGGAGCCGCCCGCAAATACATCGGCTCACCCATCGTCTGAATCCGAGCTGTCAATCCATAACTACATAGCAAAAACAACGATAATCGCTGCCACCACAGACTATCTGGATCTTGCTTAGTGGATTGCAAATAAGGTTTGAGATCGTAAACAGTACCGATTTTATATTCTTTATATGATGATGGTTGCTGACTCCAATCTAACCCCTGACTTTTGGATGAGATTGTCTCTGGATCGTATTTTGTCCGCTGATGATAATGTTGGGCAAATGAGTCAACCATAATAATTATAAATTGTAAATTATATTGACAGTGCTGTCCAAATCGTCCAGGTATCAGTTAGCAATAAAAATCCAGTCAATACTAATAGAGCAAAATACATCCAAGGCTGGGAAAGTGGGTAAACATCAGTCGTATCAATATTTGTATATTTTTGAATCAGTTGTACCAATCGATTGAACCCAGCCACCCGCATCGGCAGTAAAAAACCTTCACCACTACCATTAGTAAAATAATAAACTAATCCACCCTGTCCGGTCGTCCGCATTTTTAATTCTTTAACATCGCTCCATGCCAATTCCCACCTTTTAGTAAAAAAACTCGGTACCCAGCCTGGATAATTGACTTGGATCGATCGATCGTCGATTACCACCCGCTGGCTCAATGCCCCCTGTAGGGCCACAAATCCACAGCCGATGCCTACCCATAGCAGCCAAGCCGGGACTTCGGCATGGGTAAATGTAGCGAGAAAGGGGAGCGGAATCAGCAGCGAGATATATAGTAGGCTCAACGTAATTCTGATTAATGGGGCAATGTGAAAGGTCATTGGTGAGGGTAGAGGGTAGAGGGTAGAGGGTGAAGATATATACATGTAAGGTGGGTCGCACTCACCACATAGTTTTAGCTAGTAGTGGAACGACACGACTAAAAACGTGGGTAAAGCGATCGCTCAAAGTATTACTGATTGTATTTTTCAGAGTTTTGAATGCCCACAGTTTTAGTCGTGTCGTCCCAGTAGGGTGGGCACTTCCCACCACATAGGTTTTGAGCTATTTCGAGTCGATCGAAAGTCGGATGCTATATCTACCACGCTCGATCGAGTCCTTGTCCCCAAAAAGCTGTAAATTTACTCACAGTAATATCGCCCAAAACTTGAGTTTGACAAGCGAGGCGAAGATTTCGAGTTGCGGTATGGGGTGGGAATGCGCGTCTGGCGGTGTCTTTCCAATTTGGTGCCGATACTTCACCTTCGATCTGCACAGCACAGGTGCCACAGGTACCGATTCCCATACAATTAACAAACTTGGCATTACCATTGTAGAGATCTACCCCATTGGCAATTAATACCTGGCGGAGGTTGGCTCCGGTTTCGCAGGTAAAGTTTTTTCCTTGGGCGGTGACTTGGGGCATGGGGTAGAGGGTAGAGGGTAGAAGATAGAGGGTAGAGGGTAGAGAGTTTTAAACTTTTACTGCATCGTCAGGCGAAACTCTAGATTACCGAATAAATTTAAAGCTGATTCTATTTTCACGCAATTTATCATCGTAGTCAGTCATTCTATCTCCAACTCCCAACTCCCAACTCCCAACTCCCATCTCCCATCTCCCAACTCCCATCTCTCAACTCCCATCTACCATCTCCCAACTCCCATCTATATGAAGCAGATCCACATCTACGATACGACGCTCCGCGATGGCGCACAACGCGAAGGATTAACTCTATCGGTTGAGGATAAACTCAAAATTGCTAGACAATTAGATAAGTTGGGCGTACCGTGGATTGAAGGTGGTTGGCCGGGTGCCAATCCCAAAGATGGCGAGTTTTTTCGACGATTGCAGTTAGAGCCGTTGCTACAGGCGGAAGTTGTGGCTTTTTGTTCCACTCGTCGCCCAGGCGGATTGGCGGCGGAAGATCGGATGTTAGCGGCGATAATTGCGGCTGAAACCAAGTGGGTGACTATTTTTGGCAAATCTTGGGATTTACACGTTACAGAGGGCTTGAAGACCAATTTAGCGGAGAATCTGGAGATGATTCGAGACTCGATCGAGTACCTGATTTCTCAAGGTAGGCGGGTAATTTATGATGCCGAACATTGGTTCGATGGCTACAAGGCAAATCCAGCATACGCGCTCCAGACGCTGCAAACGGCGATCGCCGCTGGTGCGGATTGGCTGGTATTTTGCGATACTAATGGGGGGACAATGCCCCAAGATCTGACCAAAATTGTCGGTGAGGTAATTGATGTTGTCGATCCTCACCAGGAGCTACTATTTGGCATCCACAGTCACAATGATTGTGAGTTAGCGGTAGCAAATGCGATCGCGGCTGTCGGCTGTGGGGTGACAATGGTACAGGGGACAATTAATGGCTATGGCGAACGCTGCGGTAATGCCAACCTCTGCTCAATTATTCCCAATCTTCAACTCAAACTCGGCTATTCATGCTTAACAGACACAAATCTCACTCGTCTAACTCAGGTAAGTAGATTTGTGAGCGAAGTCGTCAATGTTGCGCCCAATGATTATGCCGCATTTGTGGGCAAGTGTGCCTTCAGTCACAAAGGTGGCATCCACGTCTCTGCTGTCGAACGCAATCCCCTCACCTACGAACATATCGCTCCTAATCAAGTTGGCAATGAACGCCGCGTTGCAATTTCCGAACAATCGGGATTGAGTAATGTCCTCATCAAAGCTAGCGAGATGGGATTGACACTCACCAAATCAGATCCACGCACCCGCCAAATTTTAGCCAGACTCAAAGAATTGGAATATCAAGGCTATCAATTTGAAGGAGCCGAGGCAAGTTTTGAATTATTGATGCGCGAAATTCTCGGTCAAAGTTCGACGCTATTTACGATTCAGGATTTTCAGGTGCATTGTTCGATTTTGCCTGGGAGAGACTACGCCAACGCTACCCAGCACCACTCACTCGCAACAATTAAGGTGGCTGTCGATGGTCAAAATATCCTCGAAGCTGCTGAAGGAAATGGCCCGGTATCAGCTCTAGATGCCGCCTTACGCAAAGCATTGAGTCAGTTTTACCCAGAGTTAACCAAATGTTATTTAACTGATTATAAGGTGCGGATTATCGATGGTGGAGCTGGGACTTCAGCAGTGACGCGCGTGTTGGTAGAGTCGAGTAATGGGTTGCATCGCTGGACGACGATCGGCGTATCTGATAATATCCTCGAAGCATCCTATCAAGCTGTCGCCCAAGGAATTAAATATGGTTTATTGGTACGATCGCCTCAAACCTGTAGTTTGGTAGATGTAACATGATGCTTGATGGCTCGATCGAGTGTGGATTGCTCCCGAGTAAAATTATATCAACTAGATTGGTGCAAGTCGATCGCAAGGCGATCGAAACCAACTATTATATTTAGCGGTACTTACAGATACGGTCTGCACCTTACAGATAAAGTCAGATATCGCATTTTAGATACATCATGGGACTAGTTATCGCCACGGTCAATATGAAAGGAGGTGTCGGTAAAACTACCCTCACCGTCAATCTCGCCGCTTGTCTTGCCAAACTGCATGGGAAGCGCGTTCTCGTCGTAGATCTCGATACCCAAATTAGTGCGACATTGAGCTTGGTGACACCTCAAGACTTTGCCAAAATTCGCCGCGAAAAAAAGACGATCGCTTATTCGATTTCCAAAGTCCTCAAACCGAATACTCGTTACAAATTTGAAACCAGAGATCTGATTACTGCCGATGTCTGCTGGGTCAAAGGATTAGACTTACTCGCTGGAGACATTGATATCTATGATGAGTTTTTGGTATCAGAAAAACTGCATCAAGAAACTATCGACAATCCCAATACAGATTTTATCGATGTCTGGAATGGATTTGAAGGCTCTTTGATCAAAGATATTTTGGCTCCAGTGATCGATGATTATGATTTTATCATTCTTGACTGTGCCCCTGGCTACAACCTCCTGACTAGGAGCGGCATTATGGCTAGCCATTTTTATATTATGCCAGCTCGTCCCGAGCCACTATCTCTAGTGGGAATGCAATTGTTGGAGCGACGGATCGCCAAGCTGCGGGAAACTCATGAAGGTGATAAAAATTGTCTAGAAAGTAGTCTACTAGGGATTGTATTTATCTTGTCTGGTAGTTCGTTATTTGCCCGTTATTACGATCGCGTGATGGAGCGAGTCACCCAAGATTTTGATAGTAGTAAAATCTTTCAAACTCGCATCCCGATGGATGTCAATGTTGCTAAAGCGATCGATAGTTTTCAGCCGGTAGTCGTTGAAAATCCTAGCGCGGTTGGTGCTAAAGCCTTTATTAAATTAAGTCAGGAAGTATTAGCCAAATCTCAACAGATTTCCGGTCTTTGACTTGGTTTACTGGCTCACTGTGCCCACGTTGGCATCCGCCAATGACTTCTCTCCACACCAGCCGTCGATCCTGCCACTCGATCGATCCTTTAATTGCTCACCTAAATCGCGATCTCGACCCGGTTCGGGTTGTTTGAAACTATGTCAGCAAAGGATTATCATAGAATAGAGCATAAAAATATACTTCTAAATAAAATCATGGATATCCTTACACTAGGCTGGGTTTCACTATTAGTTCTATTTACTTGGTCGATCTCGATGGTTGTTTGGGGTCGTAATGGTTTCTAATCGATCGGACTAAGGGATCTGTCTGAGCAAAATCTACCAAATCAGAGGGTGTGTTACCGCAGTAGCGTAATACACTAACTCTGATGAACGATCGATCCGCTCTAGATCCTCGCGAACACCACCGCAACCTGGATAAGTGTAATATCCACAGCAAAGGTAGTTTACCGCCCGCTCCCAGCCCAGATAGATGCTTGTGCGATCGAGATTTTAGAAGTCCCAACCGTCAGCTTAATCTCTAGACAGTTACCAACTGTCGATAATCTTGTAAAAACTTCCGAATTGAAGGATCGCGATCGAGTAAAGTAACCAGATTGCCCAATTGCCCACCAGAGCGCATCAAGCCTAATAAATCTGAGATATACAACTGTACCCATTCAGCGGTAGCTACCTGAGTGAGCCAGTGAAAAGCATGATAGGCTCGATCTACATCCGCACTC
>Ga0136639_10000665_pt1 | contig 11778 bp, 12 predicted proteins | sample AntDrymUQ8592106_2_FD_113739 | JGI IMG/M metagenome (GOLD analysis project Ga0136639, IMG submission 113739) | Polar desert sand microbial communities from Dry Valleys, Antarctica - metaG UQ859 (21.06) | ecosystem: Environmental > Terrestrial > Soil > Desert | place: Antarctica: Dry Valley...
ACTATCTGTCGTAAAATCATCGAACAACACGGGGGAAAAATTTGGGCAGAAAGTACTTTAGGTGTCGGTAGTATATTTTCTTTCACCTTACCAGCACATCATAATGAGTCGTAAACGCTTGTTAATTATCGATGATGAAGAAGCGATCCAAATCGTCGTGAGATTTGGCATTAAGCTAGCGGCGGGGTGGGAATTATTATCGGCAAATGGAGGAAGAACGGGAATCGATACCGCTCAAAGAGAACTTCCCGATGCGATTTTATTGGATGTAATGATGCCAGAAATGGATGGAATTGCGACTTTTAAAGCATTGCAAGCCAATCCAATTACGGCGGGCATCCCCGTGATATTTCTGACTGCCAAAGCTCAAACTGCCGAACGTCGTCAATTTAACGATCTCGGTATTAGCGGGGTGATCACCAAACCGTTTAATTCACTCGACTTACCAGAGCAAATTGCGAAGATTCTTCAATGGTGAGGGTAGAGATTAGGGGATAGGGGATAGCGGATAGGCAGAAGAGAGGAAAGTTCAATTATTGTAGAAAAAGCTTTTTAGCATGTAAATTGGATGTTTTAGTTATGTTATTACTAATCCCTATCCCCTCATCCCTATCCCCTATCCCCTCTTTACAGTTATGAAAATTCTGTTGATAGAAGATGATGATTCATCGATCGCATTATTAACTCGCAGTCTAAATGCCCAACATTATATTGTCGATGCGGTTAAGGATGGGGAAATGGGCTGGACTTATGCTTCAACCTTTGACTATGACTTGATTATTTTAGACATCATGTTGCCCAAATTAGATGGAATTACGCTCTGCAAAAGGTTGCGCGGGGCAGGTTGTACAACGCCAATTATGCTGCTAACTGCTCAAGATTTAATTACGGCTAAGTTGCAGGGATTGGATGCAGGTGCGGATGATTATCTTGTCAAACCATTCGATCTCAACGAACTGATGGCGCGAATACGGGCATTGCTCCGCCGCAGTAGTAGTAATCCTTTGCCGTTGTTGGGTTGGGGAGATTTGCTCCTAGATCCGAGTACCTGTGATGTAACTTATAACGGTCAGCCTTTAATTCTAACTACGAAAGAATACGATCTATTAGAACTCTTTTTACGCGATAGTTATCATGTGTTTAGTAGCGATGAAATTATCGATCGATTGTGGTCTTCTGATGATTTTCCCGCTGAAGCGACAGTTCGATCGCATTTACGGCGATTACGCCATAAACTCCAAGTTGCAGGTGCGCCACCAGATGCGATCGCCACTATTCACGGACGCGGCTATTATCTCAAGCCAATTCAGCCCGATCTAACTGTCAGTATTGCGCCATCAGCAGATGAGGAAAAGCTAAATAATGGAGCAGGATTTTTGCCATCAGCGCAACAACAAGCGCAGTATCGATCGTTCCTTGCAGAAACGTGGGTGACGACTAAACCTCAGTGTCTCGAAAGCTTAGATCGACTGTCGGAAATTGTCCAACAATTACGATTGGATAATGGTACCTATCTCGAACAATCACAAGCACATCAGCGAGCGCACAAATTAGTCGGTACCTTGGGAATATTTACCCTCACATCAGGAATGGAGATCGCGCGTAAAATAGAAAAAATACTCAATCGATCGACTCTATTAACCTCAACTGAAGCCGCAATATTGCCAATCCTCATTGATGAATTAAGCTTGGCAATCGAACAATTTGCGATCGCCAACAACCAATCCAACGATACCAGTCAAACGACTAATACCCCTAGCTCAGATCTACCCTTAATCTTATTTGTCGATCTCGATCCTAGTTTAACTGACTCCCTCACCGCGATGGCTAAACATCGAGGATTTCAGGATTTAACATTATCAACGATCGAGGCTGCTAATAATTATCTCGCGCCTATCCCCGATGCTCCCATCAACCTCGTTTCACCTACACTCATCTTAGTTAGACTCTCAGCCAGTCAGGAACCTAACACTACTTTAGATTTTATCCACCATACTCATCAGCGGTTTCCCCATTGGTCGATTTTAGTACTAGGAGAACGGGATGGATTACGCGATCGATTAGCTGTAGTCCGCAATGGTGGCAAGTTTCTCGGCATAGCGGGACTCTCAACCGAGCAAATCTTCACCGCTGTAACATCATTAATCCAGCCAGCTACCACGACAGCCAAGGTAATGGTAGTCGATGACGATCTCGACTGGCTCCGCGCCCTACCCCAATTATTACAACCCTGGGGGCTGAAAGTAACCACCCTCGACGATCCACAGCAGTTTTGGACAGTACTACAGTCGGTTCGACCGGATGCCTTAGTCTTAGATGTAAAAATGCCCGAAATTAACGGTTTAGAATTATGCCAAGTCCTGCGTAGCGACCCGCTCTGGCAACGGTTGCCAATTTTATTTCTCAGCGCAGCAAACGATCCGATCTCCCAGCAGTCAGCCTTCAGCGTTGGTGCTGATGACTATCTCTGCAAACCAATGATGGGCGGCGAACTCGCATGGCGCATCCGCCACAGGTTAGCCAGACTTCAATCTAAATGACTCGATCTACATCCAACTCCTTAATGTTCAATATGCTAAAATTACCTACATATCGTCTTTTACATCGATCTCTATTTGTGGCATAAACTTGTTCAATCGGGTCTATTTACTATGAACCAACAATTAGTTGAATCTCTCGCCCAAATCATTACTTCGCTGTCTATTGACGATCGAGAATTATTGGAAGCTAAAATTAAAAAAGCTGGCATCAAAGAGCAGGTTTTAACCTCAAGAGATCGTCGAATACCCGGACAAGATCGAGGGCTAGTCATCATCCATAATGATTTTGAAGATCCATTGCCTTCAGATATATTAGATGTCTTTTTTAATCCTGCCGATCCTTGCTGATGAAATATTTATTAGATACTCACACATTTCTCTGGTGGGTTACTGGTGATGATAGTCTATCTCAAGTTGCTAGTGAGATCATAGCAGATAAAAATAATCAAATCTTCTTTTCAATCGCCAGTGCTTGGGAAATTGCGATTAAATACAGTATCAATAAATTAATTCTTCCCGTTCATCCGGAAGAGTACATCACCAGTAGATTAGCATCCAACCAATTTCAAAGTTCAACTATTTAGTTACCTCATGTCCTCAAAGTTGCTGATTTACCACAGCATCATAAAGATCCTTTCGATCGATTAATCATCGCCCAAAGTATCACTGAAAAAATGCCCGTAATATCTATCGATATTAAATTCGATCCTTATGGGGCAAATCGAATTTGGTAAGCCAATAAACAAACATTGATAGCTATTTCTATTATTTTATGCCGTTGCATAATCAAATAACATCGTAGTCATATATCGATCGGTCCATTCAGTCCCGAAGGATTTTTCTAACACGCGACGGGTTTTATCGTTCTGTTGTTGGCGATCGCAATAGTGCTTTTGTCCGGCGAGAATATTATCGATTTGGGATTGAGAAGTCAGCGGTTGCGTCTGAATCGCAATTTGACAGTGAATCGAGAGAAATTCCTCAACCCGGTGGAGAAAAGCAGCCTCTTCTGAGGCATCCACCGGACGCACGAATAAGCAATAGTCCGAGAAAATATCGCCCCAAGGTGGTAACTCACGCGGCTGGGAAAACTCGTGAATATCGAGTTCGGCGATTCGAGATTGGTAAGCTTGAGGTAAAGATCGATCGGCATTTACAGGCGATAAATCAACGATAGCGGCACCAATTCCCGCTTTCCCAGCAACGATATCCGCACCGAAAATCGGCAGGGAGTAGCCAGGATTGGGAAACATGACACAGTGGAGAATATCTAGGGTGTTACCCACCTGAGCGAGTTCGAGATGCAGTTTCCGAAATTGAGGCGTTTGATAACACCGATTCTCAATGACTAACCGTTCGCCTTCGAGGGCACCTTCAACGAAGCCTAAATCGGCGGGAATTTGGTAAGGGGACAAATCAAGATGTCGTTGCCAAATACTTTCAATTCGATCGGCTAACTGTCTAATTAATGGATGTTGGGTAGTGCGTAATGATGTTTCCATAAAATTAAATATATATTTTAATCGCTTACTATACTCAATTAATCGTGCAAACTCCGTGCAGATGAGTAAAGCATAACGTAGATTAACAATCAAGGTTTTTCTTTAACAAATATGAATGAATGCAACGATTGGTTTACATTCGATCGATAGAAGCCAGGGGATCGCCCGCCGGAAATGCTTGCTGGGTCAGCATCTCTCAATATCGCAATATTTCTTAATTAATTTCTCAGCCGGATGTAGATGATTTGCACAAAATTTGCACAACTAAATTGCTTTAATCAAACGTGGTTCAAAAGTTATTGAATTCCCGATCCGTGAAGCTTGGGAATTCAAGTTCTTCGATTCTGATTTTTTGTCAGCTTAATTGCTGCCGGAGTGATGAGTTTGATGAAATCGGTGACTAAATTTTCAGAACTTCGCATTAACGACTAAGTTAACGATCGAGATTTAACATCTCGTAAGTTATCGATTGATGCTACCTAGTTTTGGTTGACAATTTCAGAGTCGCCGATCGATTTTTGAGCCTTTATATTAAATCCTGTTCGATAATGTAGGAGATTATTTCATGTTAGATGCTTTTACTAAAGTAGTCGCTCAAGGCGATGCTCGCGGCGAATTCGTTACTGACAGTCAAATTAATGCGCTCAAAAGTATGGTAGCAGAGGGTTCCAAGCGAATTGATGTCGTTAACCGCATCACTGGTAGCTCTTCCGCAATTGTCGCTAATGCTGCACGTTCGCTATTTGCCGATCAACCCAACCTGATCGCTCCTGGTGGTAACGCTTATACCAACCGCCGCATGGCTGCTTGCTTGCGCGACATGGAAATCGTGCTCCGCTATGTGACTTACGCGATTTTCGCTGGCGATGCGTCCGTTTTAGACGATCGGTGCTTGAATGGCTTACGTGAAACTTACGTCGCTCTGGGTGTTCCTGGTGGTTCCGTAGCTGCGGGGATCGGCAAAATGAAAGATGCCGCAATGGCGATCGCTAATGACCCCAATGGTGTTACTAAAGGCGATTGTAGCTCTCTGATGGCTGAATTAGGTAGTTATTTCGATCGCGCTGCTTCCGCAGTCGGTTAATTGAGAGTTGAGAGTTGAGCGCAAACGCCCGATCGACGATTGACTATTCGCTGTTCAATATTTAATTTACTGTTCACTATTCACTATCAACTATCATGAAAACTCCTTTAACCGAAGCTGTAGCAACCGCCGATTCTCAAGGTCGCTTCCTGAGCAGCACCGAACTTCAAGTTGCTTTTGGTCGCTTTCGTCAAGCTACTGCTAGCTTAGATGCTGCTAAAGGTCTGAGTTCCAAAGCTCAATCCCTAGCTGATGGTGCGGCTAATGCTGTTTATCAAAAATTTCCCTACACCACTACCATGCAGGGTAACAACTTTGCGGCTACCCCAGTTGGTAAAGCTAAGTGCGTGCGCGACATCGGTTACTACATTCGGATGATCTCCTACTGCCTAGTTGCGGGTAGCACTGGCCCGATGGATGATTTCCTGATTGGTGGTTTAGCTGAAATCAATGCAACTTTCGATCTCTCCCCTAGCTGGTACGTTGAAGCTCTCAAGCACATCAAAGCTAATCACGGTCTTTCCGGTGATGCTGCGGTTGAAGCTAATTCCTACATCGACTATGCAATCAACGCATTGAGCTAATTAATCGCTCTTTTATTCCCAGAATAACAAGATGTTTTGCTAGCCAGAGTGGTCAGTTGGATATTCTGTTGTTCTGGGAATATTGTTTTTCTCATGTAGTCACTAATTTAAGGAATTAAACTTATGACAAGTTCGATGACAGCCACACAGTTGGGATTCGAGCCGTATGCCGGAACTTCCCCGGTCGAACTCCGCACCCACCACTCGGAAGGCGATTTGCAAGCCGTAATTTGGGCTGCTTATCGGCAGGTATTCGGCAACGAGCATATTATGGCATCCGAACGCTTAATCAATGCTGAGTCGCTGTTGCGGCGTGGTGATATCACCGTGCGCGACTTCGTGGGAGCATTAGCGCAATCAGAGTTATATCGTACCAAGTTTTTCTACTCGACACCCCAAGTGCGGTTTATCGAGTTGAATTGCAAGCATCTGCTCGGACGCGCTCCCATGAATGAAGCAGAAATTACCCACCACGTAAATCTGTTTATCGAACATGGATACGAGGCGGAAATTAATTCTTACCTCGATTCTGCCGAATATCAAGATAGTTTCGGCGATGCGATCGTCCCTTATTATCGCGGCTTTGCGACCCAGCGGGGACAAACCACGATCGGTTTCAACCGGATGTTCCAACTCTATCGCGGCTATGCCAACAGCGATAAAGCTCAGGGTAATAATAAATCTGCCGCTCTGACTCAAGATTTAGCAGGCAATTTACCATCGCCGTTACGGACTGCCAATTTTGGGAGTGGTTTAGGTGGTACGACTAAAGGCGATCGCGGTCAATTGTATCGCGTGCGGGCAATGCAATCGGCTAGTGGCGGCAAAGCGCAACTGCGCCGAGGCGTGAGTGAATATCTCGTCACTTACGAACAACTCAACTCCACCCTGCAACGTCTCAACCAGCGCGGTAGTCGGATTGTCGATATTGCTTGCGCTTGAGGGGCGATAAATTCAAAAAATCGATCAGGAGAATTACTAATGGCAATTACAACAGCAGCTTCGCGATTGGGCACTAGTGCCTTCGGCGAAACTAGCCCGATCGAATTACGTTCCAACTGGTCGCCAGCCGATGCGAAAGCGGTCATCAGTGCCGCTTACCGTCATGTTTTAGGTAATGACTACCTGATGGCATCCGAGCGGCTCACAGCCCTCGAATCATTGCTTTGCAACGGTCAAGTTACCGTCCGCGAATTTGTGCGGGCGTTAGCTAAGTCGGAATTATATAAAAATAAATTCTTTTACGGCAGTTTTCAAACCCGGACGATCGAATTAAATTTCAAACATTTACTCGGACGCGCTCCCTATAACGAAGCAGAAGTAATCGAACATCTCGATCGATATCAAAATCAAGGTTTTGAAGCAGATATAGATTCCTATATTGATTCTGACGAATATGAAGTCAACTTTGGTGATGCGATCGTCCCTTATTATCGGGGATTCTCGACGCAAACCGGACAAGAAATGTCTGGATTCCCTCGGATGTTCCAACTCTATCGCGGCTATGCTACTAGCGACAAATCGCAGGTAGCTGGCACTAAATCGCGGTTAGCAGGGGAACTCGGACGAAATGATACTTCCGCAGTGATTCCCCCTTCTGGTGGCAATAACGCCGGGTTTGGTTATCAATCTGCCGAGCGGGGTACCAGGCCCAATCGCACCTTCGGTCGATCGATTCAGGGCGAGACTGCCCGTCTCTATCGGATTGAAGTCGCCAGTGCCAATCTCCCTCGCTATCCGCGCGTGCGTCGTTGTAATAAAGAGTACATCGTCACTTACGAACAGCTCTCTAGTACTCTCAAACAGATCAACAAAATCGGTGGCAAAATCGCCAGCGTCACGATCGCTCAGTAGCAGCTTAGGGAATAGGGGATAGGGTTTAGACGCGCAAGCGCGTTCTAAGTAATTAGAAAGCAAAAGTCTTTTTAACTAACATCTAATTCCCTAACTCCTATTCTCTATCCCCTACCCCCTATCCCCTATCCCCTAAATTAACCATGTTAGGACAGTCATCCATTTCCAGAAAGTCTAGTGCTACGTCAAACAATCGGATCTTTATCTATGAAGTATCTGGATTGCAACAAAACGCCGTAACTAATCAATGCGACCATCAAATTCGGACTAGTAGTAATACGTTTATGCAAGTTCCACTCGATCGCATGAATGAAACCATGCGGCGGATTACAAATTTAGGTGGAAAAATTGTTAGTATCCATCCATTAGATGGTGCAGCACTTTCAGTAAAAGCAGACACCGAACATAAAAAAGCTAAAAAATCTCAGCACTAATTAGCTGCCAGAAACTTCCAAACCGATCGAAATATTCGATCGGTTTTTTTGATTAATTTTTTGGCAGAGTAACTTTATTTTGATGCCAGATGTGAGAAAATTTAGGAGATTGCCAATATTTAGGGGCTAAGGCTCCGACACGATCGGGTAGAATCCTTATTATGCGAGTGCGATATCGGTAACATATTGCCGAAGCCAGCTCAATTGTACTGAGATTGCGACCATCCTCTATATCGATCGAAAATGCAACTAGCTCCCTTTGGTTCCTGGAAATCACCGATTACTGCTGATTCGATCGTTGCTGATAGTATCGGTTTAAGTTCGATCGTTTTAGATGGCACCGATATTTATTGGTTGGAATCTCGTCCCCAAGAAGCAGGGCGAAGTGTCGTTGTCAGGCGCACCAGTGATGGGCAGATCCAAGATATTACCCCGCCGGGGTACAATGTCCGCAATCGCGTTCATGAGTACGGGGGTGCTGCTTATACCGTCGTCGATGGTCGAGTGTATTTTAGTAATATCGCCGATAATTGTCTATATATTCAGGACTTGCGATCGGCAGATCCCCAGCAATTGCGTCAGCTTACCCAAGATAAAAGCAAACGCTACGCCGATTTGAGTGTCGATACTCGCAATCAACGACTGATCTGCGTCCAAGAGGAACACGACTCAGCCGAATTCGAGCCGTTGAATACGATCGTCAGTATTAGTTTGACTCAACCCCATGACGTGCGGATTTTAGTTGGCGGCTGTGATTTTTATGCCGCGCCCAGATTGAGTCCCGATGGTACCAAAATCGTCTGGCTGAGTTGGAATCATCCCAATCTCCCTTGGGATGGTACCAATCTTCAGATGGCGACTCTCAGCAATGGCTATATCTCGGCACCAGTCCCCATCGCTGGTGGTGCCAATGAAACCATCTTTCAACCCCAATGGTCATCAGATGATACCTTGTATTTTGTGAGCGATCGCACGGGCTGGGGTAATCTCTACTGCTGGCAAAATGGGAGCGTCACGGAGATCTATCCATTAGCTGCCGAATTTAGCCTACCCCAATGGATCTTTGGGATGTCCACTTATGCCCTCGTCGGCAATCGGATTGTCTGCACGTACTCCGAGCGCGGGATCTGGCAGATGGGGCTAATTAATACGATCAGCGGGCACTTTACCAAGCTGCACGTCCCCTACACCGACATTGCCAGCATCTGCGCCACTGGCAATTTAGTAGTCTGCTGTGGGGCTTCAGCCACTCAACCCAACGAGATCGCCACGATCGATCTCCTGAGTGAAACCCGTCAAGTCCTCAAACGTTCCAACCAAGTCAATATCGATCCCGGCTATCTCTCCATCCCCCAATCGATCGAATTTCCGACTACCGACGGTCAGACTGCTTACGCCTTCTATTATCCACCGACCAACCAAGATTACCAACCCCTACTCGGTGAAAAACCCCCGCTCCTAGTCAAAAGTCATGGCGGTCCCACCGCCGCCGCTTCCAACCAACTGAGCTTAAAAACTCAATATTGGACGAGTCGCGGCTTTGCGGTGGTTGATGTCAATTATGGCGGTAGTACTGGCTATGGTAAAGCCTATCAACACCGACTCGATGGCCAGTGGGGAATTGTCGATGTCGATGATTGTACCAATGCCGCACTATATCTAGTCACACAAGGGTTAGCCGATGCCAACCGCTTAACCATCTCTGGCGGGAGCGCAGGCGGCTACACGACCTTAGCCGCACTCACCTTCGGCACCACATTCAAAGCTGGCGCGAGTTACTATGGCGTTAGCGATCTGATCGCCCTTGCCACAGACACCCACAAATTTGAATCCCAGTATCTCGATCGATTAGTCGCGCCCTATGCCACCCAGCCGGATATCTATCGCACTCGATCGCCCCTTTATTTTACCCAACAATTGTCCTGTCCGATTATTTTCTTTCAAGGTCTCGAAGATAAAGTCGTCCCTCCCAATCAAGCCGAAATGATGGTAGATGCCCTCAAAGCCAAAGGCATTCCCGTCGAGTATGTCACTTTTGCTGACGAGCAACATGGTTTTCGCCAAGCGGCAAATATCAAACGTGCATTGACTGATGAATTTTCTTTTTACGCACGCATCTTTGGCTTCAAGCCAGCAGCTTGAGTGGAGCCTAAGTAGCTGCACTAAGTTGTTTAGGTCTTGCCGATCTGAGTGCGATTACCTGTTTGGATACATCCAAAATTTCCCAATCTCCCCGATCCTGATAACGTCTTTATATTCTCAACTTAAATTGTGGTTCAATTTACCCAACTTAGTCTCCTCTCATCACTACCCAGTGGTCAGAAACCGAGCGGCAATCGGTCGATCGGCACCAAACCAAATCGCCGCTCGGCACCCCGAATTACTAAACCCAAAATAGAACTGCAATACCTAGCTTTCGATGATGATTATTTTTGGGAATTAATTAGCAAAGATTATGCCTCGGACTGGAAATATGTGAGCCGAATGACCCGAATTCTGTGAGCTAATCAGGCGATTACTCATGATGCTCTAGCGGAGAAGTACCAACGGTTTAGTGGTTTTTGCCGGCCGCTCGTTCCCGCTCGTTCCTAAGCGTATCGAGAATTTTTAGAGCTAATTCTGGCTTGTCAGTAATTATCGCTGAAATATACTTGCTACCGAGCAATTTAAACAATCGCCATTCATCATTCACCGTCCATACATAAACTTCCCTGTCGAGTAGTTTCATTCGCCATAAAAACCCAAACTTGAGGAGTCGAAAATGCGGTGCCACAAAATCTGCTCCGGTTTTCAAGATTCTATGTTCAGGAAAAAATTGAGATATAATACTGACTAAGGGAAACTTGCCACTAACCTTTCCCAGTAATAAACCTGTCTTTATTTGTGGATCTAGAGCTTTGATTTTCCGAACGGAGGCATCGTTAAAAGATTTGATAACAAAATCAGAATATTTTAAATATTTGGTAGTCAGAGCTACAATCCGATCTTCATAACCTTCTTCCTTTAGTTCGATGTCCAGTGCGATCCGATCGCGACACAGCTTGAGAATATCCTCAAATAACGGAATATCAAACCCCTTACCTTGGGCGATCGATCGCAATTCATGATAATCGAGATCGCCAATATTAATGTCATCGATCGAGCGATCGTGATAACTGATTAAGTAGCCATCTTTGGACATCCGCAGATCGAATTCGATTTGGTTGATGCCGATGTCCTGAGCGCAGTCTTGGAGGACGACCATCGCTTGTTGAAAAGCTTCCATGGTATTCTCGGATTTTACCGTAGCTGTGTTGCCTCGATGAGCGATAATGCTGACGTTCAGCGGCTGCGCCAAAGAGACCCGACGATGCATCTTGTTCATAACGCGCGATCGACGATTCGGTGTAACAATTTTGCTCGAAGTAAATTACCTCAAGTTTTATCTATCATAAATGAATCCACTCAGAGTAGCTGTGGTGGATCGATCGCGTTGTATGTTAAGATGGTGCTAAATTGCGGGTGTAATTCAGTGGTAGAATGTCACCTTCCCAAGGTGAACGTCGTGGGTTCGAGTCCCATCGCCCGCTTTTAATGTACAACTGGGTCATCAAGGTTTGTAGGATAGCGTTTGGCAAAGCTGTACTGAGGAGTAAATTTGTTTCTCTCAAACTATGGAAAAAATTAGCTGACAAACAAGAAAACCAAGACAGTATATGAGATTCAAGCTTTTGGCAGACCTACTAGGGTTTTTGAACCCGCTAGAGGATTGTCAAAAGCAAAACTTAGGTATTTACCCCT
>Ga0136639_10000666_pt1 | contig 11757 bp, 11 predicted proteins | sample AntDrymUQ8592106_2_FD_113739 | JGI IMG/M metagenome (GOLD analysis project Ga0136639, IMG submission 113739) | Polar desert sand microbial communities from Dry Valleys, Antarctica - metaG UQ859 (21.06) | ecosystem: Environmental > Terrestrial > Soil > Desert | place: Antarctica: Dry Valley...
GTCCTGGGCCATCAGCACGGCACGCTCGATGACGTGATTTAACTCGCGCACGTTGCCCTGCCAAGCGTTCTCCATCATGACTTTCGATGCCGCCGGTTCGAAGCCCGCAAGGTGCTTCCGGTACCGTCGGGAATGCGTCGCCAGGAAGTAGGCGGCCAGATGGGGAATGTCCTCTTTCCGCTCGCGCAGGGGCGGCAAATGAATCTCAATCGTATTCAAGCGAAAGAGCAGATCCTGCCGAAACCGATTCTGGGCGACTTCCTCTTCCAGGTGCGCGTTGGTCGCCGAGATCACCCGCGCATCGACGCGCTTGGTCTTGGACGAACCCACCCGCTCCATCTCGCCGATCTCCAGCACCCGGAGCAGCTTCGCTTGTAGGTTGTAGGGGACATTCGCGATTTCATCAAGGAACAGCGTCCCGGTGTCGGCCAACTCGAACCGGCCCACTCGTTCGACCTTGGCATCGGTGAAGGCGCCCTTCACGTGCCCGAACAGCTCGCTTTCAAATATCCCTTCGGCGAGTCCCCCGGCGTTGACGGTGATCATGGGCCGATCGCGTCGCAGCGATACGGCATGGAGCGTCCGGGCGACCACTTCCTTGCCGGTGCCCGGTTCGCCTGTGATCAGCACGTTCGCATCGGACGGCCCGACGCGTGCGATGAGTTGCAACACCGACTGCATCGCGGCGCTTTCGGCGATCATGGTCGGTCGCCCTTCACTTTGCAAAAGCCGATTTTCCGCTTCCAGCCGTTGGCTCTTTCTCAGCGCTTCGCTGAGTTCGATTTGCGTCCGCACGATCGCGAGCAGCCGGGCGTTATCCCAAGGCTTTTGAACGAAATCGCGGGCACCGTGCCGCATCGCTTCGACGGCCAGTTCCACGCTGCCCCACGCGGTCATCACCACGACCGGCAGTGCGGGATCCTTCGCCGCCAACTGCCGCAATACGTCCAGCCCTTCCTGCCCCGACGTCGTATCCCGCGCGTAGTTCAAGTCCATCAGCAGGATGTCGTACTCGCGAATTTCGAGTGCCGCCAGAATCGCCGCGGGCGAGGCGGCGGTTTCGATCAGGTACCCTTCGGCTTTCAACAGCAACCGGAGCGCGGCCAAGACATCGGGCTGATCATCGGCGATCAGAATTCGAGGAGCGTTAGGCTTATTCACTAGCTCTCAGAATCTGCAATTCAGGGGCCAGGATGCAAATGACGCAAATCGAAGAAAACACGTCCGGGCGGCGAGAGCTCGTGTCCGATTATGGGACCCCGCCGTTCCACTACCGCGCACCCTCCTTGCGGATGTAGATCGTTCCGTTCATCGACCGGAACGTAATCTCCGGTCCGCCTCCGTTCACTTTGCCGGTCATCGTCGTCTTGTCGACCTGCACGCGGAACCGAGGCCGCCCTTCCGCACCGTTCTCCTTCTTCCCGTCTGTCTCGGTCGTCAGCGCCATATCGAAATCGGTATAGACCTTGCCCCAATGGTTGCTGATCTTCATGTTCGCCGCGATGGCGGCCGGCAGGGTGACGTCGACGGTCCCGTTGATGGTTGAGAAGGACATTGGCTTATCCGGCGTGACCTTTTTCAGCGAGACCACGAGCCGACCGTTCATGGCGTGCGCGACCACCGTGCCGCTGACGTCTTTCAGATTCACCCCGCCGTTCATGCTATCGACGTCGATGTCGCCTTCGACGCTTTCTACGTTGATCCCTTTTCCGTTAACGCTCCGCAAATTGAGCGACGCTCGGCCGGGCACCCAGATCACGAGGTCGCTATTGCGGCTTGACGCGAAGGTGGTCACGCGGACGACGTTGCCTTCTTCTTCCACATTCATGCCGCTGTTTCCGCCCATAATCTGGCGCATGCCATTCGGAGCGGCCTCCGTCTTCGGTCTGGATCCGCCACCGACTTCGACGATCACCTCTTTGCCGGGATGCGTGTGCACCGTGATGGAACCATTGACCGTGCTGGCCTTAACGAGGGCCGGACGAGACGGGTCGCTGAGCGGCACCGTGACCTTCTCCGCCCAAGCGGCCATGCCGCAGGCCAATCCCAACATCCAAATTCGCTTTCTCATTTCCGTTATTTCCCTGAAGAATGAATCGATATTTCGCTATTGAGCCCGCTGAGGGCGAACAGTGGCCCGCCTTTGCCCACTCTCGTGGCGGCCTTGCCGTCGGACCGATAGACCCACTTCGTGCCGCGTTTCCCGGCCGCGACTTCGGCGTTAGTTGGCCGCGAACTCATCTCAAAATCGGAGTAGATCTTGCCGTTCATAATCTTTAAGTTGAAGTCTGCAACGAGACCCGGCCGCAGCCACAACTCGATTTTTCCGTTGATCGTTTTGAAAGAAACGTTATTCCGCGGGTTGTCGATATAGGTCGCTTGCAGCGAGCCGTTGACCGTCTCGACGGTCCCCGCGCCGGCGGCCTTATTCAATAGCACCTTCCCGACGAGCCGAACATCCTGCGGCACGGTGACGGTGAAATCGTGCCCGATCTTATGCCCTTTCTCCCAATCCCGGTCCCGCTTTTCGACCTCGGCTTTCACCACTCCGCCCGACTCCGTGAACGGCAGTTTCACTTCATCCTTCAACGCGCGTCCAGGCGCTGTTCTACGTGAAACTTCACGGCGTTCCCCGCCGCGCCGGCCACGCGAATGAAGCCCGAAATCCCTCGGATCTCGACCGTCCTCTGTCCAGCGGGAAGCGTAAAGCTCCGGTCGATCGTCAGCCGATCTTCGCCCCAAAGCGTGAAGGCGTAGAGCAATCCTACGGCGATTTTCATTGCCAATTCTCCTGTTTCAAAGCCCGTTCAATGTATCGCTTCACGGTGGGATCCAGCTTTGGATCGGTCCGCAAGGCCTCAACACCTTTTCGCTCGCGCGCCGCCAGCAGCAGGTCGATACTAGCCACCTGCACCAGCGGAGAACTATCGTTGACGAGGAGTTCCCGAGCAGCCTGTTTCACCACTTCGGTGCGGGCGTAGCGCCGGAGCGCATCGGCGGCGGCGAGGCGGACATCGACGCTGGAATCCGTCCGCAGGGTTCTCGTCAATGCGCCAATCACTTCGTCATCGGGCTTGTCGAGCGCCGCCGAGTAGCGGATGCCGCGCAGCCGTTCGCTCGCCGATTGCTGTTCGAGCAACGACAACGCGACTACCTCGCGGAGTCCGCGGACCTCCTGGCGCAAGCCGCTGACGTCTCCGCTGGTCGTCCGTCCGGCGAAAAAGCTGACGATCAGCGCGGCGGCGACGGCGGCCCATTTCGGCCACTCTTGCCGCTTCGGCTTGGTCGCGTCTCTCAGCCGTTGGCGGAACCGCATCGGCATTCCGGCGTCGGGCGTTTCGTCCCGCCACGCCCCCATCCGCTCCCACATGGCCACCGTCGCTTGGCATTCGGCGCAAACGGCCAAGTGCGCCTCCAACTCCGGATTCGACGCGCCTTCGAGATATTCGGCCAGTTCAACCTCGCGTTCCCGACAAGACATGTTGCCCTCCTGATAAGCGCTCATAAATCCCTCGCAACTGCCGCAGCGCCCGAAACACCCGGACCTTGATCGTCCCGGCCTCGACGCCCAATAACTCGCCAATCTGTTCGTACTTCATTCCTTGATATCGGCTCAGGACGAGCAGTTCCCGCTTGTCCGGCGGCAGTTCTTCCAGCGCGCGCCGGACCAGGTCTCGTTCCTGTTCCTCTTCGTAGCCGGCCGACTTCGGGGCCGGCACATCGTAATCCGGGGCCATCTCGGTCTCCCATTTCTGTTTTCTACTGTGATCGATGAAGGAGTTCCGGGCAATCCGGTACATCCAATTGGCAAATCGCGCGTCCGCTCGCCAGGTACCTCCGGCCCGCAGCATGCGAAAGAACACCTCTTGCGTCAGGTCTTCACTTAGGCTTCGACTGCCCCCGAGTCGGAGAAAATAGCGGAACAAAGCCGCGTGGTGACGGTCGAATAACACCCCGAGCTTCTGGGTATCACCCCGCTGTACCGCGGTCATCAACTCTTCGTCTGTGTGTGGCGGCCCCAAATTCAGTCTCTGCCAATCCTACGCAGGAATTCGCCAATCGTTACACGTCCAGTGCAGAATGGTTCTATGTCCAAAATGCTCGACGAGATCCGCCAGCAACCAGCGGCTCTTGAACGCACGTTTCGTGCTGAACTGCGCTCTATAGAAAAGTTGAAGAAGTACTTCGCCACGCGGCGCCCCAAGTTTATCGTGTTGTCGGCCCGGGGGACGTCGGACAACGCGGCCCAATTCGGGCGATATTTGTTGGAGATTTCGACCGGTATCCCCGTCTCGTTGGCGGCCCCTTCGATTGTCACGCTGTACGGTGCCCCGATGGCGTACAACGAAGATACGCTCGTGATCGCCATTTCGCAGTCCGGCGAATCGACCGATACGAACCTCGTGCTGGAACGCGCGAAGGCGGCGGGAGCGTTCACGATTGGCGTGACGAACGAGCCCGACAGCTCGCTCGCTAAGATGGCGGAACACGCGTTCCTGGTTCGCGCCGGACGCGAGAAGAGCGTGGCGGCGACGAAGACGTACACCGGCCAATTGCTCGCGATGTACCTGATCGCCTACGCCCTCGGTGCGCCGGTGGATCTCGACGAGATTCGGCAACTGCCCGAGCATGCCAACGCAGCGCTGAGCCTGTATCCGCAGATCGCTGAACGCGCTATTCGCTATCGGTTCATGGAGCACGTCGTGGTCGTCGGCCGGGGCCTAAACTACGCGAATGCGTTCGAATTTGCGCTGAAAATGATGGAAACCTGCTACGTCGTCGCCGAGCGCTTTTCGTCGGCCGACTTTTTGCACGGCCCGATCGCGATGGTCGAAGCCGCGTTCCCCGTGTTCCTGTTTACGCCGAGCGGGGTCACGTGGCCGTCGATGCACGAGATGCTCGAAAAGCTAACCGGTCTGCACGCCGAAACGATGCTGATCACCGACCAGAGCAACGCCGCCGCGGCGAATCTGAAAGCCAGCCGTCCGATCGTCATCCCGGCGAAGCTGAGCCGCAAGAAAGCGCTTCCGGAGGAGCTGTTCACGCCCATCCCGTACGTCATCCCCGCGCAGTTGTTCGCGGCGTGTTTGGCATCGGAAAAGGGATTGAATCCCGATCAGCCGCGGACGCTTTCGAAAGTGACGCGGACGCTTTAGCCCTGCGCCATTCGGTCAGCCCACCGCAAGAAGCGCCAGAGCTCCTTGCGGTGGGTCCAGGCGAAAACGAAGAAGTCGCGGAAGCCGATCGACTCCGCATGAATGCCCCAATAGGTTTCGATGCGCCAAAGGATGTAAGGGCTGGCCCAGGGCCGCAGGCGATAACCCTTCGACGTTCGCCACAAGTACGTCAACACCGTTAGAGCGCCGCCGAAATCTTAGTGCCGGCGGCGGTCGCGTAGTAGCCGCTGCGGGTTCGGACGGTCGGGCCACCCGGAGCCTTCACCGCGATTTTGATTTGGCGGAACACACCGTCGTCGGGCTTGGTCGGATTGTAGGCGATGATGTACTGGCTGCGGATTTCCTTGGCGATCGCGATGGCCATGGCCTCGACGGCTTCGAGCGTTTCGGGGAAATGGGCGACGCCGCCGCTCTGCTTGGCCAGCATCTCCATCGCTCGCTTCGCGCGCTTGGCTTCGCGAGGACGCTCGTCGTTCAGAATGCCGATCGCGAAAATCAGCACCTCCGTCCGCTGCGCCTTGCTCAGCAGTTTCTCCATCGTGTTCACATCGCTCGAAGCGGTGTCGTCGCCGTCGGTCACCACGAGCAGAACCTTCTTGTCCTTCTTGCCCTTGTCCTTGATGTGATCGAGCGACATGGTCAACGCGTCGCGCATCGCCGTCCCTCCGCGCGAGTCGATCCGGTTCAGCCCAGCCTCCATCTTCGTAATATCGCTGGTCATCGGCACGTCCAGGTAGGCGTCTTCGTTGAAATTGACGATGAAGACTTCGTCGAACGGATTCGAGGCCTTCACCAGCTGCACGGCCGCGCTCTCCACCCGCTTGCGTTTCGCCCGCATGCTACCGGAGTTGTCGATCACCAAACCGAGCGATACCGGAACATCTTCGCGCTTGAAAATCTTGATCGCCTGTTCAACGCCGTCTTCGTAAACCTTAAACGCATCGCGCTTCAGGTCGGTAATAAACGTGCCTTTCTTGTCGACCACGGTCGCATGCAGCAAAACCTCCCGCGTGTCGGAGCGGAAGGTCAACCCTCCGGTATCCTGACCGTAAAGGCCGGTTGCCGTCGCGGCGGTAATCGCCTGCGCCAGTCGAACGGCGAAGGCTCGTCTATTGAGCGGGAGCATAATATCCTTGGCGCCAGAACGGCCGCAGGGGCGGCAATCCTCGCGGTTGCACGAGCTTTAGTTGAACGCGACGGTACTTTCCATCGCGGTTCCCATTAGTGGGGACGTAGCCGATCACATACTGGTTCCGCAACTCCATGCCGATCTTGCCGGCCACGTCCGGTAGATCGTTCAAGTTTTCCACTGGAAAATGACGTCCGCCCGTTTGTTCGGCCATTTCGTTCAGCAATCCGGGGCCGGACAGCTCTTCGGCGCTGCGACTCCGCGCCGACACCGGCTCGAAAATTCCGATGGCATAAATCTGCACATCCGCTTCGCGAACCAGATTCTTAATTTCACTCTCGGTGTAGCGGCTGGAGTTGTCCCCACCGTCGGAGAGGATCAGGATCGCCTTGCGCGTATTCTTCGCCTTCTTCATCTGATTCAGGGCCATATAGACGCCATCCAGGAGCGCCGTCCGGCCCTTGGCTTGGGTGAAGGTCAGCCGATTCTGAATCTCTTCCGTGTTGGTCGTGAAGGGCTGCACCAGCTCCGGCCGATCGTTGAACTGGACAAGGAAAAATTCGTCTTCGGGGTTGGCGGTTTTGAAGAATTGAGCGGTGGCCAGGCGGGCTTTCTGGAGCTTCGAGCCCATGCTGCCGCTGGCGTCGAAAACCAATCCGACGGACAGCGGCGCATCTTCGCTGGCGAAGGTGGCAATCTTTTGTTCGAGCTTATCTTCGAGCAGTTTGAAATGCTCGGCTTCGAGACCGGTAACGAACCGATTCAACGGGTCGGTCACCGTCACATTGATCAGCACCAGATTCGTGTCGACGCGAATGGTGGCCGGACGTCCACTCAGTTCTTTATCCTCAGCGCTAGCGGTGGCTGCTTTCTTACGCGGCGAGACCGAATCCCGCGACGTACCCTTACCGGGGCCACCTTCCTCTGGCGGCTTCTGCGTTTTGTCTCCCGCCATCGCAACTGTGATCCACAGCGCACTCGCGGCCGTCACAAGAAGAACGATCTGACGCAAATTCACGGGTTACCTCTACCAAACAAACACAATCGAATTATATCACCCGCCTATTTCTGCGAACTATTCCCCAGTTACACTCGTATCAACAACACCATGGAACTCCGCATTGAAGGGCTCTCCAAAACCTACGCCAACGGCGTGAAGGCGCTTGACCGCGTCTCCCTCTCCGTGCCTCGCGGCATGTATGGCCTTCTCGGCCAAAACGGCGCGGGCAAGAGCACCTTGATGCGAACGATCGCGACGCTGCAGGACGCCGATTCCGGCTCCGTGCTGCTGGGCGATTTGAACGTGCTGGTAGACAAAGACGCCGTCCGGCAGCGGCTCGGGTACCTGCCGCAGGATTTCGGTGTCTATCCCCGCATCAACGCGGTGGACATGCTGAGCCACCTGGCTCTGCTCAAGGGCATCACGAAGGCCGCAGAACGTAAGGCGCTGGTCGATTCGATGCTGCAGCGCGTGAATCTGTTTGAGCACCGCAAGAAAGCGCTGACCAGCTATTCTGGCGGCATGCGCCAGCGGTTCGGCATTGCCCAAGCGCTGATCGGGAACCCGCAGTTGTTGATCGTCGACGAGCCGACAGCCGGCCTCGACCCCGGCGAGCGCAACCGATTCTATAACCTGTTGGCGGAGGTGGGCGAGAGCGTCATCGTGATTTTGTCGACACACATTGTCGAGGACGTGCTTGAACTCTGCAGCAAAATGGCGATCATTCATCAGGGACGGGTGCTGTATGAAGGCGGTCCCGAGGCGGCGGTGAGTTCGCTGGAAGGCAAGATCTGGCAGCGCCGGATTCCGAAGGCGGAACTGAAAGAGATCGAGCAGCAGCATCGGGTGATTTCGAGCAAGATGGTGGCGGGTCAGCCGTTGGTTCACGTCTACGCCGATTCTTCGCCCGGTGAGGGCTTTGAACCCGCCCGTCCTGGTCTCGAAGACGTTTTCTTTTCCCGCATCGGCGGGTTGGTTTAGGAAACGACGATGCTCCTGGAATTCCTCCGCTTCGAACTTCGTTTTTGGCTCCGCGGCATGATGCTGTGGGTATTCTTCTTCATCATCGGGACGCTCGTTTTCGCGGCCACCTCGTCGGACAAAATCACCGTCGGAGGCTCGCTCGAAAACACCTTCCGCAACGCGCCGTACGTCATCCAGAACTTCTACTCGATCATGGGCGTGTTCACGCTGATGATGACCACCGCGTTCGTCAACTCCGCGGCCGGCCGGGACTTCGCCTACGGCACGCAGCAGATGCTCTTCGCAACGCCGATCACGAAGCGCGACTATCTGTTCGGCCGCTTCTTCGGCTCCGTGCTGGTCGCCGTGATTCCGATGCTCGGCATCTCGGCAGGCATCCTGCTCTCGGCCGTGATGCCTTGGAACGACGCGGAACGCTGGGGTCCGATTGTCTTCGCCGCGCACTGGAAGAGCATTCTGATCTTTGCTATTCCGAATACTCTTTTCTGCGGTGCCTTCGTCTTCACAATTGCGGTGTTGACGCGCAGCACGGTCACTTCGTTTCTAGGCAGCCTGTTCCTCCTTACGGGGTTCGTCGTATCGGACATTCTGACCGAGAATCTGGACAACGAGACCCTCGCGGGGCTGATTGATCCCTTCGGCGCGCGCACCTTCGGACTGATGACGAAGTATTGGACGGTCGCCGACCGGAACTCGATGACGATCGGCTGGGACGGGATGCTCGTCTGGAACCGCGTGCTTTGGCTTTCGGTCGGGGCGGCGTTGTTCGCGTTTGCCTACTGGCGTTTTTCGTTTTCTGAGCGGGTTGAGAAGGGCGCCGCGCCGGCCGTCGATGCGCCGTCAACGGCTGAGCCAATCGCGCTGCCGGCGGCGCAATTCCGTCGCGGCGGCACAGCGGCGTGGGCCCAGTTCCGCGGCCTGTTGAGCTTTGAGTTTTGGGGCTTGGTCAAGACGACGAGCTTCATCGTGCTGATGGCCGCCGCGCTGCTTAACACCGTCCCCAGCCTTATCTTTTCCTCTTCGGAAGGCTACGGCAACACCTTCCTGCCGATCACGTACCGAATCGTCGAGACGATTCAGGGCTCGCTGTATCTGTTCTTGCTCGCGATGATCACTTACTACTCAGGCGTGCTCGTGTGGAAGGAACGCGATGCGAAGATGGACGAGATCACCGACGTCGCCCCGTTCCGGTCAGCCTTGGCGTATGGGGCCAAGTTCGTGGCTCTGATGGGCGTTGTTGCGCTCATCCAGTTGTTGATGCTGGGCGCGGGCGTGGCCTTCCAGAGCTACCACGGATATGGGCGCCATCAGTTCGACCTGTTTCTTTCCGAACTCTTCGTCTACGATTTTTCGCTCTTCGTGCTCCAAGCGGTGCTGGCGTTTTTTGTCCACGTGCTCTCGCCGAACAAGTACGTCGGCTACTTCGGCTACCTGATTTTTCTCATCGCTAACGCCTTCGTCTGGGCGCCGCTCAATGTGGCCACGCGCCTCGTCCGCTATAGTTCGCGGCCGGAGTACACCTACTCCGACTTCTACGGCTACGGGCCCTTCCTCGCCAACTGGTGGAGTTTCACCGGCTATTGGATGCTCATCGCCGCCGTGCTGGTTTTGCTCAGCGTTACGCTGTGGCCGCGGGGAAAGGAAACGCGTTTGGCCAGCCGGTTCGGTCTGTTCCGCGGCGCACTCCGTTCGGCAACCCTAGTCGCGGCTGGATCCGCCGCCGCGTGGGGAGGCTGGCTTTACTACAACACCGCCGTGCTAAACCCGCTGCTCGGACCCGAAACCCGCCTGGACCGGCAGGCCGAATACGAACGGATGTATAAGCCGTTCGAGAAACTGCCCCAGCCGCGGATCACTTCGATTCGCTACGAAATCGACATCTTCCCCGAGCGCCGGGGACTCGTGCTGAAGGGCGACCAGGAGATCGTCAACCCGCATTCCCAGCCGATCAACGCAGTCCATCTTATCGTGGACCGCGACTATTCGAACGAGATTCAAATCGACGGGGCCACTATCGAGAAGGACGACCCCCGCCTGTCGTACCGCATCTACAAGCTCTCGCCGCCGATGCAGCCGGGCGAGAAACGCCGCATGCGTTTCACGACTGCCTTTGCGCCCAAAGGCATCCAGAATTCGACCCCCGTCGTCGAGGTTACCGCCAATGGGACCTTCTTCAACAATGGCATCACGCCGCAGATCGGCTACCAGGTCGGCGGCGAAATCAGCCAGCGCAACGACCGCAAAAAGCGAGGTCTGCCGGAGCGGGAGTTGATGCCGGTGCTCGAGCGGAATTGCACCGCCAACTGCGCAAATACCTACCTAAGCAACAACTCGGATTGGGTGAACGTGGAGACCGTTATCAGCACCGCAGCCGACCAGATCGCGATCGCCCCGGGCACGCTAGAGAAGGAATGGAACAAGGACGGTCGCCGTTATTTCCAATACCGCCTTGACCACGAATCGCTGAACTTCTACAGCTTCCTGTCGGCCCGCTACGCCGTCGCCCGCGAAGAATGGAACGGCATCCGCACGGAGGTCTACTACTACCCGGAGCACTCCTGGAACGTCGCGAAAATGATGAAGTCGATTCAGAAATCGCTCGACTACTACACGAAGAATTTCGGGCCGTACACCCACAAGCAGGCCCGCATCATTGAGTTCCCGCGCATCGCTTCGTTCGCCCAAGCATTCCCCGGCACCATGCCGTACTCGGAGTCGATTGGCTTCATCGCCAAGGTGGAAAAGCCTGACGATATCGATATGGTCTACTACGTCGTCGCCCACGAAATGGGCCACCAATGGTGGGCCCACCAAGTGGTCGGGGCCAATATGCAAGGGGCCACGCTGCTGTCTGAAACGCTGGCGCAATACTCGGCGCTGATGGTGATGGAGAAGGAATACGGCCGGGACACGATGCGGAGATTTCTCGAGTACGAGGCCGACCGCTACCTCTCCGCCCGCGGCCGTGAACCGCTGAAGGAACGGCCGATGTTGACGGTCGAAGCTTCGCAAGGCTACATTCACTACCGCAAGGGCAGCGTCGTCGTCTACCACCTGAAAGAGATGATCGGCGAGGAGGCCATCAACCGCGCTCTGCGCAAGTTGATCGCCCGGTACGCCTACAAACCCGCGCCCTACCCGACGTCCCACGCGCTCGTCGACGCTTTACGCGAGGAGACCCCGGCGGAGCTTCAACCCTTGATTAAGGACCTGTTCGAAGACATCACGCTGTTCGCCAACCGCACGACGGCGGCCACCGCCAAGCGCCGGGAGGATGGTAAGTTCGACATCACGATCAACGTTGAAGCCCGCAAGTACAAGGCCGACGAAAAGGGCAACGAAGTAGAAACACCGGTCGCCGACCAGATCGAGATCGGCGCCTTCGCCAAACCGGAGAAAGGGCAGCGCTACGGCAAGACGCTGCATCGCCAGCGAGTAGCCTTGCAATCCGGCAAGGCACAGTTCAC
>Ga0136639_10000667_pt1 | contig 11755 bp, 6 predicted proteins | sample AntDrymUQ8592106_2_FD_113739 | JGI IMG/M metagenome (GOLD analysis project Ga0136639, IMG submission 113739) | Polar desert sand microbial communities from Dry Valleys, Antarctica - metaG UQ859 (21.06) | ecosystem: Environmental > Terrestrial > Soil > Desert | place: Antarctica: Dry Valley...
ATATGTTCGGTGCTTACGATCTCCATTATACTCAAAATGTTTTTCTGGTAATCGATACTGCTTATCCCATTCATTTTTTTCTATCTGAATGACCGTTATGACCCAATGACAATTAACTTCAACTGGCTTACTACAGAAAGAAACAAGTCTTGTTTTAGAATGATGCTCGTTTAAAATAGAATTGAAGGCTTTAATTAATGCATCTGGATATAGAGAAGCTTGAAGAGGTTCATTTATGTACTGAGCCGCCCCAAAATACCTGAGATTTTTCCTTGGGTCAGTTTCATAATTAGTATTGGCTATGGGAAAAATTTCTTCAAATTCTTTTGAAAAATACCCGCAACCTTCTGGAAAAAAGCAAATGGAATCTGGATCTTTGCTAGAAATAGGAATTCCGATAACAAATGTATTTGTTATTAGCTTAATATCAAGCTTGTCTAAGATCCTAGACAAAAATGATGTGATGAGATTTATAAATACTTTCTGTCCAGTCCACATAATCATTTTAACTTATGTAATAAAATAATTTATATTAACAAATATTGTCGAGCAGGTATTGAACGATAAATTTTTTAGCACTCTATACTAATATATTATCTCAAAAAGTACCCAGCCTTCTGAATATAATCGACATGATCGACAATTAGTTTTTCTGGTTCAAGTTAGCGATGATTATAATCGAGTGCTAGCTAGAGACTCCATTCACAAAACAATAAAAATAGCCTTCATTCAAGACGGCTGGGAAATTACCGCCGATCCCTTTGTCATATCCTATGGCGAGCGATTTTTGTTTGTCGATCTTGGAGCAAGCGGCTTGAGTGGAGTTCTGCAAAGGAATAAGCGCATCGCCATCGAAATCAAGCAGTTTCGGAGTCCATCCCAAATTGCCGACTAAGAACAAACTATCGGACAATACATGCTGTATCGGCTGCTACTCGATGAAGTCGATATGCTGTCGATCTAGATGTAGAAGTTAATGTAAAGTCTAAGCCAGAAGCGAAAGAGCGAGCTTACACAACGGTAGGTAGCGCGAGCGAACAACTTTAAATCGTGTCTGGTAAATATGCGATGATAAGAACAGACGCGCGAGTGGGCATGATATGACAATCACCTAGCTACCGAATAGCTCCAGGTTTTTTAAATTTCCAGTCGCCAACATTTTTGACAAAAATTGCACCCATCTCAGGATATTTCAATGGCAGTCATCGATCGCAATCATATTTCTCCTAACGGAGAGGCTACGCCAACGGCTACGCTCAGTAACCAATTAACAGATAGCCCATTGCAGACGATCGCGAATTCTCTAAATCAAGAGTACAGCGATCTGATTACCTATATCGATTCGATCGCCGCCTTAGAGCGCAAATACTCTGTAGACTGTCAGGAAGCCGCTGTATCCGAGGAGATCGCCGAGATTCAGGTAATTGTAGATCGAGCAAAAGAATTTGCCGCTCAACGTCAATTTTACCAACTGCAAAATGCGATTTTTCATGCTTGGGACAAAATTAAAACCTTTCAATCGGCACGACAAGACTCTGATTATTGGTTGCCGATCGGGATTAATAATTCTCTCAAAGAATGTGTCTCAATCCATCAACATAGTTTGCAAACTGGCTTGTCTAGTCTGATTGACTTATTTGGCATGATTACTTGGTTACGCCAAGAATGTCAAGACAGAAGTAAAATTCGCAATAAAGATATGAAAAAATGGGCTGAATCTTTAGAAACTTTCGGTGATTATTTTGAAGATAACATCTACCTGTTTGGGGCAGATTCTCTCGAACGTTTTCAGGTAATCTTCTTTGCCCTAATTGAAGAATTTCAGAAAAAGCCGCCAATCTCGAAAACTAGAGAAAGCGTTAAGGAATCTTATCGAATTAGAATTCGGAATGCGGCGGGGTTTATCTCTAACCTAATCGATTATACTGTCGCCGAATCGAATGCCGAAGACCGTGAAATCTTGACCGCGATTGAGACAGCCAATCACCCGGCATTCTTTGAAGATCGATCGGTTGTAGGGAATTCTAATCTTGGCTAAATCCGATAATTTCTATAAAAAGGGTGACATTGTTGAAGCTCCATTTCCCTATCAAAGTGATGCCGAACAAGAAAAGTGTAGACCAGTCCTAATCCTTGCACCCGTGCCACAGGGAGGATTCATCTGTGCTTATATCACCAGTAAATCTCATCGCAATGGCTCGATTCCTATTCTGGCGATGGATTTCAAAGAAGGCGGCTTGAGTAAAAAAAGCAGTACTAGCTACGATCCTTCATATATTCAACCAGCCACAGTTTACACGCTCAACGGTGATAATATCCGTTTTAAACATGGAACTTTGAAAGATGAAAAAGTTGATCGTGTAACTCAAACCTTAGTAGACTTACTCCAAAAGCCACCCGAATCTCCGCCGATTGCTAAAGTATTTGAACGCCCGAAAAAGCCGATTTGATTATCGGTCATTTTATTCAATCTTTAAAAAAGTTATAACTGCTCGCAGGTTTGTTAGAAATGGAACCGTGCCGATCGAACTAAGTTTACCGAGTAACATATAGACAAGGATATCTAGTTACCCCTCGAATGGATGCAATCGATTTTTCAGACTACTTGAAATTTGTGCACACAGATCCCCGTTATAGGGGGACAAATTCGTTTTATACGGCAACAGATGCCCTATTGACTCTAGAAGCAGAAATCATTAAGCAGGAAGAACCACAAGACGAACGAGAGAAACGTAAGCAGCAGCACACCGAGCGATTGCCAGTACTGGAGATATTACGGAAGTATGGACTAGGCGAAGGGCGAGAGCATCTCCTCCTAGCCGGAAAACCAGGATCGGGGAAATCTACCACCCTCCGGCGGTTGTGTGTGGAGACGGCAGAAATCGCCTTGCAGGACGATAACCACCCGATTCCTGTCTTGGTGCAATTGAAAGGCGACAAACCGATTCTAGAATTAATTGCAGATCGACTAGAAGACGGAAACTTATACCTCGAACACACAGACATTAAGAAATTATTGCGCCAACAAAAGTTGATATTGCTGCTAGATGGGGTGAATGAAATCCCCTCTGACGATTTGCGGCGGAAGTTACAGTATTTTCGGGAAAATAATCTCACGACACCGACGATCTTTACCACGCGAGATTTGACGGTGGGCGGAACTCTAGGCATCGATAAGCGGTTAGAAATGCTCCCCCTGACTGATGGGCAAATGCGGGAGTTTATCGGTAAATATCTACCCGAAGATGTGGATAGGTTGCTAGGGCAATTACACGATCGATTGCCGGAGATTGCCGAAACGCCGTTATTGCTGAAAATGCTGTGTGAGGTGTTCGAGCCAGAAACGGGGCGAATTCCTCAAAATAAGGCGGAATTGTTTGAGCAATTCGATCGCAAGTACCAAAGCCACAAAGAGAGTGCCCCAGTTGAGGCTGATTTTCGGCGGTTTCAGTCGGAGATCTTACAATATCTAGCTTTTATCATGTTCCAAGGCGATGCGGATAAACCAACGGAAGCTTGGCTGACTTTACCGCGTAGCAAAGCAGAGAATATTTTAGAAACTTGGCTGGAGGGGCGCAATGAAAGCAATCCAGCGAGTAGGGCGAAGGAGTGGCTGGAGGATTTGCTAGAGCATCATCTATTACAGGTAGCGGCAGATCCGAGGCAGATTGAATTTCATCACCAATTATTTCAGGAATATTATGCAGCGCGACACTTGCGATCGATGCTGGAAGATAGACAGCCCGATTTATTGGACGATGACCGATTCAAGCATTTTTATCTCAATTATCTCAAATGGACGGAGCCACTAGGGTTTCTATTGGGATTATTAGATGATGAAGCCCAAGCTCTAAGGTTAGTGAACTTAGGATTGGCAGTAGATTTGGTTTTAGGGGCAGGATTGGCGGGGGAGGCGAAGCCGGAATTTCAGAAACATCTGATTGAAACTCTTAACACCAAAAATCAACCGACTTGGCTCAAGATATATTTGCTAGGATGCACTGGATCAAAAGAAGCTAAAGGACTATTATTTAATTTTCTTGAGAGTGATGATTTAGATACTGCGATCCAAGCTGTTTCATCTCTGGAAAGATTGAATGATTTACAAATAGTACCTGCTTTGAAAGCAAGAGTAAAAAGAATAGAAAAGTGGGTGGTAACTGACACTTCATCGAGTCTTCTCCTAAAATCTGGAGAGAAGAAATTATGCGACAAGGCAGTAGAATTAGAAATTAAAATCGCGAAACTACTGCTAGAGTTGTCACCAGAAGATGCCAAGCAAATAATTGATAACTATTTGGAAAACTCTAATGCAGTTATAGATTATTTTCTGGTTGGAAATGAAATAGATGCTCTGTTTGTAAGATATGTAGAAAAAAATCAAGAAGATATTGAAAAGCGATTGCTTTTAAAGCTAATAAATAGTACTTGTATTAATAATATTGGGCGACTAGTTAGTATCTTATTTAAACTTAAAAGTCAAGAAGCATCAGCTATTCTAATTGAAAAATTAAATAACACACAAGATAAACAATGTTTTGAGTCAATTATTCATCTACTTAGCAAGTTTGATAATGAAGACTCCTCAAAAGCTTTATCCGAATTAGTTGGTCATTCAGATCCTAATATTCGATCTAAAGCTGGCAAAGCACTTACTGACAGTCGAAGATTAAATGCTATCCCATTCATCGAGCCAATATTAAAAGATCGAGACTTTGATATCAGATGGGATGCATCTAAAGTGTTGGCTGAATTAGGTGCAGAAATTGCGACTGAGGTTCTTATGGAAGGGCTGAATCATGAAAAATGTGAGATTCGTTCGCAATCAGCTAAGTCAATAGGAAACCTAACTTCTGAGAACATAAGTCGTTTGCTAGTAAAGGCATTAGCAGATTCGGTTTACTCCGTTCGCAGGAGTGCTGCTATTGCGCTGGCTCAATCTGGATCTGAAGAAGCAGTTTCCGAACTACTGAAAGCATTACGTGATTATTTTCCAGACGATCCTAATCTTGCTAATTCAGTGTTTGATTTTGAGTTGTCTGATAATGACAAATTATCACAAGAGAGAGAAAGATATACTATACCAGGATTTGATGCTAAGACGATCGAGTCACTTGGAGATTATGATGCTATCAAGCAGTGGATTCATGAAAGAATGTACCAAAGAGAAAATATAATTCGAGAAGTCATTGATGCTTTAAGCAAGTTTAATATTGAAAAAGTCCAAGACAAATTATATGAAGCTTTAGAGTATGGCGATACAGTTGCAGCAATTGCGCTGGCTCAATTTGGAAATATTGAAATGGCACCATATCTCACCAAAATGATTGAAAGCGATTTTTCTGAGCCAGACTTTGATCGAATCTCTGCATTACTAACAAATCTCATAGATAATGCTCAAGATTCTGAGAGAGGTTTGCTAATTTTAGATATCATTCATCGTCTTAATGCATCAGAAAGCCATAATAATTACTATTATTCTAGAAATAGACTGGCAATAGTATTAATTAGAGTGAATAGTAGTTACATTGCTAAATATCTCTCGAAATTAATGGTACTTCTTAATACTAGAGTGGGGCAGCAAGCATTATGGATTATTGAATCTGTTCAATTCAACTGCAAGTTTTACAATTACGATATTTTCGGTGCTCCACCACCTTCAATTCAGCCTCCACAATTAGCTGTACCCATATACAGTATTGCTCAAGTTGGTATTCTCAATACTGGATCTGTTGATGTCCAAAAGCAAATCGGCATTCAACAACCCGAACCACCCACATAGACAATCGATCCTGAACCTCACCCGCTCCTAGCCGCTCGTGCTACGATCGAATTAACCCATCGCTTCCAAGCAGGCATGACACTTACCATCGACGAACGACAAACGATTTGGGATACCTTTTGTCGTACCTTAACCAGCGATGTCAACCCCACCGTCAGAGCTAAAGCTGCCGAAGCATTAGGAAAATTGGGCAATCCTACATTTACCCCTATCCTCCTCGATGCCCTCGCCGATCGATCGCCGCTCGTGCGTCACACCGTAATTCAATCTCTGGGAAAAATTGGCTCAACCGCAGCAATCCCCGCACTGATCGCCACCTTAACCGAAGAAAATTCCGAACTTAGTACCGCCGCCGCTCTCGCACTCGGCGAACTTCGCGCCGAAGCTGCGATCCCCGCCCTGCTCCAAACCTTAACCGCCCCCACCCCATCGATCCGCAGTAGTGGAGCAGCAGCCCTCGGTCAAATCGGCTCACCCACAGCCGTACCCGCCCTCCTCGCCGCATGGCAAATCGAATCGGACTCAACTGCCATCGCGCAGATAATTGATGCCCTCGCAGCGATTATGGCACGAGACGATACCTCGAACCAGCAAATTCAAACTATCGCCAAACAGATCGTCACGCGATCGACAAATAGTAAACTGCGCCAAAGTGCCGTGATTTTATTAGGTAAAATTGCCCTCGCCGACTCCATCCCAGATTTGCTCGAACTGCTCAAAGATCCCGATATTAATGTTGTCCAAAGTGCGATCGAAGCCTTGGGTAATGCTGCCGCCTAATCGACCCGATCGGCAATGAAAATTACCCCAGAGCCAAAGTTCGGTGTCATCCAACTTTTATGTAGAATACTATTGGACGATCGCGACGATCGAGTCCGGCGACAAGCTGCTGAATCGCTAGGTAAATTGAGCGATGCCAGAGCAATTTTAGCCCTTTCCGCAGCAGCCGCAGGAGATCCAGCCGCTCAAGTACGGATCGCCGCAGTTGAGGCTCTATTTCTTATTTCTAATTATGAAGACTCAAATTTAATGTCAGACAAACCTAAAAGCCAACCTACCTTCAGTATTCAACAAGTTGGGAATATGAATACTGGTGATGTTGAGATTAAAGGCGATCAGATCGGTATTCAACAAAATTACAACACCAGCCCAGAAATTCAAGCCACAATTGCCGAACTTAAAGCGACTTTAGCAGAAATTCAAACTAAACACCCCGCGATCTCTACGCCCGAAGAAGCATTAGTGGCGATCGATGCTGAATTTACCGAAGTCAAGCAAACTGACAGCTACAAATTAGTGCATCTTCGACAATTTATCCTCGAACCAAAATGTCATATTAAAGCCATCAAAGCGACGATTTCTGAAATTAGTAAACACTACCTAGAACACAGTGTTTGGGCAAAAGCCATTATTACTTATCTTGAAAATCTAATCGATTAGATTGAATGCTATCTAGGAATTGAATAGAATTTTCATGAGTCAGTTTGCTTTCCTCCAACCCGAATTTCCCAGCATTTACGAAGCCGCAGATCGAGCGATTACCGCCGTCCATCCCGACCCGCGTACCGCCTGTTTCTACGCCCGGCGCGCCCTCGAATTAACCGTCAACTGGCTCTACCAGTACGACGATTCCCTCACCCTCCCCTATCAAGACAATCTCAGTCCCCTCGTCCACGAACCCAGCTTCAAACGGCTCGTCGGTGAAGGATTATTTACCAAAGCCCGACTGATTATCAAAATCGGCAACCAAGCCGTTCACCAAAATCGAGCGGTACCCACCAACGATGCGGTCGTTGCCATCAAAGAACTCTTTCACATCACCTATTGGCTAGCCCACACCTACGGACGCAAAGCTAAACCAGCCGCCGGACTAACTTTCAATCCCGATACCATCCCCCAAACTACCCTCGTCACGAAGCAAACAGTCGAACAACTCCAAAAACTCACCACTACCCTTCAGGAGCGAGATCGAAAGCTTTCTACCATCCTTGCTGCCAAGAACGACCTAGACACAGAACTGCACCGTCTCCGAGCAGAATTAGCCCAAGTCAAACTAGCCAACAGCCAACAACCAGACACTCACGACTATTCCGAAGCCGAAACCCGTGACTACTTTATTGATATTCTCCTCAAAGAAGCAGGTTGGTCACTAGATTCCCTGCGCGATCGCGAATTCCCCGTTATGGGAATGCCCAATCAATCCGGTAATGGATTCGTCGATTACGTCCTCTGGGGCAATGATGGGAAACCCCTGGCTGTCGTCGAAGCCAAACGTACCAAAAATGACCCTCGGCTCGGACAGCAACAGGCGAAATTATATGCTGACTGTCTCGAAGCCCAGTTCAAACAACGTCCGCTGATTTTCTACTCCAATGGTTACACCCATTGGCTCTGGGACGATCACAACTATCCGCCCCGCCAGGTTCAAGGTTTCTATAAACAAGCTGAATTGGAACTCCTGATCCAACGACGAACTACCAGCAAATCCCTCGCAGCAGCGACGATTAACACCAACATTGCCGGACGCTACTATCAGACGCGTGCGATTCGACGAATTGGTGAAACCTTCGAGCAAGATAAAGACCGTAAATCCCTGATCGTGATGGCGACAGGGGTGGGTAAAACTAGAGTAGCAATTGCTTTAGTCGATCTACTGATCCGTTGTAATTGGGTCAAACGGGTGTTATTTCTAGCAGATCGCAAAGCTTTAGTTTCTCAAGCGGTAAACGTGTTTAAAAAACATCTCCCCGATGCCGCACCAGTTAATCTCGTTACTGAAAAAGATACCGAAGGGCGGGTTTATGCCTCCACCTACCCGACGATGATGGGGTTGATTGACGACACCAAAGATGGACGACGGTTTAGCCCAGGACATTTCGACCTAATTATCATCGATGAAGCCCACAGATCGGTGTTTCAAAAATACCGCGCCATTTTCAACTACTTCGATGCTTTATTACTCGGACTCACCGCCACCCCAAAAGATGAGATCGATCGCAATACCTACGGACTATTTGAACTAGAAAATGGCATACCCACCGATGCTTACTCCCTCGAAGATGCCGTCAAAGACGGTTTCCTCGTCCCGCCGCAAGCTGTCTCTGTCCCGTTGAAGTTTCAGCAAGAAGGGATTAACTATCAGGAACTCTCAGACACAGAACGCGAGCAGTGGGATTTATTAGAGTGGGAAGAAGATGAGGACGGGAACACCCCAGAGCGAGTCGAAGCTGGTGCGATAAATAACTGGCTGTTTAATATCGATACGGTAGATAAGGTGTTAGAACATCTGATGACTCGTGGCTTAAAGGTCGCTGGTGGCGATCGGTTAGGCAAAACGATTATCTTTGCTAAAAATCAAGCTCATGCCAACTTCATCGCCGATCGCTTCGATGTTAACTACCCCCATCTCAAGGGTGAATTCGCCCGTGTCATTACCTTCAAAACTCCCTATGCTCAAACCCTAATCGACACCTTTTCCATCCCCGATAAACCGCCCCACATCGCCATCTCTGTCGATATGTTAGACACAGGGATCGATGTGCCCGAAGTCGTAAATCTGGTGTTATTTAAGACCGTCCGCTCCAAGAGTAAATTCTGGCAAATGGTCGGACGGGGTACGCGGTTGAGTCCCGATTTATTCAGTCCTGGGCAGGATAAACAAATTTTCTATCTCTTCGACTACTGCCAGAATTTAGAGTTCTTCCAACACAGCCCCGCCCCGACAAATGGTGCGGCGGGTAAATCCCTAAGCAAACGATTGTTCAGCGCGCGCTTGGCATTAATTGGCGAGTTAGATCGATCGGGCAATCGATCCGCGCCAGAAGTTCGCATCACCGATGGCGAACCAAAAACACTTCGACTTCGCTCAGTGCAAGCGAATACCGAAGTTCGAGCTAGCGTAGCAAACCTACTCCAGACCGAAATCGAGGCGATGAATGTCGATAACTTTGTCGTCCGTCCCCAGCGGCAACTAGTCGAGAAATACGCCCAGCCGGAAATCTGGAATTCACTATCTGAAACCGAACTTAGCGAATTAAGCCAAACGGTTGCGGGTTTGCCCTCCCAATTACCAGCCGAACCAGAAGAAGCCAAACGGTTCGATTTACTGATTCTCAGTCTACAACTGGCAGTATTGAAGTCAGCACCGACCATCGACCGACTGCGAGAACAGGTCAGATCGATCGCCCAATCACTTGCAGCACAAGCAACTATCCCCCTAGTTGGCGCACAGTTATCTTTACTCGAAGATCTCCAAACCGATGATTGGTGGCAAGATGTAACCGTTCCAATGCTAGAAACCGTCCGTAAGCGGGTGCGGGGTTTAGTCAAACTGATGCCCAAACAGCAGCGACAGCCGATTTACACGGACTTTGAAGACGAACTCGGTGCCGAGACAACCTTTGAACTGCCTGGGGTGATTTCAGCCGATCGATTTGAGAAGTTTCGGATAAAAGCACGGGCATTTTTGCGATCGCAACAAGATAATATTGCTGTCTTTAAACTGCGGACAAATAAACAACTCACGCCAACAGATCTCGCGGAACTAGAGCGGATCTTAACCGAGAGTGGTGTGGGGGAAACTGAAGACTTAGATCGGGCTAAAGCGGAGGCGAATGGCTTGGGTATATTCGTGAGATCGTTAGTGGGACTCGATCGCGAGGTTGCCAAACAGGAATTAGCGAGATTTTTGGCTGGTAAGCAGTTTAACGCCAATCAGATTGAATTTATCGACACGATCGTCAACTATCTCACCGAACATGGCGGGATGGATGCGGCATTACTATACGAGTCGCCATTTACAGATCTTACCCCGCAAGGGCCGGATGGATTATTTACGAGTTCGCAGATCGATGAGTTATTTGCGGTACTGGCATCCGTTTATATTAGAGCGACTTGCCCAGGCTCCGAGCAGGCGATCGCTTAATAGTATAATTTACCAAAATTATCGCAGTCAGATCGTTCTAATCTTTGTTCTGATTGCTTTTCAGCCGATTTTAGCTTTTAAATCTAAGTACCGATAATTGTAACTATCGGTACTTTCTAATTCTATGTATGTTGGTGTAATTGTCACTGTTCAGGTCTAATTTAGATCGCCGTTCCAAAAATTGCCATCTTCACTTGTTACTCGACCATAACGTCGCAAACCTTACCTAGTAGACCGATCCGGCTATGATAATGCAATACATCACCGATCGCTGACGATGCAATTTGTAGCCAATGGCCCCGATATTCCGAATGCATTACTACAGGCACATGAAGAAGGTCGTGTTGTCTTCTTCTGTGGCGCAGGAATCTCCTATCCCGCAGGATTACCTGGATTTAAAGATCTAGTTGATAACATCTACAGCAGCATTGGTACACAGCAAAGCAATACAGAGAAAGAAGCTTACGATCGCTGGCAATTCGATACAACTCTAGACCTATTAGAAAGACGAATCCCTGGCTGTCGATTGACAGTTCGGATGGCTCTGGCACAAGCTCTGAAACCCAAGCTAAGGAAAAAGGGATCCACTACGACCCATGCTGCTTTATTAGATTTAGCACGTAGTCGGAATGGTTCGGTGCATCTGGTTACTACCAATTTCGATCGCATTTTCAATTATGTAATATCACGCCAAAAGCTACAGATTAACGAATATGCAGCACCTTGTTTGCCAGTCCCCAAAAATAGTCGTTGGAACGGTTTGGTGTATCTTCACGGATTGTTACCTAAAAAACCTGAAGAAAATTCTCTGAATCAGTTGGTAATAACCAGTGGTGACTTTGGGTTAGCCTACCTGACGGAGCGTTGGGCCGCTCGATTTGTCAGCGATCTGTTCCAAAACTTTATTGTTTGCTTTGTTGGATACAGTATCGGCGATCCAGTTTTGCGTTATTTGATGGATGCTCTGGCAGCAGACCGGATGCTAGGAGAAGTCGCGCCGCAGGCTTATGCTTTGGGGGGCTGCCAATCTGGTAAGGAAGCTAAAGAAA
>Ga0136639_10000668_pt1 | contig 11752 bp, 6 predicted proteins | sample AntDrymUQ8592106_2_FD_113739 | JGI IMG/M metagenome (GOLD analysis project Ga0136639, IMG submission 113739) | Polar desert sand microbial communities from Dry Valleys, Antarctica - metaG UQ859 (21.06) | ecosystem: Environmental > Terrestrial > Soil > Desert | place: Antarctica: Dry Valley...
AGCAAGAGAGCGAACTGCTCTGGATCGTTTTCCGGCAATACGGACCTAATGACTACCTATATTGGTCTTTGTTTAGCGGTAATCTGGCTAGCGATGCAGCCGGAGCAATTGGTCGACGGTCAGGGCGAGCAGGCTACACATGAGATGCGCGATCATTTTCTTGGCCCCCCGGACACGAATATTGACGGCACCGAATTCATCCTTCAACCGGGCAAACACTCGCTCCACCATCGTCCGGATCTTGAACCGCTCGGCCTCGGCAGGACTCAGATGCGGCTGCGGCTTGACCAGCAATGGAAGCTGGGTTTCGCTCTTGCGGCGAGTGTGCGGATAGATGATCGGCTGGTGGTTGCGGTCCTTACTGGCCTGCGGAATCGCCGAGGCATCGTAGGCCGAATCCATGACTTCATCCAGATAGGTGACCCGCTTGGAACTCATCTCCATCAGGGGGATGGCGACCTGGGAATCGTGGACGCTGGCCGCAGTCAGCAGAGCGCTGATCGGGATCTGGCCATCGGCGACGTCGAGGTGAAACTTGTATCCGCGCCACCAGAACACTTTCCCGTTGTTGCCCTTCTTGCCGCCGATATCGCAGGCGGTGGGGACGCCTTCGAGCATCGCTTGGACGGTTTTGGCCTGGAGCTGCATTTCCAGCCTGGTCTGCGGAATAGCTCTGGAAGTTGCTGATTGTTTGGGGAATACTGGCTTCTTCCGCTCCTTCTTGCTTTTGGTCTTGGGGGTTTTCTTGGGTTTGGTTTCGGCGAATCGCTCGCGGGCACAATGGCCGAAGCGTCGCGGGCCATGTGGCCAACCAAGCGGTCGGAATGGGTCGCGCGAATGAGCGCTTCATGGGCGGCGGTAGAGAGTTGGGAGTCGGCGAATTCGGCGAAGGCGCGAGAGAAGGTGGATTCGTGAGGGAGTTGGCCGGGGTGCCCCTCGCTCCGAACCAGCGCCCCATAACGCTGCACCTGCGCCTCGTCCTTCACGACGCCGCCAGCCAGGTTCTCACCCGCCGAGCAAATCACCGCCAGCGGCGTCTTCAAATCGTGCGTCACCCCCGCCGTAAACTCCATCTGCAAACGCGACAACCTTTCCGCCCGCCGAGCCACCATCGCCAGCGCGATCAACGCCGACGTCAGCAACACGATCGTCTTGCCACTCAACGCCAGGTTCCGCAAGCGGGCTCGCGAAATCACCGCCTTCAGCGTCCCGCCCCGCAGTCCGGCCTCCAAATGCCAGGGCGTCCTCCTTCCCGGCGGTCCGATCGAAAGCACCTCGGCCGGCGTCTCCCATTCCGTCTCGCCGGTCGAGTACACCACCCCTTCCGACCGAACCAATCGAAACGCATCGCGCTCCGAACCGCGTTAGCCAAAATGCTCTTTCAGCAGCTCAGGCAAAAAGGATTCCCGAATATAGGCCATATTCAGCACAATCGCCAGCGATCCGCCCGGTGCGGGCAGCACCCACAAATCAGGGCGCCGCTCCGGCACCGAACCGCGACCGTCCGCCAGCCCCGGCCCGCGACCGTCCCCTGCACCGAACCGATACAGTAGGAGGGGACCCAAAAGGTGCTCCTCCCCTCGTGGATTTCCCGCATCCGGCTCTCCAGTAGAGGTCGCCTCAGGCATGCACAGGCCGTCGCCGGTCCTGCTTGGCCTCTTGGCCGAGCTTCTGTCTCAGTAAGCGAGCGTGTCGCCGGTAGAGGACAAGTCCCCTGGCCGGGTATCCCGTAGTAGGCTTTTCAGCCAATGGGCTCTCCCTTCCTCTGACTCCGCGTCTCTTCTGTAAGGCCCTTTCGCTCCACGGGCTTTACCCCGCTTCGTCGCTACTACGCGCCTCTCCGCCACCCTCCGGACCGCTCGCGGGTATTTATTCCCGCTTCGCGTTGGATTTGAATAGTGCGGGAGGGCTTCCCAGGTGCCTCGACATATCCCTATCCGCGCGCTGCCTCCAACCACCCCGGGGATTCGAACGGGTGCTAGCTCATTGCTTCCCCGCCCGTGTCAGGCTTCATCCTGGTTGGAGGACTGGCCAATCCCAATTTCCTAACGAGGCCGAATCGAGTTCGCTTGCGTTGCGGCTCGCGGACTTGCCGTTCATTAGTTAGATCTGCCAGACTTGTCTTGCCGCACCGACCGAAGGACCTCCGCGGGGTGCTGCAGGGGTCCTGGGCGCTGCGAGCCTGTTCCCGGACCAGTCCGACATACCCTACGCCCAGATTTCTCTATTGGTCCAACACCTCCGCGACTCGGTCACTTTATGTCGCACACCATGCCCGATCACGTCCCTCATACGCGAACTCCTCAAAAATCCAACCGCATCTGCAACACCACAATCCGATTCCCTCCAGCCGCCGTAATCCGCCCAAAGTTCACCGAGTTCATATCGACGTTTGGGTCACTCCATTGCGGCCGGTTTAACGCGTCAATCGCATCCACCCGCAACTCCATGTTGAACCGTTCGCTCAACTGAATTCGCTTCGCCAGATTGATGTCGAACCGTAACTCCCCCGGGCCTTCCAAAAAGCCCGGGGCCAAGGTGCCCAACTGCCCCGCCGTCGGATTCACGAGCAATAGCTTGCCACTGGCATCTGCAATCCCCTGCAACGTGCTCCGGCTGCGAATATTGTTGATCGCCGTTATATTCGCGATCGACGGGTCCGGCACCGTCTGCAATCCAGCAAAGTAAATCACCCCATTCTCCGTCTTAGCCGCACTGCCGGTACCTTTATCGAACCCCGCCACCGCCGACGCCGTGTTGTCGCCAAACGTGTTATACGAAGCCCGGCCCGAAGTGATACTAATCGGCGTCCCCGAGAAGGCGTTGATGATCCATCCAAACTGCCACCGGCTCAGCGCCGACCGCATCCACCCCGTAGTCCGCCCCCGCAGCGGCAGCACGTACGTCCCGCTCGACCGCACCATGTGCGTCCGATGAAAACTCATCCGCCGCTTGTCCAACTTCCAGTTCCGCAGGTCGCGATAGCTATCGATCATCTCTTCGCCGTCGCCCTCCTCCTCACCCAAAGCCTTGGACCACGTATAGTTCGTCTGCAGCGCCAAACCTTTTGAAAACCGCCGCGAAACCTCGGTTTGGAAAGAATGCCAAGTCGAACTCGCAAAGTTTCCCGTCAACCGCGCCGAATCAAACTGCGGGTTCGGCACGACAAAGTTCACCGGCAGTCCCGCCCGGCTCAGCAGCCCGCCGCGCGTCCCCGTGTAAGTCGTTGTCGTGTTCAGCCAATCGGCCATGTTGGCTGCCGTATGAAACGCCAGATACCCCTGCGTTGTTGTATTCGTCCGCATCGCGTCCGAGCCCGTGATCCGCACCCCGTCCACCACGCCCAACCCGGTCACGTTGATCCCCCGAAAGATCTGGTCGAACAACGGCGCGTTGCCGCCGCGCTGGGTCACATGGAACGCATCCAGAATCCCGTTCTCGAAAATGTTTGTCTCGTTCACGCTCGTCCCGCGCACGAGCCGTGTCCCCTTGCTCCCCACATACCGCACATCCCACACCATGTTTTTCGCCAACTCCCGCTGCAACGAGATGTTCCAGTTCTGAATGTATGGGTTCCGCAGCTTATCCTCGAACACCCGCACAATCTGCGTCCGGTCCGTCAGCGGCACCGTCTCCAGCGGCTTCGTTGTGTTCGCCAGCGGTAGCGCCACCCCGCGCAGGTCCACGTAACGATCCGGGTTAAACACCACCAACTGCCGTAACCCCGGCTGGTCGCCGCTCACGGCGTCCGCAATTCGCAATGAGTTCCGCTCGTAGTTGATCATATAGCCCGTCCGCAGCACCGTCGTCCGCTTGAACCAAGGCAGCGCCCAACTCAGCCCCACCGCCGGCGCAAAGTTATTCCGGTCGCGCGCATGGAGCGCCTTATTCGGATTCGCCGACCCCGGGCCCACCAACTCCACCCGCGTCAACGCCCCGTTCAGCCGGCCCGGCTGGTACAGATCCGCAAAGCTCGAGCCGCTCAAACCGAACACCCCCGCTTGGCCTCCCACGAGCGACGCCGTCCGCCCATTGGCGTCGTACGGCACCCCGTAATAGTCCCACCGCCCCCCTAAATTCAACGTCAACCGCCGATGAATCTTCCAGTCGTCCTTGAAGAATATCCCATACTCCCGTCGCTTCCACGTCCGCTGCTTCACCTCCCCCGCAATAAACGCCGGATCCGTCCCACCCGGCGAATTGAACGTCTGATTCACCCGGCTCACCGACCCCGACAACTCATTGAGCAACGCAATCGCCGGCGTTAGATTCAGCCCAATTCCCGGTAACGCATCCAAGCCCCGCACCACCGCCGTCCCGCTCCCCAACACCGCCCGTGGCATCACATCGGTCGAGTTAAAGCCATTGCTCGAACTAAACCGCACGTCAATGCCACCCTTAAAGTTATGTTTCCCGTTGATGTAAGTCACGTTATCGGAAAACTGATACAACGGCGAGATCCGTCCCACCGGATTATCGCCTTGGTTGATCGGGTCCGTCACCGAATCAAAGTCCAGAACGTAGGGTGTGCCGTTGGCCTTCGGCAGTAAATTTAAATTCTTCCCCGTCTCCCAACCGGTATAAAACCGCAGCGCCGGACGCAACACCCCGGCCCGAAACTCGTTCAAAAGCGTCGGGCGCAACGTCGAAGTCAGGTTAGCCGTCCACAGCCGGTCTGTATAAGTCGTCTGCCCGGACGGAGCATTCGGGAACGGCGCCTCCGAGAATAAGTTCGCGTTCGCCTGGTCCTCTTTCGTGTAACTAACGCTCAGCCGATGCGCCGAGTTGAAGTTATGGTCGATGCGTAAGTTCCACTGGTCTCGATTCTGCGAACTCGGCCGCTGCCAAGTAAACCCCGCCGTGTTCAGCCCATCTCCGCTTCGAAAGTTGTTCGGCAGCGGCGTCAGCCCGATCATCCGTCGAATCGTCCCCGTGGGGTCCGCCCCCGTTCGGTTCGGATCAATGCCAAACAGGCTGACGGTCTGTAACGCCCCCGTCGCGGTCCGCGGCGCTACCGGCTTCCCGTCTAAATCCACCGTCGCCAATGCCGCCAACGCGTTTGCATTCCGTGCCCCCGGGAAATACCGAAAAAGCCCCTGCCGTGCGCTCTCCGTATAAACGGTATTCGTCACGTTGCGCCGTTCCCGAATCCGCTGCCCATCGAACAGAAAAAAGAAGAACGTCTGATTCTTCTTGATCGGTCCCCCGATCCGCCCACCGTACTGATTCCGAATCAACACGTTCCGCGAAGAAATCGCTTCGCCCGTCACCGAGTCGTTCCCCCGCGAATTGTTGAACCAGTTATTGGCGTTCAATACCGTATTCCGATGCGTCTCAAACAGGCTGCCCTTGATCCGGTTCGATCCCGACCGGCTCAAAATCTGAATCTGCCCCGACCCCCTCCCATACTCCGCGTCCGCCGGCGATGTAACTACCCGAAACTCTTCCACCTTATCCACCGTCGTCGTTATCGGCGAAGAGACACCTTGGTTCAGCCGTTGGTCTTGAATATTCACCCCGTCCAGCGTAATGTTCAAAGCTCCCCGTCGCGACCCGCCGAAGTTGTTCCCCAATAGCCCCGCCTGGGTATACACCAAGCTCAACGCGTCCCGGCTTGGCAACGGCAAATCCAGCACCTGCTGCGCATTCAACATACCGCCTACCGACGACGTTTCAAAACCCAGCGCCGTATCCGCCGCCGCCCGCACTTCCACCACTTCGCTCGTCGACGCCAATTGCATGGGAATATTCAGCCCCTGCCGCGCCCCCACCTCCATGCGTAGCCCCTCAATCGTCACCGTGCGGAACCCCGTCCGCTCGACCGTGATCGCATACAATCCCGGCGGCAAGGCGGGCAAAACGTAAGTCCCGCTCTCCCCGGTTCCGACGCGTTTATCCATCCCCGTACCCGTATTCTTCGCTCTCACGGTTGCCCCCGGCATCACCGCCCCCGCCGGATCCGTCACTGTCCCACTCAGCACCGCATCCGTGCCTTGTGCCCAAACGCAAGTTGCCATCCAGAACCCGACCCACAATCTAACCATCCATACAGGATAATGCGATAAGTGATGATCTCCCGCCGACACCTCCTCGCCCTCGCCGCTTCGCCGATGCTTGCTCAAGACGAATCCGGTTTCGCTCCCCTCTTTGACGGCCGAACCCTCAACGGCTGGCAAGTCAAGGAGGGCCCCGAATCCGCCTTCACCGTCGACGACGGCTCCATCCTGGTCACCGAAGCCGCCAACTCCCCCACTTGGCTCGCCACCGAAAAGACTTACGAAAACTTCGACCTCCGCCTCGATTTCTATGTCAAAGGCTGGATCGATTCCGGAATCTATCTCCACGCTCCCGAACACGGTCCCGCCATCGATTGCGGCTACTGCGTCAAGCTCTTCCACAAGAATGACGATCCGCCTAAGCTCGAATCCATGGGCGGCATCTTCCCCCACGTCGCTCCCAAACTAACGAACGTCAAAAGCAAAGGCGAATGGAACTCCCTCCGGATGCTCATGGATGGCCCCAACCTCAAAGTGTGGTCGAACGGAGCAATGGTGCAGGACCTCGACACCGACCAGCACCCCGAACTCCAATTCCGCCTCCGCTCCGGCCGCATTGGCCTCCAGTCGCTCTCCTACCCCATCCGCTTCCGCAACCTCCGGATCAAAGAACTGCCCGGCCGCACCCCCTGGCAATTGCTATATAGTACTCCCGCAGACTTCGAAAACAACTGGTTCGTCGAAGAAGGCAAAGCCAAATGGATGCCCCTCGGCTCCATCTTCCGCACCGACTTCAACGGTCATCTGGCCAGCAAAACCAAGTACAAGGATTTCGCCTTCGAAACCTATATCCGCGCCCGCAAAAACTCCAACGGCGGCATCTTCTTTCGCTCGGAAGGCTCCGGCAACAAGCCCCACTACGAAGTCCAAATTCACGACGTCGAAGGGGCCGTCTATCCCACCGGCTCGCTCTATGGCATCCGCCGCGCCAAGTACCCCCGCCTCGTCCCCGAGGAATGGTTCCTCTTCCAACTGATCGTCAAAGGCACTCGCTGCGTCGTCCGCATCAACGGCGAAAACGTCGTTGACTACAACGAGCTCGACCGCCTCGAAGCCGGTCACATTCTTCTGCAAGCGCACCAAAGCGCCAGTTGGATCGAATACAAGCAAATGCGCATCCGCGAGATCTAACGCCTCCTTACAAAATGACCAGAACCTCACCTCTCGCCTTCCTCTCCGAGCAGATCGATTCCTTCCGCGCCACGGGCACCTATCAACGCCTTCGCGAACTCGAAAGCCCCTGCGAGCCCATCAGCCGCTACGACGGCAAGGAAGTCATCAACCTCGCTTCCAATAACTATCTCGGCCTCGCCAACCATCCGAAGTTGAAGGAAGCCGCCATCGCCGCCATCAACGCCTACGGTGCCGGCACCGGAGCCGTCCGCACCATCTCCGGCACCATGGCCATGCACATGGAACTGGAACGCCGCATCGCCGCCTTCAAAAACGTCGAAGCCTGCGTCGTCTTCCAGTCCGGCTTCACCGCCAACGCCGGTACCGTCTCCGCCATTCTTTCGAAGGAAGATCACATCATCTCCGACGAACTCAACCACGCCAGCATCATCGACGGTTGCCGCCTCTCCCGCGCCAAAATCCACGTCTTCCGCCACGCCGACCCCGCCGATGCCGAAGCTAAACTCGCCGCCCTCGCAGGCGTCCCCGGCCGCAAGCTGCTCATCACCGATGGTGTCTTCTCGATGGATGGCGACATCGGCCCCCTCCCCGGACTCGTCGCCGTAGCCGAAAAATACGGTGCCATCATGATGGTCGACGACGCCCATAGCTCCGGAGTCCTCGGCCGCAATGGCCGCGGCACGGTCGACCATTTCGGCCTCCATGACCGCGTCGAAATCCAAGTCGGGACGCTCTCTAAATCCATCGGCGTCCTCGGCGGCTACGTCTGCGGCAGTAAGGATTTCATCGACTATCTCTGCCACCGCGCCCGGCCGTTCCTGTTTTCCACGTCTCATCCGCCGTCCGTCACCGCCGCCTGCCTCGCCGCTTTCGATATTCTCGAAAACGAACCCGAGCGGATCGAAGCTCTCTGGGCCAACACCCGGTACTTCCAGGCTGAACTAGCCGGCCTCGGCTTCGACACCGGCCGCTCCGAAACCCCTATCACCCCGATCCTGGTCGGCCAAGCCAAAACCGCCCACGCCTTCTCCGCCGCGCTCTTTGACAATGGCCTGCTCGCCACCGGCATCGGCTTCCCCACCGTCCCCGAAGGCCGCGCCCGCATTCGCACCATCGTCACCGCCACCCACACTCGCCCCCAACTGGACCGTGCGCTCGAAATCCTCTCGCGCACGGCCAAGTCGATGGCGCTGCTCTAACGCACCGCTACGGTCACCTCCGGCGAACTCGTCGCCCGCCCAACCATCACCACTACCGGAGCGTTCCCTGCTGCCACCCCTTCCGGGATCCGCACGTTGATCTGGAACACGCCCGCTACCAACCCGGGTGCCGCTCCGCCGTAGATCACTTCAGCGTCTTTTCCGCCAATTCGCACCGTGATCGGTTCTTTGGGCTTCGGGAAAGAACTAGCGTTGATCGCCCCGTCCACGACCACCGGCTCCACTGCGCCCTCGCCCGTGCCATAGAGCACAACAACCGAACCCACTTCCGCCGCGTTCGACCCGCTGTTGAAGCTGCCGTCCTGGTTCAGAATCGCTCCCTGCCCTTTGCCGGAACTATTCGCCGTAAACAGGCCCGGAGCGGTTGCCGTCACGGGTAGAGTTACCGCATTCGAACGGACTCCCCGGAACTCCACCTGCATCTGCGTCGTCGTTCCGCTCACTCCATAAGGCACAATCGCGCTAATCTGGCTCGCCGACACGTAGATCAACGGGGCCGGCCGCGTGTCGAACAACACCCGCGTCTCCGCCACGCTCGTCGCGACTGTCCCCTGGGCCGTTAACTGCGCCCCCGTCAACTGCGCCGGTCCAATCCCGCTGCCGAAGATCGTGACTAACTGTCCCGGAGCAACCGCACCGCCCATGAAACTGGCTGCGCTCACGACACCATTGTTCGGCACCGTCCCGCCCGCGGGGCCCACCGTCAACGCCACTGCGACCGTTGACCGGGTGTTCAGCCTCGTATTGGTCACCGTCACCGTTCCGTTGTAACTCCCGGCCGCCAAACCCGTCGTTGTTGCCGTTACGTCCACCGTGGCGGCACCGGTACCGGAACGCGGCGTTGCCGCCAGCCAGGTTCCACCCGTCGCTGTCGTCGTTTCTACCGTCCAAGTCGGCACTCCGGTCGTCACCCGGATGGCAAAATTCTGCGCCGGAATCGCCGTCCCCGGCACCCCGTTAAAGGTTAACCGCTCCGTTGACAACGTGAACGGATTCGCCGCCGGCGAACTATCGATAACCGACACAAACGCATCGGCCGGTCCTCCGCCGGTCCTTCGCTGAAGCCCATTAGTCGATGTGGGGAAATCTACCGACCCTGTCTCACCCGTCAGATAAACGATCCCTTGATTATCGACGAACAAGCCGAACGGACTATCCGTCGATGTTCCGCCTAAATAAGTGGATTGTAAAATAGTGGCGCCCGTCGCGTTCAGCCGTAAGAGAAAGACATCGGCGGCTCCCGCGCTCGTTGCCTGTAACGCATCAACCGTCCGTAAATTAGTAGATGCCGCTCTTCCCGCGACGTAAATGGTTCCATCCGGGCCCAGCGCAAGCTTCGTCCCGGCGTCTTCCCGCGTACCTCCCCAATAAGTACCGTACAGCAGCGCGTCACCCTTCGCCCCTACCTTAATTAGGAACGCGTCTTGCGGTCCACTCAACTCCCGTTGCACCGCACCATCAGTCAGTTGCAGGTTCGACGAACTGGTCTCGCCGGTAACCCAGGCGTTGCCGTCTTTGTCGATCGCAATCGAACGGCCCAATTCCGATCCTCCCCCGCCGTAGAATGTCGAATACACAAGGCCGGTTCCCGTAGGATTCAACTTCGCCACCACGACATCTACCGGCGTTCCGGCTCCCCCTCGATTCGAACTCTGAAATCCACTCAGCGTCGGAAAGTCGGGCGACGATGAATATCCGGTGACGTACGCCGCGCCGGTAGAATCCACCGCAATACTCAGCAAGAAGTCCGAGCCTCTTCCGCCTAGATAAGTGGAATATGCCGTCGTCACCGAATCAGGAGAGAACTTGGTAACGAAACCGTTAAAAAACCCTCGATTCGAGGTTTGGAAGCCGCCTTGCCCCACCGGGAAGTTATCCGAAAAAGAGTAACCAGCCAGATAGAAGTTCCCTCCGGCATCCAGAGTGATCGCCTCGGCGGAGTCGTCGTAACTCCCTCCCCAAAATGACGAGAACACGAGGGCAGCGCCTGTCGGGTTGAGCTTCCCGAAAATCGCATCGGTTCCACTGGGCGCACCGCCTTTGAGGAGGGGTTGCCGCGCATTCACCATCGGAAAATCCGCCGAAGCCGACGAACCAGCGAAGTAGATACTGCCCTGCGGATCCACCGTGATCGCCCTGACGATGTCCGAGTCCGCGCCGCCCAAAAGCGTCGAGTATACCAATGTGCCCTGGGCACTTAGCTTCGTGATAAATGAGTCGGTCCTGCCTTTGTAGTCCTTCTGCAGCGGTGTTGCGCTCAGGGGGAAGTTGGGGGAAATTGTGGTCCCTGCGATATACATGTTGCCCGCCGCATCCACAGTCATCCCATAAACCAACTCCGTCGAGTTCCCTCCTAGATAAGTGCTGTAGGTCAGCACCGGGTCAATCACCAACATCCGTCGCCGGTCATAGCTTCCCAACCGAAAACGGACGTCGCGCCCGTGCAACTCGTACCGAACTCCTACACCCACCCGCGCTCCTTCAACCATCTGATAGGCCACCGGCGCTTTCTGTACCGTGTCCCCAGCCGCCGTGTGCCACACCAACTCTCCGTTCGCCTTCAGTCGTAACTGCCCCTCTCCACTCCATCGGAGCCGAATCTGCTCGGCATCCCCTCCCGGCTGCACCTCGAAATCGTACTCGAGCTGATCGGCTTTGGCATGAAAAAGAAGGTCAATTCCAGCGTATAGCTTGACATATCGGATCGACGAGTAATTTGTTATTCCAGCGGCCCATCGATTCGGGTCGTTTCCTCTTAGAATGTTACTCGTTCCGCTCGTCAGTCCCTCTCCTCGGGGCAGCGTACCCGCCTTCGAACCCGGGAACGTCAGCCGATACTCCGCCCGCGTGTCTTCGCCCTGCAGAACTCCACGAACGGAATTCGCCGAAAACCCGAGGCTGGCCCGCTCGGCGCGTTGCAGGTAGAGAATTTCTCTGGGCGCTTGGCCTTGGTTGGACTCAAAAAGCACGGGTCGAAGGGGCAGCGCCCTTCTGCCCGCTACGCTTTCGCCGGACAGAACTGCCGGCAGGAAACCCATTAAAAACAAAAGTTTAACGCGCATATATGCTCCAAATGCCGTACGACGCTCTGAAAACGAGAGGAGATTTAGAACGTCGAAAACGGTGAGTATAGCAAGTTCCCCCGTCGACCAAAGTACCAATTCGATGAACACTCTCTGCCCCTAGCCGCGATTTCTCACAAAGCGTTAGGAAAAAGCTGCTCTTTCTGGCATAACTATATGTAACGACAAGAAGTTAGAGACCAAGGAGCAACGGCTTTCGCTAGGACAGAGTGTATCCAAGCTGGATTCGATTTTGGGAGCGGGTTCGGCAAGCAAATAG
>Ga0136639_10000669_pt1 | contig 11740 bp, 10 predicted proteins | sample AntDrymUQ8592106_2_FD_113739 | JGI IMG/M metagenome (GOLD analysis project Ga0136639, IMG submission 113739) | Polar desert sand microbial communities from Dry Valleys, Antarctica - metaG UQ859 (21.06) | ecosystem: Environmental > Terrestrial > Soil > Desert | place: Antarctica: Dry Valley...
CTTCGAATACCGCACCCAGCGGCAGCGCGTGCTGTTCGGCACCGGGCGCGCCGGCGAACTGCTCGTCACCGTGCTCGACGAGATCGGTGACCGGGCCGGCCGGGCAACGGCCAGCGACCCCGTCTCCCCGCGCGTGATGGTGATCGCGACCCGACGAGAACGGGAGCGGTCTGCGGGCGTGCTCGGCGACATCCGGGCGGTGCTGGTGTTCGATGAGGTTGCGCAGCACGTTCCGGCGGAGTCGGCCGAGCGCGCCCATCGAGCGGCGCAGGCGGCCGACATCGACGTGGTCATTGCCCTCGGCGGCGGGTCGGCGATCGGGCTGGCCAAAATTCTCGCGCTGCGGAGCGAACGTCCCGGTGGATTGTGCATCGTGGCAGTGCCCACGACCTATTCCGGCTCGGAGGCCACCGCTGTCTGGGGGCTGGTCGAGCAGAGGGTGAAGACCACCGGTTTCGATCCACGGGTGTTGCCCGGAACTGTGATCTACGACGCCGCCCTGACGCTGTCGCTCCCCCGCGAGCTGAGCGTCTGCAGCGCGCTGAACGCCCTCGCCCACGGCGTCGACGCGCTCTGGGCTCCGGGCGCGAACCCGGTCAGTGCTCTGATCGCCGCTGAGGGTATCCGACTGCTGGCACGCGCCCTACCGGGAATCGCCGCCGCTCCTGTGGCAGGCCAGAACGTGGCTGCGACGATTGCCCTGAGAGCCAGGGAAGACGCCCTCCACGGCGCGTATCTGGCGGCGAGCGCGTTCTCCAGCGCCGGTTCGGGCCTGCATCACAAGATCTGTCATGTACTGGGCGGCGCCTTCGGACTGCCGCACGCGCAGACGCACGCGATCGTTTTGCCGCATGTGCTGAACCTCAACGCGTCGGCCGTTCCCGAGACCGAGGCGCGGATCGCCGCGGCCCTGGGTTCGCGTTCCGCCGTCGAGGGACTGCTCGCCCTACGGGAACGCGTGCAGGCGCCGACCGCGCTGCGGGACCTCGGGTTTCAGGAGTCAGACATCGCCCGGGCCGTGGCGATGATCCTGCCGCTGGTTCCCGCGTCGAACCCGCGCGCGGTAGCCCCCGAAGACCTCACCCTGCTGCTGCGGAACGCCTGGCTCGGTACCGCCCCCATTTGCCGCGAACACCTGCCGCGCTAGGCTGCCAGCGAAAAAAGGGAGACACAATGAGTAACACCGAGCGCGGCGACGGCGCCGAGCACTCCGACACCAACCAGAACCGGTCCGAGAACACCAACCCTGAACTGACCAGCCCCACCCACGCCGACCAGACGATGGTTCCCGTACAACGCACCCCCGAGGCGGCCGCTGACCGCCTCGCGCGGGAGTTCGCGCAGGAATCGCGGCTGCGCATCCTTCGGAGCAAGGCCGCGGTCGCCCGGTCCGACGTTGATGCGCTGGCCGCCATACATCTCGATCCCGACACCCTCGAGGAACTTCTCGACTCGGCCAGCCCGACGGAGGCCGAACGGCTCCGCACAACCGAGCACGAGATCAGTGCGCGCGTCGCCCGCGCCCGCGCGATGGCCGAGGCCGCCGAGGCCGAATACGAGCAGGCCGTTCTCGACGACTTCGACGAGGCCGAGCGCTGACTGACCCCGACTACGCCGTGTCGTGGTTCCGCTCCGCCTTCGCGATGTGGCCCACCGTCTTCAGGAAGCTGTCCGGGTTGAGCGAGATCGAATCGATCCCTTCCTCCACCAGGAAGGCCGCGAAATCGGGGTAGTTGCTCGGTCCCTGCCCGCAGATGCCGATCTTGATTCCGGCAGCATGGGCCTTCTGGATGGCCTCGCTGATCAGCTGTTTCACGGCGTCATCGCGTTCGTCGAAGAGTGCGGCGAGGTCCTCGGCGTCGCGGTCGACGCCCAGCACGAGCTGGGTGAGGTCGTTGGAGCCGATCGAGAAGCCGTCAAACCGGGTGGCGAACCGCTCGGCCAGGATCACATTGGCCGGGATCTCGCACATCATGTAGATCTGCAGCCCGGCCTCGCCGCGCACCAGCCCGTTCTCGGCCATCACAGCGATCACCTTGTCGGCCTCGGTGATGGTGCGGCAGAACGGCACCATCACGATCACATTTCGAAAACCGATCTGTTCGCGCACCCTCTTGATCGCCCGGCATTCGAGGGCGAACCCCTCCCGGTAGCGCTCGTCGTAGTAGCGGGAGGCACCACGGAAGCCGAGCATCGGATTCTCCTCCGAGTGCTCGAAACCGGACCCGCCAATCAGGTGCGCGTATTCGTTGGTTTTGAAGTCACTCATCCTCACGATCACGGGGTTCGGATGGTACGGCGCGGTCAGCTTCGCAATGCCGAGCGCGAGCGTCTGCACGAAGTACTCCTTCGGGTCGACATAGCCGCGGGTAAGTTCTTCGATCTGACGGACGGCGCCGCGGTCGGTGACCCGATCCGGGTGCACGAGCGCCATCGGGTGGATCCTGATCAGGTTGTTGATGATGAATTCCATCCGGGCCAGCCCCACACCGTCGGCCGGCAGCCGCCACCACTCGAAGGCGGCGGCCGGGCTGGCGATGTTCACCATCACCTTGGTGCGGGTCTCCGGCACGGTGCCGAGGTCGATCTCCTCCGTCTCAAAGGTCAACTTCCCCTCGAAGACGTAGCCCTCGTCGCCCTCGGCACAGGAGATCGTGATCAGCTGGCCATCCGTCAGCACGTCGGTGGCGGTGCCGGTTCCGACGACGGCCGGAACGCCCAGCTCGCGGCTGACGATCGCGGCATGGCTGGTCGGGCCGCCGTGGTCGGTGACGATCCCGGCCGCCCGGGTCATGATGGGCACCCAGTCCGGGTCGGTCATCTCGGTGACCAGGATGGCGCCGTCGACGAAGTTCTCGATGTCGGCCGGGTCCTTGATCACGCAGGCGACACCGCTCGCGATGCTGTCGCCGATGGCGACGCCGGTGGCCAGCAGCGGCCCACTACCGGTCAGGGTACTGACCGTGAACCGGGTGCCGCTGGCCTGCGAATGCACGGTCTCCGGGCGCGCCTGCACCAGGAACAGTTCGCGAGTCAGGCCGTCCTTGGCCCATTCCATGTCCATCGGCCGGCCGTAGTGGTTCTCCACAATCACAGCCCAGCGGCCCAACTTCACGATCTCCGCGTCGGTCAGCACGAACGACTGGCGCTCGCGCTCGGGGGTGTCAATGGTGCGCGTGCGGGCGCTGCCGCCCTTGGCGTAGACCATCTTGCGGGCCTTCTCGCCCAGGGTCTTCTCAACGATGGGCGTGCAGCCGGGCTGGTCGAGCAACGCCTTGAAGACGAGGTACTTGTCGGGATTGACGGTGCCCTGCACCACGGTTTCGCCGAGCCCCCAGGCGGCGCTGATCACGGCCACGCCCGGAAAACCGGTGTCGGTGTCGATGGAGAACATCACCCCGGAACCACCGACGTCGGCGCGAATCATTCGCTGCACGCCGATCGAGAGAGCCACGTCGAGGTGGTCGAAATTCTTCACCTCGCGGTAACTGATCGCCCGGTCGGTGAAGAGCGAGGCGTAGCAGCGACGGCAGGCGTCGAGCAGGTCACGCTCGCCCGTCACATTCAGGAACGTCTCCTGCTGGCCGGTGAAGCTGGCGTCGGGCAGGTCCTCGGCGGTGGCGCTGCTGCGCACGGCCACCGGCAGGTTCGGCTGCCCGGACTTTTCAGAAAGTTCCCGATACGAGGCACGGATGTCGTCGGCAATGTCGCCGGGAAACTCACCGCCGAGGAACAGCTCGCGCAGGGCCTCGCCCGTGACACGCAGCGAGGCACTGCCCGAGTGGAACAGGTCCAGCCGGCTCCGAATGGCCGGCTCGATCTCGTTCGCCGCAATGAAAGCACGGTAGGCGTTCGCGGTCGTCGCGAACCCGTCCGGCACCTGCACGCCCTCGCCGCTGAGGGCACGCACCATCTCACCCAGCGACGCGTTCTTGCCGCCGACCTGCGGGATGTCGCCCAGACCGATTTCGTTGAACCACACGACACTGCTTTCGCGCATTCTTCTCACCTCTCTGTGAGTCCGTCGCCAGAACTATGCCAGGCAGTTCCAACCTACTCTCGGCAGAGGCCCAGGCTAGGCGGCAGGTTTCGCCCTAACGCTGGGCGCTTGACGTCACAGACCCGACGCAAGCCGGGATCGAAACGGCCACACTGACGATCAGGGCAATCCGTCCGGCACGAATCACCCCCGGCGCGGTCCACCACCGTGCCGCGGTCGGCACGAACAACGTTCCCAGTACCGCCGCCACGGCACCGATGACAAGGCCCACTCCGAGAGGGACGAAGACGACCGCGGCCAGCAGCGGCACTGTCGGTGGTGCCTGAGACGCTGGTGTCCTCCCCCACACGGGAGCATCAACCCAGGAGGTACAGCGTGACTGATCCCAACTACACGGCTCTGCTGCTCGTGATCGACCGGAGCGGCTCGATGTCGAGCATCCGTGACGATATGGTCGGCGGCCTCACCGCGATGCTCGCCGAGCAGTCCGCCGAGCCGGGCCTGCTCACCGTGGACATCGTCACCTTCGACGACGAAATCGACCACACCCACACTCTCGCCGACCCCACCACCATAACCATCGAGCTCGATCCGCGTGGCATGACGGCGCTGCACGACGCCATCGGCGTGGCCGTCACGGGGTTCGGCCAGACGCTGAGCGGGTTACCCGAGCACGCCCGTCCCGGGACCGTGCAGGTCGTGGTCGTGACCGACGGCGGTGAGAACTCGAGCGGCGAATACTCCGCGGATGCCGTGCGCGCCCTGATCGCGCGGCAGACACAGCAGTACGGCTGGGACTTCGTCTTCCTTGGCGCCAACCAGGACGCCGTGCTCACCGGCGCCGCGCTCGGATTCGACGCCGACAGCTCGATGACGTTCGCCGCAGCATCCGGCGAGGTCGCCGCGATGAGCGTGAACCTCGGCCGCTACGTGACGGATGTGCGCAAGAAAGACAAGCGCGGCTTTACCGTGAAGGAGCGCTCCGAGGCCGGCGGCGATGGGGTGTAGGTCCACCCTTCGGTCCACGACCCGCAACCGCGCGCCGACCGTTCAGGGTGTGAGATAAGCATGCGATCGGGGACAGAACCCGAATCGATCCCCGATCGCAATGCCATATCAGGACGAGGTCCCTAACCTCGCCCGGCTTCCACCGTTTCAGTCGCGTGCCTACCCAAGGCAACGACGAAACGGAGGTTTATCCACCGTGCCACGCGGGGACAGAGACAGGCCTGGACGGCCGCATCTTGTGTCGGCCTCGAGGGAGGTGAGGTTCATCTGGGGCGGTTCCTTCTCATTCGGTAGGCCGGCTGACCCGAAGGTTCCGTGCCTTTGCGACCCCGCCTTACGACGGGTGTGCCCTTACGATCGACGTGAAAGTAACTGTCTCTCCAGTAACCATCAGGTCACCTGAGAAGACCGTATCAGCCCGGTTCAACGCCCAACCGCCCGACCGAGAACAACTTCCTCCGGAAGGCCCCCCAAATCGAGGGGCACCGCTGGCGGCTCCGAAAATCAGGACGAGTAGGTTACGGGAACTCCGTAGGCCTCGGCGCTGGCGAACTCGATGCCGACGAACGGCTCGTCACCCACAACACGGGCATTGTGGCCCGGCGGGATCGTGTACGAGTCGCCAGCCGAGATGGTGGCCTGGGTGCCGTCATCCAATTCCGTCTCCAGCGTGCCGGAGACGCAGTAGCCCACGTGCAGCAGCTGACAGGACTCCGTTTGGACGAGGGGCTTGATACAGTCCGTCCAGGTCCAGCCCGGCTCCATCGTCAGGCGACCGATGGTGTACTCCCCCAACCTGTTGAGGTCGAGATGGGTCTTCTCCGGCGTGCGACTTTCGTCGGGAGAGTCAAGGGATCTAACCCGCAACTCGTGCTCTGTGGCAGACATGCGTGCTCCTTGTGCCTCTGGAGGGCCGATTGACAGGGGGACAGACCACGCGGCTCTCCGAGCGTGAACGGTCTGTGCACAGATGAGGGTAGCCCCAGAGGTTTCCGGGCGACAGGGGCGGGAAGGGCGGGAAGGGCAAGGGTGACGCATTCGAAGACAGCTCACCGGGTCTCGACGGGCTCGACCACCGGGGCGGAGGCAGGGTCGGGGCTAGGCTTCCATGTCGTCGTGGGTGACGATGCGGCCCAGCTCGATGCCACCATCCGGCAGCTGCCAGAAGTGCATGCGGCGCGCGGCGGGGGTGTTCTGCTCGATCGAGACGCGCATGCAGCGGGCGCCGTCCCAGCGCAGCAGGTGCGGATCGGCCGGTCCGGCACCCTGACGCAGCGCGTGGAGGTGTCGCCCCTTGAGGGTTTTCACCCGACCGGTGAGCACGTCCACGGAGGCCTTGAACGCCTTGGCCAGCTGGCCGTCGTCGAGCCCGGCGAGAGATTCGGCGAACCGCTCCCCCAGCACATAGCTGTTCGGCAGCTTCCATTCCTCGCGGTCCGATTCCGGAACCCGGTCGACCCAGGCGAGGAGGATCTCGTGCCGCACCCAACCGGAGGGTTCTTCCCAGGCGGCTCGCCGCGACTCGTATTCGCTGGCCGCGGCCGGGGTAGGGGCGGTGCGGCGGGATTCGCGCAGCATTCGTCGTTGGGCGCGCTGGTCATCGCGTAATTCCGCGACCGTGTGACGCAGGGTGGCGAGTTCGACGAGGGCGTCGCGCAGCTGGAGCTGAGCGGAACGGGCCTGCTCGCGCAGCTTGGCGAGATCGGAATCGGTGGCGCCGGCCTCGACCAGCTGGGTCTCGAGGCGCACGATGCGCGCTTTCGCCTCGGCGAGGGACAGCTGGGTGGACTGCAGTGCGGAATGAGTCGCGGGCGCAGGAGTGGGGGTGACCCGAAACGCGATGGCCCCGGTCGTGGCCGGACGGAGGGAAGCGTGCACTCGGCCGGGACCTGGCGACGGACGCGGGTGCAGGCGGTCCGATGTCGGTCCGGCTGTGATCAGGGCGGAGTGCCCCAGGCTTTCGGCAGGCACAACCACAGTGACGGCCGAGGCAGCCGCCAGGGATGAGGGGCTCCCCACCACCTCGATCACCGCGGCGGCGGCGTCGTCGTCTTCTTCGATCAGAGGCAGCAGTGGTCTGTTCTCCTGCAGCCAGGGAGGCCCGTTCTGCACGGCGCACAGCGGAGGCAGAACCGTTTCGTCGTCGTCGACGTCACTCAGGCACAGGTGCAGGGCACCGCTCGGCAGGTGAATGACCCGTGCGGTCACGACGTCGCCCTCGGAGAGCAGGGCGTCGACCTTGTCGAGCGGGTTGGCGGAGATATCGGCCCGGGTGATCGTCAGTGCCAGGTGGGGGTGCAATGCCAGCACCGCGCGCTGCGCGCTGACCTTTTGCACCAGGGCAAGGGTGATGCTGCCGTGCGGATAGCGCTCGGCGATTGCGGCGGTACTCGGCGGCTTGACCTCGACATTGAGGCGGTGTGTGGGGGCGTCGAGGGCGCCCTGGATGCGCTGACCGGGCTGCAGGGTCCAGTCAAGGGGAACGGGTGGGTAGGTCAGCTCCTGCCAGACGGTGGCCATGCCGCCGCCATCGAGTTCGACGAGGGCGCGGGAGCCGCCCAGCATGAACCCCTTGACGGTGCCGTCCACGGTGATGACGGATGCCGGGGCGAGCTCGAAGAGGCCTGCCTGATGAGCGTGGGCGAGGGCATCCGTCACCAGCTGATCGGTGGCGTGCTGCGAGTCGCCGTGCGTGAACCGCAGACGGGAGCGAGCGAGGTCGGCGAACGCGTCACCGATGGGGTAGGAGCGGCCGGCGCTGCCATAGACCTGGAACTGGGCGGGGAGCAGATCGCCGAGCTGACGGGTGAGCTCGCCCGTCTCGATCAGGAAGACGCGCGCGACGTCGCCGATCTGGCCAGAGAGCTGGTCAATCCCGATTTCGGGCGTGGCCGTGCCGAACGGCGACGACACCACAACCCAGGGACGATCACGGCCAGCATTGTGCAGACCGTTAGCGAGTTGTTGCACCGCGACGCTAGTCTCCACGCGGGTATACACCACTGACTCCCCTTCCAGCCTTCGTGAGAGGCTGTGAATCGAGGGTACGCCTGTCGCCTGTGAGAATGAACCCGCGCGTTAAGGTTCAGGGTGTAGGGGCCCTGCTATCCCCCAGTTTTCATTGGGCTGCGAGCATCCCCGCGACCATCGTCGTCGCCGCGTTGAGCACGATGAAAGTAGCCACCGCTGCCAGCGCCAGCTCGAGCGGTAACAGCACCCTGCGCTGCAGACAGGCCGCACGCACCTCGGAGTCGAGACGAGTGAAGTTCTCCATCAGGCCCTCGCCCGAACCAAGCGGCACATCGATCCACATGTCGGGGTTATCGAACAGTTCGATGATGCCGAGGCGCTCCGCCGGGCCCAGCACGATCGGGAGCGCCGTCAGCCACGCAACGAGCTCGGAGGCATCAAGAACCGTCACGGGAGCCGGCGATGACCGAACGTCAATGCTGCGCGCCCCGACGAACACGACCAGGGGAATCACGGGAGTGGATAGCGGGCGGCGGTCTTCCAGCAGCGTCGTGACCCGCTCGGCCTCAAATTTTGCGTGGCGCAGGTAGGGCACCGGCCGGGTGTCCACGAGAACGCTGCGTTCCGCTACGAGCACGCGCTGGCGGCGGTGCTGTTTGGTATTGATGGTGACGACCCCACCGGGGCCCACCAGCACATGGTCGATGTCCCAGCCGTGCCCGCCGATCGGCAGCGCGTGGAAGACCGCCCACTCCGGTGACAGCGTTGCCAGTTTCTCGCCGACCACGATCTCGCCCTGGGCGCCCAGGAACCAGCCTTCACAGTTCAGGCCGAGCGGGGAACGCCCCAGAAATCGGGCCCACGGCGTGAGTGAAGGGGTGCTCCCCTGCTCGCGCAGCAGCTTCTCGATCATGATTTGGGCCGCGAAACGCTGCCGCATTCTCGCGCATTCCAACGTCATCTTTTCTGGCCCCCACCGTTGATTGTAACGGCAGACCTCTCCGGGTGGCACTCCCTCTGGGGCACGCCCAGACGAGCCACCTACGATGGGGCAATGGTCAACAACATGAGGGTCGTGCAGACGCAGCTTGGGCTGCTCGAAAGCCACATCAACACGATCAAGGAGGACGCCGCCGCACCCCGCGGAGTGGAGGAGTCGCTCGTGGCCATCTGCACCGCGCTCGACGCGCTGACGGACGAGTTCCACCGCCGCCTGCCCGAGTAAGAGCGCTCCGAAGGCTCCGGACGCTCCGTTTTCTGCTTAGACGGTCGCGAGCGCGGCTTCGACGAGCCGGAACGTGACGTAGCCGGCCGCGACTGCTCCCACACCGGCGAACAGGCCCCACAGCATCCGTCGGATGCCCGCCGAGCGCACCTGGGCATCCAGCTCCGAGAACCGCTCGCTCAGATCATCGGGGGTGGTATCCGGCAGTGCGCGCCAGACATGCGGGCTGTCAAGGAGGTCAGCCACCTCCTGCACCTCTCCGGCCGACAAGACGGGGTGGAGCCTGACCAGCCACGCGCGGAGGTCTTCCGCGGCGAGCACCTTGACCTGCTCGGGCTTGTGTTCAATGGTGAACAGCCGCGGGTCTACGAACACGAGCACCGGCTGCACGGGCGCGACCAGCGGCATCCGGTCTCGAACCAGGATCGTGACGCGCTCGGCCTCGTATTCGGCGTTACGTAGGTAGGACACCGCCTCGCCGTCGATCTGCAGGGTGTTGCGCCCAACACAGATCTCGGTACGCGGGTGGTTCTTCGTGGTGATCGTGAAGATTCCGCCGGGGCCGACCACGAGGTGGTCGATCTCGGAGTTCGAGGATCCGATGGGCACGGCATGCAACACCGTCCACTCCGGTGGAAGCGTCGCCAGCATGGAGCCCACCACAATCTCTCCTTTGGCCCCGAGATACCAGGACATGCTGTCGGCACCGAGCGGGGATAGGCCGACGAACCGAGCGAACCGCGACCGGCGGGGCACGCTCCCCTGCACCTGCAGCAGCAGCTCGATGACCGACTGCGCCGCAAATTTTTCAAGCATCATGGCACTGTCCGACGTCATCGCAATCCCCCTAGCTGAATTGAATCTAGCGACTGGGGCAGCGGAGTATGCAGTCCCCGAAAGGGGGTATCGACGGCGTGGCGACTGGCGCACCAGGTTCGCGGGGCGCATCCAGGCCGATGCCGCCTGCACCAAGGAGCCCCGGAAGTCCGTCGCGAACTGCCGGAAGGAGGTCTCCGACACCCCGGTGAGGCGACGGATCGCCCGGTTCGGGAACGCGGAAACCCCGAAGTGCACCACCCGATCGAGCATCTCCCCCAGACTGGGGGTGTGAATGTAATCAAGATGCCGGGAATTCGCAAGTCAACCTGGATGGCGGCTGCCCTGGCTGCCACGGTCGCTGTGGGTGCCGGTGCCGCCGGAATCGCGGGTGCCGTGGGACTCGGCAACGACGAGAGCACCCCGACCGACAGCGAACTGGCACGCGCGAGTCGCGCGGCCCTGGCCGAGGTGGGGCCTGCCACCGTGACGGATGCCCAGCGCGACTCCGCCAAGTCGCCCGCCGAGATCTACACCGTCGATACCCGGCTGCCCAACGGTGTGGAGGTAGCGGTTCAGCTCGATGAAGCGTTCACCGTCATGTGGGTGAGCACTCCGAGCTGGAGCGGCACCGCGGCATCCGTTGCCGAACCCCGCGTTCTGACCGCCGCGGAGCTCGCGAGCGTCGACCGCACGGCCGCCGGGCAGGCTGCGCTGGCCGAGGTCGGCAGCGGAACGGTCACGGACTTCCGGCGCACCACCGCGCTCGACCACGCCTTCGAGGTGGAGGTCACCCTCGAGAACGGCACGACACGCGTCATCGAGCTCACCGAACGCAAACTGGTCGTGCGCATGGATCGCCCGACAACGCGCTGAATCGTTAGCCAGCAGGTGGTGACAAGCCAACCGGTAACGAAGTACCGTGGTGCAGTGGTGCCGACTGGCCCCGCACACCGGTTTCACGAACAACAATGACGTTGGACCTCCGTACCAGCGGCGCCACCTGAGTGAGCTTCCTCGGGTGGCGCCGCGCGTCTTGTTTGTGGTGGGTGCCCTGTGTCACCACACGCTTCCGGTCACCGCTCGACCAGGATCCCGTCTTCGTCGCAGTAGATCGTGCGACCGGGGGTGAACGTCACTCCGGCGAACTCGACGACGGCATCCGTCACGCCGACCCCGGCTTTCGAACTCTTGCGCGGGTTGCTGCCGAGGGCCTTCACTCCCAGCGGCATCGTTCCGATGGCAACCCGGTCACGGATCGCGCCGTTGATCACCACCCCGGCCCAGCCGTTCTGTACCGCGAGCTCGGCGATCATGTCACCCATGAGCGCCGTGTTCAGCGAGCCGCCGCCGTCGATGACGAGCACCTCGCCGGCAGCGGGCGTCGACAGCACGGACTTGAGCAGGGCGTTGTCCTCGAAGCACGTCACGGTTCGAATCGGGCCGCTGAACCGGGCCTCGCCACCCAGATTCTGGAACTGGATCGAAACGGATTGCAGGTCTTCCCCGCGCTGGTCGTACAGGTCAGCGGTCAACAGCATTGGTGTCCTCCATTGTTGCGGTGGGGTGCGGGGCCGTCTCGGCCTGTAGTGGCTCGTTCCCTCTCAGGCTACCGGGGGCGAGCCATCGCGAGCTGCTCGGGGGTGATCACCGTAATCGAGGAGGTGTCCTCCAGCGAGCGGCCCTTGGTCTCGTCCGCCCACAGATACGTGACGACGAAG
>Ga0136639_10000670_pt1 | contig 11735 bp, 7 predicted proteins | sample AntDrymUQ8592106_2_FD_113739 | JGI IMG/M metagenome (GOLD analysis project Ga0136639, IMG submission 113739) | Polar desert sand microbial communities from Dry Valleys, Antarctica - metaG UQ859 (21.06) | ecosystem: Environmental > Terrestrial > Soil > Desert | place: Antarctica: Dry Valley...
CCATCTCGACGGAGTAGCTCAAGCCCTGCACGGCCGAGACGGGGCCGTCCTCGGTCGGGAAGGTGACCGTGAGGTCCTCCACCTCGAGGATCGGACCGCCGGTGCGGGCGGTGCTCGGGTGTGAGCCGGAGTTGGAGCTGGAAATGGTGCTGGTCACGAGAGCCTCACCCTGGGGTCCAGAAAGCTGTAGACGACGTCGACGATCAAGTTGCTCACGATGAGCATGACCGCTGCGAACAACGCCGTGGCCGCCACGACGGGCAGGTCCTTGTTGCCCACCGCTTGCAGGCTCCAGTAGCCGATGCCCTGGATCCCGAAGATCTTCTCGGTGAAGATAGTCCCGGCGAGCAGCACCCCGAAGTCGATGCCGAAGATGGTCACGACCGGCACCAGCGCGGCTCGCAGACCGTGCCGGTAGACAACGGTGCGTGCGGGCAGGCCTTTGGCCTTCGCCGTCCGGATGTAGTCCTCGCTCAGGGCCTCGACCATCGCGCCACGGGTGTATCTCGTGTATTGGGTGCAGCCGAAGATGCCGAGCGCGATCCAGGCCAAGAACAGGCCGCCGAACCACTTGACCGGTCCCTCTTGGAAGGGTGAGAAGTAGCCGACGTCAGAGACGAACGGGGCTTCCCACAAGACGGTGAGGTAGAGCCAGGTCAGCAGCGCGAAGAGGTAGTAGGGCACCGAGCTGATGAAGAGGAAGGAGCTCACCAGCAGCTTGTCGCCGACGGTGCCGCGTCTTCGGGCGGCAGCGACCCCGATGGGGATGCCGAGCAGGAGGTAGAGGATCGCGCCTCCACCGGCCACGGAGATCGTGGCCGGGAGTCGATCGATCAGCTCCTCCCAGACGAGGTTGAAGGTCCGGTGGGAGTAGCCCAGGCACGGAGCTGCGCAGTCGATGGTGGTGTTGCCGATCTCCAGCTCGCGCCCAGCGAAGATGCCCTTGGCGTAGGCGGCGTACTCGGTGACGATCCCGTTGTTGTAGCCCATCTGCTCCTCGAAGCGATCAAGCCGCTCGGGGGTGCAGCGGTTGCCCGTCTGCTGGTTGCAGATAGGGCGAGCCGGGCTCTCAGGGCCGTACCAGAACAGCGCGAACACGGCCATCGACACCAAGATGACGACGATCACGCCAGAAATCAGGCGCTTGATGATGTAGGAGAACATCGCTCAGGACCTCTCAGGTGGAGGGAACCCACGGTGGATGGAGTCAAGCGGACCGGATGGGGGCCGGGCACTGGGCCCGACCCCCATCGTCGTCAGTCCGTTCGAGGTTGATCTACGAAGGACGAGTGCGTCACTGGAGGACGAACAGGTCCTTGTAGTAGATCGCGCTCATGGCGGCGTCACCAGTGAAGCCACCGATCTTGCTGCCCGCACCGAAGAGGTCGTTGCGGTAGGCGGTCGGGATCATCGGCAGGTACTTGGTGCCGATGAGCTCGTCCAGGTCACCCCAGGCTGCAGCCTGATCCTCGAGAGGAAGGGTGGCGATCTCCTTGATGCGGTCGTCCACCTCGGTCTCGGAGAAGTAAGAGGTGTTGTAGGGCTGACCAGTCTGGACCAGCGGCGGCAGCATGGTGGACGCGGACGGCCAGTCCGAGCACCAGTTGACACCACGCAGGTTCAGCTTGGCGTTGATCGGGCTGTTGGCGTCGTCCCAGAGGGCGTAGGCGTCCTCCTGGTAGGGAATCATCTCGACGGTGAAGCCAGCGTTCTCGTAGCCCTTCTTCTCCTGCTCGGCCGCGGCCTTCGCCTCGGCGTCGGAGTCGTCGTAGACGAACGAGAGCTTGAAGCCCTCGGCGCCGGCCTCCTTGAGGAGCGCCTTGGCCTTGTCGGCGTCGTAGGTGAACTGCTCACCGTCCGGGAAGTACTCCTTGCGACCCGACATGCCCGGAGGCATGATCGTGCTGGCAGGGATCCGGGTCACGCCGGGGATGTTGCCGCCGGCCAGGGTGATGTTCTCGAAGTCGTAACCCCAGGCGATCGCCTTGCGCACGTTGATGTCGGTGATCTTGGTGTAGTCAGGCGTGCGGTAGCTGACGCACTGACCGGTCTGCTGGATGAAGTTGTCACCCAGCGCGTCACGCAGCTTGGAGACGTTGGTGGCACCGAGACCGGTGGACACCGTGCTCTGGGAGGCAGTCGAGTTGCTCATGAGCAGCTGGTCGGCCTTCTCCTGGTCCTGGTCGAACTTGAAGACCCACTCGTCGGCGTACTGGTGACGAGCCGGGTCGGACGCAGCGTCCCACTCGGGGTTCTTCTCAAGGGTCAGCGACTCGTTGACGCGGAACTCCTTGATCTTGTAGGGACCACTCGACAGCGGCATGCGGCCGTAGGCGGGGAACTCGGAGTTCTCGAGCGGGATCGGACCGATCGCCATGAAGGTGGACCAGAAGTCCATGTCCGGGAAGGCACCCTGCATCTTGAAGGTGATGTCCTGGCCGTCGACCGTGATGCCGGGGCAGTCACCGTCCTGCGGACCGGTGTAGCCCTCGCCGCAGTCGAAGTTCGACACGGAGTAGACCTGGCCGGGGCCCGAGGTGAAGGTCTCGGAGTCGAAGGTGCGCTCGACGCCGTACTTGACCTCCTCGGCGGTGATCGGGTTGCCGTTCTCCCAGTTGACGTCCTTGATGGTGAACGTCCACTCGGTGAAGTCCTCGTTGGGACGACCGAGGTCGGTGGCCAGGTCGGGCACGAGCTCCATCGCGCCGGTCTCCTGGTCACGGCGGAACTGGACCAGCGACCGGTGCGTGAGCGCCTGCTGGATCGAGTTGCCGAGGACCGACCAGCCGTTGGCGGGGTCGAGGTCCTCCGGGCCCGGGTCACCGGGCACCAGCACGGTGACGGTGCCGCCGGTGGTGGCCCCCTCGACCTCAGGGGCAGGGCCCTCTGCGTCAGCGATCTTGCCGAAGTCGGACTCAGGATTGATGAATTCGCTGGGATTGTTGCTCCCAGCGGTTCCGCCTCCGCCGTCTCCACCACAGGCCGCAAGCGTGACCATGGCGAAGCCTGCGACAACGGCAAGCGACTTAGTGCGCTTCATGGTTGTCCAGCCTTTCTAGTTATTCATCCGTGCCGCGAGCCCCAGCCCACGACAACATTCAGGGAGAAACGAGGACGACGACTAGCGTCGCGTCTTCGGATCGACGGCGTCGCGGATCGCGTCGCCGAGGAGGTTGAGAGCCAGCACCAGAACGACGATGCCGATGAGGGGCTCCCACAGATAGAGGGGGTAGAGCTCGAAGTAGGCGCTGGCCTGCAGGATCGTCTGGCCCCAGGACTCGCCCTGGGTGATGCCGACGCCGAGGAAGGCCAAGCCGGCCTCGGCAGCGATGAACGCCGGCAGCATCAACGAGATGGCCACCACGATGGGAGCCACCAGGTTGGGCAGCAGCTCCTTGATCATGATGCGGGTGGTGGGCATGCCGATCACCCGTGCCGAGAGGATGAACTCCCGCTCGCGCAACGAGAGGACCTCGCCGCGCACCAGACGGGCCACGGCCATCCACCCGAAGAAGGCGAGGATGCCGATCAGCGAGATGACCTGCATCGTCTGGTAGCGATCGGGGTTGAGGGCGAAGCGCTCGTTGAGGATCGGCGCAATGATCAGCGCCATCAGCAGGAACGGCAGCGTCAGGAACAGGTCGGTGACGAACGAGATGATCTTGTCGACGATGCCGCCGACGAAACCGGAGATCAGGCCGAGCACGATGCCCACCAGCGAGGCGACGACCGTGGCCGAGGTGGCGATGAGCACCGAGGTGCGTGCGCCGAAGAGCCAGCTGGCCAGGTTGTCCTTGGCCGTCTTGGGCGCGATGCCGAACGGGTGCTCGGAGTCGAAGCCGTTGTAGGGCGGGCCCTTGAGGGGCATGCCGTCGTTGAGGTAGTCGAGCTGCTGCGAGGGGTTGCCCGGCTGGGTCGTGACGTTGAACAACGACGCGATCTGGCTGGCGAAGATGGCCACCAGCACGAAGAAGACCACGATGCCGAAGCAGACCATCGCAACCTTGTCACGCCGCAGACGACCCAGGGCGATCTTGATCGGCGACTTGCCCGACACCGGGGTCCGAGTGGCGTTGTCGTCAGGGACGTCTTCGTCACTCAACTGCCCGAGAGTCTCGGAGCCCATCGTGGGTGTCGACATGCTCACCTCGTCCAGGCAGTGTGTGCTGCCACTCGTTCGGCGGACCGGAAGATCGTCCCGGGTGCGCCCTGTGCGCCGCCCCGGACTCTATGTGACACAACGCGCACTACGGGTCTCCCGTGCGTAACGATCTGGTCTCAGCCCAGATGTCCAGTGGTTTCTCGTCAAGGTCAAGAACCGGACGCCGTTTCCTTCTCCGCGACCGCGTCAACACCGGCTTCCTTGCGCTGGGCGGGCGTGATGGGAGCCGGGGCCGCGGTGAGCGGGTCGAAGCCGGCACCGGACTTGGGAAACGCGATCACGTCGCGGATCGAGTCAGTCCCGGCCAGCAGCGCACAGATGCGGTCCATGCCCACCGCGATGCCGCCGTGTGGAGGTGCGCCGAACTTGAAGGCGTCGAGCAGGAAGCCGAACTTCTCCTGCGCTTCCTCCTCCCCGAGACCCATGACCGCGAAGACCCTCTTCTGGATGTCCTCACGATGGATCCGGATCGAGCCGCCCCCGAGCTCGTTGCCATTGCAGACGATGTCGTAGGCGTAGGCCAACGCGCTGCCGGGGTCGGTGTCGAAGGTGTCGGCGAACTCGGGCTTGGGGCCGGTGAACGCGTGATGCACAGCGGTCCAGGCGCCAGCGCCGACGGCGACGTCGCCGCTCTCCACCGCATCCGAGCTGGGCTCGAACATGGGGGCATCGACCACCCAGGTGAACGCGAAGGCGCGCTGGTCGATCAGGTCGCCGCGGCGGCCGATCTCCAGGCGCGCGGCTCCCAGGAGCGCACGGCTCGACTTGGCCGCACCCGCTGCGAAGAAGATGCAGTCGCCCGGCTCGGCACCGACGTGCGCCGCGAGGCCGGCCCTCTCCTGCTCGGTGAGGTTCTTCGCGACAGGTCCGGTGAGCTCGCCGTCGGCCTGGACCAGCACGTAGGCCAGTCCCTTGGCACCGCGCTGCTTGGCCCAGTCCTGCCAGGCGTCGAGCTTCTTGCGCGGCTGGCTCGAGCCACCGGGCATCACCACCGCGCCGACGTAGGGCGCGTTGTCAGGGGAGAAGACCCGGAACGGCGTGTCCTGGAAGTACGCGGAGCACTCCACGAGCTCGAGGCCCATGCGCAGGTCCGGCTTGTCGGATCCGAAGCGACGCATCGCGTCCGCGTAGGTCATCCGTGGGAGCGGGCGCGGGATCTCCACGTCGATGAGGCGCCACATGGCGGCAAGGACGTCCTCCATGAGCGCGATCACGTCGTCCTGGTCGATGAAGCTCATCTCGATGTCGAGCTGGGTGAACTCGGGCTGCCGGTCGGCCCGGAAGTCCTCGTCTCGGTAGCAGCGCGCGATCTGGAAGTAGCGCTCCATGCCGGCGACCATCAGCAGCTGCTTGAACAGCTGGGGGCTCTGGGGCAGGGCGTACCAGCTGCCGGGCTGCAGCCGGGCAGGCACCAGGAAGTCGCGGGCACCCTCGGGCGTCGACCGCGTGAGGGTCGGCGTCTCGATCTCGACGAAGTCGTGCGCGTCGAGCACGTCGCGCGCAGCCTTGTTGATCTTGGACCGCAGCCGCAGGGCCTGGTTGGGACCGCTGCGACGCAGGTCGAGGTAGCGGTGCTTGAGGCGTGCCTCCTCCCCCACGTCACCGCCCTTGTGACCCGTGTCGTCGATCGGGAACGGCAGCGGGGCTGCGGCGCTGAGGACCTCGAGGTCGTCGGCGATGACCTCGATCTCGCCGGAGGGCAGGCTGGGGTTGGCGTTGCCCTCGGGGCGCGCGCTGACCTGGCCGGTGACCTTGATGCAGAACTCGCTGCGCAGCGCGTGGGCCACGGCCTCGTCACGCACGACGACCTGGACGACCCCGCTGGCCTCGCGGAGGTCGAGGAAGGCCACGCCGCCGTGATCGCGGCGCTTGGCCACCCAGCCCGCGAGGGTGACGGTCTGGCCGACGTGCTCGGCGCGGAGGGCGCCGGCGTCATGGGTGCGGATCACTGCTGCTCCTTCATGAGGACCTGCGGTCGCAGGTCGTCGGTGGGCGGGGTCCAGGCGGCCGGATCGGCGCTCACCTGCTCCCCCGATCGGATGTCCTTGACCTCGTGGGTCAGCCGACCGTCGTCGGTGGTCGTGGTGAACCAGACGAAGGGGATGCCGCGACGCTCGGCGTAGCGGATCTGCTTGCCGAACTTCGCCGCGTCCGGGGCGACCTCGCACGCGATGTCGCGACGACGCAGGTCGTCGGCGACAGCGCTGCTGATCGCGCGTGCGTCCTCGTCGACCACCGCGACCAGCACCGCGCTGGGCACCGAGCGGGAGGCGGTCAGGCCGGTACGGGCGAGCAGGGGCACCACGACGCGGCTCACGCCGAGCGAGATGCCGACGCCGGGGTACGTCGTACGGCCGTCGCTGGCGAGCGCGTCGTAGCGACCACCGGAGCAGATCGAGCCCATCGACTCATAACCCTCGAGGCGGGTCTCGAAGACCGTGCCGGTGTAATAGTCGAGGCCGCGGGCGATCGAGAGGTCGGCCGTGACACGCACCCGGTCGGAGACCAGGTCGGCGCAGCCACGCACGAGCTCGGCGAGCTCTGCCAGACCTTCGTCGAGGAGCTCGTGCTCCACCCCCAGGGCGCGCACGGCCTCGACGAAGCCGTCGCCGTCGGAGCAGATCGTGGCGAGCTCCAGCACGCGGTCGGCATCGACAACGCCGATGCCGGCGTCGGTGAGCAGCAGCTCGCGGACCTTCTCGACCGGCACCTTGTCCAGCTTGTCGACCAGGCGCATCACCTCGTCGGCGTCGTCGGCCGTGATGCCGAGGCCGGCGTAGAAACCCTGGATGAGCTTGCGGTTGTTGACCTGCAGCCGGAAGGCCGGCAGGAAGTCGAGCCGGGTGAGGGCATCGACCATGACCCGGGTGACCTCGATGTCGTGGTGGAAGGCGAGCGAACCGCTTCCCACGATGTCGATGTCGGCCTGCGTGAACTCGCGGAAGCGACCCTCCTGGGGCCGCTCGCCGCGCCAGGCCTTCTGCACCTGGTAGCGCCGGAAGGGGAAGTCCAGCTTCCCGGCGTTCTCCAGGACGTAGCGGGCGAAGGGCACCGTGAGGTCGAAGTGCAGCCCCAGCCCGGCGTGGCCTTCGGCCGACTCCTCGTGGAGCCGGCGCAGGAGGTAGACCTCCTTGGAGGTCTCGCCCTTGCGCAACAGCTGGTCGAGCGGCTCGACCGCACGGGTCTCGATGCCGGCGAAGCCGTGGAGTTCGAAGACGTGGCGCAGGGTGTCGATGACCTGCTGCTCGACGAAGCGCTGCGCGGGCAGCAGCTCGGGGAATCCGCTCAGCGGGCCGCGGGGGGACGACTTGGCCATCTCAGAGGTCCTGGAGGAAGGGGTTGGTGGCACGCTCGCGACCGATGGACGTCTGCTCGCCGTGACCGGGCAGCACCACGATGTCATCGGCCAGCGGAAGCACCTTGGACGCGAGGCTGCGCAGCATCGTGGGGTGGTCGCCACCCGGGAGGTCGGTGCGACCGATGGAGCCGGCGAAGAGCAGGTCCCCAGAGAACATCACTTCGGAGATGTCCTCGGCGAGGTAGGGCGCGCGGAAGGTGACCGAGCCCTCGGTGTGGCCCGGGGTGTGATCGACGACGAAGCGGAGGCCGGCGAGCTCGAGCACCTGGTTGTCACTGAGCTCCTGGACGTCATCGGGCTCGGCCCAGGAGTAGTCACCACCGAGGAGCATCGCGCTGCTCTCGCGCGACATCCCCGCCATCGGGTCACTGAGGAGGTGCCGGTCGCTGGGGTGGATCCACGCCGTGGCGTCGTAGGTGCCGGCCACGGGCGCGACGCACCACATGTGGTCGACGTGGCCGTGCGTCACCAGGACGGCCACCGGCTTGAGGCGGTGCTCCCGCACGACCTCGGCGACCCCTGCCGCCGCGTCCTTGCCGGGGTCGATGACGACGCACTCGCTGCCGGGCCCCGTGGCCGCGACATAGCAGTTGGTGCCCCAAGGACCTGCGGGAAAGCCAGCGATCAACACTCGGTAACACTATCGAGACCGACACGGCGCCGTCTCGGCGGTCTCTGGCACTAGGGTGGGCCACTGCTATGCAGGCGACCGAGTGAGGGACTGGCAGTGACGAGCACCGAATGGGGTCGTGTCGATGACGACGGCACCGTCTACGTGAAGACCGCCGAGGGCGAACGAGCCGTGGGCCAGTACCCCGTGGGGACCCCCGACGAAGCCCTGAAGTTCTACACCGACCGCTACCTGGCGCTGGAGACCGAGGTCTCGCTGCTCGACCAGCGGGTGCGTTCGGCCCTGCTCGGCCCCGAGGAGGCGGCGGAGTCGATCAAGATGGTCCGCGCCCAGGTGGTCGAGGCCAACGCGGTCGGCGACCTGGCCGGGCTCGCTGGTCGCCTCGACTCCCTCGGGCCGGTGATCGCCCAGCAGCGCGCGGTCAAGCGCGCCGAGAAGGCGCAGAAGTCCGCCGAGGCGAAGGAGCAGAAGGAGAAGCTCGTCGCAGCGGCCGAGAAGATCGCCGAGGGCAACGACTGGCGTCACGGCGCCAACAAGCTGCGCGAGCTCCTCGAGGAGTGGAAGGCGCTGCCGCGCATCGACCGTCCCTCGGACGACTCCCTGTGGAAGCGCTTCTCCGGGGCCCGCACCGCCTACACGCGCCGGCGCAAGTCGCACTTCGCTGAGCAGGACCAGATGCGCGACTCCGCGCGGGTCGTGAAGGAGCGCCTGGCCACCGAGGCCGAGTCGCTCTCGTCTTCGACCGAGTGGGGCATCACCGCCGGCCGTTACCGCGACCTCATGCGCGACTGGAAGGCGGCCGGACCGGCTCCCAAGGACGTCGACGACCAGCTGTGGGCCCGCTTCCGCGGCGCCCAGGACGCCTTCTTCGGTGCCCGCGACGCAGCCAACACGGCGCTGGACCAGGAGTTCGCCGCCAACGCCGAGGTGAAGGACGCCCTGATCGTGGAGGCCGAGGCCCTGCTGCCCGTCACCGACGTCGAGGCCGCCAAGAAGTCCTTCCGTGACCTCGCCGACAAGTGGGACGCCGCCGGCAAGGTCCCCCGGGACCGGATGAAGGACCTCGAGGGCCGCATGCGCACCGTCGAGCAGACCATCCGCGGGCTCGAGGACGAGCAGTGGCGCAAGTCCGACCCGGAGAAGTCTGCCCGCGCTGACGACATGGTCGCCAAGCTCGAGGCGGCGATCGCCGGGGTCGAGGCAGACCTCGAGAAGGCCAGGTCTGCCGGCAACGCGAAGGCGGTCACGAACCTCGAGGAGAACCTCGCTTCTCGCCAGGCGTTCCTCGGCATGGCCAAGCGCGCCTCCGACGAGTTCTCTGGATGACATCAGCCGGGAGAGGAACGAGCCCGGCAGACGTCATGGAGGGGGGCGAGCGAGCCCCGTGGGTGAGCTCGCGAACCCGCGTCGAGACGGGCGCGTCGCTGCGCTCCTCCCTGCTCGACCAGCGATCGTGACCGGTGCGTGCAGGGAACTACTGCGTGACGCGGTAGGCGTCGAAGACGCCGGGCACTCCGCGCACGGCACGCAGGACGGTGTCGAGGTGCTTGGCCTCCGCCATCTGGAACGTGAAGCGGCTCTTGGCGACGCGGTCGCGCGTCGTGGAGAGGCTGGCGCTGAGGATGTTCACGTGGGCGTCCGAGAGCACCATCGTGATGTCGGAGAGCAGGCGGGCACGATCGATGGCCTCGACCTGGATGTTGACCAGGAAGGTCGACTGACCCGTGGGTGCCCACTCGACCTCGAGCACCTTCTCCGGCTGTCGGAGCAACGAGGTGGCGTTGGTGCAGTCGCGACGGTGTACCGAGACGCCCCCGCCCTTGGTCACGAACCCGAGGATGTCGTCGGGCGGGACCGGGGTGCAGCACTTGGCGAGCTTGAGCCAGATATCCGGTGAGCCCTTGACGATGACCCCGGAGTCGCCACCGCTGGAGACCTTGGAGCGGCCCCGGCGCCCGGTGATCGTGACGGCCTCGGCCAGGTCCTCCTGGGCGCCCTCGTCGCCACCGTGCAGCTCGATCACACGTCGTACGACGGCCTGGGCGCTGAGGTTGCCCTCGCCGACCGCCGCGTAGAGCGCTGACACGTCGGCGATCTTGAAGTGGGCGGCCGCCTGCATCAGCGACTCGTGGGAGAGGAGCCGCTTGAGGGGCAGGCCCTCCTTGCGCATGAGCTTGGCGATCTGGTCCTTGCCCCGCTCGATGGCCTCCTCGCGGCGCTCCTTGGTGAACCACTGACGAATCTTGGAGCGGGCGCGCGGCGAGCGGACGAAGCCCAGCCAGTCCTGGGAGGGAGCGGCATTCGCAGCCTTGGAGGTGAAGACCTCGATGACGTCGCCGTTCTCCAGCGTCGACTCGAGCGGCACCAGGCGACCGTTGACCCGCGCGCCGATGGTGTGGTGCCCGACCTCGGTGTGCACGGCGTAGGCGAAGTCGACCGGCGTGGAGCCGGCCGGCAGCGCGATCACGTCGCCACGCGGGGTGAAGACGTAGGTCTCGGCGCGGTTGATCTCGAAGCGCAGCGACTCCAGGAACTCGCCCGGGTCCTCGACCTCGCTCTGCCAGTCGAGCAGCTGACGCACCCACGACATGTCGTCCATGTCGCCCATGCGCTCGGTGTCGGTGCCGGTGCGCCCGTCCTCCTTGTACTTCCAGTGAGCCGCGACGCCGTACTCGGCGCGACGGTGCTGGGAGAAGGTGCGGATCTGCATCTCGACCGGCTTGCCCTGGGGGCCGATGACCGTCGTGTGCAACGACTGGTACATGTTGAACTTCGGCATCGCGACGTAGTCCTTGAAGCGCCCCAGCACAGGGTTCCACCGGGAGTGCAGGACGCCGAGGACGGAGTAGCAGTCGCGGTCCTCGTCGACCAGGATGCGGATGCCGACCAGGTCGTAGATGTCGGAGAAGTCGCGGCCGCCGACGATCATCTTCTGGTAGATCGAGTAGTAGTGCTTGGGGCGTCCGGTCACGGTGCCCTTGACCTTGGCGTCGCGCAGGTCCTTCTCGACCTGGGTGATGACCTCAGCCAGGAACGAGTCACGCGAGGGCGCGCGCTCGGCGACCATCCGCACGATCTCGTCGTAGATCTTGGGGTGCAGCGTTGCGAACGCGAGGTCCTCGAGCTCCCACTTGATCGTGTTCATGCCGAGGCGATGGGCCAGGGGGGCGTAGATGTCGAGGGTCTCGCGAGCCGTGCGCTCCTGGCTCTTCAGCGGCACGTAGCGCAGCGTGCGCATGTTGTGGAGCCGGTCGGCGAGCTTGATGACCAGCACCCGGATGTCGCGTGACATCGCGACGATCATCTTGCGGATGGTCTCGGCCTGCGCCGAGTCGCCGTATTGGACCTTGTCGAGCTTGGTCACACCGTCGACAAGCTGGGCGACCTCGTCGCCGAAGTCGGCGCGACACTGGTCGAGGGTGTAAGGCGTGTCCTCCACAGTGTCGTGCAGCAGGGCAGCCACGAGCGTGGACTCGGTCATTCCGATGTCGGCGAGGATCGTGGTGACGGCGAGCGGGTGTGTGATGTAGGGATCACCGCTCTTGCGCATCTGGGTGCCGTGCATCTTCTCGGCGACTTCGTAG
>Ga0136639_10000671_pt1 | contig 11732 bp, 10 predicted proteins | sample AntDrymUQ8592106_2_FD_113739 | JGI IMG/M metagenome (GOLD analysis project Ga0136639, IMG submission 113739) | Polar desert sand microbial communities from Dry Valleys, Antarctica - metaG UQ859 (21.06) | ecosystem: Environmental > Terrestrial > Soil > Desert | place: Antarctica: Dry Valley...
AAGGCCTTCTGCTTGGAGATCTGGCGGTCCATGTCGACGCCTTCGAAGAAGTCAGATATGCGCGGGTCGGTGAGGACCTTGCGGTAGAAGACATCGACCGCGGCTTCGACGGCGGGAGCGCCGCCTAGTTGTTCGTAGAGGGTAGGCATAAGAGTGAACTATGCATCGAGAATACATAATTTATCCTTGGACGTCAATGGGTTTTGTGGAGGAAAGCGATGAGTTCGGCGGGATGGTCGGTCTGGATGCCGGTGGCTCCTCGGCGGACGGCGTCGGCCCAGGCGGCCGGGTTGTCATCGGCGCCGAGGCGGTCGACGAAGATGCCTTTCTTGGCGTCACGGGCAAGGGCGATGACTTCGTCCTGGAAGTCGCGGCGGTCGAAGGCGATGACTTTAGGTTGGAGGAATTTGAGGTTTTGGGCGAGGACGGGGGCGGAGATCGCTTCGGGCATCGCCAGTTCGGGATATCCAGCGGCGGTGAGTTCGGTGAGCAGCGAGAGGCGGCCATAGACGACCGCGTGGGCGAGCATGCTGTGGCGGCGAAGGGCGGCAAGGAGAGCTGGGGCGTCGATCTGCTTGGCATCGACGTAGACGCCGCAGCGGCCGCGGAGGAGGGCGAGCGCTTGGTCGAAGGTGGCAAGGGGGGTTCCGATCTCGGCGAGGGTAAGGTCGGCGATGGCTCCGCGTTCGACGGTGGCATCGTGCCGAAGGATGAAGTGTCCGTCGCGGGTGGTGTGGATGTCGAGTTCAACATAGTCGCAGCCCAGGGCGATGGCTTCTTCGATAGCGGGGAGTGAGTTTTCCGGGTGGTGCTGGTGGGCGGCGCGGTGGGCGATGACGGCGACTCGCGCAGGCGGAGGGACGAGAGCGGCGAGGAGGGAGCGGCGGGTGAGCGTAGGAGCAGTTTACGGCACCGATGCCGTGTAATTTCGCTGTCATACTGGCGTGGTTTAATAAGCGGCATGAGTCGTCGTCTGATTTCCTTTGTTGCTTCGATTGCGATGGTGTTGGCGCAGGTACCGGGCCCGATGCCGGGCGGCTATAACCTGCCGAATGGCTGGCGGATTACGCCGGTTGGTCCATCGGTGATGACCGAGGACATGACCCTGCAACTCGTGCCTTCGCCGGACGGGAAGACCATCATAGGTACGCACGGGGGCTTTAACCCCCACGGGCTGGACGTAATTGATGTGGCGTCGTGGGAGGCGGTGCAGCGGATTCCGATGAAGTCGGCCTGGTTCGGTTTGGGCTTCAGCGCGGACGGAAAGAGGCTGTATGCTTCGGGTGGCAACGCCGATAGCCGAAAGAATCCGGAGCGGGCGCCGATTTACGCGTTTGCCTACGCCAACGGACGAGTGAGCGAAAAGCCGGTGCAGACGTTTTCCGAGACGCTGCCGCTGACGAAGATCTTGTGGGCTGGGGTGGTCGAGCACCCGACCAATGGGAAGCTGTATGCGGCGAATCGGGGGACTGGAAATGAACCTGGGCATCTGGTGGTGTTTGACGCGACAACGGGCGCCCTGCTGAAGCGGATTCGGACGCAGATCAACCCCTACGACGTGGTGCTGTCGCAGGATGGAAAGACGATTTTTGTTTCCAATTGGGCGAGCGCTTCAGTGTCCGTGATTGATGTGGCGACCGAGCAGGTGGTACGGACCATCGACGTTGATTCGAACCCGAATGATATTCTGCTGGCATCCGATGGACGGCTCTTCGTTTCCTGCGCGAACAAGAACAGCGTGATGGTGATTGATACGAAAAAGATGCGACCGACCGAGCGGATCAACGTAGGGATTACGGCGCTGGCCCCGGAAGGATCGACGCCGAACGCGTTGGCGCTGGACGATGAGAACAAGATGCTGTTTGTGGCCAACGCAGACAACAACGCAGTGGCGGTGGTGAACGTGGCGGAGGCCGGCGAAAGCGGCATTCTGGGCTTCATCCCGGCGGGTTGGTACCCGTCGGCGTTGGCCTATTTGCCGGGGACGAACCAGTTGATCATCGGCAACGCCAAGGGGCTGGGCGGGTATTCAAATGTGGACGGGCCGACCAGCCCACTGCGGACGGCCACGTCGCCGGAGAGCAGCGTGCGGAGCCTGCAAAAGGGTTCGATTCACCGGGTGGATCTGAAGACTTTGAAGAGCGAATTGGGCAAGTATACGGCGCAGGTGCTGATGAACATTCCCTATCGGGATGAGCAGTTGACGCGGGCGAAGGCACCGCTCGAACCGTCCGTCGTTCCGTCGGAGGTGGGGGTGGGTTCGCCGATTGAACATGTCGTCTACATCCTGAAAGAGAACCGGACGTATGACCAGGTTTTCGGGGATCTAAGACAGGGGAATGGCGATCGGCGGATCACAATTTTTGGTTGGAACGTGACGCCGAATCAGCACCGGATGGCCGAGGAGTTTGTGCTGTTCGACAATCTCTATTGCGATGGCGAGGTGAGCGTGGACGGTCACTCGTGGTCGAACTCGGCGTATGCGACGGACTTTAATGAGAAGCTGTGGCCGATCACTTACGGCGGGCACTCGAAAGCAGGCATTTCGAATGCCTATGTGCCGAGCGCGGGGCATCTGTGGGATTTGGCGAAGGCGAAGGGACTGACGTATCGGAGCTATGGGGAGTACGCGACGCGGTCGAGCGATGGGACGACGATGGATGCGGCGCCGGGAGTAGGCAATTTGTATGGGCACGTGTCGCCGAAGTTTAAGCTGCCGGGCATGCGGGATCCGGAAAACGCGAAGGTCTTTTTGGAAGAGTTGGACGAGTATGAAAAGAATTTCGGGTTGGCGGAACCGGCCAAGCGATTGCCGAATTTTAGCGTGATGAGTTTGGGCGAGAACCATACGCAGGGGACGCGGCCAGGGGCGCCGACTCCGCAAGCGGCGGTGGCATCGAACGACTATGCGTTGGGGATGATTGTGGACCGGTTGACCCATTCGCCGTACTGGGCGAAGACGGCAATTTTTGTGATTGAAGACGATGCCCAGAATGGGCCAGACCATGTGGATGCGCGGCGAACGACCGCGCTTTTGATCAGCCCGTACACGAAGCGGAAGACGGTAGACAGCACGCTGTATACGACCTCTTCGATGTTGCGGACGATGGAGCTACTGTTGGGATTGCCGCCGATGAGCCAGTACGACGCGGCGGCGACGCCGATGTATGCCGCGATGGGGACGAAGGCGGACTTGACTCCGTTCACGCATGAGAAGGCGCGGATCGATTTGGCCGCGAAGAATACGGCGCTGGCGTGGGGGGCGAAGGAATCGATGGCGATGAATTTGGACGAGTACGACGCGGCACCGATGCTGGCTTTGAACGAGATTATTTGGAAGAGCGTGCGCGGGGCCAACAGCGAGATGCCGCTTCCGATTGCGCGCGTTCACTTTAGAAAATAAGGCCGTATTCGAGTGCGAGACCCGTTTTGCCGTTGGCGGCGACGATAAACTGGCTTTTCCTGGGATGGGACAGGATGCCCGGGATGAAGAACCCCAGTTCGTGTTGGCCGGCGATCCATTCGGCGAGCAACGTGAACGGATGGTGGAGGATCGGCTGTTCGCTGCGGCGGAGATATGGGTCTCGAGCTTGCGAATAGGCAAAATGGCTGACTCCAGCACCGCGGTGGTTGAGGATCAACATCGAGCCGAGGGTCTGTTTCCCGTTGTTAGTCTTGGCGATACCGGGGGCGGATATGAAGGCGACTCCGGTCGAGAAATTGCCGGGTAGGGACCAGGAGCGCTCTAAGCCCTGACGATGGCTTGTCGGGCGTGTGGCGACACTCCGAGCAGGAGGGCAAGATGCAGTTTTGCCCGAGATGAAGTGTGGGATTCGGGAAAACGGAGAGGGGTTTTTCAGGAGAGCAGGCGTTTGAGGCCCAGCCACTGCTGTTGCCAAAATGAATGGCCGTAATTCTGGTGATCGTCGATGCCGGTGGGGGAATAGAGCCGCGAAAAATCCGCCGTGCCGAAGAGGATGTCCCAAACCGGAAAGACGGTCGCCAGGTTGCAGGTTTGGTTATGGTGCAGGGCGTGGTGGGTCCGATGGAAGAGTGGGCTGACGAGGAGCCGATCTCCGACACGGCCGAAGCTCATGCGGATGTTGGCGTGGGACAAGCTTTCGAGGGCCCCGGTGGCTAGGGTAACCGTCAAGAATTGCGTGGGCGGGACGCCGATGGCTAGCGCGAGGAGGGCCCGGAGGAAGGCCGCGATGGCTTGGCCGAGGAGGTGTTCGCGTTCGTCGGACCAAAAGGTCATCTGGCGTTGCGAGTGGTGGACACTATGGAGGGCCCACCAGCGGCGGAAGGAGTGTTCGCCGCGGTGGCGCCAGTAGTCGAGGAGATCGAATAGGAGGAGGTAGGCCAAGAGAGCAAGCCAGGTTCGGTTCTGCAGAGCGGGGATGAGGTCTTCGAGGTTGGGGGAGATGATGTCGTGGAGGCTGAGTTCGGCGTGGAGGGCGTCGACGGCGGGTTGAAGGGCGATGAAAAAGAAGATGGGGAGGATGCCGAGGCGCGCGAGGAGGGTATAGATGACGTCGACGCGGGTGGCGGCGTGGTCGGCCCATCGTTCGACCGGCAAGAGAGCTTCCAAAGGACGCAGCAGAGCCCAGAGAACGGTGACTTCGACCGCGCCAAGAAGAAAGAGTTCTGACCACTCGTAAGCGAGCTCCGCCCACGCCATGAGATCGAAGCGAAAGAGAAGGGGCTGGACAAGTTGAGCGTAAAGCCACGAATGCAATTGGGTGAAACTTTCTACCATCAGCACCTAAATCCAGTTTAGCCGCTTACAATAGCGGAAGCGATGAAACTGAAGGCAGTGATCACGGCGGCCGCGCCTGGACAGCGGCATATTTTACACCAGACGTTGGCGGCGACCGACGACCGACGGCCCACCATGGGGGCATTTCTGCTGGACCTAGTGGCGGGGGCGGTGGATGAAATTGGGATTGTGATTCCGGCGGGTGATCGGCCGATGTTCGAAGCGCTCTTCTCGGGAAGCGGGCGACGGATTACGCTGATTGAGCAGAGCGAGGCCCGGGGGTACTCGCACGCGATCTACCAAGCGCGGGAGTTTGTCGGCGATGCTCCGTTTCTTCATCTGGTGGGCGACCATTTTTACTTGGCGGACCAAGGACCGGTGAGCCAGTTGACGGCTGAGCTCGTAGCCATTTACGAGGCGGAGAGATGCAGCGTGAGCGCGGTCTTGCCGACGCGGGAGGGACTGCTGCCGTACTTCGGCGCGGTGGGCGGGGCGGCGTTAGGCGGCCAATTGTATCAGGTGGAGACCGTCCTCGAAAAGCCAACCCCGACGCAGGCGGAACGGGAGTTAATGGCGGCTGGTTTGCGGCAGGGGCACTACCTTTGCTTTTTTGGGATTCATCTGTTTTCGGCGGGACTGATGGATATTCTGCACGAGCACTACGTGGCGGCGGGGGCTCTGCCAACGTTGTCTCAGGCTCTGCAACTGCTTGCGCGGCAGGAGCGCTATCTGGCGAAAGTCTTACCGGGACGACGGTTTGATTTGGGGAGTAAGTATGGGTTGCTGCAGGCTCAGTTAGCTCTCGGTTTGCGCAGCGAGGATCGGGATGAGATTTTGACGTTGATGCTGGAGTTGACCGCGCGATGACGTTGGTAGACCGGATCGTGAAAGGGACCCATGAGCCGCTCGAGGATTGGGCGGCGGGCAAGTCACTCGAAGAGTTGGTGGCGGGGGCGGGCGTGTTGGAGGCGTTTCGACGGGACGCGCCGAACCTGTATGCGCGGGTGCGGGCCCTCGTGTTTCTGTCGACCCTACATCGGTTTTATATCAGCGCGGCGGCGCGGGGAACTGCCTTGATTCCGTATGTGGCGATTGAGCAGATTCGCGACCGTCGCTTCGAGCAGGCGGTGGCGGAATTGTTAGGGACGGGGGAGACGAGCGGAGCGTTGAGCAGTGCGCTGGCGACGGCATATCGGGGGCTAGCGTTTCAGACTCTGGCGGACCAAGTGCGCCAAAGCGTGCGTCAGTTTCCGGGCAATCAATGGATGTTTCGGACGGGGCACGTGGGCGACTATCCGCTGCGGTTGCATGACGAGTTGCGGATGGCGGGGCCTTACCCGCTGTTGCACGAAGCGACGCCGGTGCGCATGGATTTGACGCATAGCGCGTGGAGCGATATTTTCTTTTTGGCGATGGATTACCCGGAAGGGGCGCGGGTGATCAACATCTCCGTCGACCTAGCCGTGCGGGGGAGTGGGACGATGCCGCGTCCGCCGGTTGAAGGCTTTTTGCGGGTGATTGATGAGCCGGTGTTGCGCTTGGTGAGCGTGGACTTGGGTGCGTCGACGGACGTGACGACGCTGGATGAAGTATTCGATGTCGCGCGCGATTACTTGGGGCTGCTGAAGGCGGCGGTGATTGCGAGCGGCTTGATTCCGGCGGGATTGGAGGGGAGCGGGCAGAAGTTAGAGGCGGTGTTGAGACGGTTGATTGGGCGGTCGGGATGCGGCATCGAAATCGTCAGCCAGGTGAACGATATTCCCAAGGGCAGCCGGTTTGCGGTGAGCACGAATCTGCTGGCGTGCTTGATTTCGCTGTGTATGCGAGCGACGCGGCAGATTAGCGCGTTGACCGGACCGCTGGCTGAAGTAGACCGGCGGCAGGTGGCGGCGCGGGCGATTTTGGGCGAGTGGTTGGGCGGGAGCGGGGGCGGGTGGCAGGATTCGGGGGGCGTGTGGCCGGGGATCAAGCTGATTGCGGCCGAGGTGGCCACGGAGGGGGATCCGGAGTTCGGGGTGAGCCGGGGCCGGTTATTGCCGAGGCACCGGGTGATGGACGAGGTTCCGGCGGCGGCGCGGCGGCGGCTGGAAGAGTCGCTGGTGCTGGTGCATGGCGGGATGAGCCAGGACGTGGGGCCGATTCTGGAGATGTGCACGGAGCGGTATTTGCTGCGGAGTGGCAGGGAGTGGGCGGGCCGGCAAGAGGCGGTTCGGTTACTTGATGAGTTAGAGGCGGCGTTGCGGGAGGGCGACGTGCAGCGATTGGCGGGGTTGACGCAGGCCAACTACGACGGACCGATTCAGACCATTATTCCGTGGGCGGGCAATGCGTATAGCGAAGCTTTGATTGCGCGTTGCCGGGAGCAGTTTGGCGAACAATTTTGGGGTTTTTGGATGTTGGGGGGGATGAGCGGCGGGGGGATGGGATTCGTATTTGACCCGACGGTACGGGTCGGAGCGCTCGAGGCGATGCCGGAGATTCTGCGCGAGACGAAGCGGGGGATGGAGGCGAGCTTTCCGTTTGCGGTTGAGCCGGTGGTATATGACTTCGCGATCAATGAAAACGGGACGACGGCGGAGTTGCGGCGAGGGGAGGAAGCGCTGGTGAGTGCGCCGTACTACTTGCTGCGGGCACCGGGCGAGTTGCGGCAGGCGGCGGGGCAGTTAACGGCCGAACGGCGGAGCGAGTTGACCCGATTTGCGCGGCACTATCGGGACCAGACGGAGGCGCTGTTCGAGCGAATGATTCCGCGAGAGGCCGAGGCGGTGACCGGGGCGGGGCAGGGCTTGCCGGCGCTGTTGGCGGCGAACGGGTTCGACGCCGAGGCGCACGAGCACTTGCGGGCGGACTACCGGGCGGGCCGAGTGGGGTTGGCGCAGAACCGGTTGGCGGCGAATACGATGATTGAAGACGTGCGGGCGGAGCACGTGGCAGTGGTTACGGGGCGGGAGGCGAGCGTCGGAGCGGAGGCTTTGCGCGACGGTCGATTGGCGATGGTGACGATGGCGGGCGGGGTGGGCAGCCGTTGGACGAAGGGGGCGGGCGTCGTGAAGGCGCTGCATCCGTTCCATCGGGTTGAAGGGCGGTACTGGAGCTTTTTGGACATCCAGCGGGAGAAGGCGCGGCGGGCGGACGTGCCGCACGTGGTGACGACTAGTTACTTGACGTACGGGCCGATTGCGGCGACGGGGGCGCGGGTATCGGAGGGAAAAAGCATTGGGTTGCGGATGGTGCCGACAGTGGCTGATTTACGGTATCTCTGGGAGGTTGTCCCGCAACAGCAGTTAGACGCGCAGAAACAAAAAGTGAGAGAGAGTGGGCGGGCTAGTTTGTTGCAATGGGTTCGCCAAGCGGGAGAAGCGAGCGACTACACGGATAACGTCGCGTCGCAATGTATTCATCCCGTGGGGCACTGGTACGAGTTGCCGAACTTGCTCCGGAATGGGACGCTGCGCGAATTAGTGAAGGAGCGGCCGGGCTTGCAGTATGTTTTTCTGCACAACATCGATACCTTGGGCGCGACTCCGGCGGCGGAGTTGCTGGGCGAGCATATGGCCAGCGGGGCGGGCATGACGGTGGAGGTGATTGGCCGGCAGTATGATGACCATGGGGGCGGGCTCGCGCTGGTGGACGGAAAACCGCGGCTAGTGGAAGGGTTGTGTCTGCCGGATGAGCGGATTGAGTTTGGGCTTCGGTATTACAACACGGGGAGTTATTGGATCACGATTGACGCTTTGTTGCGGGCGTTTGGGTTAACGCGCGCGGAGTTGGCGGATGATGCGAAAGTCGCGACGGCGGTACGGCGGACGGCGCAGCGGATGCCGAGTTACGCGACGATTAAAGAAGTGAAGAAACGGTGGGGACGCGGACAGGAAGATGTATTCCCGGTGGTGCAGTTCGAGCGGCTGTGGGGCGACATGACGGCGCTGGATGACTTAGGGTGCCGGTATGTTGAAGTGAGTCGCCAGCGCGGACAGCAGTTGAAGGACGTGGCGCAGTTGGACGCCTGGATGAGGGATGGATCGGCCGCGGCGGTGGAGGCGATGCTGCGCTAGCGGCGGAGGGCATTGACCCGCGGTGGGTTGATGCGGGGCGCGCTGATTCTAGGCGGGTTGACGCGAGGGGCCTGCACCCGAGGGGCGTTCAGGCGAGGCGGGTTAACGCTTGGCATCGAGAGCCGGGGGGAGTTGACCCGGGGCGCGTTCACGCGGGGTGCGGTGAGTCGGGGATTCGGCAGGCGTTGGGCGAGGGCGGCAATACACAACAGAAGGGCGAGCAAGAGTTTCGTCATGGGCGGGCCACCTTGGGAGGGGGTTGTTCGAAGGCTTTGGGGAAGGGCGCGGCCTGGGGACCCTTGGGGTTGCGAAGATTGTTCTGGCCGCCTTTATCCGGATAAAGGGGCATGTTCATGCCGTCGGTGCTTTCGAGGATTTCAAAGAGCCGTTGATTCATCTGCTTGATGATCGCTTGATGGGCCGGGCTCTTGATGAGATTGTGCAACTCGCGGGGATCTTCCCGGATGTCGTAGAGTTCGTCGAGATCCCAGATGCCGTGGTAACGCATGTACTTGTATTGGTCAGTGCGCAGGGCGTGGACGGTGGGCGTTTGGGGGAAGTTCCGTTCCCAGTAATATTCGTAGAGCAGTGAATCCCGCCAAGCGATTCGTTTGCCTTGGAGCAAGGGAAGGAAGCTGGCACCGTCGCCGCCGGCGGGAGCGGGGAGGCCAGCGGCTTCCAGCACCGTCGGCATGATGTCGAGGTTGGCGACCACGTGGGTAATCGTCTGGCCGGCCTTGAAGAGGGCGGGGCAGCGGGCCAGGAGCGGTACGCGCATGGACTCCTCATAGGCGGTGCGTTTGTCGATGAGGCCGTGTTCCCCGAAAGCGAAGCCGTTGTCTCCCATGTAGATGATAAGCGTGGAATCGAGTTCGCCGCGCTGTTTGAGTAACGCGAGGATCCGGCCGACGCTTTCGTCGACGGCGCAGAGGGCTTCGGCGTAGCGCTGATAATATTCGGCGATGTCCAGGGTGGAGTGATAGGGGTAGTCGACGCCGTGCCAGCTATTGCGCTGGTTCTGGACCCACATGGGGCGGTCGATCGCATCGGCAGTGAGCGACGGCGGGGAGGCGAACTTCTGGTCCTTGAATTTCCCTTTGTGGCGTTCGGCGGGGATGAATTCCGAGTGGACGGCTTTGTGGGAAAGATAGAGGAAATACGGCTGTTTTTGCTGTTGGATGAACTCGACGGCATAGTCCGAGAGTTCGTCGGTGATGTAGCCTTTTTGCGGTATGTTTTGGCCGTCGACGTTGAGGCCGTTGGGGCTGGGGAGGTAGGTGCCTTGGCCGCGGAACGAGACCCAGCGATCGAAGCCGGGTTGGGGGGCGTCGGATTCCCCGCCCATGTGCCACTTGCCGATGAAAGCGGTTTTGTAGCCAGCCTTTTGCAGGTAGCTGGGGAAGAAGGTGGTGCCTGGGGGGATGGCGGTGTTGTTGTCGATGACCTTATGCTTGTGGGCGTATTTGCCGGTGAGGATGCTGGCGCGAGAGGGAGAGCAAAGGGCGGTAGTGACGAACGCGTTCTTGAGATGGGCTCCGTCGCGGGCGAGGGAATCGAGGTGGGGTGTTTCGAGGAAGGGTTGGCCCTTCAGGAAGCCGATGGCATCGAAACGATGATCGTCGGTGAGGATGAAGACGACGTTGCGCGGTGGGTGGGTTGGTTGCGCCACGGCGAGGGCGGGAAGGGTTTGCAGGAACGCGCGACGATTCATGAGTGAGCCTTAAGTCTGACAAAAATCGAGGGCGATTTGGATGTAGGCCTGGGCGGCGGCATCGACACTGGACAGATCAACCCATTCAACGGCAGCGTGGGCTCCGTCGCCGGCGGGGCCGAGGATGAGCGTTTCGATGCCGGCGGCGGCGTAGAGGGCGGCGTCGAACCAGGGTGTTTGGCCGGTGATGCGGGCGGCGGGGAGGATTCGCTGGGCTAGCTGAACCAGCGGGGAGTGGGGGCTCGCCTCGTAAGGGGGGCGAGCGAACACGAGGCGGGCGGCGGGGCCAAGTTCCGCCAGCGCTTGGGCGGCGGTTTCGCCAGGAAGAAGCCGACGCTCGATTTGAAGGGTGCAGGAGGCGGCATACGTGCTCCACGCGGTGCCGCCATGGAGGGTAGCCAAATGGAGCGAGGGCGGGCCGAGCAGAGGATGGGGCGGGCGGGTGCGGAGATCCTGATCGAGTTGGGCGAGGTGTTGCAGGTGGGGAAGGGCGGCGAGGTTGGCGTCGATACCAAGGTCGAAACGGGAGCCGTGGGCGGCGCGGCCGGGGACGGTGATTTCGAACCAGGCGAAGCCTTTGTGGGCCAGGCAGAGGTCGAGGCCGGTGGGTTCGGTGACGATGGCGGCGTCGGGGCGAAAGTGGCGGAGGACCTCTTCGGTGCCGAGGCTGGCGAACTCTTCGTCGGCCACGGCGGCGAGATAGACATCGCCGGGGAGGGGCGGCAGGGATTGGAGCGCGAAGATGGCCGCGGCGAGAGACCCTTTCATGTCATAGGCACCTCGGCCGTAGAGGCGGTTGCCTTCGATGTGACCGGAGAACGGAGCAGGCATCTCGTCGACGCCGACGGTGTCCATATGGGCGTTGAACATGAGGCTGCGCCCACCGCCCGAGCCGGGCAGTTTGACGACGATGCTAGGGCGGCCGGGGGTGGCTTCGAGGCGGTGGACTTCGAAGCGGGGGTGCGAAAATTCGCGTTCGACGATGGCGGCGACAGCGGATTCGCCAGGGGCGCCGGGGGAAAGGGAGGGGTTTACGGAGTTGGTTTGGACGAGTTCCGAGAGCAAGGCGCGCATGAAGCCTTACGATAACAGGGTGAGCACAAATGCAGCGATGGCGTGGTTGGTGGCAGGGGCTTTGCTTCTGTGTGTCGAATTTTGCCGCCCGGGATGGGTGGTGTTTGGAGTTGGCGGCGGGGTAATGCTGGCG
>Ga0136639_10000672_pt1 | contig 11728 bp, 8 predicted proteins | sample AntDrymUQ8592106_2_FD_113739 | JGI IMG/M metagenome (GOLD analysis project Ga0136639, IMG submission 113739) | Polar desert sand microbial communities from Dry Valleys, Antarctica - metaG UQ859 (21.06) | ecosystem: Environmental > Terrestrial > Soil > Desert | place: Antarctica: Dry Valley...
CTCAAGCAGTCGTTTAAATGACGCCCGACGCTGCATTCTTTCGTCCTCCGTCGGAGTCTCGGTCACCCGCTTCAGTCCCTCGACGACGAGTTCCCGCAGTGTCGTACGCCGCTCTGCGGCAAAGATCTTCGCTTTGATCAGAACATCATCAGGCAGATCAATGGTCGTCTTCATACGGCAACAAATACAGGAATATGGGTGGGGTGACAACCGTGAAATTGTCTTGGAATCATAGGGATTTCACCTCGGTGTTCGGGCTTACAAGCTTGAAAAGCTGCTCCACGTTGATGCGGGTGCTGTCGTCGCCATAACCTTCGTCGCGGAAGACGGCGCGCATGGGTTTTCGCGCGGCGACGGCCTTGATCGTTTCTTCCGTCAGACCGGAGTCGAAACACGCGGCCAGGGCGTTCTCGGCGAAGTTCGAGCTGTCGATTTTGAGCACGCGGAAGCCGGTGTCTGGCGCGAAAGAGGCGGCGTCATCACCTACAAAATTCAGCGATTGACTATCCGTAGACTTCACCTTCCAACCTTCCAATATTTTCCTCCCGGCGCGACGAATGCGCTCCTTGCCGATCTCCGCAATGGTTTTGTAGCCAGCATTGATCGCCTCGCTGTTCGCATCGCATGGTTCGGGAAGCTGCACCATGATGTACCGCCGCCCCCCAGAGTTGACCATTCAGGATGGCAACCGTCCAGCAGGCGTTGCCAACAGCTTCTTAAGAACGTCCAGATCGAGGGGCTTGACCAAGTGGTGATCAAAGCCAGCCTCTTTCGAGCGACGGCGGTCTTCTTCTTGTCCCCATCCCGTCAGGGCGACAATCTCGATGTTGTGGGACCAGGGCTGCTCCCGGATGCGACGGCAAACGTCGTACCCGTTCAACTCTGGAAGCCCGATGTCGAGCAAGATCACGTCAGGCCGGAACTGCTCGGCGGCATCCACGGCGGCGAGGCCATCGTGGGCGGTTTGGGTGTCATTGCCCATGAGCTTGAGCAACATTTCCAAGGACATGGCCGAGTCTCGGTTGTCATCGACCACCAGAATCCGCCGCCGAATTGCCGCGCCTGAGGGTTCTTCGCCCTGGTGGGTAGCCGTCTGTTGAGTCGACTTAGGAACGGGCAGCCGCACGGTGAACTCGCTCCCCTGGCCCGGCCCGTCGCTGTGGGCATCTACCGTACCGCCGTGCATTTCGACAAGTCGCCGCACCAAGGACAGACCGATGCCGAGCCCGCCCTGCGCACGCTCTATGTTGCGGTCCACTTGGGAGAACATCTGGAAAATCTTGGGCAAGGACTCGGCTGGAATCCCCAGCCCGTTGTCCCGCACCGTCACCGCAACTTCCTCGTCGAAGGCTTCGGCGATGAGCCAGATTTGCCCGCCCGGCGGGGTGTACTTTGCGCTGTTAGTAAGCAAGTTTGAGAAGACCTGGGCCAGCCGGGTCAGGTCGGCGTCGAGGTAGATCGGCGTTGGCGGGAGCGTGACGGTGATTGAATGTCCGGCCTGGTCGATGAGCGACCGGCTCGTCTCCAGAGCGCTGTGGACCACCGTCGCCAGTTCGACTCGATTTTTTTTCAGGTCGAGCTGGTCGCGAGTGATGCGGCTGACATCGAGCAAGTCATCCACGAGGCGGATCATTTGGTTTAGCTGCCGCTCCATCATGGAGCGGGTGTCGGCAATGACGCTGCTTTCAGAACCTGATAGGCGCATCACTTGAAGGCCGTTGCGGATGGGGGCTAATGGGTTGCGAAGTTCATGGGCCAATGTTGCCAGGAACTCGTCTTTGCGCCGATCGGCCTGCCGCAGTTCCCGGTAGAGTTGGGCGTTCTCGATGGCGATGGCCGCTCGGGCCGCCAAGTCCTCAGCCACAGCGAGATCGAGGTGGCTATAACGGTGCTCCGACTCGGAATTGATGAAGGTGATGACGCCCAGCGTTTTACCCCGCACGGTGAGTGGCACGCCGATATAGGATCTCAGCCCAAGTTCACGGAGGATGGCGAGCATGTCGGCGTCCTTGACGGACTGGACGAGAAGTTCGTCGGTGATCTCCTGGACGATCTCCGACTTGCCTGTGCGAAGGATGTTCCAGACGCCCTGAGGCGCTTCCGGATCGGGGGGGAAGCGGTGATGAATTTCGTGCGCCAATTGGATCTTGGCCGGATCGACATGCGAGACAGACACCCGCCGCAGCGAGCCATCCGCCTCGGCCAGATCGACCGTCGCCCAATCAGCGAAAGATGGCACGGCGAGGGCCGAAATTTTCTGAAGCGTACTGTCGAAGTCAACCATGACCGCGAGTGCGGCGCTGGCATCGGCAAGCAACTGCGCCGTCTGCTCGGTCCGATTGCGTTGCGTCACGTCCAAGCCAATGCCGACCATGCGGAGCGGTTGGCCATCGTCGCCGCAGAATACCCTTCCCGAACCGCCGATCCAGTTGATGCCGCCGTTTTGTTTGCGACTGCGGAACTCGATGTAAAATTCGCCGCAATTTTCCAAGGCGTGTCGGATGGCGGCGTTTGCCATCTCCCGATCATCCGGGTGGATGAGTTCCTGAAAGTGCTCCATCGTTCCGCCGAACGCCCCGGGAGCGAGGCCGTGGAGCGGTTCGAGACTGTCCGACCAATTGAGGTCGCCGGAGCGAATGTTCCAGTCCCAAACTCCCATGCGCCCGGTTTCCAGAGCAAGGCGGAGCCGTTCCTCACTCGTTCTTAACGACTCTTCGAGGCGCTTGCGGTCGGTGATGTCTTGGACGACGCCGTACATTCCAACGACTTGATCAGAGGCGTCGTAGATGGCCCGGCCTAACACGCCGACCCACACCTGCGCACCGTCGCTCCGATGAACCCTGTATTCAATGTCGTATTGGACGCGCTCAGCGACGACCCGCTCGACCTCCCGCCTTGCTCCTTCCTGGTCAGCCGGGTGCAACAAGTCCTGCATGGCGGTCCAAGTCATTTGGGAGCCGGGTGAAACGCCGAACGCTTCCGCCGCCCGGTCGGAGAGGGTCACGATGTCGCTGGCGGCGTCCCAATACCAGTCACCAAGGCCGGCGGCAGAGAGGGCGAGGCTCAAGCGGTCGGCGGACGCCCTCCGCTCCTCTTCGGCCTGCCGTCGCTGGATGAACTGGCCAAAGTTCCCGGCGAGGCTTCCCATCATTTCGAGAAGATCGGCATCCGGCTCCTGAATGCGCTTGGTGAAGAACTCGATCACACCAAATGTCCGGTCGCCCACGAGAACGGGGCAGGCGAAGGCGCTGTGCAGGTCGTATTTAGCGGCGGAAGCAGCCCGGGGAAACCGGGCTTCACGCGCCACATCGAGCAGCCAGTAGAGTTTTTCCGTGGACCAAACATGGCCGGGAAGCCCACTTCCCTTCTCAAATGTGCGGCTGAAACTGTCCGCCTCAAACTCAGTCACTTTCAGGTCCGGTCTATGCCAGCCCGTCTTGCAGGTGATCGCCGTCGCGCTTTGATTGACGGTCCAGAAGAAGCCTAGGTCCCAGCCAAGGTTCTCGCAGACAGCCTGGATGATTCCTCTGGCTCCATCGTCCGGCCCTGCCGCCACGCTCAGAACCTGAGTCGCAGCGAGACGGACATTGCGGTGTTGCTCTACCCGCCGACGTTCGGAAATGTCCCGCAAGTATGCCGTGAATAGCGGCGGACCGTCAGTTGGAATCCGGGTGATCGCCAGTTCGACCGGGATCTCGGAACCGTCTGAACGCAAGGCGGAAAGTTCGAGCCTCTTGCCAAGCATTGGGCCTTCGCCCGTGGCGAGATAATGCGCCAAACCCAGCCGGTGGCGTGCACGCAGTGACGGGGGAATGATAATGTCTGCGAGGTCCCTGCCGACGACCTGCCCCCTTAGCCACCCGAAGGTCTTCTCCGCAGCCGGGTTGAAATCGACCACGTTTCCATGCTGGTCCATCGTGATGATGCAATCGAGAGCAGTCTCCAGAATGGCACTCTTCCGAGCCTCGCTTGACCGCAGTTCCTGTTCGGCGCGGCGCAGCTCCGTCACGTCGCGGAAGATCAGCACGACGCCAAACAGTTCGCCCGATTCGTCGCGTATGGGGGCAGCGCTGTCGTCGATGGGCCGCTCCGTTCCGTCACGGCCCACGAGGAGGGTATGGTTCGCCGGTCCAACAATGACTCCATCCCGTAGCACCTTGTCTACCGGATTCGCGACCGGCTTGCGGGTCTGCTCGTTGATAATCGGGAACACGTCCACAAGGAGTTGGCCTTGCGCCGCATCCTGCGTCCAGCCGGTCAAGACCTCGGCAACGGGGTTCATCAACGTCACTCGCCCGTGGACATCGGTACAAATGACCCCATCCCCGATACTGTGGAGCGTGACTTGTAACCATTCCTCCCGTCGACGAGTCTCCCTTTCTGCCCGCCTCCTCCGTTGCACTTCTCTTCCGAGGTCCTCGATGCGCTGGTTTAGGACCACAAATTGTCCCGCCGCCCGCTCTTTTGGCGTCAAGCGCAACATCAGGACGGCAGCCGCCCCCTCCTTCTTCTGACAAATCAGGCTCCCTTCCATGCGGCAGGCGATTCCCTCGCCGCCATCGGCGTCCAGTCGCAATGCACCGAGAACCATGCTACGACTGCGACAACAACGCCGGAGATAGCGGGATACTTCCTCTGCCGATTCATGGACGACCTCGGCCAACCGCTTTCCTCGGAGCCAAGAAACCGAAATCTCCAGCCGTTCTTCGACAGCGCGGTTGGCGGCAAAAATCTGGCCGTCATCCGCCACCAGCAGCATCGGCTCCGGCAGCGGGTCGGCAAAAAGGAGGAATTGTTCCGGCGTCATCGTACGGCACTAACCTTGAAAGTATTCTCTACCTTGTGAGGACTCCGCTTCCGGGGTCGGCTTAAGGTAGATCACGACCCGACACCCCGCGTCACCACGGGCGATGGCTTGCTCGATCACGACCTTGGAGTAGCCGAGGTTGTCTGCGGCAATGCTGCCAAATACGTTTGAGGTCATCATGCAGAGGGCGGGCCGACCGAGGACTTTCTCTCCGAATGGGCAGGCCCGGTTGCCCAGCACAATCTTGTCATCATCCTCCTCAATAATAAAAAAATCGCCCTGAATTCGGCGTTTGAGATCGACTAGGACTTCCGCCACCTGTTCCCGGGTCAGGCTCGACACCGCTAAGGATGATTTGTACGTCCGGTTGAGCTCGTCGCCCATTTCCTGTCCGACGACGCTGACAAAGCCGGACGCTTCATGCAGTCCGACAACGTCTTGTAACGTCCCGGCGAGATGGCGAAGTAGGTTCCGCAGAAACACGTCCCGTTCAAGGGGGATCGCAAGTTCGCTGATCGAAGGCGGCGGCGTTGGTGGTTCGTTCATTGCGGCTTCTGGTTGTGGGTTCAGCTCTCTCGTTCGGTGTACATGAGCTCAATACTCACACTAAAATCCACCGAAGCACTAGACCTTACTCCCTCCCCGTCTTGATTGCCTTCGTTTTCCTCCGAACGCATTAAGAGTTAGGAGTGCGACTCGCTTTCCGCAGAAAACGCCCCGGGAATTCGCCCACATTTTGGCCATTCGCCGAGGCATGGCGTTCGCCTACGGCTTGGTCTATCCCGCCAGATTCATCAGTACTCCTATAAGTTCATCCGGTTGGACCGGCTTGCTCATATGAACCTGAAACCCCTCCCGCAGCGCGCGGCGTTCGTCCTCGCGGCCTGCATAGGCGGTCAGCGCGATCGCTGGCAATTGTGCCATCGTGTGACCGGACCCGCGAACGGAGCGGATCAACTCGAACCCATCGCGCCCGGGCATTCCCAAATCGCTTACCAGTAGATCGGGCGGCGTTGCATCGCCTTTAGCACCTCAAGGGCCTCGTTCACGCCCGCAGCTGCCGTTACCATCGCCCCGGCGTCCTGTAAAATTTTCGTCATCATCAGGCGGGCGTCGGGCTCATCCTCAACCACCAGCACGTGCCGTCCATCGAGACGCGCTCCCGGCCGCGCCGATGAGAAGGGGCGTTGTTCACCCGCCTTGGTCAAGTTAGCCTCTGGCGGCGGGCTTGCGCGGTGCGGCTGGGCCTCGTCATCTTGAACTGGTGGGTCGCCAGTGCACACATTGCCCATGGGAAGCTCGATGGTGAATATTGCTCCGCTAGACGGGCTCTCGCCAGCACTCTTGGCGTGGATCGTCCCGCCGTGCAGTTCGACGATGTGCTTGCTGATGGATACGCCAAGCCCTAGCCCGCCGACATTCCGGGCGCTGCTGGCGTCGGCCTGACGGAAGCGATCAAAAACATGTGGCAGAAATTCCGCCGAAATCCCACGCCCCGTGTCGTGCACCGTGATCCGCGTCTTTGACTGCTTGCGCGACAGCGTTACACGCACCGTGCCGCTTTCAGGAGTGAATTTGATGGCGTTGGTGAGCAGGTTCCACACCACCTGCTGGATTCGGGCGGCGTCGCATCGCCCCCCGGTGGCGGACGGATCTAGCTCAGCTTCGAGCTTGATCCCCTTAAGATCGGCGCTTGGCATCACCGACTCCATCGCTGCGCGGATACTCCCCGCGTAGTCGCACGGCGCGATGTCCAACCGCAGCTTGCCCGATACGATACGCGACAGGTCGAGAACATCCTCGATCAACTTCGTCTGCGCCTTGCAGTTCCGCAGAATGACGTCTAGGCCCGCCATAAGCTCCTCATCCTCACCACCTTTTATTTGTAAAATGTTCGCCCAGCCGACGATCGCGTTCAAGTGAGTGCGCAGCTCGTGGCTGAGCGTGGCGAGAAACAAATCATTCGCCCGATTTGCGGCTTCCGCCTCCAGGCGCAGCAACTTCTCGTGGGTAAGCCGTTTGGTGATATCGGTGCCAGTGGTCAGGATCGAGGCCGGATTTCCTTGGTCATCGTAGTCCATCGACCATCGGCATAGCAGGGTCACCCGCCGCCCGTCCCGCGCGTATTGAATCACCTCGCCGATCATTTGGCTCGTTTCCCGCAAGTCCTCGATCATTTGGTCAAACGGCTTTTCAAATTCAGTCCTCAACAATTGGTGCAAGTCCTTCCCGATGGCGTCCTCATGGGTGTAAGCGAATACTTGCTCGGCGATACCAGATGCGGTGGCGGACCTGGGGTCGCCGGAATCGATCTCGAAGGCGTTTAGCGGGTTTCAGAGTTTCTTGTATGAGAGCGTGGCGTGAGGCAGGCGGGAGGCCGCTTTTGACCGCCGCGCTAAGGACTCTTGGCATCCCCAATTTCCAGCTTCCACGCCAGTCGGTTCTGGCTAACAGTTTGTACGGACCTATGCCTGATTCTTCCTCCAAAGCGTTCTTGCGCGCTCGCGAAAAGAAGCTCTTTACCGCCTCCGCCCGACTGCGGAGCTGATTAATAGTTTTCTGCCTTACCGTCCTAGCAGTCTGTCGGACTTAGAAAGTCACTTCATATCAATATGTGGCGACTTCTGTATCCGGCGACACAGCATGTAGCGGTCAATTTTCATTCGTTTCTTAAATCCTCGCCGAAAACTAAATTTGTTAGCTCACTAGATCGGCCTGATCACAAGATGCAGCATCAGGACAACAACCGACCACAATCTGTCGTCTCTTCTAAGTCCGACAGGCTGCTAGCGACCGCGTTGTCAGACGGCCAGAAAATGCCCGATCATTGGTACCGGGAAAAGGAGGAATCATGGGTCCAAGTGCATTCTCAATTTCCGGAATCGGTCAATCCGGGGGCATTCAAGACGCGAATGTTTGACCTTGATGATTGGGCGAGGAAGAATAATTTCGAACTTTTTTATAATTCCAATAAGCCAATGCTTTTGGCGCGGATGGTTCAGCAGGAAGCATTCGAGAGAGAGGCGGCAGAGGCGAGGAGGTCAGAGATGGGTGCGCTAAGCCTTGTGCGTTCCCATGTGATTCAGCAGGAGAGCCAAGATATTTTAATAGGTGCGCTTGTTGTGTTCGCTGCGGTGGTGATGGGGTTCGGTCTGAGCGAAACTGGCATTCGCAGGTTATCCCTGTGGATCTGCCTGGCGATTGCCTCCGTGATCGCCGCATTCATGAAGGGGAACAATTTTGATGCCACCGCGAGTTTTGCTTTGTACGCATGTGCCGTTGGCATGCGGGCAAGGAACGCCGGCTACAAATGGTGGCAGGCCTGCTTGACGGGGCTGCCACTCGTTTCGATTCCAATGTCCATCCACCTTTTGATTGCCAAAGAGAGGCTGAAGGAAGTGGCACTGCCTGAACAAAGTCGCCCTGGCTCGGGCGAATCACTCAGCCGCGAACCAAGCACTTTGATCTCTGCCACTAAAGCGATGCCAAGTCATGAGGAATTCGAGGTCGTGATACCGGAATGCGATCGATGCCAAGACGGATATGTAGAAATGCGCCTCAACACCCGATACTCGCTGGTTTTGAAGAATCACCGCTCGGTCCCATGCGATGCGGATGTAGCCATCGATGGTATTCAGGTGGGTCTGTGGCGGGTCGAAGCGACGGGCGAAATCCGCATTGAGCGACCCGCTCATGACACGGGCCACTTCACGTTTTTCGAAGTCGGGACGAAGGCGGCGGGACTCGCCGGGATCTCCAAGAGTTCCGACAACGGACTCATTTCGGTCACCTTCAAGCCGATGAGGAAATCGAATTGCCTTCACGCCGCGCCCCTCGATGGCGGCGCGCAAGGAGCGACCGGACTCTCGGGCGAAAGCCAACAGCGATTCCGTGCCGCAGCCGCTATCGAGCATGACATGGACCTTGCGTTCACGATTCACCTGCGACTTGTTTCCGTTACGCGGGGTATTCCGCCGGTGGCACCGCGCGCGACCCCCATTCCACCGCCAGTTGAATAGCAGTGGGCATTTTAAGCGACGAGAGATTGTCCTTGTTAGGCAAAGGGGGCACGCGGGTAACCGATAAAAGCAACTTCCCAGTCCCCGGCATGGCATCAAACTCTAACATTTACGTCTAACGATTAACGTCCAAACGGATCAGTGGCGGTTCAGGCGCGGGGCTTCAGGCGCCCGACATCCGACCGCCAACGTCCAACGTCTAACGTGGGGGATCTGGGAGCAAGTTCAAATATGGAACCGGGGTTTTAAGGGCGATCCTCGCGCCACCGGGTTGCCCACCGGGCTTGCGCCCGCTGTTTTTTGGGCGCTGGGATTTCGTGCGCTTGAGTCCGTCGCTGGAGGGAGGCTTGCTGCTGTTGGAGCTGTTTTTGCCGAGACGTTTTTCGAGCTCGGCGATGCGGGCTTCAAGTCTGGCGATTTCAGCCAAGTGGCGGGTCTCCTGTTGCTTGAGCAGATCGACCACCAGACGGCAAACCGCATCCAGTCCGCCTTGATCGAAGGCGACCTGGATTGCCGGTCGGAGTGTCTGCTCAGCGTAATGCACTGGGGAGTATACGTCAGCGAGGTGGTTAACTTTTCTTAAATACCTGAATAGTTAGTCCGGATCGAGCATTTCTCTCACTTTGACAGTAAATGCCCGCATAGTAGAGTGCATACTAAGGCAGCTATGAAGAAGAAGACCGACCCGGCGGGAACGCCCACGCTCCGCAAATCCCCTACCGGCATCACCGGCCTTGATGAAATCATCGGCGGCGGGCTGCCGACGGGGCGGCCGACGCTCGTGGCCGGGAGCGCGGGGTGCGGGAAGACGATGTTGGCCATTGAATTCCTCGTGCGCGGGGCAGTCGAGTTTGGTGAGCCGGGGGTGTTCATGATGTTTGAGGAGAATGCGGCGGAGCTGACGGCCAATGTCCGCTCGCTCGGCTTTGATCTCGACAAGCTGGTGAAGGAGAAAATGGTCCTCCTGGATCACGTGCATATCGAGCGCAGCGAGATCGAGGAGACGGGCGAGTATGACCTTGAGGGGCTCTTCATCCGGCTCGGGCACGCGATTGATACCATCGGGGCGAAGCGCGTGGTGCTCGATACCGTGGAGGCGCTCTTCGCCGGGCTGCCGAATCAGGGCATCCTGCGCGCGGAGCTGCGGCGGCTGTTCCGCTGGCTGAAGGATCGCGGGATGACGGCGGTCATCACCGGCGAGAAGGGCGAGGCGTCCATCACGCGCTTCGGGCTGGAGGAGTATGTGGCGGATTGCGTGATCACGCTCGACCACCGCGTGCATGAACAGATTTCCACCCGCCGGCTGCGCGTGCTGAAGTATCGCGGCTCGGCGCACGGCACGAACGAATACCCCTTTCTCATCGGCGAGCGCGGGATCTCGGTGCTGCCGATCACCTCGCTGCGGCTCGATGACGCGGCACCTTCCGAGCGGCTTTCCACGGGCATCCCGCGGCTGGATGAAATGCTCGGCGGCAAAGGTGTGTTCCGCGGCAGCAGCGTGCTCGTCTCGGGCGCACCGGGCACCGGCAAGAGCAGCATCGGCGCGAAATTTGCGGAGGCCGCGTGCCGCCGTGGCGAGCGCGCCCTGCTGTTCGCCTACGAGGAATCGAGCGCGCAGATCGTGCGTAACATGCGCTCCATCGGTCTGGACCTCGCGCCGTGGGTGAAAAAGGGCCTTCTCCAAATCCACCCCTCGCGTCCCACGCTGAGCGGGCTGGAGCAGCATCTCGTGGCGATGCACGACATGGTGAAAGCCTTCCGCCCGGCGGTGGTCGTGGTCGATCCGATCAGCAATCTCATGATCGAGGGCAGCGACGCGGAGGTGATGCCGACGCTGATGCGGCTCATTGATTTCCTCAAGGAGCAGCAGATCACCGCGCTCTTCATCAGCCTCACCCGGGGCGGCAGCGGCTCGGGAGCGCAGGAGGATTCGCAGGTCGGGGTGTCGTCGCTCATGGATACGTGGCTGTGGATGCGCAATATGGAGTTCAACGGCGAGCGCAACCGCCTGATCCACGTGCTGAAATCGCGCGGCATGGCGCACTCGAACCAGATGCGCGAGTTCGTGCTCAGTGACGCGGGCATCGATCTCGTGGACGTGTATCTCGGTGCGGACCGCGTGCTCACCGGCACCGCGCGCGTGGCGCAGGCGGCGCATGAGCGTTCCGCCGCCGAGTTGCGCCGCGAGGATCACGAGCGCAAGCTGCGGCAGCTCGCCGCCAAGCGAAAGGCGATCGAGGCGCAGATCGCCGCGCTGAGTGCGGAAGCCGAGGCCGAGGAAGCCGAGGTGAAATTCGCCATCGCGCAGGAGACTTTGCAGGAAAAAACCACGCAGCAAGACAGCGCGGCCATGGCGCAATTGCGCGGCGGCAAAGGCTACAACTCACCGAAAAAAGGAATGCCATGACCAAAACCAAGACCTACGAACTGCGGCTCTATGTCGCCGGCCAGACCGTGAAATCCGTCGCCGCCGTGGCCAATCTCAAGCGGATCTGCGAGACCCACCTCGCCGGTCAATACCGCATCGAGGTCATTGACCTGACGCAGACGCCGCAGCTCGCCGCGGGCGACCAGATTCTCGCCCTGCCGACGCTGGTGCGGCGGCTGCCCTCGCCGATCAAGAAAATCATCGGCGATCTTTCCAACGAAGAACGCGTGCTCGTCGGCCTCGATGTGCAGCCGGTGAAGGAGTGAGCGTTGTGAAAAAGAATCCAGCCCCTCCCAATGACCTCGCGGCCTTTGAAGCCGCCGCCGCCGCCTCCGCGCAGGACACGGCGCGCTACGTCCTGCGGCTCTACGTCACCGGCACCACGCGGCACTCCGCGCGGGCGATCGTGAACATCCGCAAAATCTGCGAGGAGCATCTGCAAGGCCGCTACGAGCTGGAGATCGTGGACATCTC
>Ga0136639_10000673_pt1 | contig 11723 bp, 9 predicted proteins | sample AntDrymUQ8592106_2_FD_113739 | JGI IMG/M metagenome (GOLD analysis project Ga0136639, IMG submission 113739) | Polar desert sand microbial communities from Dry Valleys, Antarctica - metaG UQ859 (21.06) | ecosystem: Environmental > Terrestrial > Soil > Desert | place: Antarctica: Dry Valley...
ATCTTCACGATCGGTGAAGCCCTGAAGCTCTCGGTCCGCTGCGATGGATTGCCCAAGGCCTTCAATGCCGAGGCTGCGGTGATTCGCTACAGTAAAGATAGTCGGTTTCCTGTTGGCTACGGTCTCCGGTTCACCAAGATCGAGCCTGTAGCCCAGGCCAGTATTCAGCAGTTGGTGGACGATGCCAACCGCCGAGGCGACCGCGGGCGATTTGTTAAGTGAAGACTCTTTAGAGGCGCTGCAAACGTTGAGAAATGAGGGATTTTATGTCGGACGGAGCCCAAGAACACACTGCCAGTTGGAAGACTTTGGAATCTTTGGAGGAAGCCAAACATTTGGTGGATCGAGGAGTCCTTCTCATGTGGAAGGATTTCAAACAGGTTCGCAAGGTGCTGGATGACAATCAGTTTATGGAATTGGTTCGCTACTGCGCAGGTCGACTGTCAGAGCGCGTGGAAAGCCGATTGCCGGAAGAAATACTGATCGAAAGCCTCCTCGTGATCTTTGCCAACTGTCACAATGAAGATATTTTGGTGGCTTTCCTGCACGAAATTCTCGAGCAGCCCAATCGCATGGAGTCCTGCACCATCCTCGTGGAGCTGGCGATCACAGCCGAAGTATCCGACGCCGAACATTCCGAAGAGATCTTTGCTATCGCCGTGGCCCTGATTTGCGAACTCGGTAACATGGTTCGTCAGTTTCAACAGTCGAATTCACGGGAAATCGCCGTTCCGGCCACGCGGCTTTTGGATCGCATCTCGACCTACCTCTTGTCCGTCAGCAATAGCAACGATAACTGCATTCGTCTGAGCCTGCTCCATTACTTCGGTACTATGGAAAAAGGCAAGACTAACAAAGTAGGTTTCAATCGCATCATGGGCCGCTTTGGTCACACGGTGCTGGAACATCTCTTCACCCTTCTTTTTAACAAGAAGACCGAAGCAGTGGCCTTACAATTTCTGCTGGAAAATATTCCCCATATTCTGGAAGCCGATGATCATGCCCAGACCATACTGCAGGAAACCTGGAAGCATTATCTTTTGAAAAAGCCCGAGCGCTTTGCTCTGTTTATTCAGGCTTTGAGTCAGTATCTTCTGGCCATGCCCGATGAAGAAGCACGCACCTGTCGCAAGATCTATCTTCAGCATTTGGCTTTGCTTTTGAAAAAAGTGGCGGAAGTGGATCATCGTGAATTGGGTCGGGAGATCCTGGGTGCGATGGCTAGCTTTGCTCGCGAGCCCTTCTTTAAAGAGCTAGTGCCCATGATAGTGCGGGATTCATCCATTCGGGACTCCTTCCGCACTCTGGTCGCTAAAATGGCCAACGCTACCGATGTGGAATCGGTATTGGAAGAAGCGGATTCTTTCCGCTCCTCCAAACGGGGCCGTAAGCCGAGCTTTGCCAAGACTAACAAAACTCGAATCATCTATCAGGTGAAGTTTTTGGGAACTCAGCATTCGGCCAAGGCATCGTAATATTCAAGGTTCCGGGGCAGATTCGGCCGGTGTCGGTAAAGGCTCATCCACAGGGCCTGGATCGCTTCCGCCTTCGGCAGGTTTGATCTCATCCCCAAGAATGAAGTCGATCGAAGTCTTCTTGCCGAGCACATCGCTGATAAACCAAGCACCGTCCCGTTTCACCACGGAAACGGTGTTTTCCGTTGTGGTCTGGGGAGCATTTTCCAGTTTCGCGGCCTTGTCAGGACCGAGATTGCGATAGCTCAGGGTAAAGGTAATCTCGGTTTCACGTGGAGTCCGGTCGCGTCTTTCCACCACCGAATAACGGTCCAGCTTAAAATTCTGTTTGATAAAAGCCGAAGTGATCACATCATCCGAGGCACCTTCCAAAGCGTTTTTCAGATTGCCCATCGTCAGCTTCAGCAATTCTTTCTTTTGCTCGACCTCGGTCATATTCAGTGAAATGTCGAGATAAGCCTGAACCACCTCTTCGGGGGTCATCGCCTCTCGGCTGGCGCTGCACATTTTGCTGCAACCGATAAGCAAAAGAAAACTGAAGAGGGACAAGAGTCTGATCTTGCGCATTAAGGGTGCTCCTCCGGAATGGGGCCAGTCGGAACTGTTCCAGCCGGAACGGCTCCTTCAGGGCGAACAGCTTCGATCTCGGAAGGCGCTGTTGGACCTGGGATCGCACTGCCCTGGGCAGCGGGAACTGGCTGAATAGGTGATGACTTAGGGGCGATGGGCGTGCTGTCCATCGGGGTCGGCTGATTGGAATTCTTCAGCCGGATATCGCGATTCTTCTGCCAGACGGGAATCTTGGGTAATTGCGTGGGCACACCTTCAGGCGCTCGTCTGGATAAAGAGGAACGATCGTAATTATACGAGCCATCGCTTTCACCGCGATAATTCGAAGCCGGCATGGGACTGGCCGGATCTTCATTGCGAGTGGATACAGACGAGCCGCCCCGGGACCTGCCGACCTGCATCTCGGGTCGGCTGATAGCCTGCACGGGATACTCGAGGGCGTCGCGGAACCAGCTGACGAAATTTTTCACATCCGCAGGAGAAACCTGAGCGATCTGAGCCTGCCCGAAACGAGTCAGTGAATTGAGATCACGGTTGATCGTATACAGCTTTTGATCAGTGAAGATCAATGTCGGTGCTATAAAACCATGTTGGGGACGAATGAAAACAGGAATATTCTGCGCCTTGAGGTAGCTCAAACGCGAGAGATATTGATTTTGTTTGTCACGTCCGAGGAACACCTTGACGTCAACCTTTCGGTATTTCGCTAAAAAAAGCGCCGATACCACATCACCATCAGTAAGATAGTCCGTGATCAGCCAAACTCTTTTCCTGCTTGAACCTATGAGTTCTAAAACATTATGACGTAATTCATCGAAGTTTGCAGTATTTTTGAGGCCGAACCCCGGAACAGGAACCGGGGCCTGAGGTGCATAGACGGATTCATCGTTAGAAGAAAGCCCGACTTGGGCTAAAAACAAGAGGGACAAGAGCAAGGGCAGGGAACGAAGCATGAGTACCATCCTTGGATACCGGGTTCCCGAGAACCCTTGATTATTTTTTGCGAATAATGAAAGCCCCGAACCCGTCCATATCATCCTGATTTCCGGCATACACGGCGAAAAGTTGGTCCCGTGTTACATATTTTTTGTAGTAATCAGGCAATCGGGGCAGAGGCGACACCACCTCTATCGTATCACTGAACTGTTGCTCCAGTCTCTGGAGATGGTCCTCAGTTTCCTCGGTTTCAAAGGAACAGACGGAATAGATGAGCTCGCCGCCCGGCTTGAGCAGTTCCAAAGCGTGCTGAATCATCTTCCACTGCTGCTCTGCAAGGGGGGCGATGATATCAGATTTTTTGTGCCACTTGCCCTCAGGATGACGGCGCAGGACACCAAGGCCGCTGCAGGGTGCATCTAATAGGATTTTATCGAGCTTTTTATCGGGATTCCAAGTCAGGAAATCTTCCTGGACCCAATGCGAAGCTTCGTGACCCAGGCGATGCATGGTGTCTTTCATCTTGGCAAACTGATCCGCGTCTTTCTCGATGGCGTAGAGTTCGATTTTTCCATCGCCCAACTCACAGATATGCGAGAGTTTTCCACCCGGACCCGCACAGGCATCGGCCAGCACCTGACCTTCGCTGGGAGCGACCAGATAACCGATGAGCTGAGAGGCTTCATCCTGGATCGTGTAGTACCCACGACCAAAAAGGCTTTCCGGTGAGGTGTCCGGAGAGTGAGCCAAATGCAGGGAAGATCGCAAAGGCCGACGATCGCTCTTGGCCTTTTCTTCACGCAGCATTTCATCCATGAGTTCGGCCGATTTTTCGAGCGAAGTTTTCAGACTATTGATCCGGACGCTGATCGGAGCTTGTTTGTTGTTCGCCGACAGCATCTGCTCCAGGCGATCAAAACGGAATCGTTTAAACCAACGATCCACCAACCATTGCGGATGAGCGAACTGCAAAGCCAAATACTCACGCGGCTTGGCGATTTTGTCTGGCTTAGTGAAATAGGCTGCACGACGGGCTATTTGTCTCAGAATGCCATTCACGAATGTGCAAGCATTGTGCTGACCTTTTTTGCGAATATATTCCACGCTTTCATTGACTGCAGCGCGGTCAGGAACGCGATCCATGTAATAGATCTGATAGGTTCCGACGATCAGAGCGGCGCGGATTTCAGGGCTGGATTTATCCAAGTCTCGTTTCGAAGTATTTTGCAGAATCCAATAGAGCTTGGAGTACCAACGAAGGCTGCCATAGACGATTTCTTTAATGAAATTGCGATCCAATCTTTTCAGTTTGGAATCATGCAGCGCATAGAGCTCGTTGAGCACTTTGTCTGGCTTCTTTCGTTGATCCATGATGGCAACGAAGGCGTCGTAGGCTATTTCTCGGGCAAGGGAAAGACTCAAGTCAGGAAACCTCCTGAAAAAGGGAAAGACAGCCATACAGGAGGCTGCTGTCAAAATATATAGCAAAGCTCAGGTGAAAACCCTATGAGGGACATAAGGTCAGAGCGAGGGCTCGCGACGAGGATTGACGTCGTTGTCGTCTTCGAGAAAGCGGCTGACACGACGATGAGGCTCGTTACTGGTGCGTGACAATGCTCGGCGGCTCTTGTGCACCTCAAAGCTTTTACGGAAAAAGTCATATCCAAAAAATAGAGCGGCAAACAAAGCGCCTACAATAAAGGACGTCAGAAACGCCAGAGATCCTGCGACTCGATACTCGCCAAAATAGGGAACGTTCACATAGACCCTGTCCATGTTCAGGAAACCAAAATATCCACCGTAGCCCAGGCCGAGCAGAACAACCAGAAAGCCAATGAAACGGCGTAGATAACTCATAGAAGCTTCCTCTCAGCGACAAAGAAAAACGGGCCAGTTAATTGTAACTGGGCCCGTTCTAGCTATCAAGGGCTGTTAATGGCCCGGTATTGCGTAACTCAAACTACTTTTAAGTTAGGCCCGGTCCGTTGCGAGACCCTGGCCTGACCGACGTACAGAAGAATTACTTCTCGACGTCTTTCGCAGCTTTTGCTTTAGCAAATGCATCAGCCAAACCGGTTTTTGGTTCGATGTTGCTGATGTATTGGCGAAGCTCGTCACCTTGCAATTGACGTTGCAGAGCTTTGCGAGAAAGGGAGAACTTGCGTTCTTCGCTGTCGCTGGAGAGAACAACGAATTCAACTTCGTCGCCTTCTTTCACAACATCTTCCACTTTGCCCACGTTTTCGTCAGACAGTTCGGAGATATGAATCATACCTTCGACGCCTGGGGACAATTCCACGAAAGCTCCGAAATCAACGACTTTGGTCACGCGGCCTTTGCCTTTGGTACCAGCCGAGAATTCGCGCGAAGCTTTGACCCATGGATCATCGCCAAGTTGCTTGATGCCGAGAGAGAAGCGCTCGTTTTCTGCGTCAATTTGCAGAATCTTAGCTTCCAATTCGTCACCCTTCTTGAAGAGATCACCAGGATGGTTGATCCTATCTGTCCAGGAGATGTCGGAGATATGGATGAGGCCATCGATGCCATCTTCGATACCGACAAAGATACCAAAGTCAGTGATATTGCGGATTTTGCCGCGGATGATATCGCCTTCCTGATATTTTTCTTTCACGATATCCCAAGGATTGGGCTCGATCTGCTTCATGCCGAGGCTGATGCGGCGGTTTTCAGTGTCCATTGCCAGGATGACAACTTCGACTTCATCACCAACTTGCACAACCTTGGAAGGATGCTTGATCCGCTTGCTCCAGCTCATTTCGCTGATGTGGATCAAGCCTTCCACGCCCTGCTCCATTTCGACAAATGCGCCGTAATCAGTCAAGCTGACAACAGTGCCTTTAGCGCGGGAGCTGACGGTGTAACGCTCGGCCACGGTGAGCCAAGGATCATTCTGCAGTTGCTTGTAGCCAAGGGATACGCGCTGACGAGCTTCGTCATACGAGAGGACCTTAACTTCGATTTCCTGACCCACTTCAAACATCTGAGAAGGATGGTTAATCCGGCCCCAGGACATGTCTGTGATGTGGAGAAGGCCATCGATTCCGCCGAGATCGATGAACGCACCGTAATCGGTGATGTTCTTAACGATACCCTTGAGAACAGCCGCTTCCTTGAGGTGCGACAGAGTTTCGCTACGCAGCTTTTCGCGATCTTGTTCGAGAAGGACGCGACGGCTGAGGACGATGTTGCCGCGTTTCTTGTTGAACTTGATGATTTTAAAGCTGAGTTTCGCGCCGATAAGCTTGTCAAGGTTGCGTACAGGACGCAGATCAACTTGCGAACCAGGCAAGAAGGCTTTGACGCCGATATCGACCGACAGACCACCCTTAACGCGGGCGATCACGCGACCTTCGACGATTTCGCTCTTCTCATAAGCGTCAGAGATGCGATCCCAGGCGCGGAACATTTCTGCTCTCTCGCGGCTCAGAACCATCTCGCCATCGTTGTCTTCGAAGGAGTCCAAATAGACTTCCACGACATCGCCTTCCGCTACGGAAAGTGTGCCGTCCGGCTGCAGGAATTCCGACTTAGGGATTTCGCCTTCGGATTTATGGCCGATATCAACGATCACGGAGTCGTCGGTAAAACGAACAACGCGCCCGCGGACGATCGAACCTTCTTTCACTTCGCCAGTGTCTGCTGAATTCAGCATGTTGGCGAATTCTTCGCTTTCGCCCTTCTGATGGTCGAAACCGGTATCCTCATCCTCCCAGCGGATGCTTCCGATACCTGCAAGCTTGGATTCGTGTAATTGCATAAATGTGGTTAACTCCTAATACTGTCCGCCCATCGGACATATTTTTTTGCTAAGAGCTTGAATCGTTATCATGCGGGTCTACAAAAGTCAATGAAAGCGCGCTAAGATGAAGTCAGTGACCGGAATGCCCTGGCGCTGCTGCACACAGGAACTTTGTGATGATGATTGCCAAGAGTTACAAGCGGTGTTCATACTATCTTGTTTTTACGATATCTCTCGGACTTCACGGTGTCGCCTCTTCGTCTGAAACGAAGGCCGTGTCCAGTGAAGCCAAAGTGACTGAATTACCGAATCCAAAGACTGTCCCGCCCAAGCCTTTGCCCCCTGTAAAAGCTAAAGAATCAAAACCAGTACAGGTGAAAGGATCTGCAGCAGCTGCTGGGACAGAGTCCGCCAAAATAACTAAACCCCAAGGAGGAAATGGAAAGAGCGAAGCAGGAGTGACGTTGCCGGCTATGTCTGCCGATAAGACCCCAGTTCCCGAGGCCATTCCGCAGCCCGCGGCTGCACCAGCCCCAGAATCAGAAGAAGCATGTCCCTCTACTGCCGCACCTGCGCCTGAATGGGATCGATCGGAGACTTATAAGGGTACGCCTTTTCAGTCCGGAGAGGAGTCCCGATATATGCTTAAATACGGACTTTTGAAAGTCCATGTTGGCTACGGATTTTTGCGTGTGTTGGCGCCCACTAAATATAATACGCCTGTCAGTCGAAAGGAGGGTGCGGTGGTTTCCGAAGGACGATGGCATCGGGTCTTTTCCGCCGAAGCCTATACTGGAGATTGGTATAGAATGATTTTTGCCGGTCATGACAAAATGCAGGCTTCTGCTAGACCCTGGGATTTTGGAGTGACCAAATTCTATATCAGTCAGAATGAAGAAAAGCCCTTTGTAAGACGATTCCATGCAGAAAAATGGCTGGATTTTGATCATGTGTCCTGTAACGTTCATGAGCGGACGCTTGACCATAAGAAAAAGAAAGAAAGCCTGGGAGATTATTTCCTTCAGCCCGCGGCATTGGATGCTTTGAGCGCTCTCTTTAAACTTCGCACCTATACTTGGGAGCTCAATAAAACCGAACGCATTTTGGTCTATACCTCCGAAAAGAATTGGTGGCTCGAAGCGACGCCTATTGCCGAAGAAAATATCAAGACGGTTGCAGGCAATTTCCGAGCGCATAAACTTGAGGTGAAAACATATTTAGGCAAGGAGTTGCAGCAGCGAGGTAAGCTCTTTGTCTGGATAGCAGCCGATCATCCCCAGCGTCCGATGATACGCGTTGAAGGAGAAGTAACTTTCGGCTCCATCTACTTGGAATTGGATCGCTTTATACCGGGAGCGGCGTGAAAGTTTGCAGGAAGCGGGGAGCCGATCAGGCTCTCTCGCCTTGCGCTGATCACAGGCCAGCTTCGGCTAAAGTCTCGACAGCCTTCAATTGTTCCTGCGACAATTCCTTAGGAATATCCAAATCGACGACCGCGTAAAGATCATGCTGCTGTCCTTGGGCATCGGTAAATCCAAGGCCTCGCAATCGAATTCGGGTTCCGGCTTTGACGCTGCTAGGAACCTTGATCTTCTTCGGCCCATCCGGTGTCGACACCATTTTACTGCAACCCAAAAAAGCTTCCGACACTTTCAGGGGAAGAGTCACTTCGATATTATCTTCCACGCGAAGGAATTCCGGATGCTCAGCGACCTGAAGGATCACAAAGAGGTCGCCAGGAGGGCCTGCGGTGCGGGAAGCAGCACCACGTCCGCTGACTCGGAGCCGAGCGCCTGTTCTCACGCCTTTGGGAATACGGACCGTCAGCTCGCGTTGCGTTCCATCACTCAAGGAAAAACTGACACGACGTTCCACGCCGCTGTATGCTTCCATAAAACCGATGGACAAGGGATACTCCACATCCTGGCCTCGCTGTGGGCCGCCAAATCCCCCGCCTTGTCGGGCTCCTGCTGCTCCAGCCCCAAAAATACTGGAGAAAAAGTTACTACGACCACCAAGACCCATCTCTTCAAAGATAGAGCCAAAATCGGTACCCCGGAAAATATCTTCCGAGCTGTATTGCTGATGGAAACGTTGATCACCATAGGTGTCGTATTGCTGACGCTTGGGAGTGTCTGATAGAACGGCATAGGCCTCATTGATCTGCTTGAACTTTTCCTCAGCCGTCTTGTCCCCTTGATTTCGGTCAGGGTGATACTGCATGGCAAGTTTACGATAGGCCTTCTTGATCTCGGCCTCGGTCGCCGTTTTGGGAATGCCTAATGTTTCATAATAGTTTTGCACAGTTAACCTCAAATGGGGACAGCCTAAGTTCCTTTACAAAGATGAGGCCAAAGGCGCGAAAGTCAAGTCCCAGAATCATAGCTATGATAAAATCAAGCTAACTCCGAAAGATTTCATCAGGAGAAATATTCCTTGCGCAGAGCGAACGTTCAAGGCTGGCTCATTTTGCTATTCACCAGTAGCACTCTGGGTGGATTGGTCTATGTCGGCTATCGACAGCTTTCGATGCGCGGCATGCAGGCGGAAGCTCGCTTGATGCTGAGCTACATGCAAACCTTGCAAAATGTCTATCACATCGAGCAGGGTCAATTTGCGAAATTCGAGGCGTATTATGGTGCTTCCATCCAAGGTAAAGACAACTGCGAACAGCCATCGGAAGCCGCCCAATTGGGATTCCTTCTTCATGGGTGCCACGACATTAAATCTCCAGCTCCGCGCTATGCCTATCGCAGTTTTCCCAAGGGGGAGTTGGGGGTTAGCTTTAGTTTGCAAGCAATTGCCGGAAGTGATGCAGAGGGTCGCAGTCTGGTTTGCTTTGCAGCTGACGATCGAGAGTATTGGGTGCTTGAGCAAAATCAGGAGATAGTTGCCGTGGAATCCTGCTGGTAAAGAGTAAGACCGCCCCTGCTTCAGCTTACCGCTCTTAACCTAAACCTTAAACTGACCGAAGCACTTAAACGGATAACCGTAAAGATGTGATGGTCATGATCAAAAACGCCGTTCCTCAAATTAAAGCCCCCAGCAGCCTTGGTTTCGTTACGGGAACCATGCTCACGAATACCGTATTGTCCGGTATCTGGGTATTTGTGCCGGTAGAGCCGACGATTCGCCTGCTTGGTCTTTTGCTGAGCTTTGGAATACTGGTGTTTTTGTCCAAACGCTGGTGGGATCGTCGTCTCGCCGCCTACGATCAGCTGTTGGAGACCAACCAAAAAAACCACGAAGTCTCTACTTCCAGTCTGATGTCGGAATCGCTACAGAAATTCGTTGTAGAAAACATGCGTTTTGCGGTCTTTAGTGTGAACGAGCAGCTGCAGATTCACTTGGAAACACCTATTTTTCCCAAAAGCCTCAGTGAAGTCGAAGATCTCGACGGACGTGATTTGATTGAAATGCTGGGGCTTGTGACACGCCTTTCACAGGACGATCTCCAGATGCTCAAGTTTCAGTTGAGCCATGCCTTTGGAATGAACAAAATACAATGGATAGCAACCTCCTTCAGTCTACCACCCGAGGCTCAGTTGAAGCGCGGTGCCCATGCCTTTACACGGCTCAGCTATTTCCCCGTTTATGGTGAAGAAAAGTTGGTTTCCGTGAACCTCATCATGCAGGACATCAGCGAGATAAAGGAACGCGAAGTTAAAGCTGAGCAGCAAAGAAAAGATATGGAAAAATTCTTTGCCCTGCTGCAGGTTTCAGATTCCCTCTTTGAATTGTTCATGGGTGAGACGCGAAAACTCTTCGAAGAAATAAAATTCGACCTCAAATCTCTTCGTGAAAAATCCAGCGGCAACACGATTGAAACAGCCAATCGCATGTTCCGGGCTGTGCATACGATTAAGGCGAATGCGAAACTCTTCAAGCTGAACTCGATTCAAGACGTTGCCCATAGCGTGGAAAGTTATCTGGAAGAATTGCGAACAGGAAAACGCACGTTTACAGCGCCGGTGCTGGCTGAATTAACTCAAAAAATTATGGCGATCAGTGAAGAAGTCTACTCCTATGCGAGTTTGCGCAAGGAGATTTTGAATACTTCAGAACGAAACACTGCCTTCAACTTGAAGTACCGAGTGCAATGGATTCGTTCCCTTATGAATCAATTTGCGTCTATTTTGCGAGATCCAAAATTCGAGCAGCGCCATTTGAAGTTGATTCAGAAAGAGTTTGGTCGGGCACTTTCCAGTTTTGATAAAGCTTCGATGCGGGAATACATCCGCGGCTATAACCAGATGCTGCAGGAAGTGGCCGCATCCATGGGCAAAGAAGTCAGCGAAATTCAGACCGATCTGGAATATCATCACTTTGATTCCAGCACACTCGCCCGGATCAACGATATTCTATTGCACTGTCTGCGCAACTCCATCGATCATGGCATTGAATTTCCTCAGGATCGAGTGGCTGCAGGTAAACCGCGCGCGGGGCAGATTAGGCTGAAGACCACAGAGCTGGAAGGCATGGTCAATATCGAGCTTTCCGACGATGGGCGCGGCTTAGATCTGGAGAAAATAAAGGCCAAGGCCATCGATATGAATATCGTGACCGAAGAGGAAGCGAACCTGATGTCGGAAAAGGAGATCATTCCTCTGCTTTTCCATACCGGCGTTTCCACAGCGACTACGATCACGGAAATTTCGGGTCGAGGACTGGGTATGGATGTGGTGCGGGATTATGTGCAAGGCTTAAGCGGTAATCTTAATTTATCCTTTGTGAAGGGCCAAGGAACCACAATTTCCTTCTGGATCCCGGCTGCAAATGAAGATTTTATTTCACCTTTGGGAATTCATGATCTGCATGAAGTGATTGATGAAGTGATGCGTGACTATCTGCATTATGCGCAGGATCGCTTCGATTTTATTTATCCCGATATGGAACACATTACAATATTCACCGACAAAATTAGCTTGATTGAAGTCTTACGCATGATCCTAACGGATATACATCAGCGCTGTCCGCCTCAT
>Ga0136639_10000674_pt1 | contig 11720 bp, 13 predicted proteins | sample AntDrymUQ8592106_2_FD_113739 | JGI IMG/M metagenome (GOLD analysis project Ga0136639, IMG submission 113739) | Polar desert sand microbial communities from Dry Valleys, Antarctica - metaG UQ859 (21.06) | ecosystem: Environmental > Terrestrial > Soil > Desert | place: Antarctica: Dry Valley...
GGCTTCGTCGTGCCGAACGCGACTCTCGATGAGCGGTTCTCTGCCAACCCGTTCGTGACCGACGAGCACCATGTGCGCTTCTACGCCGGGTACCCCATCGTGAGCCCGGAGGGCCAGCGGGTCGGCTCCTTCTGCGTCTACGACACGCGCCCCCGGGAGTTCTCTGAAGCGGAGTCCGTGATGCTCCGGAATCTCGCCCTCCTGGTGCAGGATGAGCTCTGGGCGGACAGCCAGAAAGCAGCAGTACAGTAACTCGACGCCCCGCCTCGACCGCACGGAAGCCAGATGGCCGCCTCGCTTCGCCTCCTCTCGATGGGGCTCGTCGCCGCCACGAGCCTCGGACTCTCCTCCTGTGGCACCGTGCCGATTCGGCTCGGCCCCTCGGCTCCGGCTCCCGACTCGTCGGTGACCGAGTTCTGTTCCGACTTCACGCTCGCGGGCGGGGACGCCTCCACCGTCGGGCCGCTCGATCTCTCCCTGCCGAAGGACCAGCTCCGCGATGAGATCCGCGTGAAGCTTCACGCGATGGACGGACTGGACCCGCCGATCGCCATAGCCCAGGTCTGGGAGAACTACGAGGCCTACTTCACCCGCGCGCAATTTGCGCTGGCCGACCAGTCGTCGGGCACGACACTCGACGACGACGACGTCATTCAAACTGGGCTCGAGCTCTATCCGCAGTCCAGGATCGTACGCAACTTCTATCTCACGAACTGCGCGGCAGAGCCTGACCCTGATCAGCCATGATCAGAAAAGCGAACCCAGCCACAGCCCGAGGGCGGCGGCGAGCACGCTCGCGATGAGCATCCCGACGCTGGTGACGAGTGCGGCGCCGTAGCGGCGGCCCCCAATCAGGCGCACCGTCTCGAAGCTCGCGGTGCTGAAGGTCGTAAAACCGCCCATCAGGCCGACCCCGAGCACGGCGAGGGCCTCCGGCGGGACCAGCCCGCCCAGCGCGACCGCAGTGACGAGGCCGAGCACGAACGAGCCCGAGACGTTGATCACGAGCGTGCCGATGGGAAAGGTGGGAAAGCGGGACCGGATGACGCCGTCGAGCACGAACCGCAGTACGGCGCCGACGCCGCCCGCGACGGCGGTAAGCAGGAACAAGAGCGGCGTCACCGGTGCGCTCGAACCCGGTGCGCTCGACCCCGGTCGCCCCGCGCGGCGAGCACGATTCCGAGCCACGTCGCGAGCGCGCCGAGCACAAGGGTGCCCAACGCGTTCAGTAGCGCGAGCGCGGGGCTGCCTGCAGCAAGCACAACACTGTCGGTCGCGAGCGCACTGTAGGTGGTGAACCCACCGAGGAAACCGGTGCCGGTGAGCAGCCGGATGCGCCGCCGCGCGCCCTCGTCCGCCCCGCGCCGGGAGAGCGCCTCGAGGAGGGCGCCGAGCAGCAGGGCGCCAGCAACATTGATGGCCATGACTGTCGCCGGGAACCCGTCGGTGGGATCAATGGCGAGCGCGAGGGCAGCCCGGGTGGCGGTGCCGAGGCTGCCGCCGACGAACACCAGCCCGATGAGCCCCCAGTTCGCCCACGCGGGTCGCGCCTCAGCCATTGTTTCCCGGATGGCCGTGCAGCCTGTCGATCTCGCGACGCTCGCGCTTCGTGGGGCGCCCGGCACCACGATCGCGTTGCGCGGCGACCGGAATCGTCTCGCGCGGCGGCGGCGGCGGAGTCTGGTCGAGAAGGCACTCGGCCGCGGCGGGCGCACCGACGCGCTTGCGGATGATCCGCTCCACCACCACGATGCGCTCGAGGTCGCCGACCCGCACCCGCACCTCGTCGCCGATTCGCACGGACTGCGCCGGCTTGACCTTTTCGCCGTTGATGCGCACGTGGCCACCGCGGCAGGCCGCCTGAGCCAGCGACCGGGTCTTCACGAGCCGCACAGCCCAGATCCAGCTGTCGACTCGCACGCTCGCCGCCATCTCCATGTGTCGACTCTACGTAAGTGGGGGGCCTGGGTCAGGCCGCGCGAGCGGGGCGGCGCCCGATGCGGCTGACGGCGATACCGATAGAGGCGATGACGACGATGAATCCAGCTATGCCCAGCACGTAGACGAACACGCCGAGAGCGCCGTCCGGCCCGTCCGGGATGAGGAACGGATACGGGTACCAGCCGGTCGCGGCTCCCCGCACGAGCGTGATCGCAACCCAGGCGAGAGGGTAGACGACGGCGAAGAAAAGTCGGTTCCAGCCAAGCCGGTGACGACCGGGCGCAAGCAGGAAGTCGAGGGCGATGAAGACCGGCACCCAGACGTGGATGACCTCGTTGGGCCACTGGATGCCGACGAATCCGTCACTGACGATATCGCGCAGAAGCACGTTGTAGACGACGCCCGTCACGACCGCGTAGGCGAGAATCGACACCCGGAGGGTCGTCAGCAGCTCGGAGTCGCGATGGCGGCGCAGCGCGATAACACCAGCGACGATCAACACGACGACGTTCATGAGGCTCGTCTGGATCGTGAAGTAGCTGAAGTACTCGCCGGGGATGAAGGCGTCGTTAATCGCCTGGTCGATAATCTGGGTGACGATGCTGGCCAACACGAGCAGACCGACGACGATGCGCGAGGCACCGACCAACCGACGGGGCAGGGCCGGGGCGACATCCTCCGGGCGCGGCGCTGGGTCCGCGCGGTCGCTCGTTGTCTGGCTCACTGCTTGAGACTAGCGCCACAGGGCACTCAGCCGTCCCCGTCGATACGGCGCCATCCCAATCCCACAGCCGGCGCGGGGACAGCATTCGACGATGAGGTAGCGATAGCGGGGCATGGGTTTCTCCGACCACGGATGAAATTGCGGTTCTTTAACTGAGTTAGCAGCCACCGACACCGGTCATCGCGGCAGGCCGCCTCACCCTGCTGCCAGCGCGGGGGAGGTACTCTCGTCTATTGATCCCCAGCCCCAAGAAGAATTGACGGATGCGCGACAGCCCCCTCTCAGCGACGCCCTACGAGGTGCTCGGCGTTGCTCCGACCGCGAGCACCGAGGAATTGCGTCGCGCCTACCGCCGTGTTCTGCGCGAGACGCACCCTGACACGGGAGGATCCGCGGCCGAGTTTCACACCGCGCAGTGGGCGTGGGAGCGCATCGGCACCCCCGAGGCGCGCGCGGCGTACGACCGCGGCGCGACGAGGAGCGAGAGCGCCCATGAGGCGTGGGCGGCACCGTCGGCACGCAAGCCCCGGGACTCCCGGCCACTCGCACGATCGCACGGGCATCCGGGCGGCTGGCGGCGGGAACGCTATCTCGGCCTCATCCGTGAATGGGCCGGGCGAGGGGTCGCGCTCGACGACCCCTACGACTCCGCGTTCGTGCGCTCGGCGCCGCGCGACATCCGCCACGTTCTCGCTGACGCCCTCGCCGAGGAGGCCACCGCGCGCCTGCTCTCCGAACTCGGCATCGCGTTCACAATCTGGCACGACGTGGCGACGGATGCCGCGGGCGGCGGTCCCGCGCAGAAGCTCGACCACATCGTGCTCGGCCCGAGCGGGCTGTTCGCCATGCTCTCCGAGGACTGGGGAGCTCCGGTCGCCCTGCGCAAGGGCGAGATCGTGGGGGAGGGCATCGGTGCGGGGGAGCGTCCGCTGCACGCGCTGTCGCTGCGTGCCCGGTCGATTGCTCGCGCCGCACGCGTCCGCTTCACCGCACTCGTCATCGTCGTCCCTGACGATCAGACCGAGGAGTCCCTCACCGTCGTCGGCCGGGCTCGGGGCGTGCCGACCCTGCTCGTGCAGCGCTCCCGGCTGCAGGACCTTGTCCGCACCGGGCTCGTCGGCGTGCCGCTGATGGGCGGCAATGAACTCTTCGACGTGCGCACGAGGCTGTCCGCCGCGATCCGCTTCGTCTGAGCTGGTGGTGGCGGAGCGCGTCGTCAGCCCAGCCTGAAGCGCGACTCGCCGATCGGTTCGAGGTCAGTCACCTCGACCGAGCTGACCTCCGCCCACGGCGGGCCCGCGTGCAGCCAGCGGACGAGTGCGGCGACCGCGGCATCCGGCCCTTGTGCCTCGACTTCGACCGTGCCGTCGGACCTGTTGCGGGCGAAGCCGGTCAGCCCGAGCCGCGTCGCCTCGGCCTTCGTGTTGGCACGGAATCCGACGCCCTGCACCGTTCCGCGCACAATCGCCCGCATGCGCACCGTTGCCGCTTCCATCCCTCCACGCTAATCCGCCATGGTGCCCCCGTCACTGTCGGCCGGCTTGAGGCAAGGCCGGGCGGGGTGCCCCCGCCGCGCCTAGGCTGACCTCATGCGGCGAATGCTGACGACAACTCTGATCATGGCGAGCGTGCTTGCCGGCCCCGCGATTCCCGCGGCGGCGGCACTCAGCCCGGTTGGCCAAACAGCCGGTGCAGAATCCTCCTCGTTGCGCGGCGCGACCGGTGTGCAGGACTTCACCTTCGCCTCCTACGAGGCGGACTACTACCTCAGCCGGGCGCACGACCGCACGTCGCGGCTGACGACCGTCGAGACCTTCGTCGCCGAGTTTCCCGACTTCGACCAGAACCGGGGAATCATCCGTTCCATCCCTCTCGACTACGACGGGGTGCCGCTCGAGCCGAGCGTCGAGTCGGTCGTCGACGCAGACGGCGACCCCGTGCCGTATGAGGAGTCGGAAATCGGGGGCTTCCTCGAACTCGCGCTGGGCACCGACGACTATGTGCGGGGCACCCAGACCTACACGATCAGCTACTCGCAGATCAACGTGGTGCGATCCTTCGCCGACACCTCCTCCGACGAGTTCTACTGGGACACCAACGGCACCGGATTCGCCCAGCCGTTCGGCCGGGTCACCGCGCGGGTGCATGTCGCCCCAGCGATTGCGGACGAGACCACGGGTGTGGCCGCATGCTACGTCGGCGCGCAGGGCTCGACCGACCAGTGCGGCCTCGCCGCGATGCCAGACCCGGACGCGCCGGGTGGAGATCTGTTCACCGCGAGTGCCGAGAACCTCGGACCGGGCGAGAACGTGAGCGTGGCCATCGCCTTCACTCCCGGCACCTTTGTGGCGCCGGAGCCGCCGCGGCCCTCGGACCTGGCGATGTGGACCTCGATTGTCGTTATGGTGCTCGCGATACTCGGATCGATCGCCGCGATCGCCGCCCGCATCGCCGGACCGCGGGATGCTCGCGGCCGCGGCACGATCATCGCGCAGTACAGCGTGCCCGACGGCGTCAACCTGCTGCTCGCGGGCGACATCGTCACGCGGCCCTCGACCTCGATGGCGGCGCAGTTCGTCAGCCTCGCTGTGCGGGGCAACCTCCGCATCATCGAGCGTGGCGACGACTTCGCACTGCAGTTTGTGCACGGCCACGACCTCGACGCACAGGAGACCGAGGTGATGGAGGCTCTCTTCGGCCGCACGCCGTATTCCGCCCAGGAGCGCAGTCTGGCGAAGCCGAGCCAGAAGCTCGCCACGAAACTCAGCTCCATCCGCACCGCCTCCCGTAAGCGGGCAATCGTCTCCGGGCTGCGCGAACCGGTCAGGGCAAGGGCACGCTGGGTGATCCTGGCGGCACTCGCGGGTACCGTCGCACTGGCCGCCGTAGTGGTCTTTCTCGATCTCCTCCTCTCGCCAATGCCCACAGGGTGGGCGTTCGCCGCCCTGCTCATCAGCGGGTTGGGTCTCGTCATCGGCGGGCTGTGCGCCATCCGGCCCGCCGTGCTCACCGGCACCGGAGCCGACCTGCGCGATTACATCTCCGGCCTGCGGGTGTACCTCACCCTCGCCGAAGCGGACCGGTTCCGGGTGCTGCAGAGTCCAGGCGGCGCCCTCCGGGTCGACGTCGACAACCACCGCCAGATCGTGAAGCTCTACGAGAAGCTACTTCCGTGGGCAGTTCTCTGGGGTGTCGAGAAGGAGTGGGCGCAGGAGCTCGCCGTGCAGTATGCCGACGAAACACCGGACTGGTACGCCGGCAGCTCGCCGTTCACCGGCGCTTATTTCGCCGGAGCTATGACAGGCTTCCGTTCGGCCGCAACATCCGCGTCGGCGCCGGCGAGCTCGGCATCCGGCAGCTCCTCCGGGGGATCCTCGGGTGGCGGCTTCTCCGGCGGCGGAGGGGGCGGCGGCGGCGGCGGTGGCCGCTGACCCACGGCGGGGATAAACTCGGAGTCGCTTCAGGCGCAGGCTGCGCCCGAGAAGTCCGACTGGAGTCACCCATCACCACGACAGCTCAGCGCCCGGCCATCGGCACGCGCATCGACCGCTTCTTCTCGATCAGCACGCGCGGGTCGACGACCAGCCGCGAGATTCGCGGCGGCCTCGTCACCTTCATGACGATGGCCTATATCGTGATTCTCAACCCGCTCATCCTCGGCGGCTTCAGCGGCGACCAGGCCACGCTCGACGTCGAGGGCAACTGGCTCCAGGCCGGCCAAGTCGCAGCGGTCACCGCTCTCACCGCCGGCGTGATGACGATCCTCTTCGGGCTCGTCGCGAATCTACCCTTCGGTCTCGCCGCCGGGCTCGGGATCAACTCGTTCCTTGCCGTGAGCGTTGTCGGGCAGGTTACCTGGGCCGAGGCGATGGGCCTCGTCGTCATCAACGGCCTTCTCATCGTCGTGTTGTCGGCGACGAGCCTGCGGGAGCTGATCTTCAAGGCGGTCCCCGCGCAGTTGAAGACCGCGATCACCGTGGGTATCGGCCTGTTCATCGCGTTCATCGGCCTCGTCGACTCGGGCTTCGTGCGCTCGAGCGGAGCCGCGTCGCCACCCGTGCAGCTCGGTGACGCCGGCTCGGTTACGACGATCCCCACGGTGATCTTCATCCTGGGCCTGCTCACCATGGGTGTGCTGATGGCCCGCAAGGTCAAGGGGGCGCTACTCATCGGCATCCTCGCGACAACGGCGGTCGCGATCGCCGTTGAGGCGATATTCAAGCTCGGGCCGTCGTTCTCCAACCCGGGCGGCTGGAGCCTCAACGCCCCGGTGATCCCCGAGTCGATCGTCTCGCTGCCCGACCTCAGCCTCATCGGTGCCTTCAGCTTCGGCGCGTTCGAGCGCATCGGAATTCTCGCGGCGGTGATGCTCGTGTTCACGCTCGTGTTCACCAACTTCTTCGATGCTGTCGGCACCCTCACCGGCCTCACCCGCGAAGCCGGCCTTGCCGATGCCAAGGGCAACTTCCCGCGGCTCAAGTCGGCGCTCATCATCGAGGGAATCGGGGCGGTCGCCGGCGGGGCGACCTCGTCATCGTCGAACACGATCTTCATCGACTCCGCTGCCGGGGTCGGCGAGGGAGCACGCACGGGACTCGCCTCGGTCGTCACCGGCGGAATGTTCCTGCTCGCGATGTTCTTCACCCCGCTCACCCAGGTCGTGCCGCTCGAGGTGGCCGGCGCCGCCCTCGTCGTCGTCGGCGTGCTCATGATGTCGCAGATCAAGGAGATGGACTGGAGCGAGTTCTCGGCGTCGCTCCCGGTCTTCCTCACGATCATCGTGATGCCGCTCACCTATTCGATTGCGAACGGCATCGGCGTCGGCTTCATCTCCTGGGTCGTCGTACGCTCCCTCTCCGGCAAAGCGCGGGAAGTCTCGCCCCTGCTGTGGATCGTCGCGGTCGGATTCCTGGTCTATTTCGCCCGAGGACCGATCGAGATGCTCTTCGGCAGCTGAACGCTTTGCCCGCAACGGGGGATAGGATTCCTCCGTTAGACGAACACGACGAGACCTAAGAGGTTGTTCTGTTACGAGTCATTAGCTACAACCTCCGCAAGAATGCGGCGAGCGGGGAACTCACCGAGCTGGTGAACCGCTTCGACCTCGATGTGCTGTGCCTGCAGGAGTGCGACACGCTCGCGCTCCCCGCCGAATTGGACAACCTCCACCTGGCCGACTCGACAAAGCGAAACCGGCTCGGGCTCGCGGTCTACTACCGCAAGGACCGCTTCACCGCCATCTCCACCCAGGCTTTCGCGCTCAAGAAGTCCCTTCACGACAGGGTCCTCGCGCCGGCGCATGAGCGCCTGATCGGCACGCGCCTGATCGATGACGAGTCGCAGCAGGAACTCGTCGTCGCATCGTTCCACGCGGCACCGCTCACCGCTCTCAACTCGCTGCGGCGTAACCAGATCAAGGCGGCGCACGCTGAACTGCGCGGCCTCGGTGACGTGCCGACCCTCATGGTCGGTGACTACAACTACCCGTACTTCAAGGACAACCTGACCGCGCGGGTCAAGGAGTCCGGCTACGCGTTGTCACTGAGCGACACGTCGACCTACACCCGATACAAGTTCTTCAAAGGGCACTTCGACTTCGTGACCTCGGTCGGTCTCGACATCGACAATGTCGAGACGCTGCCGAGCGGCAGGTCCGATCACATGCCGATTCTGGTTACAGCCCAATACTCGGCAGCCGAGTACGTGGCCTGAGGCGCACCGCTCAGGCGGTGCTCGTCGCGTGCTCGCGACGTTCGACGGGGTGGGTCGTCACGATCGTCGTCGGCGTGACCAGGAGGAGGTCCAGCCCGCCCTCGTGCAGAAGCGGCACGAGTTCCGACCTGCCAGCATCCGCCGTTTCACGGGCCTGTTTAACGAAGATCTCGCTCATTCCGTGGTCGGTGTGGAACTCGCGACCGCCCCAGTGGATGCGGACGTGCCGCTCGAGAAGCCTGCGCTGCTTAAGGGTCATGTCTTTACTGTGCGCGCTGGCGTTGCCGGCAAGTAGGGGCTTTCGTCCCTGCAGAGGCGCGGCGGAGACATCGTGGGACTTTGTTCCCTGTTCCGCCGCCGCCCATCGGGATGCACTTGATCTCGCGACCGTCGGCCCGGCTCGGACCCGGTGCGAAGACAACCCGGCGCGACAACACCCGGGTTCGACGACAAGGAGATCCACCATGACAGACATCGTGAGACGAGCCTCTCGCGAGGTGTTCGACCCGATTCGGCGGCTCATCGAGGGCGACTGGGAATCGGGAACGATTCGCGTTGAAGAGTTCGTTGACGGCACCACGCAGGTCGTGCGCGCTGAAATGCCGGGTATCGACCCCGAGAAGGACGTCGATGTCTCGGTCACCAACGGCGTACTTCACATCAGGGCACAGCGCGAGGAGAAGAGCGAGGAGAAGTCCAAGGACGGCTACCGCTCGGAATTCCGATACGGCTCCTTCACCCGCGACATTCCCCTGCCCGACGGAATCAAGGACGACGACGTCACCGCGTCGTACCGCGATGGGGTGCTCGAGGTCAGGGCGCCGGTTCCGTTGCAGGCCCAGACGCAGTCCCGAAAGGTGCAGATCACTCGCGCGTAGCCGAGCGAGACGCAGCGAAGCAGGTGACGAACCACGTTGAACGGTACCGGCAGGTCGCGGTCGTGCTCACGCGGCACGGGCTCGGCTTTCTTGCCGGCGTCGGCGGGCTCGACCGGTGGGCTGGCCTGCGCCACATGGTCGCGCGGGTCGAGCACGGGGGCGAGCGGATCGGCAACCCGGAACGGCTGCGGCGTGCCCTTGAGGAACTCGGCCCCACCTTCATCAAGCTCGGCCAGGTGATGTCGACCCGGTCGGACCTGCTTGGTCCGGAGTACGTCGCCGAGTTATCGAAGCTGCAGACCGAGGCCCCGCCGATCTCCGTCGATACGGTGCGCACCGTCATCACCGAGGAGCTCGGCACGCCTCCGGAGGAGTTCTTCTCCTCCTTCGATCCCAGCCCGTTGGCGAGCGCGTCGATCGGCCAGGCCCACGCGGCGACGATGCTCAATGCGACACCGGTCGTGGTGAAGGTGCGGCGGCCGGGGGTGATCGCTGAGGCAAACCTCGACCTGGAGGTGCTGCAGAACCTCGCGGCGCAGGCCAGCAGGCACTGGGAGGTCGCCGCCGACTACAACCTGACAGGTATCGCCGCGGAGTTCACGCGCACCATGCGGGAAGAACTGGACTACCTGCACGAGGCGCGCAACGCAGAACGTTTCGCCCGCAACTTCGCGGGCGATCCCAGCATCCACATTCCCCGGATCATCTGGGGTGCAACAACCTCGCGGGTCATCACCCTCGAGCGGATCATCGGCCTGAACGTCGGCGATCTGGATGCGCTCGATCGCGAGGGGATCGACCGCCGTCAACTGATCGAGCGCGCGGTCGCCGCGATCGCGCAGATGGTCTTCGTCGACGGGTTCGTCCACGCCGATCCGCACCCCGGCAACCTTCTTGTCGAGCCCGACGGACGCATTGGGCTCATCGACTTCGGCATGGTGTGCGTCATCGACGAGCAGCTCCGCGAGCAGATCACCGACCTCTTCCTCGCCCTCACCCGCAACGACCCCGACCGGATCGGTGCGGCCCTGATCAAACTGTCCGTCGCCCGTGGCTCGATCGATCGGGAAAAGCTGCGGGGCGACCTCGCGCAGTACATCGCGATGTACCGGGGGCGTGCGATCGGCGAGCTCGAGATGGGACCGCTGATCGGCCGCCTGCTCGCGATCCTGCGCGACCACCGCCTCCAGCTGCGGCCGGAGATGGTCATCCTGCTCAAGATGCTCCTGATGGTCGAGGGAATGGGCCTCCGCCTCGACCCCGAATTCAGCCTCGGCCAGGCACTCGCACCCCATGCCGCACGGCTGACCGCCGAGCGCTTCTCGGTGATGGCGATCGCCCGCCGACTGGCGCGAGCCGGCGTCGACGTCGCGGAGCTGGGCTGGGGGCTGCCGGAACGCATCCGCAAGCTCTTCGACCTGATCGACACGAACGGCATCGAAGTCCACCTCCGCGCGGCGGAGCTCGACCCCCTCGTCACCCGGGTCGAGCGCATCGGCAACCGCGTCGTCGCGGGGGTGATCGCCGCGGCGTTCATCAGAGGGATCGGTGAGCTGACCGCGGGCGACCGGTCCCGCTGGCGGATCTGGAACGGCCGACTCATGGGCGCCGGCCTGAGCGCGGCAAGCGTTCTGAGCGCCTACCTTGCCTGGACCTCGCGCCTGAACTCCCGACGCGACAGGGGACGATGACGCCCGAATCAATTCGCGCGGCCAGAGAACATTCGCCGCGGTACGGGCACAATGAAATAGGGCCGGACCCGACTTGTGGTCGAGCCCGGCCCCCGGGTAAATCTTCGGTTAGCGCAGCACTCCGCAGGCGGCGGGGTCGGTCGCCTCCGCCGGCAGCGCCGGGTTGAGCTCGCTCGCGCCTTCGTCACTGAAGCTGTACATGCCGTCGGCGTTGTAGTCGAGACCGTGGATCACGACTACACCCTCTCCGTCACGGATCGAGTCGGCGATCTGCTTGGCCGTTCCGCCGCCACCCTCGTAGCCGGTCCCGGCGACATCGGTGAACTCGATGTTGTCGCGGCTGTAGTCGAACATGCCGCCCTCCGCGACGGGGAAGCGGTCTACAGCGAGCAAGCTCGCCGGGGTCGTGTCGCCCGTCGTGGTGAGCGAGACGACGACGGGACCATACGCTGGAACACCCTCGAGGGTGTTGATCCGACCGTCGCCGTTCTCGTCCTGGAGCAGGGTCGGGCATTCGTTCAGTGCCTGGTTGCCGTAGTGGATGTGCTGCGCGTGCGGAGCGTCGGGGGTGAGACCCTCCGCGTGCACCTCGATGTGCTTGATCTTCTGGTTGCGCACGATCGCGGTCGCGGTTCCGGATGCTCCGGAGCCGTTCAGTTCGGTGAGCGTTGCGGTAAGGGTGACGGTCTTGTCTGCGCCTTTTCCGCGGGGTACTTCGGCGTTATGGGCTGATGCTGCAGTGGCTCCGACCGACGTCGCTGCGAACAGCATCAA
>Ga0136639_10000675_pt1 | contig 11715 bp, 11 predicted proteins | sample AntDrymUQ8592106_2_FD_113739 | JGI IMG/M metagenome (GOLD analysis project Ga0136639, IMG submission 113739) | Polar desert sand microbial communities from Dry Valleys, Antarctica - metaG UQ859 (21.06) | ecosystem: Environmental > Terrestrial > Soil > Desert | place: Antarctica: Dry Valley...
GGAGTGACCGGAGTGACCGGAGTGACCGGAGTGACCGGAGTGACCGGAGTGACCGGAGTGACCGGAGTGACCGGAGTGACCGGAGTGACCGGAGTGACCGGAGTGACCGGAGTGACCGGAGTGACCAGGTGGGCACCGCGTGTGGCCGGGCCGGGGGAATCTGGTAGCAGGGGCGGGAATTGAACCCGCGACCAAAGGCTTATGAGTCCTCTGCTCTACCTCTGAGCTACCCTGCCAGAAAAAGTTTCCACCCGCTCGGGCGGGGTCACCGCCGGCGGCGTGGTGGGCAATTATAGGCCACGCCTCTGCTTGTCCACCGAAAAAATGGTCTGCTAGGATCCCCTCTCCAACAAAAGTGGGGTTGCCAATCGGCGGGGAGATGCGAGGGTCCGGGGCTATGAAAGCCCTTACCAAAATCATTGCCGCAGTCTCCGGCGGTATCCTTGCCCTTGGCAGCGCGTCTGCCGAACCCCTCGCCGAGGGCGCCGCCGTCCCAGCCGTGGTCGCCAAAAACCAGAAGGACGTGGAGGTTGACTTGGCAAAGGAGGGCGCCACCGGCTACCTGTTAGTCTATTTCTATCCGCGTGCCGACACCCCGGGCTGCACCAAGCAAGCGTGCAGCCTGCGCGACTCGTTCACCACCTTGACGGAAAAGGGCGTGAAGGTTTTTGGCGTAAGCACCGACAGCGTCGAAAAGCAGAAAGCCTTCCAGGAGAAGTACAAGCTGCCCTTTGACTTGCTTGCCGACACGGACGCGAAGGTCGCTGACGGGTTTGGCGTTCCGCACCTCGCCGGCTTTGCCAGCCGCCAGGCATACCTCTTCAAGGACGGCAAGCTGGTCTGGAAGGACACCAGTGCCTCGACCGACAAACAGGCTGCTGACGTTCTGGAGTTCCTAGCCAAGTAGTTGCCCACCGGTTAGCGATCCCGCTCGCGCAGGAGTTCCGGGTCGTTCTGCTCAGGCGGGACGGTGCGGGCGATTTCCCGCGCGGCGGCGTGCTTCAGGTACCCTTCCGGCAGCGACCTCCAGGCCTCCAGCGCGGCCGGGTAATCATCCACCGCCACGGCAAAGAAGAGCTCGGCACTTTGATCAAACCGATCGCGGCCTTTTAGGTTGGCGGCAGTCCAGGCAAGCGCGGCGTCCAGATCACGGCGTGCCCAGGCGGGGCCGTGGGTCTCAAGAAAAGCTGCGATATCCCTCGGGGTGCCGACCGATTCGACGTGCTGGCGGGTGATCTCCTCAAGCCCGGCAAATGAGGCGGCGCGTTGGGCGCTGCTGGTAAAGCCAGCCGCCACCAGTTCCTCGCGGAAGTTCGATGGCGCCTGATCCCAGACACTCCGCGCGCGCGCGGTGGGGTCAGAGTAGTCGCTGGCGAACCCGTTGAGGATGTGGGCGATAAATCGGATGCGCGTGGTGCTGGGCGGCATGCCTTGGAGCATCTCGAGCACCTGCGGGTAAAACCCTTGACCCGTGGACCATGGCTCCTTCCCCTCCGGCATGAAGGCGTCGAAATTCTCCACAAAAACCGTCCGGGCGCGCTCTGGATCGCTCTGGAGCAACTTTTCCACCACGGCGAGCACCGCCTCCTGCCGCAGTTCCGGCTCCGTGAGGGTCTTGGCCGCCGCATAAGCCGCCGACAAATCCTTCTCGGCCCAGGAGTCGAACAAGATCGAGCTGTGGAGAGCCCCGCCGGACGACCCCTCCGCGCTCAGCCAGGCAAACATGGCCTCAGGTGCGGCGCGCGCCCAGTCATACCCGTAGGTGGTAGAGGAGCCAAATACAGGGAAACCCCCGCGAGCGGGGATCGAGGCAGCAATGGACTTCTCCATCCCCTTCGCGTCGAAATATTTCTGAGGCGGCGGCGGGCCGAACCGCAGCTCTCGCTCCAAGGTCCTCAACGTGGCAGCCTGCCGTTCGACCGTACTCAGCGGCGCTCGGTCGTGACTGCGCACGGCCAACTCCCCGGATTCACCGTTGGCAGACCGGCTCGCCGCCGCGCTCGACAACCACCCGACCCCTGCGGCGAGCGCAAAGGCGACTAGCGGGGCCAGGATGGGAGATTTCCAGTTCATGTCATTGCGGCGGGAGAAGGTTGGCGGCGCGGCGGGCTTCCGCCTCGGCACCTTCGAGGCCCTCTGGGGTGGTTCCGGCGGAGCTTCTTCTGATTTTCCCAAGTGCGCCTGCCCGCCCCACCGGGTCATTGATCTTCATTGCCCATTCAAATGCCTCGGCCGGAGACAATCGCACCAACGAGTCAACGATACCGCTCGCTGCGCCATCGTATGCCGGGCCATGCAGATTGGCTGCCCAGGTCATGGCGGCATCTTTGTCGTAGCTCGCCCAGCCTCTGGCCAAGCCCATGGCGGAAGTCGCTGTGGCTGAACTCTGCGGAAGCAAAGCTAGCCAGTCGGCAGCCGCCTGTGGGTCCAAATCTGCCCATTTCTCCACAAACTTTCCACGTGCACCCTCGCTCACGTCGGGCGGCAATGCGGCAATCAACGGCGCATAGGCCGCAGCATTATTCGCTAGATGCCCTCCCAGCTCATTCCATTCGGCGGCGCCAAGGTTCGCGAGCAACGCGGGATCCGGTGGATCACTCGCCGGCTTTGCCTGCAAGACAGTCATGGCAAAAATGCGCCGCGCTGCCTCCGGCAGTGTCTCGAGTTGCTCGATGATTTCCCCCGGGTTTCGCGCCGCGGCTTCCGCGAGTGACTTCAGCACCGAATCGCCGCCGTCTCCCTCAGGCCTTGAATTCCACAGCTTCGCGACCGTCAGGCAGTCCTCCGCCGACCACGAGGAGACTTTCGCGCCGATGATCTGCGCCTCAATCTTCCGCTGCCAGTCGCTATCGCCCATGGTGGCCCGGAGTTTTTGCAATTCCGCGAAGAACTTTGACGGGTCGTCTGGCAGACTCTCCGCCGCCGACCGGGTGATCGCGCTCTCCATGCCAAATGGGTCAATGGTTATCAGGGGATTGGCCGCGAGCGCCGCAGCCGTGGCAGCAGCATTCGCAGCACGATTCTCCGCGGTCACCTCGGCAAACGGGTCGATCACTGAATCGCTTCTTGCTGCAGGAGTGGCCTTTGACAGCTGGAGCAGCCTCAGCGCCTGAGGCAGGTCGACCTTGGCGAGCGCGGCCAAAATCGCGCCCGGTCCGGTGCCATAATTTTCCAGCTTGGTGGCAAAAAGCTTCTCTGCCGCCGCCTGCGGGTCCTGCTGGGCAAGGGCTTGCAGCCGTGCATGAGCCGCCAAGTTGCGCAGCTCCGGGTTTTTGATGGAGGCAATCCATTCGACCAGCGTCGGTTTCGTTCCCTGCCAGGCAAGCGCCACGGCCAACAGCGCCTCACGCTGAAGCGTAAAATAAGCCTCTTCCACAAAGCGCAATAAGCAGGCATTGCCAGCAGCGAGCGGATCGACCCGGGCAAGCGTGGTGATTGCTATAACCCAGTCACGAGGGCTGAAAACACCATCCTCGCTTCCGTCCGGGTAATAAGCCAAATAAAGCGCAGGATCTTGCTCGGCGAGCGCACTGGCAAAATCCGCCGCCAAGGCGCTCACCGGCACAGTCGCAAACAATCGCTTGGCCGCCTCCTCCGGGATCAGCATCGCAAGCACTTCACCCGCCGAATCCTTATAAGAGAAATCCGCGGTCGCCCGGAAAAATCCCTCCCGGTCCTTGACCAACCACTCGGCCAAAATCCACCGCAACGCGTTCTCCGGCGGGCCTTCAAATGGATCCGCCTCCCCAAAAACCCGCTCCCATTCCTCAAGCAACTGCGGGAAGTCCTTCGGCGTGGCCACCTTCACCTTGGCCATCCACGCTCCCTGCTCGCTTTCGGGTGCCACTATTGCAGCCCCCCTGCGCGGTGCCACCTGAGCCTTCGTCGTCACCCGGCTGGCTTCTTCCATCCCCCCGAGGCCGCGGCCGCACCACCACCCGCCGAGCGCCCCAAGGGCAACCAGCGCCACCAACCCAAGCCGATGATATGGAGCACGATACGCCAAGCCCCCAGCCTGCTGCCGATTTTCCGGCTGGCAATGAAATTTCCAAGACCGTGCGCCGGGTCAAGCTGGGCAAAGCCTCAGCCCGAAGGGAAGAAACGGAGTGAAATCATCCCGATTGGCGGTCACCAGCTCTGCATCGCCCCTTAGGCAAGCGGCGGCGATTAGGCAGTCCGCCGTGGAGGCCCGCCGGCGGCCGGTGGCTTTGAAAAACTCAGCCGCTTTCTCCGCCACCCCGCGGGTCAGGCTGCTTACCCGGTTCTCGAGGACCCGCAAGACCCGCTCCCGGTCCTCTTCCAGCACCGGCCCACGCACATATTCGTGCCACGCCACCGCGTCGGTCCCGGCAGCCCACCCTTCCTGCAGACGCTGTTCGATTCTCAGGAACAAGGGGTGGAATGGATCGCCCAGCGCAATCAAGGCATTGGTGTCCAAGTGCAGGCGACGATTCATGAATCCCATCCCTCCTGCCGCTGCCGCCGCGCGTCCGCCATCATCCGCTCAACCTCCTCAGGCCCATGCAGCGGTCGACTGCGGACCGCCGCCAGCGCCTCCAGCGGCGTCGCCACGCGGTTCCCTTTGGCCCGCTCAGCCAGCGCCAGTTGCAGCCCTTCCGTGACCAAATCCTTGATCCGGATCCGCTCCAACGCCGCCACCGCCTTCACCTCCCGGTATAAATCGTTGGGAATGTCCAAGGTGGTCTTCATGCCCTACCGTAGCTGATTCTGGGTTTCTGGCAAAACAGAATTCGCTGCAGGCCGCTGCAGCTGTCCTCAAAGCTGCTGGGCGGACCGCCCGCCCCACCCTCGTGAAATCCCGCATGCCAGTTGACATTGGCGGCGGCGGTTTGCAGGTTGCCCTTCAGTTTCCCGGACATTTCGGACCACCGCATGATTTTCACCAACCTTTCCCGCCGCAATGAAATCGGCGCCAACAGTTATCTGCTAGAAGCGGACGGCCGGCGCATCGTGTTGGATTCCGGAATGCATCCCAAGGAGGAGGGCTTTGACGCCCTGCCGGATTTTGACCTGCTAGACGAGGACAGCGTGGAGTCCATCGTGGTGACCCACTCCCACCTCGACCACGTGGGCACCCTGCCGGTTCTCATGCGCGAGCAGTCCGGCGCGCGCGCGTTCATGACCCGCGCCACCGCCGCGCTGGCCAACGCCATGCTCCACAACTCGGTCAACGTGATGCAGTCCAAGCGGATCGAGCTCGGGCTAACGGACTATCCGTTGTTCGACCACCGGGAGTTAGATTTCCTCGAGGCGCGGTTTGAGACGCGCGCCTACAATCGTCCGTTTGACTTGGACCGGGCCGGCAAGGTGCGGGCAACCTTCCACGATGCGGGCCACATCCTCGGCTCGGCCGGGGTGATGATCGAGGCGGAGGGCAAGCGGCTTTTCTATACGGGCGACGTCAAGTTCGACCACCAGAGCCTCTCGAAGGGCGCGTTGTTTCCCGAGGAGCCGGTTGACGCCCTGATCATCGAGACGACCCGCGGCGAGAAAAGCTCCCGCGAAGGTTACACCCGCGAGAGCGAGGAGCAGAAGTTCGCCGAAATCATTGCACGCACCCTGCTGCGCGGCGGCTCAATTCTCATTCCCGTTTTTGCCATGGGCAAGACCCAGGAGGTCCTCACCATGGTCCACCATTTCAAACAGGGCGGCCTCATCCCAGAATACACCCCCGTCTACATCGGCGGCCTCTCTACCAAGATGACGGTCATCTTTGACGAGTTTGCCTCCGACGCCCGCCGCCGCTATCCGGGTTTCCGTCTCCTCAAGGACATGGAAATCCAAACCGGCAACCGCCGCAACCGCCGGCCCATCCCTAACCGGCCCGGCTGCATCTACGCCCTCTCCAGCGGCATGATGTCAGAAAAGACCGTGTCCAACATTTTTGCCCGCGACTTCATCTCCAAGCGCGACAACACGCTGGCCTTCGTTGGCTACGCCGACCCGAGCACCCCCGGCGGCAAGCTCCGCGTCGCCGAGCGCGGCTCCCACGTCATGCTCGATTCCGGCCAGTCGCCGGTTCTCTTCGATTGCGACCTGGAAATCCTCGACTTCAGCGGCCACGCCCACCGCGAGGACCTCCTCAACTACATCCTCAAGGTCGCTCCACCCAAGGTCTTCCTCGTCCACGGCGACGCCCCGGCCACCGCTTGGTTCGCCGCCCAGCTGGCCGAGAAAATGCCTAACAGCGAGGTCATCATCCCGCTGCCCGGCGAGCCGTACACGATCTAGTGGTATTGCGGATTGGGGATTGCGGATTGTTGAACATCAAAATCAACAGTCGGAGCTCAACAATCGTCAATCCAACAGCAAAAGCTGCTTGGTGGACAATTCTCCTGCCCTTCCGGGGCACCATGGTTTTAGGGACCGGGTTCCGGGGGCTGCGTCTGGGTACCCGCTGCCCCCCGGCTAAGTTCTGGTGTCCCTCCGGGGATGTGTGAAGGCACTCTGCCTTCCACACCCGCACGGGTTCGGTGCTGGAAACTGGAAACTAACCAACTTCTCCCAACTTTTTCTTCATTTCGCGCAGTTCCTTGGCCATTTCCGGGAGCTTGCGGATGACGGCGCGCTGGCGCTGCTCGTCCATCATCGATTGGGCCGGATTGCCCATGTAGGTCACCCCGCCGGGAAGGTCCCTGTTAGCGCCGGTGCGGCCACCAAGCACCGCCTTGTCCCCGATGTGAACATGTCCGGCAACCCCGACCTGCGCCGCGGCAACAACGTAATCTCCCAAGCTGCAGCTTCCTGCCAATCCCGTGTGGGCAATGACAATGACATGCTTGCCCAGAATCACGTTGTGGCCAACCTGCACTTGGTTGTCGATCTTGGTGCCCTCGCCAATGATGGTCTTGCCGAAGCGCGCCCTATCAACCGTGGTGTTGGCCCCGATCTCCACGTCGTCGTGAATCTCCACGTAGCCAACCTGGTCGATCTTCACGTGGCGGCCGTTAGAAAACTCGTAGCCGAAGCCGTCCGAGCCGATGATGGCACCCGGCTGGAGGATGACGCGGTCGCCTAACACGCAATTTTCGCGGATGACCACGTTGGGATGGATGAGACAATTGCGGCCGATCTTGACCCGCTCGCCAATCACCGCGTTGGCACCAATCTCGCTTCCCGCGCCAATCGAGGTGCCCGAACCGATGACCGCTCCGGCATGCACGCGGACTTCCCCCGGGTCAACGCTGGCATCCTCGGCAACGATCGCCCGCAGATGCACGCCCGCCAGGAACACCGGCTTGGGCGGCGTAAAGCGCTCAACCACCGCCGCAAAGCCTAGCGACGGATTCCCCACCGCAACCAGGGCCACGCTCTCCGGTCCATCGCTCACCCCCGGCGCGACAAGCACCGCACCCGCGCGGGTCTTGAGAAACTGCGGGTGGTACTTCTCGTTGCCCAGAAAGCTGATGTCACCAGGCCCGGCATCGGCCAGCGAGGCCATGCCGCAAAAAACCAGATCCGCGTCCCCGCGCACCACTGTCCCGCCTACAAGGGCGGCAAGCTCAGCCAGGCTAACAGTCACTGTGCGGCAGGGTCTGCGGGTGATCCAAAGTCCCTACTTTGGCTTGTTGCCTGAAGCGGGTCCTGGAGCCGGGGCGGCGCCAGGTGCTGGAGCTGGAGCCGGTGCTGCATCCTCCGCAGTGGCCGGTGGCGCGTCCTTGTTGAGCACCTTGAGGATGTCGGCGGTCAGATCGTTGCGGTCCTTCGAATAGAGCAGCACGGGAACCTGCGCTTGGCTCAGACCGGACTTGTCAAAGACGTGGTCGTAGTCATCGGCCTTGGCGCGCTCTTCGACGAGCTTGCGGATGTCTTCAAGAATGCCGCGCATGCGCAGCATCATCGACTCGTTGAGCGCCTGGGTCTTGCGCTGCATGAACTCGCGCCGCTCGCGGTCCAGGGCCATGCCCTCCTGCTGCTTCACCTGGGCCTGCTTGTCGATGTCACGCTTTTTCTGGTCGGAAACCGACGGGTCGTTGAACTGCTTGCGCAGGTTTTGCAGCTCGGCTTCCAACTCGCGGATGCGCACGAGGCGCTCCTCGTCTTCCTTCTGGATCTGGGCGCGGGCAACGTTGATTTCCTTCTGCGCCTGGTTAGTCACATGATACTCCTTGAAGAGCGCCTGCATGTCGACGGTGCCAATCTTGAGTTGTTGTTGGGCGCTGGCAGCGCCGGCCAGAAGGGTGGCTGCTAGAGCAGCGGCAAACAAATTCCTTACGATTCTCATAATATTTAAAGTTTCCGCACGATCTCCGGCGGACGAAGGGAAAAAGCTGAACAGATTCCCGCAAGGCGTCAACGCCGATCCCTGCGAGTTCTTTTTCCTCGCTCCTAGCCCCTGCGGCGGAAAAGCTCCCGGCGCACGGGCTTATGAGGACCTTCCGCGACATCCCTGATCTGCGCGCCGCCCGGGCATCCGGCGGCGGCCCCCTCGCCTTGGTCCCCACCATGGGCGCTCTCCACGCCGGCCACCTCGCCCTCGTCGCCCAGGCCCGCGAGATTGTTGGACCCTCCGGCCAGGTCTGGGTGTCCATCTTCGTGAACCCGATCCAGTTTGACCGCGCGGCGGACCTGCAGGCCTATCCGCGGCCGCTAGAGAATGACCTAGCAGCCTGTGAGGCCGCGGGCGTCGACGTCGTCTTCACCCCCGAGGCCGCCTCCCTCTACGCTCCGGACCGCTCGGTGGAGGTGGTGGAAAACTCCCTCTCGCGCAACCTTTGCGGCGCCAGCCGCCCAGGCCACTTCACCGGCGTGTGCACCGTGGTCCTCAAGCTCTTCAACCTAGTCCAGCCCAACACCGCAGTCTTCGGAAAAAAAGATTTCCAACAGCTAGCAATCATCCGCCGGATGGTTCGGGATCTGGACATCCCGGTTTCCATCCACGCCGCGGAGACCCTGCGCGAGCCCGACGGGTTGGCGATGTCATCGCGCAACGTGCGCCTCAGCCCGGCGGCGCGCGCTGCGGCACCACTTGTCTATCAAGCGCTTCTAGCTGCCAGAGACACCCCCGGCCCGCCCGCCGCTAGGCTCCGGGCGGCCCGCGCCCTGCTTGCCCAAGCCTCTCCGCCCGCACAGATCGATTACCTGGAAATCGTCGATTGCGAGTCGCTCCAGCCATTAGAAAAACTTGACCGGCCCGCCCTGGTGGTCGCCGCTGTATTTTTTGCTGACGTGCGGCTCATTGATAATGTTCAAATCGACGCCCTTTCATGACTTCCGACTTTCTTGTCATTGGCTGCGGCATCGCCGGCCTGTCCTTCGCCATCCGCGCCGCCCAACATGGCTCAGTAACCGTGCTGGCCAAGCGCGACTGCCTTGAGTCCAATACCGCTTGGGCCCAGGGCGGAATCGCTTCGGTCCTGCCACCCGGGTTCTGCGCCGACGGCGACTCCATCGAGTTGCACATTGCCGACACGCTGGATGCGGGTGCCGGACTGTGTGACGAGGCCGCGGTGCGCGCGATTGTTAGCGAGGGGGCCGCAACCATCGGCGAGCTAACCGACTACGGGGTGCGCTTTGACAAGGAGAACTCCCATTTCTCGCTGGGCATGGAAGGCGGCCACTCCGCGCGCCGGATCCTCCACGCCAAGGACACCACCGGCCACGAGATTGCCACCGCCCTGTTGGAGCAAGCGCGCAACACGCCCAACCTAACGCTCCTTGACCACCACTTCGCCATCGACCTGGTGACCACCGGCAAGCTCGGCTTTGTCACCGACGACCGGGTGCTCGGTGCCTACGTGCTCAACGAGCAGACCGGCGAGGTGGATGTGTTCCGCTCCGACCGGCTCATTCTGGCCACCGGCGGCTGCGGCAAGGTCTACCTGTATACGACCAACCCTGACCATGCGACCGGCGACGGGGTGGCCATGGCCTGGCGAGCCGGCGCCCGGATCTCCAACATGGAGTTCATCCAGTTTCACCCGACTTGTTTTTATAATCCAGGCGCGGTGGGCGCCGAGGCCCGCTCGTTCCTCATTTCCGAGGCCCTCCGCGGCGAGGGCGGCATCCTGCTGGATGCAAAGGGCAACGCCTTCATGGATCACTACGATCCGCGCGGCTCGCTGGCTCCGCGCGACATCGTCGCGCGCGCCATCGACCAGGAAATGAAGCGCACCGGCGCTCCCTGCGTCTATCTGGACATGACCCACAAGCCGCCCGGGTTTCTGGCGGAGCGTTTCCCCAACATCTACCAGACGCTGCTGGACTTCGGCCACGATGCTGAAGCGGCACCAATTCCGGTGGTTCCCGCCGCCCACTACCAGTGCGGCGGGGTCAGCACGGATGTCGCCGGGCGCACCAGCATCCGCGGGCTGTTTGCCATCGGGGAGGTCGGCTGCACCGGGCTGCACGGGGCCAACCGGCTGGCATCCAACAGCTTGCTTGAGGGCAACGTGGTCGCCCGCCACGCCCTTGACGAGATGCTGCGCACCTACGCGCCGGCGCGGGTGGCCGAGGACGATGGCGGCTTGATCCCCGCCTGGGAGCACGGCGACACCACGCCACCCGACGAGTTGGTCAACATCTATCACAACTGGGACGAGATCCGGCGGCTGATGGTTGACTACGTTTCCATCGTGCGCACCGACAACCGCCTGCGGCGGGCGGCCTATCGGTTGCGCAACCTGCGCAAGGAAGTTAGGGAGTTCTACTGGGGCCACCGGGTCAACACGGACATCCTTGAGCTGCGCAATCTCGTGGCGGTGGCCGCGCTGATTGTGGACTGCTCGATCAGGCGCAAGGAGTCACGGGGGATTCACTTTACGCTGGACTATCCAGACAAAGATCCGCGCTATCTACGGAACACGGAGATCCGCCGGTTTTGACCGACCTCCGGCGGGTCCTTGAGTTTTCCACCATGCCTCCCCTCTTCATGCGTTGCCAGACTCTCGCTGTTATTGCAGCGGCCGCCTGCCTCTGGGGCAGCGCAGCTAACTGTTTTGCCCAGGCTCCTCCGCAGCCCCCCGCCCCGGCGGCGCCTTCGGGCGGGCCGCGGGTGTCCATCCCTGTGGCCCCGGGGCGCCAGCCTACCACTCCCCAACAAGGACGGGCAGCCCAGCAGCCAGCTAGCAGGGATGCCTATCCGTGGAAGCAGAACATCACCGCCACGGTTTTCTGGATCGGCGAGACGCCAACGGCCAGAAACCCGACGCCTAACACCAAGTCATCGTGGGACCAGGAGTGGGTGAAGAACTTCGGCGGGTTTGACGACCCGGATCCGGCGATGCGCCACCATGAGTACCGGCCGCAGAAGTTTGTGCCGAAGCTCAACCCGTTTTACATTGCGCTGCCGTACAATGATGTGGCCGGACCGGGTGACTACCGGCCGGAAGCGCCGCGGGCGATTCCGTGGTTTGGCAAGGTGCCGCCGGGTCCGAACAAAACCGTTTGCAAGGGGCGGTGGCTGCAGATTGTCTACGCTGGCACGTCGTGCTTTGCCCAGTGGGAGGACTGCGGGCCATGGGTGACGGATGACTGGGAGTATGTGTTTGGCAACCGGCCGCCAAAGAACACGGCCAACAATTCCGCCGCGATTGATATTTCACCCGCCGTTCGGGATTATTTGGGAATGCGCTCGGGCGAAAAAGTCCACTGGCGCTTTGTGGAAGCCTCCCAAGTCCCCCACGGCCCGTGGCTGAAATTTGGCGAAGGGATCAGCAATCCGGCCGCCGCCGGCGTCACCGCCGCGGCAGGCCC
>Ga0136639_10000676_pt1 | contig 11711 bp, 8 predicted proteins | sample AntDrymUQ8592106_2_FD_113739 | JGI IMG/M metagenome (GOLD analysis project Ga0136639, IMG submission 113739) | Polar desert sand microbial communities from Dry Valleys, Antarctica - metaG UQ859 (21.06) | ecosystem: Environmental > Terrestrial > Soil > Desert | place: Antarctica: Dry Valley...
CGACGGCGACTCGCTGCTACCGGGCTGGGAGCTTCGTCAGGTGGTGGCGCATGTCATATCCAACGCCCGCGCGCTTGGCCGCCTGGCGTACTGGGCGGACACCGGCATCGAGACGGTGATGTACGCCTCGCTGGAAGCTCGCAACGCTGAGACGGCCGCAGGCAGCGTTCTGAGGCCCGACCTGCTTCGCGAATCCATGGCCGATACGGCCGCCGACCTCAACCACGGTGCTGGCTTCGCGGACCTCCCGGAGGAGGTACTCGAGCGGCTTCTCGGCGACATCGTCGGTGCGTGGGCAGCCCGAGGCGACACGAGCCGACTGCTCAGTGTGACGGATCCGGCACACCACAGCTACGGTTATCCGGATGCCGCCGAGCAGGTCACGGGCTCGCTCGCCGACCTGGCGGGCTGGGCCACCGGCCGCACGCGGGTAGGCGTGATTTCCGATACGGGGGAGACCCCCGTGGCGCCGCGCTGGCTCTGACCCGAACGGCGACAAGCGCAACAGAACGGCCCCGTACCTTTCGGTGCGGGGCCGTTCTGCTGGAATCAGGCGGTGAAGGCTACTTTCCTGCCTTGCGGGCCGACTTCTTCTCTTCGGTCGGCGCCACTGCTTCGATGGCCGCGCGACCGGCGCGGACCTCGTTGAAGGAGGTGCCGTAGTACGCGGCCTCCATGATGGTGCGCATGTCGTCCAGCATCGGCATCCGAGGGTTGGCCGGTGCGCACTGGTCGCCGTAGGCGCCCATGGCCAGGCTGTCGAGGCGGCTGATGAAGTCTTCCTCCGGCACACCCTGCGCCTGGAAGGACGGCTTGATGCCGGCCTGGTCGCGCAGCTTCTCCACGGCCAGGGCGTAGGACTCAACGCCCTCCGCCGGGGTCGATGCCGGGAGACCGAGGTGTTTCGCGATCTGCTGGAAGCGCTCCGGGGCGATGTAGCTCTCATACTTGGGCCAGCTGGTGAGCTTGGTCGGGATGAGGCCGTTGTAACGGATCACGTGCGGCAGGTAGGTTGCATTGACCCGGCCGTGGATCAGGTGCAGCTGAGCGCCGGTGACGTGAGCCATCGCGTGACAAATACCCAGGAACGCGTTACCGAACGCCATCCCGGCGATCGAGGAGGCGTTGTGCATCTTCTCGCGGGCCTTGATGACCTCGCCATCGGTGCTGGCGGTGGTGCCGTTGACGCTGGGCACGATGTTCTCGAAGATCAGCTTGATCGCGTGCAGGCAGAGGCCGTCGGTGAAATCGTTCGCGTAGACGGACACGTACGCCTCGGTGGCGTGCGTGAGTGCGTCAAAGCCCGAGTCGGCAACCAGGAATGACGGCATCATCGAGGTGAGCACGGGGTCGATGATCGCGACGGTCGGCAGGAGGGCGTAGTCCGCGAGCGGGTACTTCACTCCACTGACTTCGTCCGTGATCACGGCGAACGGGGTCATTTCCGAACCGGTGCCCGAGGTGGTCGGGATGCAGACGAGCTTGGCCAGTTCACCGAGGTCGGGGAACTTGAACGCGCGCTTGCGCACGTCGAAGAACTTTTCCTTCATGTCGGAAAATTCGATTTCGGGGTGTTCGTAGAGCAGCCACATGACCTTCGCGGCGTCCATCGGCGAGCCGCCACCGAGGGCGATGATCGTGTCGGGCTTGAAGGCCCGCATCTCGGCGGCACCCTTTTCGACCGCGGAGACGGTCGGTTCGGGCAGCACGTTGTCGATGATCTGCAGTGCGACGCGGCCTTCGCGACGGTTCAGGATGTCGAGGATCTTATCGACGAAGCCGAGGCGGGTCATGGTCGAGTCGGTCACGATCGTGACGCGTTCGACGTTACGCATGTCCGCCAGGTAACGGATGGCGTTCGGCTCGAAGTACGTCTTGGCGGGGACCTTGAACCACTGCAAGTTGTTGTTCCTTCTGCCGATGCGCTTGACGTTGATGAGATTGATCGCGGAGACGTTGTTCGAGACGGAGTTGTGTCCGTACGAGCCACAGCCCAGTGTCAGCGACGGGATGAATGCGTTGTAGATGTCACCGATGCCACCGAGCGAGCTGGGGGCGTTGGTGATGATCCGGACCGCCTTGACGCGGGTTCCGAACTCTTCGATGATGGCCGGGTTCTCGCTGTGGATGGAGCCCGAGTGGCCGAGGCCGTCGAATTCAACCATCTGCTCGGAGAGGGAGATGCCCTCTTCAGCGTCCTTGGCGTGGAGCACGGCGAGAACGGGGGCCAGCTTTTCGCGGGTCATCGGCTCGTGCGGTCCCACACCGGAGACCTCGACCAGAATGATCGATGTGTCGGCCGGGATGGTGAATCCGGCCTGCTGGGCGATCCAGACCGGCGACTTGCCGACGACGGCGGCGTTGAGCTTGGCCTCGCCGCAGTTGGTCGAATTGGCCTGGACTCCGAAGATGTAGTCCTCGAGGAGGAGCTTCTCGGCCGGAGTGACCAGGTAGGTGTGCAGGATCTTGAACTCGGCCATGGCCTCTTCGTAGAGCGGCTCTTCGATGATGACGGCCTGCTCCGACGCGCAGATCATGCCGTAGTCGAAGGACTTGGAGAGTACGACATCGTTGATGGCGCGCTTGAGCTTGGCGCTCTTCTCGATGAAGGCGGGAACGTTGCCCGCGCCGACGCCGAGGGCCGGCTTGCCACAGGAGTACGCAGCCCGCACCATGGCGTTGCCACCGGTGGCGAGGATGGTTGCGACACCAGGGTGGTTCATCAGCAGGCTGGTGGCCTCGAGGGACGGGGTCTCGACCCACTGGATGCAGTTGGCCGGTGCACCGGCCAGGATGGCGGCGTCACGCACAACGCGCGCTGCGGCCACGGAAGACTGCTGGGCACCCGGGTGGAAACCGAAAACGATCGGGTTGCGGGTCTTCAGTGCGATGAGGGACTTGAAGATCGCGGTCGAGGTGGGGTTCGTGACGGGGGTCACACCGCAAATAACACCGACCGGCTCGGCGATTTCTGTAATTCCGGTAATTTCGTCTCGGCTGATAACGCCGACGGTCTTAAGGTTCTGCATCGAGTTCGTAACGTGCTCGCATGCGAAGAGATTTTTAACGGCCTTGTCTTCGAATACGCCACGGCCGGTTTCGGCTACAGCGTGAACAGCCAGTTCGGCATGCTTGCTGAGAGCAGCGACCGAGGCTTTCTTAACGATGTGGTCGATTTGTTCCTGCGTGAAATTCGCATAATCGAGAAGTGCGACCTGAGCGGCTTTAACCAGGGAGTCAATTTGAGTGGCGAGTGACTCGGTGACTGGTTTGTCGGTTATTGTCATTGTGTCCCTTTTTGGCGGCCCAACTTGGGCTTATCGCCTCTTGTCTATAACCTTACGACTCCAGCCAGAGGGTCGCACGTTAGGGCCTACGAAGTTTGGCGTTTACGGGCCGCACAGCGTGAGCAGAATACCTGATCCGGACCATTTTCGAAGGTCGATCCGAATCATTCGCAAATTGTCTGACAACTCGTGGGTGTTCGATTCTCGTGCGCGTGCACACGCGCGACAAGCGCGCGCGAGCCGCTTCAGCTCCGGCCGAGTTCGCGAACGGTGTTGACGGCCACGCGCACGGATGCGGCTGCTTCCGCAGCATCCGCTGCCGTGGTCGTTGACGCCAGGGTGAACCGCACGGCGGTCTGGGCAACCTCGGCAGGGATGCCCAGCGCGGTCAGCACATGGGAGGGCTCGTCGCTGCCCGCGGCGCAGGCCGAACCGCTCGAGCAGACGATACCGCGCTGTTCCAGCTCGAGCAGCACCGCCTCGCCGCTCGTGCCGGGGAAGACGAACGACGCGGTGCCGGGAAGGCGTTCGGTCGGATGGCCGGTGAGGCAGGCGGAGGGCGTTTCAGCCAGCACTGTGGCGATGAAGGCATCCCGCAGTGCGGTGATGCGGGGTGCTGCCTCCGCGCGTTCCGCGTCGGCGAGGCGCAGGGCAGTGGCCAGTGCCAGTGCCCCGGCCACGTTTTCGGTGCCGCTGCGGCGTCCGCGTTCCTGGCCTCCGCCGTGCAGCACGGGTTCGACCGCGATTCGACGGCGCAGGAAGAGCGCACCCGTGCCGGGAGGCGCACCGAGTTTGTGTCCGGACAGGCTCAGGGCGTCGACGCCGAGGGCATCCACGTTCACCGGGAGCCAACCGGCTGCCTGCACAGCGTCGGTGTGCAGAGGCACGCGGGCTGCCTGCGTGATGGCCGTGAGCTCCGTGAGCGGCTGCACGGTGCCGACCTCGTTGTTGGCGTATTGCACCGAGACGAGGGTGGTGTCGGGGCGGATCATGGCGCGCAACTGGTCCGGGTCGACCCGGCCGGCCGCATCCGTGTCGAGGAACGTCACCTCGAAACCGTGCAGCCGACGCAGGTAGTCGCAGGATTCGAGCACCGCCTCGTGCTCGATCGCCGTGGTGATGAGGTGGCGGCCGCGGGGCGCACCGAGGGCGACGCCCTTGATCGCGAGGTTGTCGGCCTCGGTGCCGCCGGTCGTGAACACCACGTCGGCCGGCCGGCAGCCGAGAACGCCCGCGATCATGGCCCGCGCCTCAGCCAGCGCGGCGGCCGCGGCCTCACCGACCCGATGGTGGCTCGAGGGGTTTCCGAACCGGCCTGCGAGCTGCTGCCAGAGCACCTCGAGGACTTCCCGGCGCACCGGGGTGGTCGCGGCATTGTCGAGGTAGATCATGCCCACCCGGTCATACCTCGGTGAGGATGACGACGTCGAGACCAAGGTCAAGGGAGCGCACGCTGTGCGTGATGGCACCGACCGAGATGATGTCGACGCCCGTTTCGGCGATTCCGCGCACGGTGTGCAGCGAGACACCGCCGCTGGCCTCCACGAGTGCTCGGCCGGCGGTGAGGCGCACGCCCTCGCGCAGGTCGTCGGTGCTGAAATTGTCGAGCATGATCGTGTCGATGCCGGCGGCGAGCACCGGTTCGATCTGGTCGATCCGGTCTACCTCCACCTCCAGGTGCGTGGTGTGGGAGATACGATCGCGCACCTGGCGGAGCGCCTCGGTGAGGTTCAGACCGCCCGCGGTGAGAACGGCGAGGTGGTTGTCTTTGGCCATGACCGCGTCGGAGAGGCTGAATCGGTGGTTGTGACCGCCGCCGTCCCGCACCGCTGCTCGTTCCAGCACGCGCAGGCCCGGGGTGGTCTTGCGGGTGTCGACGATACGGGCGCCGGTGCCGGTGGTCTCGGCCACGTAGAGCGCGGTCAGAGTGGCGATCCCGCTCATGCGCTGCACGAAATTCAGGCCGATGCGCTCGGCCTGCAGGATGCCACGGGCGGACCCGGACACCTCGGCGAGGGCGTCGCCGGCGTCGAAGACGCCGCCGTCGGCCACCAGCATCCGCACGACGATTCGGGGGTCGGTCAGCCGAAACGCCGCCGCGAACACGGCCCCGCCGCTGAAGACGCCGGCTTCCCGGGCGACCAGCTGCGCGGTCGCGTCAGCGTCCACCGGAATCAACACCTGCGAGGTCAGGTCACCCCACGGGGCGTCCTCCTCGAGTGCGGCGCGCACGACGGTGTCGATGGCGTTCAGGGTCAGCATGCGATGGCCTCCTCGGCCTCGGTGGGGTGGTCCAGATTCAGGGTGCTCTGCATACCCGCAGCGGTATCCAGAGCCGTTCCGCGGCTCCAGACGACGGCGCGAGCGAGCTCGGGTCGGCTGTCGGGAAAATCGGAGCGGTAGTGGGCGCCGCGCGATTCCTCCCGGGCCAGGGCGGAGGCCACGGTGACCCGAGCCAGGTCGAGCAGGTTGACGTCCTCATATTCCTGAATCCGCATATTACGCGGCGCGGTGCTCTGGGTAACCTTTTCCCGGCTCGCCCAGTCGGCCAGGATGACGGATGCGGCGGCGAGCTTCTCCCCGCTCCGCAGCACTCCGGCGCATTCCCACATCAGCTGCTGCAAAGCCTCACGGTCCACATTCCCCGTGGCTGGGCCGGTCGGGACCAGGCGCTCGGTGGTTGGGCCTGTCGAGACCCGAACCGGCAGCCGCAGCGCGCGCACAGCTCGATCGGCGAACACGGCGGCCTCGAGCAGCGAGTTAGAGGCCAGACGGTTGGCGCCGTGGGCGCCGGTGCGGGCCACCTCCCCCACGGCGAACAGACCCGGCAGGCTGGTGCGACCCCAGATGTCGGTCAGCACACCACCCATCCAGTAGTGCGCCGCCGGGGCGACCGGGATCGATTCGACGGCCCAGTCCAGGCCGGCCGCGCGGCAGGCCGCGGTGATAGTCGGGAAGCGCCGCTCGAGCAGTTCGCGGCCGAGGCCGGTGGCATCTAGTCGCACCGGTTCACCGCCCTGCTTCGCCATCTCCCGGGCGATGCCTCTGGCCACAACATCGCGCGGGGCGAGTTCCGCGTCGGGGTGCACGGTGAGCATGAAGCGGTGGCCGCCGGCGTTGCGCAGCACGGCGCCTTCACCGCGTACGGCTTCGGAGACCAAGGGGGTATCGGGGACCGCGAGGGCGGTCGGGTGGAACTGGTAGAACTCAAGGTCGGCCACGGATGCCCCGGCGCGCCACGCGGCGGCCACACCGTCGCCGGTCGCCAAAGACGGGTTCGTGGTGTGCGGGAAAAGCACGCCGGCGCCTCCGGTCGCCAGGATCACCGTATCCGCGGGGCTCGCGCGCAGCTCGCCGTCGGGCCCAAGCAGGACGGCCCCGGTCACACGGGCGTCGTGCACGGTCAGGTCGACCAGCATCGTGTGCTCCAGGATGCGTAGGCGGGCACCGGCGTTCCGCAGCGATCGGGCGGCTCGCTCGCGCACCGTGGCCACCAGTGCGGCTTCGATGGCGGCGCCGGTGGCGTCACCGCCGGCGTGCAGCACCCGCGAGCGTGAGTGGGCTGCTTCCAGCCCGCGAGTCACCCCGGACTCGTCACGATCGAAGTCCACACCGAACCGAATCAGGTCGCGCACCCGGGCCGGCCCCTCGGAGCAGAGCACACGCACCGCGACCGGGTCGCACAGCCCGGCCCCGGCACGCAGGGTGTCCTGGGTGTGGGACTCGACCGAGTCGTCGGGGAACAGGGCTGCCGCGATCCCGCCCTGGGCCCAGCGGGTGTTGCTGTCGGGCAGGCCCTGCTTCGTGACGAGGGTGACCTGGTGGCCGGCATCCGTCGCCCGCACCGCGGCGATCAGGCCGGCCAGCCCGCTGCCGACGACGAGCACGCGAGTCATACTCAGGCCCCGACCGTCACGGGAGGTTTCGCGGCGAGCATACGTTCGAGGGCGACGCGGGCGTTGCCGGCGACCTCATCCGGCACCTGGATGCGGTTCAGCACTTCGGGTGCCTGCTCCGCGGTGCCGACCAGCGCTTCGAGCACCCAGGCCAGGTAGCCCGAGTGGATGCGGTACATCGTGGAGCAGGGGCATACCACCGGGTCGAGGCAGAAGATGGTGTGCTCGGGGTGCTGGGCTGCGAGCCGCTGCACCAGGTTGATCTCGGTGCCGATCGCGAACGTGGACCCGGCCGGGGCGGCCTCGATGGCCTTCTTGATGAAGTCGGTGGAACCGTAGGAGTCGGCGGCGTCGACGACGCTCATCGGGCACTCCGGGTGCACGATCACGCGCACGCCTGGGTGTGTTTCACGGGCAACGGTGATCTGGTCCACCGTGAAGCGCTTGTGCACGCTGCAGAATCCGTGCCAGAGCACAACCTGGGCGGCTTCGAGCTCCTCAGCGGTGTTGCCACCGAGGGGCCTCCGCGGGTTCCACATCGGCATGCGGTCGAGCGGCACCCCCATGGCCTTGGCAGTGTTGCGGCCGAGGTGCTGGTCGGGGAAGAAGAGCACGCGGTGGCCGCGTTCAAACGCCCATTCGAGCACGGTCTCGGCATTGGAGGAGGTGCAGACGATGCCGCCGTGCTCACCGCAGAACGCTTTGAGCGCGGCCGAGGAGTTCATGTACGTGACCGGGATCACGGGCACGCGACCATCGGCGTCGGGCTCGGTTCCGTAGAGGTCTTCGAGCTGCTCCCAGCAGTCGGTGACGGAATCGATGTCTGCCATGTCGGCCATCGAGCAGCCGGCCGCGAGGTTGGGCAGAATGACCGCCTGCTGCGGTGTCGAGAGCAGGTCGGCGGTTTCGGCCATGAAGTGCACGCCGCAGAAAATGATCGCCTCGGCATCCGGCCGGCTCGTTGTGGCCTGCGCCAGTTGGAAGGAGTCACCCACGAAGTCCGCGTGCTGCAGCACCTCGTCGCGCTGGTAGAAGTGGCCGAGAATCACGACCCGGTCGCCGAGCGTGGCCTTGGCGGCACGGATGCGGTCGCCCAGTTCCTCCGTCGACGCCCGTCGGTAGACCTCCGGCAGCTCGCCCTGCCGCGGTGACCCGGTGGGGATGACGTCGCCCATCGACGAGCCCGGGCCATAGCCCGGCGTCCCGGAATCGAACTCCCACGGAGCGGTGAGCAGGTCGGGGCTGCAGGTGCTGCCGGCGGCCGCTCCCGTGCTGATGAGCCGAATGGTCTGGTCGACCGATGCGATGGTCATGCGGTTACTCCTCGATATTCACAAAAAGCGATAGTCAGACAAGCAGTGGTCAGCACGGACGTGCTGGAGCTGGAGGGTCAGGCTCAGCCGATGGCCGGCTCGAGCGCACCCGGAGCGGCGGCGTGCACGGAATCGTTGTAGCGGTAGAGCCGGGGTGGGCGGTGAGGAACACCGGCCACCCGCTGGCCGGTGTCGACGACGGTGCCGGAGGATTCGATCGTGCGACGGAAGTTGGCTGGGTCGAGGGCTTTCTGCAGCACGGCCTCGTGCACCTCGCGCAGCTGCGCGAGCGTGAAGGTCTGGCCCAGAAACGCGTGCGCGATCCGGGAATACTCCACTTTGGTGCGCAGACGCCAGAGCGCGTAGTCGACGATGCGGTTGTGGTCGAAGGCTAGCGGCGGCAGGTGGTCGGCCGGGAACCAGTGCACGTTCTCGTCTTCGACCGCGAGGGCGGCCTCGCCGGACTCGACGAGGGCCCAGTAGACGACAGAGACGACCCGGCCGCCGGGGGAGCGGCCCGGGTCACCGAACGTGTAGAGCTGCTCCAGGTATTTGGGGGTCAGACCCGTGGTCTCGCGCAGGGTTCGTGCGGCCGCGCCCGCCAATTCCTCGTTGGCGGGCAGGCCGCCGCCCGGTAGTGCCCAGCGGCCGAGGTGGGGTTCCCGGGTGCGGCGCACGAGCGGCAGCCACAGGGTGGCGAGGCCGGATTCCGGATCCGGCCGCAGGGCGAAGATGACGGTCGACACGGCCAAGGCCGCCTCAAGCTGGGTGTTCATGCGCGCATCCACCGCCATTCACTAAGTACAGGTCAAGTAAAGGTCATTATGACCTTAACTGAATGAGCCCATCTTATAGTCAGTTTGACCAGAAGTCACGCCCCGAGCTGCGCGGCGGACGTTCCTCCCAGTGAGACCCCAGATCGTGACTCGGGCCATCGCCTCGACCACGATCGAACCACTCATCTTCGAGGAGCCGAGGGTGCGTTCAACGAACGTGATCGGAATCTCGACCACGGTGAGCCCTGCTCGCACCGCATGCAGCAGCATGTCGATCTGGAAGCAGTAACCCAGGCTCTCAACACTGGAGAGGTCCATGCGCTCAAGGGCGTTGGCGGTGTAGACCCGGTAGCCCCCGGTGACGTCGCGTTGGGGAAGGCTGAGCAGAGCGCGGGAGTAGGCCGACCCACCCCGGGACAGCAGACGGCGGTACCACGGCCAATTCTTCACTGCTCCACCGGGAACCCAGCGTGAGCCGAGCACCACATCGGCCGTGTCCGCCGCTGCGAGCAGCGTCGAGAGCTGCTCAGGAAGGTGCGACCCGTCCGCGTCGAGCTGAACCAGTCGGTCGTAACCGCGGGCCAGCCCCCAGGTGAATGCGTCGAGGTAGGCGGCGCCGAGTCCGTTCTTTTGGCTGCGGTGCAGCGCGTGCACCTGGGAATCCGCCGCGGCCAGCCCGTCGACCAGCCTGCCCGTGCCGTCCGGGGATGAATCGTCCACCACCAGAACGTCGCCCGAAGGCACGCACGCTCGCACCCGGCCTACGATCGACGCGATGTTTTCACGTTCGTTGTAGGTCGGGATGATGATCAGACTCCGGGCCATGGCGCTACCTTGTCATTTCGATGATGAGCGTTCGGTTCAGCGTGGTCGACGCCGTGACCGTGAATCCGAGCTGTTGCAGGGTACGGATGTCGTCCCCCCGTCTATTCTCGCCGCTGCCCTCGTACTGGAGCACCCAGACCCGGTTGGTGCTGACGAGCCGGTCGGCGACGTCGTTCAGAGGCAATGTCACGTCCCACAATTCGTTGGTCGCATCGAAAGCCCGCGCAAGGGTGACGTCCCGCAGGCCTTCGAACGCATCCGGGTACACGTGCAGGGCCAGCCGGGGCTTCCGCGATGGCCGCACGCTCTCGTCGAACACGACGGCGTCGCCCGGAACTGCACCGGCCCGAACGACCTCGGCCGCCTGACGCAGGTCGCTGCCGTAATTCTTGCCGAATTCGCCGCGCTGGTCGAGGTAGGTGGGCAGGGCGAGGGCTGCGATAAGCACGAGGGCCGCCGCCTGCGTCCAGCGCGGCCGCAGGCAGGCAATCCCCACGGCGATCGCGATGGCGACGCCCGGTGTGCAGATCGAAAGGTAGCGCAGCGAGTACATCGGGGTGATCAGGTGCGTGCCGATCAGAAGCACAGCGCTCGGAACGATCATCCAGGCCAACATCACCGTCATTGCGGCGCGGTTGCCCGGAGGCGCGATGAGCCGCCCACGGCCGGCGAACGTGAGCACGACGGCCACCAGGATCAGTCCCCAGGCCAGCACGGCCAACGGCGCATTTCCGAACCACTGGTACTCGGCGGCGGTCAGCACGGCGATCGGTGGACGGCGCCCGATGAAGGCGATCTGATCGCGCTGCGCAACGCTGGCCAGCATCACGGGTGCGGCCAGGGCGAGACCGGCGGCCGTGGCTAAGCCCCAGGCGCGCACGTTCGCCATTCTCTGGCCGGCCTCTGGGGCCAGCAGCAGTACGGCGAGGCCGAGCACGGGGACCAACAACAGAACGTAGAGAAAGAAGTAGATGCCCAATGCCAGGAGCGCGGCGTAGCCCGCCCAGAGCGCGAACCGCGGGCCGGCGTGCACCTCCCGGCTGCCCAGCAGGTGCACCAGGAGCACGGTCAGCCAGACTGCGACCGCCGTGGCGATGGCGGCCGAGCGGGCTTCCGCGCCCATATAGGTGACCCGGGGGAGCACGGCGAAGACGAGGGCCGCGAGCACGCCTACTCTGGTCGAGATCAGGGTGCGTGCCAGCACGAAGGTCCCCGCCGCCGCGACACCCACGAAGAGGGCGCTCAGGGCCCGGGTCGACAGCTCTGACGCGCCGAAGAGATCGATCCAGACGCGCAGCACCAGGTAATAGGCGCCGTGCACCGCATCGATGTTGTTCAGCAGCCGGACGAGCCCAGGCAGGGAACGTTCCGCCGACATGACGCTGGCTGCCTCGTCGCCCCAATACGAGGGCCGCCACGATCCGGCCACCGAAACGAGAAAACCGAACAGTCCCAGAAGCGCCGCCAGTCCTCCGGTTCGGCGCAGGGCAAGGCACAGCGCCACGGGGTGAACCAGGCGGGAAACCAACGGGGGGGAGGACACGCATACACGTTAGGCCACCTCGCTGAACCCTGATACCCGGTGCGGCAGCAGTCAGACGGGCACGGATGCAC